>Ga0115567_10002431_pt1 | contig 18406 bp, 14 predicted proteins | sample COGITO_mtgs_1204_2_FD_88679 | JGI IMG/M metagenome (GOLD analysis project Ga0115567, IMG submission 88679) | Pelagic marine microbial communities from North Sea - COGITO_mtgs_120412 | ecosystem: Environmental > Aquatic > Marine > Epipelagic | place: Germany:Helgoland, sampling site Kabeltonne... | reverse complement strand
TATCCAACTTGAACATATGTAAATTACTTTCACCATAGGCATAGTTGGCAACTACCGAGGTAAAGGCAAATAAGCAAATCGCAGCAGATACAAAATCGCTACCAACGCCCCCTAAATGAGCTTCCATCGCGGTTTGTGTTAAGCGAATTCCTTCCATTTCGCCAATCCCAGTTTGGGTACCAAGCAAAATAATAAAAGCGGTGCACGTGCAAAGCACCATGGTGTCTATAAACACACCTAGCATTTGGACATAACCCTGAGACGCTGGGTGATTAGGTTCCGGCGTGGCGGCTGCTGCTGCGTGGGGCACGCTACCTGAACCTGCTTCGTTAGAATACAAACCCCGCTGTATGCCGTTTTTAATAGCGGCAGCAAGTGCGCCTGCACCTGCTTCTTGCATACCAAACGCGCTGGTAACAATATCGACTATTACTGATGGAAGTAGTTGAATGTTAATAATTGTAATAACTAACGCAACCAATACATAAGCAATGCCCATGAACGGAACTACATACTCGGCAAAGCGTGCGATAGCTCTCAAGCCGCCTATAACAATTAGTGACGCTAACGCAATGATGATTAAACCAGAATAGAGGGTAGGGAACTGATAGCTGTTGTTCAATGCGTCGGTAATTGTATTGGCCTGCACGGCACTAAAAACAAAGCCATAGCCTAAAAATAAACATAAGGCGAATAGCCATGCGAAGGCTTTGTTTTGAATGCCTTGTTGAATGTAATAAGCAGGACCGCCTCGGTATTGGCCATTGGAATCTTTTATTTTGTATACCTGACCTAGCACGCTTTCTGCGTAGCCAGTAGCCATACCTAGAAAAGCAATGACCCACATCCAAAAAATAGCGCCAGCACCGCCCAATGAGATGGCAACGGCTACGCCTGCTAAATTTCCGGTACCCACACGCGCCGATAAACTCGTGCAAAGGGCTTGAAAAGAGCTGATGCCTGATTCATCGGAATTAGTACTTTTTCGCATAATCGAAAACATATGCTTAAAATCAAGTAACTGAATAAGTTTAAGTCGCCAGCTAAACCAAATTCCGGTAATCAGCAATAAAAAAATTAGAATGCCGTAGGTGTTTTGGTCACCCCATAGAAAATAGTTAGCAATGCCTATAAGGTAAGTAAGAGCTGATTGTAAGGGAGCGAGGATGCTTTCTGAAAACCAATTTATTAATTCATTCATAGGATAAAAAGACTACTAACGGTGATTTCTTAAAGAAGTTGTTTCTATTGTGCAAGATTTTTAAGCATTTCACCACGCAAAAACCACAATTGCTAGAAAATTAGCTTAATTGAGATGATTGGAAAAGTTAATACAGGATGCAATAAGCATCCAGTGTTAGATCTTATAAAAGCGGGCAATAAAAAACGCCGATTAAAAAATCGGCGTTTTAAAGATGGCTGGGGTAGCAGGACTCGAACCTACGAATGACGGGATCAAAACCCGTTGCCTTACCAACTTGGCTATACCCCAATAAAAAATAACTAACAGGCGGTAGTTATTCTGGGAAAAAATGGCTGGGGTAGCAGGACTCGAACCTACGAATGACGGGATCAAAACCCGTTGCCTTACCAACTTGGCTATACCCCAGCAATGGTGCGGAAGGAGAGACTTGAACTCTCACGCCGTGAAGCACTGGAACCTAAATCCAGCGTGTCTACCAATTCCACCACTCCCGCACGGAGTCGCTCTAAATTAGTGTAAATGGTGGCTACGGCGGGACTCGAACCTGCGACCCCATCATTATGAGTGATGTGCTCTAACCAGCTGAGCTACGTAGCCATTCATTACTCTATTTCAGAGTGGCGCGTATTATGCTCAGTTGAACCTAAAGCGTCAACCGTTTTTTGCCAAAAAACTGGCAAAATTAGGCAGTTGCTTACAAACTAAGCAAGATATCAGCGCAATTTGGGACTTTGCTTGTTTTTTTGACCTAAAGGACCTAAAAAGCGATGATAAAGCCATGAACACAATGCATTACTTAAGGCAGGGCTTGCTAAGATCAATAAAATAATCAGTTAAGACAAATTGACGAAGCAATCCAAGTTAATCTTAAAGCGAGATAAATTCATGCGTAAATAACTGCGTAGTAGGGGGCTTAAGGAGTATTTAAGACTTGAATAAGTGTTCGAAACGGCTTTGTGAATTTACACCACCTTCTTCATCTTTACCGTCAACTTAATCCTTGTTGTTCACAGTATCTGAATTCACTCCTCCCGACACAATATGTATATCTCGCTGCGGAAAGGGGATTGCTATATTGTGCTCTTTCAGAATCTTATTAGCGGCCGAATTAATAGCATGAGTAAGCGGAAAACGGCTTTCAGGATGACTTACAAATGCCCGTATTTCGAAGTTCAACGCGCTTTCACCGTGTTCTAAAAAGAATACTTGTGCTTTAGGATGGTCAAGGACTTTACTTTGCTCTTTCAAAACTTGCACTAATAACTCACGCACTTGTTCTATATCTGAACCGTAGGCTACGCCGATTTTTATCACGATACGCGTTACAGCATCTTTCAACGTCCAGTTAGTCACGTTTTCAGTAATGATTGATTTATTCGGTAAGAGTACTTCTCGATTGTCAAAGTCGGTGACGGTAGTTGCACGAATTTTAATATTACTCACTGTACCGCTTTGGTCGCCAATGGTTACCAAGTCACCAACGCGAATAGGGCGTTCAAATAATATAATTAGACCTGAAACAAAGTTTGCAACGATTTCTTGCAGGCCAAAGCCCAAGCCAACCCCTAGCGCGGCCACAATCCACTGAAGCTTTGACCACTCGATACCAAGCTGCGAAAATCCCAGTACAATACCAGTACCTACTAGCAAATAGCCCAATATAGTCATGGTCGCGTAGCGAGCGCCATTGTCTATCTCGAAGTGTTCAAAAAAGCCAATCTCCATTACGCCGCGAATATTTTTAGCGGCCACCACGCCGCCTACAACAAACACAATTGACAGAATAATATTCCATAGGGTTACTCCGCTCGACAATTCAACGCCGTCGACTATTTTTACCTCTTGCCACAATACAATATCCTCGACGATTCCTAAGGCTGGCAACAAAGACCTCCACACAAACCATAGACCTGCTAAAAATAGTATTGCTGCGATCCACAACAAAATAGAGCGACTTTGGCGTTTTACGTCTTTTTCATCAATACTTTTATCTTCTGACTCAATCGCAGTGGCACCTTGTTCAGTCGTTGTATTCGTTTGCTGTTCATTCTGACAAGCTGCTTGCGCATCTAGACGTTTCTTCTTCACCAAATAGCGCCTGAAAGTAACCAAGAAAATTCGCAGCATAATGCCATATATAACCGCAGAAAATACCAATAATGTGCCCGATAAAAACAGTTTTTGCTGTAACACTACAGCGGTATCAAAAAATCCAAATAGGGGCAAAGCGCCAATAGCTAAAGGTGCAAAAACGACAATAGGAAACGCTATTAGAGTAAGAAAACTTGCCGATGTATCTCCTACAATAGTGGTAGCAACGCCATTTTTTGGCTTGAAAAACAAATAATTAAAAAAGGAAATACCAAAAGAGCCGCCAATAAATACTATAATCGCCATCCCATAGCGTAGTTCTGTTTCGCCACTTGCAATTGCAGTTGCAAAAAGGAAAGAGGCCGTGCACTGCACCCAAGCAAACCAAGTCAGCATGCCTTTAAGTTTGTTTCTGGCTGTCTCGCTCCAGCTAAAATGCTCTTCAAATACGCCATCTTCTCGGCACATAGAACGAAAAAACAACAATATTAGGCTGATTACAGAGACAGAAGCTAGGCCAGTGGCAATAGCTTTTGAAAAGCCAGTTGGTTCTGAACCGTTAAAAATTATTGCAGCAATGAGAAATAGTGACGTAGGCAATGGCAAGGCCAAAATGAAGGTTAATAATAATGCACGCGGTGTAGTTAGATAGGTATCTCTTTCAACCTGCCCAACCCTGTCTACTAAGACCCACAACCTGCGTTTAATATTACTACGTAATGATAAAATCAGTATTGGCAGCGTTACTAACAATATCGGGAATACGGGTGATGCTAGTGCCCCTTTATATAGGTCACGAATAAGCTGCCACCAAGCGTTAGGCGATAAAAACCATTCAATACTGGTGCCTAAATTAATGGCAAGATTGCCGGCTTTCCCTGAATTAGAAGGTAACCAGATGAGACGTCGATCAAGTAGCTCTCTAAGTTCTGAATTACTTAATAAAAGCTGATTAATAACCAGCTTTTCTTCAATGATGCGATCAGACTGCTCATTCGACACTTCAATTAATTCACGTAGTAAAACGCGCCGCGCAATTACTAGTTCTTCTGAGATTTGTAAGGCTTGTTCGCTAAGCGATTCATCGCTGATATTACTATTCTTATTACTTCCTTGCGCATTGCTTCTTGTACTTTCAAGCAACAAGCGTTCTGCTGCAGCGGGAATGTCTGACATGTTACGCAAGCGCTCCTGCCATAAAATAACGTCTAACTGCTGTCTTACCGCATCTTCTTCAATTCTAGATTTACGTGTTTCAATTTTTGATTCACTAGGTAAACCTGCGCGTAATTTCCTGAGTAATTCGCCTAATTCATCGGTAACGCGTCCTGTTGCGAGAACACGCTCTACGGTTTCTGCGGACTGTTTAATTTCTACTAATTTCTCGCGAAACAATCTCATGTTAGTCTGATTTAGGCTTGACTTACTTTCAATGTTTTTTAATAACTCAGCTAGCAATAAATTTTCTTGAGCTATGTTAGCCAATGCCGGTTGCGCTTTAAGTTTGGATAAGGTCTGAGTGCTTCTATCGAGAGTTTTTTGTACTTCGCTTCTGCGGCTTTTTGTGAGCTGCGATTGCATTGCCAAAATAATTTTTTCATAGTGTTCGGTTTGAATACGTAGTTGAACTAATTCAGCTTCTACTAGCGATTGACGTTGCGGAATAGTTGCAATTTCCCGTTGTAGAGCGTTTATTGTTGCGTCAAGTTTTTTTATGTTTGCCCGTTTTTTATAATCACTTGCTTGCGCTAAGCTGTTCACCTTGATCTTTGATTGTTTTGCTAGTGCTTCTTCTATTTCAGTCTTATTTGTTCTCACGGTGCCAAGCTGTTGGGCAATTTCGTTCGCTCTAAGACTCAGGTTAGTTTGCAAGGTTTGTTTTTTGCTCAGCGTTGATAGTCGACTATTCTGCTCAGCGATATCGAGCAATAGCTGATTTTCAAGTGCGTCTATAGACTGCGTTTCATCAAAGTTAGCTGGTTTGTTGCGTAACTGTTGATTATCTTGTTGTATAGCGATGATTTTCTGTGATGCTGCCGCTGCTTGTTGTTCGTAATTAGCCGCCAAATTATCTTGTTCATCAGTAAGTTTGAGCATTTGCTGCGCCTCTTCGAGGTCGGTGGTGGCTTTATTTATTTGATCTTCTGTTAGCTCTTTATTTTGCTGTAAACGTTTAACTGCGTTTTCTATTTCCTTTTCGAGCTTAACTTGCTGGGCAATAGCAGAAGAGCTGAATTGAAGCAAAAAGATACATAAAGCTCCTATGCTCAAGGTAATCAAGACATACTTGGAGATTTGGCGCATGGAAGAAATGGACTCTGAAAAAGTGTTTCGGTGAATATTGCCTGTATCGGAAGAATAGACCTTGAGCTTTAGTTATGCAATAGGCGTTAATCGCATTTATGATGAGTTGGGGGTTTTCAATGAAAGAAAAGGTCGAGCATGTCGTAACACGCCATATTGCTCACTTTATACAAAGCAGTACGCGTCTTCAAAACTCTCAATCACTCGGAAACATCGTTTAGCTAACCTTGGCTCAATTGCTTGAGTATCAGGAATGGCAATTGTGATGCAACCCGCACTTAATGAGGCTTCAATACCAATATTTGAATCTTCAAATACCAACGCGCTTTGAGGTTGAATGTTTAAACGATCACAAGCAAACTGATAACACTGCGGCGAAGGTTTAGGGCTTTTGACATCGTCAACAGCAACAATAAAAGAGAAGTCATCAAGCAAGTTTAGCGGCCTTAAACTCTCTACAGCAGACTGACTAGAGGCACTTGTCACTACTGCCATTGGTATGGCTTTAGTTTTTAAGTAGGCAAAATAATCTGCAAAGCCTCTTTTCAACGGAAAGCCCGCTATCTTTTGAACCTCAATAAGTTGCTGAACTTCTATAATAAAATCTTGCAATGGAAACTGATCCCCATAGCGAGTAGCTAACATTTGATAACAATCTAGAGTAGGTACACCAATAAATGATTGAAACATTTTGGCGGTAAATACTTGTCCAAACTTTTTGGCGGCAGCTACGTATGCCTCGCAGTTAATTCGCTCGCTGTCCATTATTGTTCCATCTTTATCAAATAGAACGGCCTTTATAAGTTTTGCTTGTTTCATATTTCTACAATTTTACTGTTGTGCTGATAAATGCTGAATTGCATTTTTAGACGAAGGTTCAAGCAATATTTTGGCATATTAAGCAGCGCCTTGTAAAAGTATTACCGTGACACAGTTATTAAGATTTTAAGCCAAGTTAGTGTCCATTCAGCGTAGATGATTTATCTTTATAAGAGCAAGACTACACATTAAACCTAAAATGGATTACATCACCATCTTTGACAATATAGTCTTTTCCTTCTAAACGCCATTTACCTGCGTCCTTAGCGCCAGACTCGCCGTTGTTGCCGATGTAATCGTTGAAGCCTACAATTTCAGCGCGAATAAAGCCTTTTTCGAAATCGGTGTGAATTTTACCTGCCGCTTGCGGAGCAGTTGAGCCTTCAGGGAAAGTCCATGCGCGTACTTCTTTTACGCCGGCAGTAAAGTAGGTTTGAAGCGTCAATAAACTGTAACCTGCCCGAATCACTCTATTTAGGCCAGGCTCAGAAAGACCAAGTTCATCCATAAATTCTTGTTTTTCATCTTCATCAAGTTCGGCTATATCAGACTCTACCGCGGCGCATACACTTACGGCTACCGCACCTTCCTTTTCAGCAATGGCTACTACTTGATCAAGGTAAGGATTGTTTTCAAAGCCTTCTTCATTAACATTGGCAATGTACATAGTGGGCTTAAGGGTTAAAAAGTTCATGTAAGCAATCGCGGCATGTTCTTCTTTGCTTAGATCAACAGCTCTTAGCAAGCGCCCTTCATTTAACTGCGGAAGTATTTTTTCAAGTACTTTTAATTCAAACTTTGCATCACTATCGCCACTTTTTGCTCTTTTACCGACTCGAAATATTGCTTTTTCAGTGGTTTCTAAATCTGAAAGAGCAAGCTCAGTATTAATAACATCAATATCTTCTTGAGGGTTCACACGGCCAGCAACATGCACTATGTTGTCGTCGTCAAAGCAGCGCACTACATGGCCGATTGCGTCTGTTTCGCGAATGTTAGCCAAAAATTTATTGCCTAAGCCTTCGCCTTTCGATGCACCTGCTACTAAGCCAGCAATGTCTACAAACTCCATCGTGGTGGGAATTACACGCTGTGGGTTCACAATTGCAGCAAGCTGGTTTAAACGAGGATCGGGCACTGGGACAACACCTGTGTTTGGTTCTATAGTACAGAACGGAAAATTAGCGGCTTCAATTCCAGCTTTTGTTAACGCGTTGAACAGGGTTGATTTACCTACGTTGGGTAAACCCACTATGCCACATTTAAATCCCATAATTTCCTCATTTATTGTAATGTTAGCTAGGCAGTATAATCAGTGCATAGCGTGTTGAATGTTCTATATCGTTAAATTTACTCAGGACTAAAGCTATGCAAGCGTTGCTGTGCTTTCACTAGGTCTTGTTCGAACAATATTGGTATGCAGCGGGAGGCTTCATCAATTGCCGCATCAATTTTTGCTTGATCTTCGCTGGACGCCTTTGACAACACATGAGCCGTTACTTTGCTTTTGTGTCCAGGGTGGCCGATGCCAATGCGTAAGCGTAGAAAATCGCGCTGGTTGGCTAATTGACTGACGATATCCTTAATACCATTTTGGCTTGAGCTTCCGCCAACTTTAAACTTGGCAATGCCTGGGTCAAAATCGAGTTCGTCAAATGCCACAAGCATCTCGTCAATACCCACTTTATAGAACTGGCATATAGCGGAGACTGATTTTCCGCTTAAGTTCATGAACGTAGTGGGTATTAGCAAACGAAGATCTTGACCTGAAATAGTGCCGCGACCAGTAAAACCAAAAAACTTAGCTTCAAATTTTAGCGGTATGCTATAAGTTGAAGCTAAGTTTTCTACAAATTGCGCGCCGGCGTTGTGCCGAGTGTGCTGATATTCTGGACCTGGATTACCCAGGCCCACAATTAGACGTATAGTCGACACAAGATTACTCTTTGTCGTCTGCGTCTTTTTCTTCTTCGTCTTTCTCGTCAGTTGCATCTTCAGCAGCATCTGAGTCATCAGCTTCTTCATCTTCGTCAACAACTACCTTAGCAGGTTTGATAGTGACTACCGCTAAATCGTGCTCTTCGCCTTTCGACAATTCAACAGACTCAGTATTTTTAGGTAGTGTAATATCAGACAAGTGAAGCGTTTGATCCATTTCAACACCACTTACATCAACTTCAATGTATTCTGGGATATGTTTTGGTAAACAAGAAATTTCAATTTCGTTCATGTGATGCTCAGCATGACCGCCGTCAAGTTTAATTGCATCCGCTTCTTCTTCGTTGATAAAGTGAATAGGTACATTAACCGTAAGTAATTCACCCGCTACTATACGTAGAAAATCAATATGCATTACCTTAAGTTTATATGGGTGACGTTGCATATCTTTAATCAAAGCTTCTTCTTTCTTACCATCTACATTAATAGTCAACACGTGAGAATAGAAAGCTTCGAAGTCTTGTGCTTGCGTAACTTTATTATGGTCAAGGGTAATGGATACTGGATCTTTACCGGCACCATAAATGATGGCTGGAACTTTACCTTCGTGACGTAGGCGGCGGCTCGCACCTTTCCCTAAATCAGTTCGGACTGTTGCATCCAATTTAAAAATTGCATCAGACATTATATGTCTCCAAGTTGTTGTATTGCGCGCTTCAGCGTTAGCAATACCGTTGTGTTTGTAGTTTTTTGCGACCAAAAACTACCTGAATAAGTGTTTAATATTTTTTTCAGAGCAAGCAAATATTATACATTTTGCCCTTTAAATAAAAACACCGCTCGTTCGAAAACGGCGGCGCATTCTATCATTGCCAAAGCTACGGCACAATCTGAAATTATCAGTTCATATCAAAAATTAAATGTTCTCATGGATATCAGTTACTTTTGTAGCATCGAGTACCTTTATATCTAGTACTTTAACCACTTGCCCAAATTGCTGGGTAGTCAGCACATCAGGCATGAGCTTTACGGTAAGCTCAACAATTAGCCCGTTTTTTAAGAAATCAGGCTTAATACCAGAGGGTAAATATTTGTCGCCATTATTCGCAACAAAGCCGTAAAAACCGCCTTCCATATGCTGATATAAAATTTGACCTGTTAATATCATTTGTTTGTCAGCGCCTTTTTTGTCAATGTCAGTACCTTTGACCACTTTCATTTGCGAGCTCTCGGTGGCTGTGTTGTTCGAATCAGGTTCATCGCTGTTAGCCCCGCAAGCCGACAAGCTTGCAAATATTGCAAAAGCCATTACGCACTTAATACTTGAAAATTTATGTCTAGTTAACATCGTTCACCTTTACCGTTCATAGCAGTTAGTTTACTTTGCCTTAAAAGTCAGGCAAAAGTAGGCTTATTAAGTTCAATTACAATCGTAATTAAACCCCATTAGAAACACCACTTCCTTTGCGAAATTACATCAAAAAAAGGGGACTACTACGTAATCCCTCTTTTTTTGTTATTTGCACTTAACTAACCTCGTATACGGAATTAACGATTAGTATTCGAACATAGCAGAAATAGATTCTTCATTACTAATTCTCCTAATCGTTTCGGCTAACATCTCAGATAAGGTTAACTGCTTCACTTTCTTTAATCTCTTAATGTCATCAGCAAGCGGAATACTGTCAGTGATAATTATTTCGTCTATCATCGAATCTTCCAAATTTTTAGCCGCATTGCCCGAAAAAACTGCGTGAGTGGCGTAAGCGTATACGCGTTTCGCACCATGCGCTTTTAAGGCCTCAGCGGCCTTAGCCAGGGTGCCGCCTGTGTCAATCATATCGTCTACAATAATGCAGTCGCGGTTTCTGACATCACCAATAATATTCATCACTTGAGCCACATTCGCTTTTGGGCGGCGTTTGTCTATTATTGCTAAATCGGTATCGTTAAGCAGTTTTGCGGTTGCTCTGGCTCTAACTACACCACCAATATCAGGTGACACAACAACGGGTGAGTCAAAGTCGCGTTGAAACATGTCGTCGAGTAAAATAGGGGTACCGAAAGCGTTGTCTACCGGGACATCAAAAAAGCCTTGAATTTGTTCTGCGTGTAAATCGACGGTTAGCACTCTGTCAACACCCACGTTAGATAGAAAGTCGGCGACTACTTTCGCCGTAATTGGCACTCGAGCGGATCTAACTCGTCGGTCTTGCCTAGCATACCCGAAATAGGGAATTACTGCTGTAATTCGCCCTGCAGATGCTCGTCTGAAGGCATCTATCATTACAATAAGTTCCATCAGATTATCGTTAGTAGGTGCACAGGTAGATTGTATAATAAAGACGTCTGAGCCACGAACATTCTCATGAATTTCAACGCTTATCTCGCCGTCACTAAAGCGACCACAAGTGAGATTTCCTAATTTCGTATACAAACGTTCAGCGACTTTCTGAGCGAGTTCAGGAACAGCATTTCCTGCAAAAAGCTTCATGTCAGGCACAAGTAATTCCTCGGTGCATTTAATTTCGTTGATTGGAGTAGTAAGACATAACCCTAACAGTAGCAAGAAAGAAACTCACTATCGTAATATCTTGGCTATTCCCCAGTAGTTTATACGTGCGACACTGTTTGCATCTCAGCTAGCTTTGCGTGCAGTGGCGATACATCTAAGCCTTTAGCTACAAAGGCCGAGACTCCTTCCGGCAAATGTTGGATAACATCTTTTGCTTCACTATATGAAGCAAACTTAGCAAAAACGCTTGCACCTGTACCTGTCATTCTAGACGGGGCGTAGTGTATCAATCTGTTTACTAAATTTGCAACCTCGTCGTGCAGTTTACAGACTAATTTTTCACAATCATTGTGCGTGAGTTCAAATTGATAATGGGTAAAATCCATTAATGGCGTATCTCTTGGTAAATCTGGGTGGGTAAATATTGTCTGTGTAGAAATATGCGATTTAGGCGTTGCGACTAGGTAATAAGCGGTAGGAATTTGGGTATTAGTAAGATGCTCTCCAATCCCTTCGCCGAATGCTGAATGACCATTGATAAAAACCGGTACATCTGCTCCTAGCTTGAGTCCTAAAGCTAGGAGAGCCTTTTCACTTAACTTACAATGCCAGAGATGATTCAAGGCAATTAAGGTGGTTGCAGCGTTTGATGAACCACCGCCTAATCCACCACCTAAAGGGATTCGTTTGGTGAGGTGAATTTTTGCGCCTAATTTGGCCGTAGGTCGAAAATCGAGGAGTAAGGTTGCAGCCTTGTAAATAAGATTATCTTGGAGCGCGACTCCGTTGATATTATCTACTAGTTCAATTTTGCCAGACTGGGTAGTTTCAATACCGATATGATCACCAAAATCGAGTAATTGAAAAAGGGTTTGCAATGAATGATAGCCACTGTCGTACTTACCGCAAATGTGTAGAAACAAGTTTATTTTAGCCGGACTCGGCCACCACTGTACGTTGCTTGATGTCACAATACTATTGACTCCACTGACTTATGCGTATTTTTATTGTGGCTTGGTAAGCCGAATTAAACATACTAATTTGTTTTGGCAACTGATAATTGGTTCCGTCAATTAACACATTCTCGTATGAATTATAGTCGATAGTCCATTGATCGCACACCTCACAGTTTGATTTAATTTGCTTAATCAGGCCGTTTTCGTAGCGGAAAACTTGCTGTTTTTTATACAATAAATCATTATTGTCTTTTTCATATTGCCTGCCTCTAGAAGAAACAGCGCCTTTTATCCAACTGCTTAACGGTTCAAGTGGTACATTCCACCCGGTAGTTTTGTATACCAGTGCAGATGGTGAAGGGTCTTCGTACTCATTTCCGTTTGCACTTAGTTTGGCCGTTTTGCCATTGTAATGTAAAGAGGCTAAATTGATGCCCACTATGTTACTCAGGTCAAACTGCATATTGTTGCCAGCCTGCTGCCAATTCATGTATGCGCTTTTACGTTCGGTAGCAGTAATCCACGCTATTTTACCTTTTAATTTCCACTGCTGTAATTGCGCCAAATTATTATTGAGTGTGATTACCGCTTGGCTCTCTAGTGAGGGACGAGAAACGCAAGCCGCCAACACAAATACAAACATGCTCGCTGCAAAAATTTTAGACAGGCGAACAACTCGACAACCGGTCCACTTCATACAATTTGTCTCTAATAAGTGTCGTGTAGTGGTGTAAACATACAAGAATACAGTCTTATTTTCTAACCTTATTGTGATTTTCTTTATATTAGGCTTACTTTTGACTACAATACGCGGCTAACAAATTACCCTAGTTGAAACCTACGTTCATGAGCTTTATTGCCGTTGGCATTAATCATCAAACTGCCCCTGTAGGGACGCGCGAGAAAGTTGCCTTTACGCCGACCACGCTTGCCGGTGCGCTGAAAATATATGCGCAGCAAAAGCATCAAGCAGAATTGGTGATTTTATCGACGTGCAACCGAACGGAAGTCTTCGCAAATAGCGAGCAGATCAATATTGTCGATTTAGGTAAATGGCTAGCCAACTTACACGGCATTGCTTATGCGGAATTAGAGCAGTATTTGTACAGTTATGAAAATCAACATGCAATGGCGCACCTGATGCAGGTTGCTTGCGGACTTGATTCGTTAATCTTAGGTGAGCCGCAAATACTCGGACAAGTTAAACAAGCATTTTCCGAAGCTAAGCATGTGGGTACCGTTAACGGGGAGTTTGAAAAAATATTCCAAAGTACCTTTGCGATAGCGAAAAAAGTGCGCACCCACACCGATATTGGTGCAAACGCGGTCTCTGTGGCTTACGCGGCAGTGCAGTTAGCAAAACAAATTTTCTCCAACTTGTCTAAAAGTCATGTCATGTTAATTGGCGCTGGTGAAACGATTGAGCTAGTCGCGAAGCATCTCGCTGATTTTGATTTAAAAAAGATTACAGTTGCCAATCGTACGCTTTCAAGAGCACAAAAGCTTGCCGATTCTTTACCTGCATCATCAGAAGCAATTACGATTAGTGAAATACCTGAACGGCTGCCTCACGCTGATATAGTAATTAGCTCTACCGCAAGTGCGCTGCCTATTTTAGGGCAGGGCACGGTTGCCAGCGCACTTAAAGAAAGAAAATATAAACCTATGCTGATGATTGATTTAGCAGTGCCCAGAGATATTGAAGATCAGGTTTCAGACATAGATGATGTATACTTGTATACGGTCGACGACTTGCAGCACATTGTTAAGCAAAACGTAGAAAATCGTGAGCAAGCCGCTAATCAAGCAAACAACATGATTGATAAGCAAGTTGAAGACTTGCTTAGATGGCAACAACAGCACAAGAAGCGCGATCTTATTAAGACTTACAGAGATGATGCTGAAGTAAATAGGCAAGCTCTTGAAGAAAAAGCTTTGGCAAAACTAGCGCTGGGTGAGTCACCTGAAAAAGTCATGCAAGAACTAAGCTATAAGTTGTCCAAGGTTATGATGCATAGCCCTACCAAAGCAATGCAGCGTGCTATTGCGAATCCAAAAGCTAATGCTTTAGATTTATTAGAAGACATTTTTGGACAACAAACAAAATAAGTGCCAGCACAAACATAACGAGCGTTGAAATAGCAATGGTTATTTTAATGTCTTATCAGGTAAGTTCCGCTTTATAACTTGCTGCAACTAAGGAAATACATGAAAGACTCGGTAGTACAAAAGTTAGAATCGTTAGTTGAACGCTTTGAAGAAGTTCAAGCTTTGCTGGGCGAGCCTAGCATCATAAGTGATCAAGAAAAATTCAGATCACTGTCTAAAGAGTATTCTCAGCTTGAGGAAGTGGTCAAGCAGTTTAACGTTTACCAAGGCGCTCAAGGTGATATTGAATCGGCGCTAGAAATGATTCAAGAAGAAGATTCGGAAATGCGTGAAATGGCGCAAGAAGAGCTAAAAGAAGCAAAAAAGAACAGCGAAGAGTTAGAGAACAATTTACAAATACTTTTGTTGCCTCGTGACCCTAACGATGACAGCGACTGCTTTCTAGAAATTAGAGCTGGCGCAGGCGGCGATGAAGCCGCTATTTTTGCAGGGGACATGTTTAGAATGTATTCACGCTATGCCGAAACCCAAGGTTGGCGAGTAGAAGTGATGAGTTCAAACGAGGGCGATCACGGCGGCTACAAAGAAGTCATTGCGCAAGTTACCGGTAATGGTCCTTACGGGATTTTGAAATTTGAATCGGGTGGTCATAGGGTTCAGCGCGTACCAGAAACAGAATCGCAAGGACGTATTCATACTTCTGCGTGTACCGTAGCGGTATTGCCCGTTGTACCCGAATCGGAGGCCATTGAAATTAATGCTGGCGATTTACGCGTTGACACATACAGAGCGTCAGGAGCAGGTGGTCAGCACGTCAACAAAACCGACTCTGCAATACGCTTAACGCACATCCCTACCGGCGTGGTAGTTGAGTGCCAAGATGAGCGATCTCAGCATAAAAATCGGGCCAAAGCGATGTCTGTTTTGCAGGCTAGGCTGAATAATATAGAACAAGAAAAACGAGATAAAGAAGAAGCAAGTACGCGAAAAAGTTTAGTAGGCAGCGGCGACCGTTCGGAGCGCATTCGCACTTATAATTTTCCGCAAGGAAGAGTGTCTGATCATCGAATTAACTTGACCTTGTATAAACTCGACGACGTTATTGCAGGTGATTTAGGCGCCTTGTTAGACCCAATTCGTCAAGAACATCAAGCCGACCTATTAGCAGCGCTAGCAAACGAATAACTAAGCCCATAAATAGAGCTAACTACTGACGTGGTATTAAATATTGAACATCCGAGTATTACTCATATTCAAGCTTTACTCGATTGGGCGAAGCTATGTATTGAGCGCCAAGCAGACTTAAGATTCCAGTCGTCCGCTTTAGAAGCTCGAATTCTATTCACGCATGTAACGGGCTTTGACCATGCGTGGATGATCACGCACGCAAAGGATAAAATCGAGAATTGTTTGACGCCAAATGAACGAAAATATTTTACTGAAGTGCTCGCGCAGCGCCTTAGCGGCAAACCTATAGCCTATATTTTGGGTACGCAATCGTTTTGGTCTTTAAATCTAAAAGTGTCAGACTGCACATTAATTCCACGTCAAGACACCGAAACCCTAGTTGAGACTGCTTTGTCATTATCGCTGCCAGCTAGTGCGAAGGTATTAGATCTGGGGACAGGAACGGGTGCGATTGCCTTGGCCTTAGCGAAGGAAAAACCGCAGTGGCGAGTGAGTGGCGTTGACAGTGTACAAGAAGCCGTTGCGCTTGCCCAAGAGAACGCTAAACTGAATCGCATTGATGCTTCCTTTATCCAAAGCGATTGGTTTAGTGCTTTGCAAAAGGTCAATGGTGATGATCACTTCGATTTAATAGTGACTAATCCGCCGTATGTTGAACAAAACAGTGAGTACGTTTCACAGGGCGATTTGCGCTTTGAGCCATTAAGCGCATTAGTGTCTGGTCAGGACGGTTTAGACGATATACGTTTGATTATTAAGCAATCGACGGCTTATTTGCACGAGTTCGCCTACCTTCTAATTGAACATGGCCAGCAGCAATCAACAAAAGTGCAGGCTTTACTTTGCGAAGCGGGCTTCACTGAGGTAAAGTCGGTTGACGACCTCAATGGTATCCCCCGTGTTACAATGGGGCGCTGGTTAGAAAGTGCGTTTTAGTAGCGTTTAATTAATCATAATAAATTTCAAAACAACAACAAAAGAGACCTTCCCATGTATATGATCGTTAAACACATGCACCTTACCATTATTGTACTTACTTTCGTTTTTTTTGCGATAAACCTTATCTTTGCTATGAAAAAATCACCGTTGGCGAACAACAAGTTTTTAAAAATAACGCCTCATATTTTATATACTTTATTTATCGTGACGTTTATTTACCTTGTCTCGGTAAGTGAACTTTATCCTTTTGTTAATGGCTGGGCGTCTTCAAAATTGGCGGGCTTTGTTTTTTATCTTCTGTCTATCACCTTGGCGCTTAAATGGGCAAAGAACAATATGTGGCGCATCGCGGGTGCAATTAGTGCGGTGTTTTGGCTAATAGTGACGGCACGCTTGGGCTTTGCCGATAGATTAAAAATAAAAGGACCAAGTGACGACATTGATGCTTATTTGTTTATTCTAAACGATACAATTAATGCAATTGTATAAGCCGTCTATTTTTGAGTATAAAAGCGTAAATAATGAGGCTTAAATGAAAAGTATTGAGCAAGTGTATGTAAGTAATATAAAGGTGTCTAACACAAGCCCTTTCGTGTTGTTCGGTGGTATGAATGTACTTGAGTCTAAAGACTTAGCCATGAAAATTGCTGAAACCTATAAAGAAATTACGACTAAATTAGGTATACCCTACGTGTTCAAAGCCTCTTTTGACAAAGCGAATCGGTCTTCGGTGAACGCTTACCGTGGTCCGGGCATGGAAGAGGGCTTAAGAATCTTTGAAAGTATTAAAAAAGAGTTCGATGTGCCTATTATCACCGACGTACACGAATGTCATCAGGCTGCCCCAGTAGCAGAGGTTGTTGATGTTATTCAACTACCGGCTTTTTTGGCGAGGCAAACCGATTTAGTTGTAGCTATGGCTAAAACCGGCGCGGTCATTAATGTCAAAAAACCACAGTTTTTAGCCCCTCACGAAATGGCACATATTATCAATAAGTTCGACGAGGCGGGTAATAACAATATTATTTTATGTGAGCGCGGCAGTTGCTATGGTTACAATAATCTAGTGGTAGATATGTTGGGTATGGATTTAATGAAACCAATGGCGCCAGTAATCTTCGATGCGACTCATGCGCTGCAAATGCCAGGAGGGAGAAGCGACTCTGCCGACGGTAGACGAAAGCAAGCAGCACAGCTAGCAAAAAGCGGGATCGCATTGGGCATTGCAGGCTTATTTATAGAATCGCATCCAGACCCTGACAACGCAAAATGCGATGGACCCTGCGCATTACCGCTTAATAAGCTGGAAGCATATTTGACCCAAATGAAAGCCGTTGATGATTTGGTTAAGTCGTTTGATGACCTGCAAATTGACTAGACACTACACGCAATTAATAGATGCAAAAAAGGCTACGTTAATTCACGTAGCCTTTTTGTTTGTCGCTGCTGTACACCAATAAATATTCGTACCGATGTCAATCCACCCACTTTGTCATCCGCGTATATGGGAATGACAGCGGGTCAATTAGCAATGTGCTACAAACTTAAATACTCGCTAATAAATCATTTAAGGTTGCGCTTGGGCGCATCGCCTTAGCAGCTAAATTGTCATCAGCGAAGTAATAACCATTTAGATCCACAGCAACGCCTTGAGCTTCATTTAGCTCATCTACGATAACGCTTTCTTTTTCAGCCATTGTACTTGCAACTGCCGCGAATTGCTTTTGCAATTCACTATCGTTTGACTGTGCCGCTAGAGCTTGTGCCCAATACAATCCCAAATAAAAATGTGAGCCACGGTTATCGAGTTCGTTTACACGGCGCGACGGTGACTTATTTTCTTGTAGAAATTTCGCTGTAGCTTGATCAAGCGTGTCGGCCAGTACTTTTGCTTTTGCGTTGCCGGTTGATACACTTAGGTGCTCTAACGAGGCCGCTAATGCTAAAAACTCACCTAACGAATCCCAGCGCAAGTGATTTTCTTTTTCAAACTGTTGAACATGTTTAGGAGCAGAACCACCAGCACCGGTTTCGAATAATCCTCCGCCATTCATCAGCGGCACGATAGACAGCATTTTTGCGCTGGTACCTAATTCTAAAATGGGGAAGAGGTCGGTTAAGTAATCGCGTAACACGTTGCCGGTCACCGAAATAGTATCCTCCCCTTTAGCGCAGCGTGCTAAGGTGTATTCGGTTGCTTTAACAGGACTCATTATTTGAATGTCTAGACCGGCAGTGTCGTGGTCTTTCAAATACGTATTCACCTTTTTGATCATTTCTGCATCATGTGCTCTATTTTCGTCTAACCAAAAAATAGCAGGTGTACCCGTTGCTCTAGCGCGC
>Ga0115567_10002418_pt1 | contig 18468 bp, 14 predicted proteins | sample COGITO_mtgs_1204_2_FD_88679 | JGI IMG/M metagenome (GOLD analysis project Ga0115567, IMG submission 88679) | Pelagic marine microbial communities from North Sea - COGITO_mtgs_120412 | ecosystem: Environmental > Aquatic > Marine > Epipelagic | place: Germany:Helgoland, sampling site Kabeltonne... | reverse complement strand
TAGGTCTTCATGGCTTCGATCAGCATAACGGTCTGGCCTTCGGTTATGGTGTCTCCGACACTGATGAACGGTGCAGCCCCGGGCTCCGGTGATGCAAATACCGTACCGACCATCGGGGACAGGATTGGTGTGCCCTTGCGCGCCGCAGGAGCATCTGCGGCATCGGTGGCCGTTGTCTGGGATCCGGCATTTGCTGACGGTGCAGGACCGGCGGATACCATTGCTGCTCCGCCGATCTGGCGGGCAACGCGTATCCGGCGACCGGTACTTTCATACTCGATCTCGCTCAGGCCGGTGTCGTCGAGCAATTCAGCCAGTTTGCGGACAAGGTCCGAGTCTACGTCAAATTTGTTAGCCATCAGGCGTCCTTCTTGGATGCGGTCAGTCGGACCATTGCATCAATTGCCAAAAGATATCCGTGCGCGCCAAAACCGGAAATTATCCCGGTTGCGCCTGCGGATACGTAGGAGTGCTGCCGAAAACTTTCCCGGCGGAAGATGTTTGATATATGGATTTCGACGACCGGCAGTTCGGTCAGCACCAGTGCGTCCAGAATGGCGACTGACGTGTGGGTGAATGCTGCCGGATTGATAATGATCCCGTCTGCGGTGTCGCGGGCCTGTTGGATCCAGTCGATCAGGTCAGCTTCGCTGTTGCTCTGACGGAAATCCAGCGAGACCCCCGCCGTGGCTGCATGGGCGTCGCAGTCATTCCGGATATCATCCAGGGTTTCTTTACCGTAGATGTCCGGTTCCCGTACCCCGAGCATATTCAGGTTCGGGCCATTCAGGACCAGTATGCGGACGGTGTCAGACAATCGTTTTCTCTGTTTTTACGCAGCCTATGCTTAGGCATACCCTATCACGAATCGTTTGAGAAATGGTCGCGAAAGCCCTGAATTCAGCGGTGTCGGGGCCATCGATTCGTCGGACGAACTGGTTGCCACGTTGCCGCCCGTCGCGGTTAGGTCGGGGTTATGTCGAGTTATCCACAATTTTACGGGAAATTAACCTCAAGATTGCACTATCAGACGCATGGACACGCAAAGTACATCGTCACCGCCCACCGAGGCGCCGCAGGGTATGGAGCGCCGGATGGTGCTCCGGCTTCTTTCATACTGGCGCGAGTGGTGTGGCGACGCAGCTTACCCGTCTTTCACCCAGGTCGATCCCACGCGAATGGCTGAAATCTGGGATTACAGCTTTGTTCTCGATATCGTTGGCCATGAAGATAATCCGATTGTCCGCACGGTCGGCAGTGAGTTTCAGAATTATCTACCCCAGACGGTCCGTGACTGCGCGCTGACCGATGTGCCCGCCGCATCACTGATTGAGCACGCAGCCTCTTATTATCATGAAATTCTGGATCGCGGCGTGCCGATATCGCGTGGCGGCGAATTCATCAAGTATGACGGAATGAAGGTCCTCTATCGCAGCATCATCCTGCCGATGAGTGACGACGGGTCATCCGTTTCAGGTCTTCTCGGAGCGGCGAACTGCCGCGAGGTGCCGTCTGACTAGGGCGGAGAGGGAAACCGGAGACCATTATGTCTGATATGAAAGCTTTTGAAATCCATACCTACCAGAGTGGTAAGTGGAAGATCGATTCCGTCTTTGACGATCGTGATCTTGCGATGTTCGAAGCCCAGCGTATGGACAGCAGTGGTCGTTATACGGGTATTCGCGTCGTAGAGGAAATCTACCTCGAGTCTACAAGAGAGACGAAAACCCGCACCATTTACCGCGGAAGCAAGATTGCGGAAGCGAATGCGGCGCAACTTCGTAAATCCAAGGAAAACCGGATAAACAAGGGACAGGCGCTTAAAAAGCGCAAGACCGATCCGGTTCAGCGCAGAAAAACGGCGCAAAAGCGGAAACGAAAGAAGAAGGCAAGTCCGGTTCGGCTGATCATGATCATGATAATGATCACGGCAATGGCGGCTGGTGCGATGTACGGACTTCTGGTCCTTCAGGGCGGTCTCTGAGCCCGAAAATACCCTTTGCGTTGTCTGCCTAGTGGGCCTAAAACCCGCCAGCCATGACGGATAAAATCAGAAAATTTCTTGAAGAACGACGGCCCGATACGCCGTGTCTTGTCGTTGATCTGGATGTAGTAGCCCGGAATTATACCGATCTGGCGCGTGTACTGCCGCAGGCCGATATTTTCTATGCCGTCAAAGCGAACCCGGCCAAGGAAGTTCTGACAACGCTGCTGCCGCTCGGGGTGTATTTCGATACAGCGAGCATCTATGAAATTGAAACCTGCCTCGATATCGGTGCATCGCCGGACCGGATCGCCTATGGCAATACGATCAAGAAAGCGCGGGATATTGCCAGGGCATTTAAACATGGCATCAGGCTCTTTGCCTTCGATAGCCGCGCCGAACTGGCGAAGCTTAAAAAAAATGCGCCGGGCGCCAGCGTGTTTTGCCGGATATTTATGGATGGAGCGGGTGCGGACTGGCCGTTATCGCGCAAGTTCGGCTGCGAACCCGATCTAGCGATAGAACTGCTGACCCAGGCTGCCGAAGACGGGCTTCACCCGGCGGGGGTCTCGTTTCATGTCGGCTCGCAGCAGCGCAATCTCGCACAATGGGACGTCGCAATCGAACGCGCGGCCATGGTTTTCTCTGAAATGGGCGCGCGCGGTATCGAGCTGGAGCTCCTGAATATGGGGGGCGGGTTCCCGGCGAAATACCGCCAGGATATAGAGCCGGTGGAAAATTACGGCGAAGTGATCCGGGCATCGATCGTCAAGCATTTCGGAAACAAGCCACCGCGGATCATTGCGGAGCCGGGGCGCAGTATCGCGGGGGATGCCGGAATATTGCAGACAGAGGTTGTGCTGGTGGCCGAGAAATCACGTGAACCGGATCGGCGCTGGGTTTTCCTGGATGTCGGTAAGTTCGGGGGGCTGCCGGAAACGTTCGAGGAAGCAATTCAATACCGTATTACAACACCTCATGACGGCGGTCCCGTCGGGCCGGTCGTTCTGGCCGGGCCGACCTGCGATGAAGTTGACGTGATGTATGATGCCGCGGGCTACACGCTCCCGCTCGCGCTGACGGATGGTGACAAGATCGAAATCCAGAGCACCGGCGCCTATACGGCGACCTATGCATCGGTCGGTTTCAACGGTTTTCCGCCGTTGAGCGAGTACTATATCTAAAACTTCTGTTCAGTCAGATCGAATAGCTGGATCGGGCACCGGCAAGACCGTAAACTCCGGATCTATTTTCAGGGGAACTGACATGAAGCTTTATGGTTTTTCACGCTCGTCCGCGGCGTTCCGGGTGCGGATCGCGCTCAATCTAAAAGGGATTGCGTGGGAGCATATCAATATCAGTCTGCCCGATGGCGACCAGTTCGAGACCGACTATACCAGCGTTAATCCGCAGGGGCGGGTGCCGACGCTGATCGATGGCGACCACAAGCTGATCCAGTCCATGGCGATCCTCGAGTATCTTGACGAAACGCAACCCGGCCCGGCATTCCTGCCATCTGATCCGGTCGCTCGGGCGCGTGTCCGTGGTCTTGCCGATATTATCGCCTGCGATATTCATCCGCTGAATAATCTCGCCATTCTCAAATTTCTGGCCAATGAGATGGGGGCGGACAAGGATGCCGTGAATGTCACCTGGTATCAGCACTGGATTTATGAAGGTTTCAACGCGCTCGAAGCGCTTCTGGCGAATGACACCGCAACCGGCACGTTCGCCCATGGTGATACGCCGGGCCTGGTTGATATCTGTATCGTCCCCCAGGTATTCAACGCCCAGCGATATGAATGCGATATGACCCGCTATCCGACCATCACGCGCATTTTCGATGCCTGCATGAAGCTGGAAGCGTTCGATTCCGCGCAACCATCGAAGCAGCCGGATTAGTAGTCTGATTTATTGGCGGAGGTTATTTCTTTTTTGCCCGCGCTTCGGCGACGATGGCGCGAAGCGAGTCCAGGTCGCGTCCGCCGCGCAATAGTGTGTCGCCGATAACGAAGGACGGTGTGCCGTTGAGCTTCAGCTTTTCCGCCAGGGCGTAATTTTTGCGCAGGATAGTGTCGGTTTCGCCCGACCGCATGTCGCGGCGGAGCTTGGCTGTATCGATTCCCACGGATTGCGCCATCGCCATGATCGCGCTTTCGCCAAAGGCTGAATTCGCTTCCATCATAACCTTGTGAAAGGACAGGTATTTCCCCTGCTTGCGGGATGCGATGGCGGCGCGCGACGCCAGCACCGAGTTCGGGCCCAGGATCGGCCATTCCTTGTAGACCCGTTTGATGTTTGGGTCTGATTTTACAAGCTGATCGACAATCGGATGGATCCGTTTGCAGACACCGCACCGGTAGTCGAAAAACTCCACCACGGTAACATCGCCCTTTGGATTGCCGCCGACCGGGGATTCCGGGTCATTGAGCAGGGCGTTGCGGTTCGATGCCAATAATTGGAGGTCTGCAGCGTTATCCGCCTGCTCTTTGCGGTTTTTAAGAATCCTGACGGCATCGGTAATGATTTCCGGGTTTTCAAGGATGTAGTCGCGGACGATTTTTTCGATCGCGGCCTTGTCTGCAATCGATACCCCGCCGGTATTCTGGGCAGATACTTTTTGGACGGGCAGGGCAATCACTGCGGCGAGCACAAGGGCGCCTGCGAGCCGGGCGGGGTGGAAACCGTTACGGCGGTGGGTAGAATTCTTCATGACAAACTTCTCAATAGATTGGGCGGGTCGCAGAATGCGGCCGGTGGCGGGAACATCTGCATGACCGTTCGGACTGATTGTAGCCCGGTTATATCCGCATATTCTTCACATTACGTTGAGGGCGGGCGGCAGAAATCGAATGGGGGAAGGGTTCCTGCAGGCCTTGAAATCAGCGGTTCTGCGCTTTTTTGCGCGCCCGTTCGGCGGTATTGGCGATGTCCTGTGCGCGCAGCCAGCCCGGCGTGTTTGCCTTGAGAAGGCGCTGTGCCTTGTTCGCCTGGCCCTCCGCATCCAGGTTTCTCCCCGATAGCAGGTTATGCTCCGCCAGCGCGAGCGCGGACATGCCGAGATCTCCATTCCGCCCATAGGCCGTCGCAGCGAGGCGCCATGAAAGCGGCATGTAGCGGTCATAGCGGATCGCCTGTTGCAGGTTTCGAAGGGCAACAGGGATCAGGTCCTTTTGGCCAAGTTCTATCTGCGCATGGGCAAGCCCGACCCGAAGGAGTGGCTGCCTCGGACGCAGGTCGACGGCTTTCTGGTATGACGGTAAGGCATCTTTCACTTTCCCGTTCTCGAACAGGATCTGGCCCCTGAGCTCATGAAAATAGGCGTCGTCGGGCGCTTCGGCGATCAGGCCATCGATAATGGGCAAGGCCAGATTGAGCCGGGAATCGCGAAAATAGGCGACCGCCCTGGCGTAGCGGGCCATCACCGACGGATCATCTGCCTTGAATTCATAGAGCGTCTGCGATGGCGGGTTTATGAAGCCTTTGAGCTTCGCAACCATCCTGTCATGCATCGCCTGCAGGACTGTCGGCAGCTTATTGTCTGAATAGGGTGACTTTGCGACGTGGTTGCGGACGAATTCTAACCGGTTCCGGGTGAGTGGATGGGTCACGACATAGTCGTCCTGCCGCGAACGGACCAGCAGCTCCTGATCCTGAAGCAGTTCGAAAAATTCCAGCAGGCCGCGCGCCGATGTTCGTGTCTGATCGAGCAGATTGACGGCAACCTGATCCGCCGACCGTTCCTGGGTGCGGGTGAATTTCATCAGGTTCTTGATTGCGACGCCGGTGCCTGCGGCGGAGCTCGCAGCGCCTACACCGCCGTCTTTCGACAAAACGCCCAGCGCAATTCCGACGAGCTGTCCGATCAGGGCCTGGGTCCGGGCATCGTCGAGTGCGCCTTCCAGGCGGGCAAGGTGTCCGCCGGTGATATGGCCAATTTCGTGTGCCATTACACCGATGATCTGGGACGGGCGTTCAGCTGCCATCAGCAACCCGGTGGTGACGAATATGCGCTGTCCACGCGCAACGAAGGCGTTAAGTGCCTTGTCATTGACGACGTGAAGGCCGAAGTCCTGCTCGTCGATTCCGGCGGCGCGCAGAAGTGGCGAAACGTATGTCCGAATGGTATGTTCGATTTCCGCATCGCGGATTCCGGCAGCCTTCGCCGAGCCTGATGTCAGGGACATAGACAGCGAAATTGATAGCGATAAAATCGCGATGACAGCACAAATGGCTGCCATGGAGGAAATTTTAGTGCGCAAGGGCCCAACTTTCATCCGCAAACCTATAAGTAGGTGGCGACCCCTATTCCGTCAATTGATCACGTTACTGGGGGCAGGATTCATTTGTGCCGCATGTGGCAGTGACAGCCCGCCGGAGGGGCAGATCGGATTTATCCAGGAGAACTTCGGCGGCGTGGTGTCCGATGAGCCCCGTTCGGCAATGGTCGGGCGCGATATTCTGTCGGCCGGCGGAAATGCTGTCGATGCGGCGGTCGCGACCTATTTCGCCATGTCGGTTACCTATCCCGGCGCGGCAACGCTTGGCGGTGGCGGTATGTGTGTGGTGTCCCGCGGTCAGGATGATGCGGTTGAGGCGATTGATTTTCGACCCGCGCTGTTTGCCCAAGGCGGACGTGCCGTCATGATCCCCGGCGCTGTGCGCGGCATGTTTGCGTTGCATGCACGTTACGGGCGACTGAAATGGGAAGCGCTGCTGCTTCCCGCGGAACGGTTGGCGCGCTTCGGGAACCCGGTGCCGCGTGCGTTCGCACGGCAAATCGCCGGGCTACCGGCTGCGGCATTTGCAGGTCCGGAATTCCGCCGGATTTTCACCGTTGAGGGTAAGCCGCTGGCCGAGGGCGAGAGACTCCGTCAGCAGGAGCTGTCGACGACACTTGCCGGTATCCGTCTTCGTGGCCCGGGCGAGTTTTATGCGGGCGACCTTGCTGCAACCCTCGCGCAGGAGCTTGGGGATTTGGCGGGCATAAAGGTTCCCAGCGAAGCGTTTCGAGCCTATCGGCCTAAATGGATGAAGACCCAAGTCGTGAAAGTGGGTAATAACGAGCTGCATCTGCCCTCCGGGCCGGAAGGCGCGCGTGCCGCAGAAATCTGGGGGGCTCTCTCCGATAACCGCCCATTACCCGCCAATGCGTCGCAGGCGTCATTCGACAGCGCCGGCTTTGTGGCGACGGATCTATCGGGCGGAGCAGCTGCCTGTGTGGTCAGCGCGAACGGCACGGTGGGTGCCGCGCGGATTATTGGTCATAGCGGTATCATCGCCGCGGCCCCGCCGCGTGGGGATTCTTTTCCCGGCCTCCCGATGGTGTTGCTGAACCCGGCGTTCAAGGATGCACGTGGTGTGGCGGCGGGCTCCGGCGGCGTGGCTGGGGTCATGCGTGTCCTGCGGACAACGGTTCCGACATTCGGCGGTGACAGCGCACTGGACAAGATAATCGCGGCGTTGCCGAGTGACGGCACGGCAACCGGCCGGGTGAACATAATTCAATGTCCCAAGGGCGCCCGGGCAGAACCGCAGACGTGTGTCTTCCAGGCAGATCCCGCCGGGCATGGCCTCGCGGTCAGCGCTGCGTTCTGAATATGGCACTGAAGCGGTCCATCCGGGGGCAGGTCCCGCCATTTATCGTTATGGATGTGATGGCGGAGGCAAACCGCCGGGAGGTTGCGGGCGAGGATGTTCTGCATCTTGAAGTCGGTCAGCCCTCTACCGGTGCGCCGTCGGGGGTGATCGAGGTCGCTCAGGCAACGCTTGTCAGCGACAAGCTTGGCTATACCGAGGCACTTGGTATCGATCCGCTTCGTGAGCGTATCGCCAGGTATTACGGTGAAACCCATGATATCGACCTTGCCGCCGACCGCGTGGTCGTGACGACGGGGTCATCCGGCGGCTTCATGCTGGCGTTCTTGTCAGCCTTCGATACCGGTGATCGCGTTGCGCTTGCCGATCCGGGCTATCCTGCCTATCGCAATATCCTGTCAGCGCTCGGGATCGAGGCGGTAGCCATCCCCACGACGATCGACGATCGGTACCAGCCGACCCCGGAGCTATTGGACAGGGTCGTGCGGGAGACCGGTGCGATTGACGGGTTGATCGTCGCGAGCCCGGCGAATCCGACCGGGACGATGTTGGCGGCGGCGGAAATGAAAGCGTTGACCGGTTATTGCGACGCGAACGGCATTCGGTTGATTTCCGACGAGATTTATCACGGAATCACCTATGAGGGCGCTGGCGAAACGGCGCTGAGTTTTACGGACAATGCGTTCATCGTGAACAGTTTTTCGAAATACTACTCGATGACCGGCTGGCGTGTCGGCTGGATGGTGGTACCCGAAGACCTTCATCGTTCGGTCGAATGTCTTGCACAGAACCTGTTCATTTCGGTGCCCGCATTGTCGCAACGGGCGGCCTGTGCGGCTTTCGACTGTCGTGAAGAACTGGATGCGAACGTCCTGCGCTACGCCGCGAACCGGGAATTGCTGCTGAGGGAATTGCCAAAGGCCGGGCTCGACCGTCTTGCGCCGGCAGATGGTGCTTTTTACATCTATGCCGAAGTTGGACACCTGACAAATGACAGCGAAGCATTCTGCCGACAGATACTTGCGGAAACTGGTGTCGCGATGGCGCCGGGCACCGATTTCGATCGTGAGCGTGGACGGGCGACGGTGAGAATTTCGTTTGCCGGTGATACAGCGACAATGGGTGAAGCGGCACGACGCCTGCAGGCCTGGCTGCCCGGCGCGGGTTAGCCAGAAGAAAAGGGGCGCCCGATGAGGCGCCCCGATTGATCTTTCCGATTGTTCCGGCCGATTGGGCCCGACCGGTATTCCGTTATTCGACGATCTTTTGCCACCAGCCTTTACGGCGCGGTTTTTCAGCGGTCGTTGTGGCAGCAGCGACTTCCGGAGCGTCAGCCGCAGGCGTGTCCTCGACGGTTTCTTCCGGTGCCGCACTTTCAGCCTTGCGATCATCGCCATTCGCTTCCTCGGCAGTCGGGGTTTCAACAACCTCGACATCTGCTTCGGCCTGGGACGATTGCGTATCTTCGGCATCCGGCTTTTCGCGAATTTCAACCTCAATGACTTCTGTCGTCGCAGTGTTCTGATCAGTGTTCTGAGACGCGTCATCCTGACTTTCGTCAGAGCCTGTTTCCGCTGCCGGGTCGGTTACTTTGTCAGCGGCGAAGCCATCAGTGTCTTCCGCTGCGACATTGCTCTCTTCGCCTGCTTCACCCTCGGCATTCCGATTGCGGCGGCGTCCACCGCGACGTCCACGACGACGACGGCGCGCAGGCTTTTCTTCGCCATTGTTTTCGTCGCCACTGTTTTCCGCATCGGAGGCACCGGCGTTTGCTGTATCGGCATCGGCATCGCCATTTGCATCCGCCGAAGCAGCCTTGTTGCTATCGGTATTGTCTTCCGCCGCGGCATCTTCGGATTTATTCTCGTCGCTTTGCGAGCGACGACGTCCCCGGCGGCGGCGTCCGCGTTTCGGCTTCTCTTCGCCGCCTTCGGTCGGGCTGGGTGCTTCGCTGGCTTCCGCGTCTGCGGCTGCTTCATCTTCTGCTTCGGCAGCATCTTCTTCAGCTGTGCTGACAGAACCCGTTGCTGTGCCACGCGCCGGCTGACCGGCGGTCGGCTCAGGCCGGCCCTTTACCCGTTCGATTTCGATATCGGGCGGGATGACGGTGTCATCGCCTTCAAGGATCACCTGGAAACCGTATCGCGCTTCCAGGTCAACCAGCGTCGACCGCTTCTGGTTCAGGATATACAGCGCAACCTCGGTCGGTACCTTGACCGTGATCTCGCTGGTCCGCATGCGGATGCCTTCTTCCTCGATCGCCCGGAGAACGCGCATGGCCATCGATTCCGTTGACAGGATGGTGCCGGTTCCGCGGCAATGCGGGCATATCTGCGAGCTGGTTTCCAGCAGGCTGGGACGCAGCCGCTGGCGAGACAGTTCGAGCAGGCCGAAATTACTGATCCGGCCGATTTGCAGGCGCGCCCTGTCGGTCTTCATCGCCTCACGCAGGCGACGTTCAACCTTGCGAACGTTCCGGCCATCTTCCATGTCGATAAAATCGATCACGATCAGGCCGGCCAGGTCACGAAGACGCAACTGGCGGCCGACTTCGTCTGCGGCCTCAATGTTCGTCTTGAGCGCCGTTTCTTCGATATTGCGCTCTTTGGTCGACTTGCCGGAGTTCACATCGATCGCGACCAGTGCTTCGGTCGGGTTGATGACAATGTAGCCGCCGGATTTAAGCTGAACCTCGGGGTTGTGCATCGCGTCGAGCTGTTGCTCGATCTGAAAGCGCTGATACAGCGGGATCGTATCGTCCCGGTATTGCTGAACCCGTTTGGCATGGCTTGGCATCATCAGGCGCATAAAGCGTTTGGCTGTCTGATAAGTCTCAGTGCCTTCGACCTGAATTTCCTCGATGTCCTTGCTGTAAACATCGCGAATGGCGCGTTTAATGATATCGCCTTCTTCGTACACCATTGCGGGCGCCGAGGATTCAAGGGTCTTTTCGCGCACTTCGTCCCATGCCCGGATGAGATATTCGAAATCGCGTTTTATTTCGGCCTTGTTTCGCTCAAGCCCCGCGGTCCGGATGATGACTCCCATGCCCTGGGGCATATCGAGGGAGTTCAATGTATCGCGCAGTTTACGCCGTTCCTTGGCGACCGTGATCTTGCGCGAAATTCCTCCGCCACGGGAAGAGTTCGGCATCAGGACGCAATAACGTCCTGCGAGGGAAATGTAGGTCGTCAGTGCGGCGCCCTTGTTGCCACGTTCTTCCTTGACCACCTGGACCAACAGGATCTGGCGGCGCTTGATGACTTCCTGGATCTTGTAGCGGCGCATGGAACGCGTGCGACGCGATGAGGATTTCTCCGCAACTTCGAGGGCTTCTTCGACATCGGGGTCGGCCGCTACCGGGCCGGGATCCGAAACGTCGCCCGATTCATCGCTGTTATCGTCGGAGGCTGTTGTTTCCCCGTCTTCGTCTGTGGTGTCTCCGTCGCTGGACCCGCTTTCGGCCTCGTCGGCTTCTTCCGCGTCGTCGTCGGCGGAATCGTCGTGGTCAGGGACTTCGATATCGTGGGCATCGTCATCCAGGTCGTGATCGTCGCTGACCCCGTCGATATCTTCCAGGTGCTCGCGCGCGGCGCGGGCTTCCATCTCGAGTGCTTCCTGTTCTTCGATCAGGGCCTGACGGTCATCGACCGGGATCTGGTAGTAGTCGGGATGAATTTCGCTGAATGCGAGGAAGCCGTGGCGGTTACCGCCGAAATCGACAAAGGCGGCCTGCAGGGAGGGTTCTACCCGCGTGACTTTTGCGAGGTAGATGTTGCCTTTAACCTGTTTTTTGAAGGTCGTCTCGATATCGTATTCATCGAGACGTGTACCGGTAGTGACGACAACCCGAATCTCTTCGGAATGCGCGCCATCGATAAGCATGCGCTTAGACATAGTGTTTCTCCGGTGAGACAACATTTCCGTCGTGCGAACGACCGATCAAAAAGTTGTCACACCATCTAGCCCGGACGCGCCATCGTCGACCTGCCTTATGCGTCTCCTCCAAATGGGGTGCCGCGGAGCAGGGACTTACGTGGTTCGCGGAGTCCCGCTTTTGCGCGGGTCCGGAGCTGGGTTCTATATACCGTAGGCGAGAAACGCAGCCGATCCACCATTTCGCGCAGATATTCAAAACAAGGATATTTGCGCCGAATTCCGGAGGGCCACGCGGTGCAAGGAGTGAATCTCCAGTCCACCTACGGACGTTCGCCATAATAGAATAGACCTCGGCCAGCATCCGTACAACTTATATTAACGGTGATGCAGTTGCCGAAGGCGTTGAAAAGGCACGCCTCATTCGGATATATCTGGTATATTACGATTTTTAACCCGCTAAATGTGTATCGTGACAGGAATTTACGCACTTATCAGACGTGTTCCCGCCGCGTCTGTGGCCATGCTGGCCATGGCGATTCCGGTTTGTATGGCGTTGTCCCTGGGGATCGTCGGCGCGACCATCGCCCCGACTACTGCGAATGCAGCGACACCTCAGGTGACCGGCGTGCGGGTCGGGGTCTATCCCGCAAAGACCCGCATCGTGCTGGATGTCGACAGTTCAGTGACGTTCAAATCTTTTGTCCTGCAACAGCCCTATCGCGTCGTCCTCGATATGTCGGAGGTCACCTGGTCGCCGAAACTCCGTAATCCGCCAAAGGGTGGCCTTGTTACGGGGATGCGGTTCGGTCTGTTCCGGCCGGGCTCGTCGCGCGTGGTGCTCGATTCAACCGGGCCGGTGCGCGTTGCCAAGGCATTCATTATTCCGCCATCCGGCAAATACAGGTCCTATCGCCTGGTCGTCGATATAGCGAAGACAAGCCGCCAGGCATTCCTGATGTCCTACAAGCGCCCGGACCGCAAGCCGGAAATAAAGGCGACTTCCCGCCCGGCGTCCGTACCGGTTCCGTTCAAGCGGCCTCCGGCGCGCCCGGATGAAAAGAAGCTGATTGTGATCGATCCCGGCCATGGCGGCGTTGACCCCGGGGCGATGAGCCGGTCAGGCGTGTGGGAAAAACACATCGTGCTCGCCTTTGCCCGGGAACTGAGACAAAGCCTGCTGGCGACCGGTAAGTTCCGGGTGCGCCTGACACGAGACCGGGATGTCTTCATTCGTCTGCGCGACCGGATCGCGATTGCCCGTCGCGCGGGTGCCGACCTGTTTATTTCGGTTCACGCGGATTCCATCGGCAACAGCCGGGTTCGCGGAACGTCGGTCTATACATTGTCCGAGCGGGCATCCGATAAAGAAGCGGGGGCGCTTGCCCGGAAAGAGAATAAATCGGACCTGATTGCCGGGGTTGATCTCGATGATCAGTCAAATGACGTCGTAAACATCCTCATTGACCTCGCCCAGCGCGAAACAATGAATGAATCGGCGGTATTTGCCCGTAAATTGGTGGATGAGCTGGGTAAAACACGCAAATTATTGCGAAATACACACCGGTTTGCCGGTTTTGCAGTCCTTAAAGCGCCCGATATCCCCTCCGTGCTGGTTGAATTGGGCTATCTGTCGAACCGGTCGGACGAGAAAATGCTGCGTAATCCGCGGCAACGCAAACGGATGGCCGCTGCCATGTCGGCGGCGGTAAAGCGATATTTTGAGCGCCAGCAGGCCTTAAATAGGCCATAATAAGGCCACATTCAGAGTTGTAGTATAGTAGGGCGAGTTCGAACCTTCTGTCGTCGCGGCGGATGGTATTGGCGGGTAGGCCCTGAAAGCGTGATATGAGAATTCTTGCGGCGATATTCCTTATGTTGGTTGTGCTGGTGATTGCCGGTGCAGGCGCGGTGCTTTTCGGTTTTTATCATTTCGGCAAAGGCTTGCCCGAATATCAGCAACTGGCCGATTACAATCCGCCGGTGGTGACGCGGATACACGCCGGAGATGGCCGCCTGATGGCGGAGTTCGCGCGCCAGAAGCGGGTCTTCGTGCCGATAGAGGCGATGCCCAAACAGATCATCAAGGCATTCCTCTCGGCGGAAGACAAAACATTCTATACCCATCCCGGAATCGATATTCCCGGCATTGCCAGGGCGATGGCAACGAATATCAGCCGCATGGGCAGCAACCGCCGGCCGATCGGCGCGTCGACCATCACCCAGCAGGTCGCAAAAAACTTTCTGCTGACCAACGAGGTGTCGATCGCCCGAAAGGCAAAGGAAGTCATTCTTGCGCTGCGCATCGAGCGCGCCTTCACCAAGGACCGAATTCTCGAGCTGTATCTCAACGAGATTTATCTCGGCTTTGGTTCTTACGGCGTTGCCGCTGCGGCGCTGAACTATTTCGACAAATCACTGGACCAGCTGACCCTGGGCGAGACGGCTTTCCTTGCAGGGTTGCCGAAGGCGCCCAATAACTACAACCCCGTGCGCCGGCCGCAGGCTGCGCGGGACCGGCGGGATTACGTTCTGAACCGGATGGCAGCAGACGGCTTTATTGCCCTGACAGCGGCGGCTGTTGAAATGGGGAAACCGGTCACTGTCCGTCCGTCGACGCGCGCAGATGTCGCCCGTGCGGATTACTTCGTTGAGGAAGTCCGGCGCGAACTGCTCGACCAGTACGGCGACAAGGGTCTTTACGGTGGCGGTCTCTCTGTGCGGACGACACTGGATTCCCGTCTTCAGCGCATAGCGGATTCTTCGCTTCACTACGGGCTATCCGCCTATGACCGGCGCCACGGTTGGCGTGGCCCGCTGGGCAGAGTGGATATGGAGAAGGACTGGCGGGGCGCGATGGCGCGTATAGCCTTGCCCAGCGATGTCATCGAATGGAAGACGGCTGTGGTCACGGGCCTGACTGCCGGCGAAGTCGCCATTGGGTTCGCCGATAACACGACCGGGATAATACCGTTTGCCGAAATGCGTTGGGCGCGTCCTGTCGATAAAAAGGGTAAACGGGGCCCGCGGATAAAACGACCGTCAGACGTGCTCGCGGCGGGCGACGTCATCGCGGTCGAGGCAGTGACCCGCAAGAACAAGGATGAGAACTGGCCGGCGGATACTTACGGGTTGCGCCAGGTGCCGAAGGTCAGTGGCGGGGTTGTGGCCCTCGATCCGCATACCGGCCGCGTGCTGGCAATGTCCGGCGGGTTTTCGGCGGAGATCAGTGAATTCAACCGGGTGACCCAGGCGCGGCGGCAGCCGGGCTCGGCCTTCAAGCCCTTTATTTACCTGGCCGCCCTCGACAAAGGTTTCACGCCGTCCAGTCAGATTCTGGATGCCCCCTTCGTCATAGACCAGGGGCCGGGGCTCGGGCGCTGGCGGCCCGCGAACTATTCGAACAAGTTTTATGGTGCGAGCCCATTGCGCCTCGGTATTGAAAAATCGCGCAACCTGATGACTGTCCGCCTGGCGCAGAATATCGGAATGGACTCGGTCGTCGAGTACGCGAAACGCTTTGGCGTCGTCGACAACTTGCCACCGTTGCTGTCGATGTCGCTCGGATCCGGTGAGACGACGTTGATGCGGATGACGACGGCCTACGCGATGCTCGTAAATGGGGGCAAGCGCATCAGCCCGACACTGATCGATAAAATCCAGGACCGCACCGGCAAGACGATATTTCGCCATGACCAGCGGGATTGCGATGCCTGCCGGGACACCGAATGGGATGCCGAAGCAGAGCCGTCCCTGCCTGACAATCGTGAACAGATTGCAGATGCCAAGACGGCCTACCAGATCGTATCGATGCTCGAAGGTGTTGTAAAACGCGGCACAGGGCGGCGGATCAACGCGATCGGGAAACCTCTCGCTGGCAAAACCGGGACGACCAATGACAGCCGCGATACATGGTTCGTCGGGTTTTCTCCCGATCTCGCGGTCGGCGTTTATGTCGGCTTCGATAACCCCACTCCCCTGGGGAAGGGTGAAACGGGCTCGTCCGTCGCAGCACCCGTGTTCAAAAAATTCATGGAAGATGCCCTGAAAAACCAGCCGGCAATTCCATTCCGCGTACCGCCTGGGTTGCGCCTTGTGCGGGTAGACCCGGCGACGGGCCGCCCGCCACGTGCCGGTGCGCGAGGCGCTATCCTGGAGGCATTCCTGCCCGGCACAGTGCCGACGCGTCGGGGACAGGTCCTCGACGGCAGTGGTGACAGAGTTCAGCCGGTGGGCGGACAGCCCGCACCGGGACGCAAACTGCGCGATCTGTATTGACGGCTGCGGCGATGTCCGGCACTTACCAAGTGTCGCGACGGACGTACAGGTTTATGCTTTGCCCCAGAGGTGAGAGCATATGGGGTGATTGGCCCGTCGCCGTTTTCGGAATGCTATTCAACGGGAGCTATTATGCGGGCGGAAATGCAGGCTTTGGCCGACAAGATCGAGCAGTCGCTGGTACTGCTGAGGAGGCATCTTTGACCCTGTTCAGGCAGCCAGAAGACTGGATGAACTGAACGCGGAAGCCGAAGATCCCGATCTTTGGAACGATCAGACGCGGGCGCAGAAGGTTATGCGCGAACGCGGTCACCTGGAAAAATCGATTGAAGACTTCACCAACCTCGAGCAGGAGCTTCGGGACAGCGTTGAGCTGATCGAAATGGGAGAGGCCGAGGATGATGCAGAAATCATCGCCGAGGCCGGTGAGACGCTTGTCCGCCTCCAGAAACAGGCGGCCACCCAGGAACTGGAAACGCTTCTGTCGGGTGAAGCCGATGCGAATGACTGTTTCCTGGAAGTGAATGCGGGTGCCGGCGGGACGGAGAGCCAGGACTGGGCGCAGATGCTTTACCGCATGTATAGCCGCTGGGCCGAAGCACATGGCTACAAGGTTGAACTGATGGATGAGAGCCCGGGAGAGGAAGCGGGCATCAAGTCCGCCTCCATCCGCGTGCAGGGACACAACGCTTATGGCTGGCTGAAAACCGAAAGCGGTGTGCACCGGCTTGTCCGCATTTCGCCCTATGATTCCAGCGCACGGCGACATACCAGTTTTGCATCCGTCTGGGTGTATCCCGAAATCGATGATGAGATAGATATCGAGGTAGACCCCAGCGACCTGCGGGTCGACACCTACCGGTCTCAGGGGGCGGGCGGTCAGCACGTCAATACCACCGACAGTGCGATCCGGATTACCCATATTCCGTCGGGTATCGTTGTCGCCTGCCAGAGCGACCGGTCGCAGCATCGAAACCGTGCCGAGGCAATGCGGATGTTGCGCGCGCGCCTTTACGAAGCCGAATTGCGGCGGCGCGAGGAAGCAGCCCAGGCCGAGCAGGATTCAAAAACAGATATCGGCTGGGGACACCAGATACGTTCCTACGTTCTGCACCCCTACCAGATGGTGAAGGACCTGCGCACCGAGGTTGAGACTTCGAACTCGCAGGCAGTGCTAGATGGCGATCTGGATCCGTTCATGGCGGCGTCTCTGGCCCAGCGGGTCGCTGGTGCAGCGGATGCCAAAGCCGCCGAGGAGTCCTGATGGTCGGTATACCGATGGCCAATGGGCATCGGCCCGCCGGATTGATGGAATTGCTTCATCCGGCTCTGGCGACGGCGCCACGGCCTGACCGGGAAGCGCTTTCCTATGACCTCGACCCCGCATTTACGGCCATTGTACGTCTGCATGCCGATGTGGACGAACACTGTGCAACCGCGTCCACCCTCGGGCCGGAGCGCGAAGGTGCCGGGATTGTCATAGACGAGAACGGATTGATCCTTACCGTCGGCCATATCATCGTCGAGGCGCGGGATGTGACCATTTCGATCCTTGGCCGCACCGAACCCGTGGTGGGGGAGGCGATTGCCTATGATCATGAATCGGGTCTCGGCATGGTGCGCGCCGTTGAAGATCTGGATTTGGCGCCAATGGCGCTGGGATCCGCTCGGACGCTGGTCGCAGGTGATCCGGTGGTCGTATCGGGCTATGGCGGCTACTCGCAGGCAATTGCCGCCAACGTCGTGGCGCGCCAGGAATTCGCCGGGTCGTGGGAATACATGCTCGATAACGCCGTCTTCACGACGCCGCTGCATCCCTATTGGGGTGGGGCGGCGCTGATCGGGCCGGACGGTGCACTTGCCGGCGTCGGTTCCCTGTATCTTGAAGAGCCGCTCGGCGAGGACGGTGACAGCCGGCCCGGGAATATGTTTGTGCCGATTGATGAACTGTTCCCGATCTTTGACGACATGGTCAGCACCGGGCGTGTGTCCCGGACGCCGCGCCCGTGGGTCGGGGTGCACGTCACGGAAGCGGAAAACAGGTTATATGTCACCGGTGTGACATCGGATGGCCCGGGCGACCGGGCGGGCTTCAAACCTGCCGATGCGATCCTGTCGGTCGAGGGCGTGCCGGTTGATAACCTGCCGGACATGTACCGGGCCCTGTGGGCCGCAGGAGAGGCAGGCGCCGAAGTTCGCTACACGGTTCTGCGTGAGGACGATGTGATCACCCTGCGGGTGACCAGTGGCGACCGCTACGCCTTTCTCGACCTGCCCCAGCGTCACTAGTTTCAGAAAATTCAGGCAGCGTGGTGCAATTGCCCGCCGGTCGTCGGTATCGGCACGCCGGTGGTCGACGGCACGCTTAATGGCAGACCGCGGAGCGACCTTACGGCGAGGAAGGCGAATGCCTGCGCCTCAATAGCATCACCATCCCATCCGACAGCCTCGACCGGTTCGACAGCCAGCCCCGTCAGTTCTGAAAGCCCCGCCATCAGGGTCGGGTTCCGGCGCCCGCCGCCGGTGACGAGAATCCGGCTCGGAGGCGCGGGCAGGTGTCTCAGGTTTGATGCAATGGTTTCGCAGGTGAACCGTGCCAGTGTTGCGGCTCCGTCTTTGGTCGACAGGTGGCGGACCGCGTCGATCGAAAAATCCAGCCGGTCGAGGGATTTGGGCGGCGGCGCGTCGAAATACGGATTATCGAGCAGACGGGAAAGGGTAGTGCTGTCGAC
>Ga0115567_10002414_pt1 | contig 18477 bp, 18 predicted proteins | sample COGITO_mtgs_1204_2_FD_88679 | JGI IMG/M metagenome (GOLD analysis project Ga0115567, IMG submission 88679) | Pelagic marine microbial communities from North Sea - COGITO_mtgs_120412 | ecosystem: Environmental > Aquatic > Marine > Epipelagic | place: Germany:Helgoland, sampling site Kabeltonne... | reverse complement strand
GTCTCCCGGTGCGTACTCTCCCTGAATAACGCGCTGTGCCAACGGATTCTCAATCCAGTTCTGCACCGCCCGACGTAACGGCCGGGCACCATATACCGGGTCGTACCCCAGCTCGGCTACCTTGTCCAACACTGCATCAGACACTTCAATGGCCAGGTCATTGTCGTGCAACCGCTTGTTCAGCGATGCTATCTGGATATCCGCAATGCCACGTATCTGACTCGCCGCCAGCGGGTGGAAAACCACGGTTTCATCAATGCGGTTGATAAATTCGGGCCTGAAATGCCGGGTCACCACCGACATCACATCATGTTTCACGCGGTCATAGGCCGCCTCATCTGTGGGATCATCCCCCAGCATCTCCTGAACACGGTCCGAGCCCAGATTCGATGTCATCACGATCACCGTATTGCGAAAATCCACGGTGCGACCATGACCATCGGTCAAACGGCCGTCATCAAGCACCTGCAACAGAATGTTGAACACATCCGGGTGGGCTTTCTCCACCTCGTCCAGCAGCAGCACTGAATAAGGCCGGCGACGCACCGCTTCTGTCAGATACCCGCCCTCTTCGTAACCCACGTAACCAGGCGGGGCACCGATCAGACGAGCCACCGAATGCTGTTCCATGAACTCAGACATGTCGATACGCACCATCGCCTCTTCGGTATCAAACAGAAATTCAGCCAGTGCTTTGCACAGCTCAGTCTTACCGACGCCGGTCGGCCCCAGGAACAGAAATGAGCCATTGGGGCGATTGGGATCTGACAACCCCGAGCGGGAGCGCCGCACCGCATTGGCGACGGCCGAGATAGCCTCATGCTGCCCTATCACTCGTCCGTGCAACGCCTCTTCCATCTGCAACAGCTTCTGCTTGTCGCTCTGCAGCATTTTTGCCACCGGAATACCGGTCCAGCGCGCCACTACATCAGCGATCTCTTCTTCGGTCACCCGGCTGCGCAACAATTGCATGTCCATCATTTCCGCCTGTGTGGACATGTCCAGGGTCTTTTCCAGATTGGGAATGACGCCGTACTGCAGCTCTGACATGCGCGCCAGGTCACCTGCCCTGCGTGCTGACTCCAGGTCCGCCCGGGCCTTTTCCAGGTTGCTTTTAACTGATTGTGTACCCTGCACCGAAGCTTTTTCAGCTTTCCAGATTTCGTCAAGATCGGCAAACTCTCTCTCCACTCGCTGAATGTCCTCAGCCAGCTTCTCCAGGCGCTTGCGTGACGCATCATCCTCTTCTTTCTTCAGCGCTTCCCGCTCGATTTTTAACTGAATCAGGCGACGTTCCAGCTTGTCCATTTCTTCCGGCTTGGAATCGATTTCCATGCGGATCATGCTGGCGGCTTCGTCAATCAGATCAATGGCCTTGTCCGGCAACTGCCGATCCGGGATGTAGCGTTGTGACAGGCGCGCGGCCGCAATGATGGCGGCATCGGCAATCTGCACACCGTGATGCACTTCGTAACGTTCCTTCAGGCCACGTAGAATGGCAATGGTGTCTTCCTCTGACGGCTCGTCCACCAGCACTTTCTGAAACCGGCGTTCCAGAGCCGCATCTTTTTCAATGTATTTGCGATACTCATCCAACGTGGTGGCGCCAACACAATGCAGCTCTCCGCGCGCCAGCGCGGGCTTCAGCATGTTGCCCGCATCCATGGAGCCTTCGGCTTTACCCGCGCCGACCATGGTATGTATCTCATCGATAAACAGAATGACCGAGCCTTCATGTTTGGAAAGCTCCTTCAGTACGCCTTTCAGGCGCTCTTCAAATTCTCCGCGGAATTTGGCACCGGCAATCAGTGCGCCCATGTCCAACGCCAGAATTTTTTTGTCTTTCAGGCCTTCCGGCACTTCACCGTTAACAATGCGCTGTGCCAGGCCTTCGATAATGGCGGTTTTACCCACACCCGGCTCGCCTATCAAAACCGGGTTGTTTTTGGTGCGCCGCTGCAGGACCTGAATGGTGCGACGGATTTCGGAATCGCGGCCGATCACCGGATCCAGCCCCCCCTTGCCGGCACGTTCGGTCAGATCAATGCAATATTTTGACAGCGCCTGCCAGGATTCCTCGGCATCGGCATCGGTAACTTTGTCTCCGCCCCGTAGATTACTGATGGCGGTTTGCAGCGCTTTCTCCGAGATACCAAAACTGTTCAGTAAACGGCCCAGTTCGCCTTTATCTGCTAACGCAGCCAGCATCACGGCCTCACTGGAAATGAATTTGTCACCGTTTTTCTGGGACGACTTGTCAGCCTGATTCAGCAAACGACCCAGTTCATTCGACATGGCAACATCCGCACCATTGCCTTCCACGGTTGGCAGTCTTTGCAGGATGTCGTTGAGGCCTTTGCGCAATTGCATCAGGTCAAACCCCGTCTGTGACAACAACGGCCGCACCGAACCGCCTCTCTGCTCGAGAAGGCTGATCATCAGGTGCACAGGTTCAATAAAATTATGGTCGTTGCCCAGCGCCAGCGATTGCGCGTCAGCCAGCGCCGCCTGCAGCTTGCTTGTCAGTTGCTCCATTCTCATCATTCACCTCAGTGAACTGGCGTCTTTACAGGACGATAGTTCAGAATTCATTTGTCTATGGCTTATAGATTGAGGTAACGCCAGAAAAATTCAAGCGCATACTAAGATTTAACAATCTGAAGTGCAGACTGATTCAACCGTCCTTGAGGTAGATCAGACTGGCCATGCGTCCGGTCACGCCATCACGGCGGTAGGAAAAGAACCGGGATGCAGAACAGACCGTGCACTGGTCTCCGCCGTAAATTGCCGTGACGCCCAGCATTTGCAGGCGTTGTCGCGCTGCTGCATATATATCCATCATGCTTTTATTCTGGCCACGGCTATCGTGGCTGCCTGCAACCGGTTTAAAGGCTGCCGCCATGGCGCCGGCGGACGACGTCCCGGCAGCCATAAACGCTGATCTGACCTCAGCACCCACCTCAAAGCAACACGGCCCGATTGCCGGCCCGAGCCATGCCATCAGGTCCGTGCCCGGGTATTGCGTGGCCCGCACCGTGTTCTCCAGAACACCGTTCAACAGCCCACGCCAGCCGGCATGCGCGGCTGCCGCAACGCGCCCATCATGCGAACATAACAGCACCGGCAGACAGTCAGCCGTCAACACTGCCACGCCATCACCGGGCTGAGACAGACAGGCGGCATCGGCCTGACGCCGCCGCAGACCCTGGCTTCCTGCGGCCACAGAGACAACACGTGTGCCGTGAACCTGGTTTAACCATTGCAGTCGATGGAGTCCGGGTAAGGCCCTGCGTAGTGCACGGCGATTGCGCGCTACCGTTGCGGCCACATCCCCCACATGCGTGCCCAGGTTGAAGCTGTCGTAGGGCGGTAGACTGACACCACCGGTTCGACCGGTGACCCGTGCGCCGATATTGTCAGGTGCCGGCCAGTCGGGAGTTTGCCAGTCCAGGTCGGCGCCGGGCTTCCCGTCTGTGGTATTGCTGCCGGCGCTTGCCATCAGTCTGTATCCCGCTTCAGGGTGCCCAGTAGCAATTGCATGTCATCCGGCGCCGGGACCTCCCAGCTCACCTCTTCTTCTGTATCCGGGTGAATAAATCCCAGACGTGCAGCGTGTAGTGCCTGACGGCGGAACAGCCGCAGGTGTTCGGCCAGCTCAGGGCTGCAACCTGCCGGAATATGCAGCCGCCCGCCGTACAGCGGGTCACCGATCAGGGGGTGTCTGACATGACTCATGTGGACGCGAATCTGATGTGTGCGGCCGGTCTCGAGTTTCAATTGCACGTGTGTGTGGGCGCGAAACCGTGTAATCACCCGATAGTGCGTCACCGATGGTTTGCCGCTTTGCACCACTGCCCGCTTTTTGCGCTGCACCGGATGCCGGCCCAGAGGTTCGTCAACCATGCCACCCGCGGTCAAGACACCCTGCACTACGGCCTCGTATTGCCGGGTCACGGTGCGCTTCTGTAATTGGCGAACCAGTTTGTGGTGTGCAGGCAGGGTTTTTGCCACCACCATCAGTCCCGTGGTGTCTTTGTCCAGACGATGCACAATGCCCGCTCGCGGCAGGTGCTGCAGGGACGGGCAATAGTGCAGCAGACCATTCATCAGGGTACCTGTGCGATTGCCGGCAGCCGGGTGCACAACGGTGCCGGCGGGCTTGTTTAGCACCAGCACCGCATCATCTTCATAAACAATGTCCAGCGCCAGAGCTTCCGCCTGCCAGCCATTGTCTGGCGCTTCATCCAACTCCGCTTTCAGTTCCAGCCTGTCACCGGTACTCAAACGGTCTTTGGCCCGCTTTTGTGCGGCATTGACCAGTAAAAAGCCGTCTTTGATCCACTGCTGCAGACGTCCTCGCGAATAATCTGCGAACAAACGGGCTGCTGCCTGGTCTAATCTGGCGCCATCAAGATCATCGGGTACAATGGCGGATAAAGAGATTCGTTCTGACATATTTGGGTATCGACCGGATGGTGTGGTTAAATAAGCGATTATCGACAGGCATTATAGTCTGTTTTGCCAGTCAAGAGGTGTTTTGAGCGTGCGAGTACTGCTAACCATTGCGTTATTGATAACTGTCGTATCCTGTTCTTCCCTGGGACGTGATCGCGATGAGTTTGCTTCCATGTCCACTGAGGAGCAATTTTACCGAACTGCCAATCAGCAGCTGAATGCATCCAATTTCTCCGGCGCGGTCCGAACCTATCAGGCTCTGGAGTCCCGGTTCCCATTTGGCCAGTACGCCGCTCAGGCGCAACTGGAACTGATTTATGCTCACTATCGTGCTTCCAATGTGGAAGGTGCGCGCGCCGCGGCCGACCGTTTTATTCGACTCCACCCTGATCATGAGAGTATCGACTATGCCTACTACATGAAAGGGGTAGCGACATTCTCGGAAAACACCGGCTTCATGAGCCGCTTTCTGCCTACCGACCCGTCAAAACGCGATATCAGCCGCGCCCGCGATGCATTCAACGAGTTTTCCCTGCTGATGACTCTGTATCCTGATAGCGACTACACCGCTGATGCCCGCGCCCGCATGGTGTTCCTGCGCAACAATCTGGCCGCCTATGAAATCCACGTGGCAGATTATTATCTGGAGCGCAGGGCATACATAGCCGCACTGAATCGTGGCCGTTATGTGGTTGAGAATTTTCAGGGCAGCCCGGTTGTCGCCGATGCCGTTGCCATCATGGTGGAGTGTTATCTTCGTCTTGGCCTGAATGACCTGGCCGACACATCGCTGGCCCTGCTGCGCGACAATTACCCGGATCACGCCACGCTGGACAACAATGGCGAATTCATCGTGCGCAACCATGTCACCAACCCGTCGCTGCTTTATACGGTGACCTTTGGTTTGCTGGGCAGCAATGAAGATAACACCCCATTGGCGCCAACCAGCCGTCCGCAGCGTTCAATTGCACCGGAAGCTGCGCCGGAACGAGGACGCTCCCTGCTCAATATTCTGACACTGGGCCGCTACGGCCGTGACGCAACAACAGCGCCCATGCCTGGCGAGCCACCACCCGGCTCCCCCAATCCGATCTAGGCCGGGTTCGTCAGCATTGGCGAACCATCGCGCACCGTGGGACGGGTGAACGGACGACAGCTGATTGCAACCGGACGCCGCAATAGTGAACGGCCGGGCGGACTTCAGGAAGCATAGTTTTCCGGAAAAAAAGCCCGTTCGATGAGTTCGATCAGTATGTGTATCACTTTGATATGCACCTCCTGCACCCGATCCGCGTAGCGGCTGGCACCCGCACTGATATCAACAGTCGCCAGTTTGCCCAGTGTCGACCCACCCGCCCCGGTCAGACTGATAACCTGTATGCCGTTATCGCGCGCATATTCTGCTGCCTTGATCACATTCTTGCTGCTACCACTGGTGCTGATGGCAAACAGGCAATCGCCGGCTCTGCCTCGTGCCTGCAGATAGCGCGAAAAAATGTGCTCATATCCAAAATCATTGGCAACACAGCTGATATGTCCCGGATCACTGATGGCGGTGGCTGACAAGCCAGCACGATTGTCCCGGTAGCGACCGGTCAACTCTTCAGCAAAATGCATGGCATCGCTCATCGAGCCACCATTACCACAACTGTAGATCGCGCCATTGTTGCGCAGCGCAGCGATCAGAACGTCTGCTGCATTGTCAATTGCGTCGACATTGTCTGCGTCCGACAGAAACCGGTCGAGATAGTCGCGTGCGTCTACGAGCGTGCCAGTTATCACTTGTTTAGTATCGTTCAAGCCTACCTCCTTGCCGGGTTTGCTGTCAGTCCGGATTGTGTATCAGCGCAACAGGCGTACCAAGGGCCTACTCACCTGCAGCCCAGCCCTGCGTGATCGGATAGCGCCGGTCCCGGCCAAATGCCCGCTCCGTCAGGCGCACACCGATGGGTGCCTGTCGGCGCTTGTATTCATTGATGTCGACCAGGCGAAGCACCCGGCGAACTTCCTCTTCATCAAAACCATGGCCAATGATGGCGTCAGCGCCAAGGTCGGATTCGACATACAGCGCCAGTATCTGATCCAGCCGATCATAAGGCGGCAGATTGTCGTCATCCTGCTGCCCCGGCGCCAGCTCAGCCGAAGGCGGCCGCTCAATCACTTCAACAGGGATGATGTCCGCCTCTCCGTCCGCGCGGGCAATGGCATTGCGGTATCGTGCCAACCGATACACCAGGGTTTTACTGGCATCCTTGAGTACATTAAAACCACCGGCCATGTCACCGTACAGAGTGGAATAACCTACCGCAATTTCACTTTTATTGCCGGTGGTCAGCACCAGAGCGCCTTTTTTGTTGGAGATAGCCATCAACATGACACCCCGGCAACGGGCCTGGATATTCTGCTCAGTGAGATCTGCAGGCAAGCCGGCAAACTGATTGGCCAGCGCGCCAGCGAAGGCCTGATAGCAATCAGTTATTGGGATAACATCATAATTGACATGCAGGCGTTCTGCCTGCGCTGCGGCCAGGCGCACGCTGAGATCCGACGTGTATGTGAATGGCATCATGATCGCAGTCACCTGATCGGCACCCAGCGCATCCACAGCCAGTGCCAATGTTAACGCTGAATCGATACCGCCGGACAAACCAAGAATCACCGAACTGAAACGATTTTTACGCGCGTAGTCACGCAATCCCAGTATCATGGCCTGGTAGCAACGTTGCTCGACGTCACGGTCTGCGGGCACCGTAGGCAGCGAATCCGGGGTAACACTCACACTTGCCGTATCAGACAGCTCGGGCCATGCCAGCGCCTGCTCTATGCGAAAACTAACCGGGATCAGCGCTTCACGAAATGCCGGGCCAACCGTGGTCACCCTACCATCAGCATCGGCAACCATGGAGCTGCCATCAAACACCAGTTCGTCCTGCCCACCCACCTGATTCACGTACAGAATCGGGGTGCCCGATTCCATGGCACGCCTTGCCAATAATCGCTGACGCTGCTCCAGCTTGTCGGTATGGAAAGGCGAGGCATTGATGTTGATCAAAAGGCCCACACCTGCCTGCGATGCCTGCCGGATTGGCAATGGGTCCCAAAGATCTTCACAGATGGTCAGCGCTACCGGCAATCCTTTTATGTTGACGATGCAGGGCGAGTTGCCGGACTGGAAATAGCGCCTTTCATCAAAGACCTGATAATTGGGCAGACTCTGCTTGCAGTAGGTCGCTTTTATCTCGCCTTCGTGAATGACCGACACGGCATTAAACAACTGGCCATTGTCAGTCAGTGGATACCCCACGATCAGATAGGCGTCCATACGTGCATCACAAAGCTGTTGCAGGGCGGTATTAATTCGCGGTGCCAGGCTGGGTCGCAGCAACAGATCTTCAGCCGGATAAGCGGTCAGGCTCAATTCGGGGTAAACCACAACATCAGCATGGTGGTCACGGACAGCTTCACGCGCAGCATGCAGGATGGTCTGGGTATTTCCGGGAATATCCCCCACTATCAAATTCAATTGCGCCATTACTATCGTTAACGGGCTGGCCATACGGTCCTCTGTTGGTTTGATCCTGCTGATCCTGCTGATCCTGCTGATCCTGCTGATCCTGCTGATCATATAAAAAGCTGCGGTATTGTCGGTCATACCGATAGCAGAAGTAAAACGCCAAATTTGCGCTGACCCGGCTATGCCCTGGCCACCGTGATGCCGACCAGGGCGTTTGCGGTCCCGTCACCTGAGGGTTGGCTTGATACCGCGCAGTGCCGGATCATAGGGACGAGGGTCGAGGCCGGTCGGGGCGTTCGCCAGCAGCTCAACCAGCAAATCAGCAGACGCTGGCGCCAGCACCAGGCCGTTGCGGTAATGTCCGGCATTAACAAACGCATTGCTGAACCCGGGCAGTCGGCCAATAAACGGAACTCCATCCGGTGCGGCCGGACGCAACCCAGCCCACTGCTGTACCACCGGTAAGGCGGACAGTGCCGGCAACATTCGTTCCGCGGACGCGCGCAGGCTGTCACACGCGTGCTCGGTAATCGACTTGTCAAAGTCCGCATGCTCCAGCGTACTGCCCACCAGAATATGATGGTCACGGCGAGGGATAAGGTAGCGTCCCTGGCTCAAAACAACACCGCGCAACAGGGCTTCTTCCGCCTTGTATAAGAGCATTTGACCTTTAACCGGCGTTACCGGCAAAGCCAGACCCAGTTGCGCCAGCAATTGCCCCGTCCAGGCACCCGCGGCCAACACAAACACATCTGCCTGCAACCTGACTTCCTCATTCTGCTGCCGCACCCAGACTGCCGTCATGCGATCGCCACGGGTTTCAATGCGCAGAATCTCCGACTGTTCACACACATCAACGCGGGGCTGCAGACGCAAACTGGCAGCCAGCGCCTTTACCAGTCGGGGATTGCGGATATTGGCAACAGCCGGCATGTACAGTGCACGTTCGCTGCCTTCGGCCAGTTCGGGTTCTCGGACCTGTATCTGTGCCGGCTGCCAGGTCTGCATCGGGCGGTCGTGGCGATGCGCCCATTGCAATGCCTCTTCATGATCTGCTGCATCCAGCATCAACAGCCCGCACACCGAAAGCTCGGGGTCGATACCCGTTTCCGTGGCGAGCGCCTGCGCCAGTTCGGGGTAAGCATCCTGTGCCCGGTTCGCCAGTGCCGTCACCGGATCCGAATAACGCCAGGGGTACAGCGGCGAGACAATGCCGCCACCGGCCCATGAGGCTTCTTGCCCGCAGGTGCCACGCTCAATCAGTTGCACCCGGGCACCGTGATGGCTCAGGCCACGGGCGACCAGCATGCCAGAGACGCCACCGCCACAGATAAGAAAATCACTCACAACGTTTGTCCTTGTAACCCGTCCTGCAACAGTTCTTGCGACGGCACCGGTGGCCACTATGACAATTGGCCTGGCAACAGACCTGGCACCTGTCCTGGAAGCGTTTCCGGCAATCCGACACGCAAACCTCTTTTCTGGTGAACACGGCTAAAAATCCCGGCAAGGGCTGGCAGACACACACTACACTGTTGGCAGAGAGGTTGATCATGCCCCACATATCGATACCACCACGTCAACGCGGCGCAAATTTGCTGGAGTTGTCCATCGTGCTGGCAATTATAGCAATACTGGCAACACTTGCGTTGCCTGTGTTTACCCTGATTGACGGCGAAGAATCGACACGCGTGTTACGCCAGTTCCAGGCACTGGCAGAAACTGCCCGCAGTGTTGCCATCCGACGCCGCCGAACGGTCACCCTGTGCCCCGTGAATGAACACCAGCAATGCATCCGTGACTGGCAACACGGTGCCATGTTGTTTATTGATATTGACGAGGACAGACAGCGCTCTGCTGACGAGAACATTGTGACCAGCGTCCAGTGGCCAGAACTGCAGGGGCAATTGCGTTGGCGCGCCTTTGGTAATCGGCAATACCTGTTGATTGATGCCTTTGGCGGATTGACCGGCCAGAATGGCAACTTTACCTGGTGCCCTCCCGACGACGGCACCGAGGCGGCGCATCAAATCATTCTCAATGGCAGTGGCCGCTTTCGTTATGCGCAAGACAATGACGGGGATGGATTGCGGGAAAACAGTCAGGGTCAATCGCTGCGCTGCTCCTGACTGAATCGGCGCCAGCGTCGACTCATTGAATAAAAATCTCCTGCCGCACAGGTGGCGTTGTCGCTGCAGCAGGCACTGCGCTCCAGACTTAGCCGCACCCTGGTCCCCGCCCTGAGCCCTGATGCCCGCACCGTTAGCTGATACAGAGGATTGCAGTAGACTCCGTCGGCTCCGCCATCTGGGCCTCGACCGGCCATGAAGTCCACCACGTGTATTTGATAGGCAAGCATCGCAGCACCAGATTCTAAACTGGCAGCAGGCGGCACGCCCAGTTCCACCTCAGCCTCCGGCACCGCGTCCAGTGCCGCCTGCGGGCCATCGATCTGGATGCGCTGCAGCAAGCGGGCATCAACCGCGAACAGAAGTGCTTCGGCAGAACTAAAAACACGTTCATGATCCCGGTAATTCAGAACCAGCGACGTACCCAGCGACGCCGCATCAACGGCCGACAGCGCCACCCTGGCCAGTACCGCCATGAAAATCAGGGTCATTAACAGGGCCGAGCCGCGTTGTTGCGCGCTTGCCTGGCAGCGGGCGACTCTTGCTCTCGCAACAGTTCTCAGACCGGTTTTCATACCGGTCCTCCAAAAATGCGATTCACCTCCACCTGACGTAGCGCTGTCGTGAACGTCATGGTCAACCCGTCGGCGGTCTCCGCCACCGTGTCAGTTGCTATCGAGGCTGCTGGCCAGGACAGGGCCACTGTCACACTGAACGCGCGAGACCAGGAGGCGACCTGCCTGGGTTCGACATAGGCCAATGCAAGGTCAGCATCGGACACCGATGTCGTCGGCGTTACTGCGATACCCACCACAAACGACATTGCCGTTACACCTGCAATCAGTTCTTCTGCTGCGCGGTAGGACCCGTCGCTACGCTGCACGCGCCGGAACAGCCCGGTGTCATTGACGCTGTCATTACCACGCCTGCCAACGTAAAACAGGTGAGCCGGTTCTTCACAGTTGCCCGTGCGTACTCGCAGCACCTGAGTATTCGGCAACGCATTGACTGCAGCTTCATTTGCAGCAACCACGTCAAGATGATGCGCCGGATTGACGGCGAGGTCGGCGCTGGGTGTCGGACATGGCGATGCTGACTCTCGAATGGCTGTTCGCAATAGGAACTGGGCATAAGCCGAACGTTGCTGCACCTCCAGCACGCCAGTATGCACAAGCTGCAACTGCACACTGTCGGTAAAAACCTGAAGGGTGACCGCGCTCAGGCTGGCGCCCAGGCCAAGCGCCATTAGCAGCTCCACTAACGTGAACCCACGACTGGAGAAACACGACTGAGTCATCGCAGCGCTGCCATGGCCACGTCTCGCAGGACTATTCGCAGCACCTTTCATAACACCACGATTGCGCTACTGTCCGGCCTTAGCGTAGCGCTGCCACTACCCTGGCTTCCCTGCCAGCGCACCGATACCCGGTAGGCCCGAGCTGTATGGGGATAGCCTGCGAGGGTTGTTGATTTAATCTCGCCAGAACCGACAGGCAATGTTTCAACAAGCTGTTGTTGCCAATTCGCAAGATCGTGCGCTGCGAGTTCGGCAGGCGAACAACCGGTCATCGTCAGGCACTGTGCGTTTGGTTCGCCATCAGGTGAGACCTGCAATGCATGCCAGAAGCCTTGGGGATTCGCCTTCATTCGTTCCAGCATGTCGTGCAGTAGCCATTCTGCACGCTGCTGGTGACTGTTGTTTTGTGACGTGGCAACCGCCATGGCCTGCATGTTGAGCACCGCCAGAATCCCCGTAGCCAGGATAAAGCTGGTCAACAATACTTCAAACAGGGCAATGCCCAGAACATGGTGCGACCCAATATTTCGCGTCTGCGCGCTGCACCGGATTGGAAATCGCATACGCTAGCCGTCCTCCCAAAACACACCCAACTCTTTTGAAGTTTAGACGAACCAGAAATAATGTTTCGCGACACTTGCTTAACTGTGCGGCGCCGCACATAAGCCTCATCCTGACAGCACGTGTGGACTTTGGCATTTACCAGGCTTTTTCCCTATAATCCGCGCTTCACTTATTCAGCGCCTCGGCGCCGTCCGGGCACGCTATGGTATACGATCCACTGTTACTGGCATTGTTGGCCTTTCTTGGCCTTATTGCCGGCTGGATAAACACCCTGGCCGGCGGTGGTTCGAATCTGACCCTGCCCATGTTAATGGTGCTCGGCCTTCCGCCTGATGTCGCCAATGGCACCAACCGCGTTGGGGTGATTCTGCAAGGTGTTGTCGCCGTGCGCGGCTTCCATCATTACGGCAAGCTTGATACACCGTCCATCGCGTCAATTCTGGTACCCAGTATGACCGGTGGCGGCGTTGGCGCCCTGATCGCCGCACTGGTGCCCAATGTCGCTCTGAAACCACTGTTGCTGGGCACCGTACTCACCATGTCCGCGGTTATTCTGCTACGCCCGGGGTTTATCGCACCGCCTCCGGGCACCCCGGTTAAGTCCGTTAATGACAGCCGCCTGGCCTGGTGGGGAGTGTTTGCAGCCGGCATTTACGGTGGTTTTGTGCAGGCCGGGGTCGGTTTCATACTGCTCGCCGCACTGGCAGGTGGTCTGCGCTATGACCTGGTTCGTGCCAATGCCCTGAAGATGGTGTGTACGCTGGCTGTTACGTCTGTATCCCTGGTGATTTTCATCTGGTTTGATCAGGTCGCGTGGATCCCGGGCCTGATTCTGGCTTTGGGTACGATGCTGGGCAGCTATCTCAGTGTACGTTTTGCCATCAGTGTCCAGCAAAGCACCATCAAGTGGTTTCTGTTTGCCATGACGCTGGTGTCATGCGCGGCCGCAGTGCTGTTCTGAGGCCACAATAGAAGGCCGCCTGCGTCAGTCCGCTATTCGAATATTATCGAACTCGAGAATAATACTGGCACCGCCCATTGGGCTGTCGGTTACGCTGACGCTGGCGCCGTAACTGGTGGCAATGTCCACCACCACCGCCAGACCGATCCCCTGGCCCTGTGCCAGCGTGTCAAGCCTGACACCGCGCTGCAGCACTCGCTCCCGATCTGGCACCGAAATGCCGGTGCCATTGTCTTCTACCCGCAGCGACATACGTGGCGGCATGGTTGATGCCAACGACGCAGACACCGCGACCATACCCCTGCCATACTTGCAGGCGTTGTCCATCAGGTTACCCAGCATCTCCAGCAAATCGCGCTCATCACCGAGAAAGTTTAGCTCAGTATCAATGTCACGTTTGATGACAACCGCTTTGTCGGCATAAACCTTTTCCAGCGTACGTGCCACTTTCGCCACCACACTGGCAACATTAACCTGCCGCGCCAGCGTTCCAGTGTCGCCGGTGCTGACAGCGCGCTGCAGTTGGTAGCTGATAATCTGGTTCATCCGATCAAGCTGTTCCTGCACCAGCGACGCCTGGTTGATGTCGGACGTGTGGCTGCCAAGTTCGCCCTGAATAACCGCCAGTGGCGTCTTCAGACTATGCGCCAGATCTGCCAGCGTGGTTCGATAGCGCGACTGCTGCTTGCGTTCAGATTGAATCAACAGATTAAGATTCTGGGTCACCGCGCTCAGTTCCCGGGGATAGGATGGGTCCAGTGTCTCACTTTGGCCGGACTCAATTTTTTTCAGGTCCCGGGCCAGGCGACGCAGGGGCGCCAACCCCCAGCGCAGGAGCAGAATCTGCAATATCAGCAACAACACTGCCAGGCCGCCAAGCCAGGACCAGAGACTGTTTCTGAAATTGCTCGCCTCGGCCTCGATGGTATCGGTTGACTCCAGCACCGAGAACAGAATCGGTGACAGCCTGTTCTCCCAGGTAACGGCATAACTGGTCACAAAAAACTCAGTGCCAGCCTTGGTGCGCAAACGTCCGAACCGGGTTTCACCAATCGCCAGGTCGTGATTCAGACCCAGCGTTTCATAATCAATATCAAGTGCTGATGACGTTCGCAGCAGCTCGCCCTCGCTGGCGCTGCTGATAAAACCGTAGAGGTTGGAATTCAGTTGCGAGAATCGCGGCTCGCGAAGGTTTTCGCTGAAATAGAAGTTGCCATCGGCTTCATCAACCGCCGCCAGCAGGACATAAATCTGCACCTGAAGCTGCTCGGCAACACCCGTCTCCAGACTGTTGCGAAAAGCCCGGTCAAGCACCGCCCCGGTCAGGCCCAGAAATACCGTCAGTAATACCGTAACGGCGACCAGCAGTCGACTCTGCAGGGAATAGCCACCGAGACGGGCCGTCACCATGTCAATCCGGTGCCCGCATTCGATAACCCTGGCCACGCACAGTTTCAATCGGTTGCAGAGTCTGCTCGGGATCCAGCTTTTGTCGCAGGCGTCGCACAAAAACTTCCAGCACATTGCTGTCTCGGTCGTAATCCTGCGCATAAAGATGTTCGGTCAGTTCAGCCTTGGATATGACCTGGTCCGGGTGCAGCATCAGATATTCCAGCGTCTTGTACTCATAAGCAGTCAGCTCGACATTAGCGCCATGGACGCTCACCCGTTTGGCGGAAGTGTCCAGTTGCACGGGGCCGCACGTGATTGTCGGACTCGCAAACCCCGCAGCACGTCGCAGCAGAGCATTCAAACGAGCCTGAATCTCCTCCAGGCGGAAAGGTTTGACAACATAATCATCCGCGCCAGCATCCAGTCCTGCCACCTTGTCCTGCCAGTCGCCGCGCGCAGTCAGTATCAGCACCGGGAATCGCTTGCCGGCCTCACGCAATTGCCGGATGACACTGATGCCATCAAGTTTTGGCAGACCCAGATCAATAATGGCGGCATCGTATTCATATTCGGTGGCCTGATACAGGCCGATAACACCGTCCGCAGCATCATCGACAACATAACCCGCACGCTCCAGTCCCGATTTCAGTTGCTGCCGCAACAGGCTTTCATCTTCGACGACCAACAACCGCATGTTCTACTCCCTGCTTAGCGCACCTGTCGCCTGATCTACAAATACTGTGTAGATGTTGCCCTCGTTATCCAGTCTCACCCGAAACCGCAGACGGCCGTCCTGGCGGACCTGGTTGATACTGATGACGGTACCGGGAAAAATGGCCCGTACTCTTTCCAGTGCCTGCTCCTGATTCACCGGACCTGACTGCTCACTGGCCTGCTCACCCTGCTGTGACGCCACTGCCATCACCGGCGAGGCAATCACAACAACACTGGCCAGCAAACCCAGAGTGCACGACAACACACACTGTCGGATGCTTCGTCGATGATCCTTTAGCAAAACTGGCAACTTCATATAACCCCACTGAAAATGACTGGCATTGACTGTAAAACCGGCACCACTGGCCAGGCAGCCAAACCCGCCACCGAGGCCTTCAGCGCACTGGTTCAACCTGCACCCGCAAGCGGATCTGCTCACCCGGGTCATCGTCCATCCGGACAGAAAAGTCTTCACCGTTGTACCGGTATCTGACCTGATAACCCATCAGCCGCTCTTCATCGTAGTATTCGTCAACAACCTTGCAATGCTGCACGGTTTCATAGCGGGCGGGTTCATGACGACTGTTGGCAGCCACTATATCACGGCCGACTGAGTGCCCCAAGACAGCGCCTACGACAGTGCCTACCTTGCGACTGGAACTGTTATTGCCCACCGCGTTGCCAATCGCGCCGCCAACAATAGCGCTGATCAACGCTGGCGTCCGACTGCCGGAACGATGCGAATCCCTGACCTGTACCTGTTCATGCCAGCATTCTTCCCGAGGCGCAGACACGGTAACTGCCTGGTAAATCGGCCGCGACTCCAGCACATCGGCATAGACATACTGGGTTTGCGCCAGCGCCGATGATGACATCCACAAAACAGCGGCGCCGAGACCCAACATGCCGACCGCTTTTTTCCCTTTCCCGTCAGACTTTTTCATAGCACACCTCATTATTGTCCTGATTCGATTGTCAGAGTAAGGCGCGACAGCTGAATCCAGACTTAACGGCATGGTAATTCCTGCTGCTGATCACAACAGGCCACATGAACCATCCCGGTTCAAACATAGACTATTGATTTGGCGGGAGATACAGGTACAATCCGGGCTGCTTCAAAAAATAAAAATTAAAATTCATCACGCTGTACCGGGCTTCATCACCGGCCCCACCAAGAGATTACACATGTTTCGCAAAACCCTTATTTCCGCCATTCTTATCACCCTGATCAGCACCCCGGTCGTATTTTTCCTGCACCCCCTGATCAACAATCCAGTTTTTATCACCGGCCTGATCTTCCTGGCCTGCCTGGCAACAGCTGCGCTGGCTCAGGTTGGCAGCAAACCAGCCAAATCCGGAAAACGTAAACCCGCACGCCGACACAAGGCTGACAGCAACCGCAGTAGCAGCAACGCTCCCCGCGAACTGGGCAGTGTCAAATGGTTTAACGCCAGTAAAGGCTTTGGTTTCATTACCCGCGACAGCGGTGATGATGTTTTTGTGCATTTCCGGTCAATACGCGGCGAGGGCCACCGGGTTCTGAAAGACGGTCAACGCGTTGAGTTCAGCGTCAGCCAGGGCGACAAAGGCCTGCAGGCGGACGATGTGGCCGCCGTTCAGGGCTGAAACGCAGCGGACATACTTAATAATGTGGCGGCCTGTCATCAATGGCGCCTGAGTGAACCATTCGCTCTGACTGCGCCTGCATCAGCTCCGTCAATTTGTCCCGATGCAGACTCAGTTCGCGCGTGAGCATTTCGATCTGTTTCTGTTGCCCAGCAACCACATCATTCAATGCCTGAATGCTGTCTTCCTGAAAGGCAAACCGGGTTTGCAGATCGATCAATTTCGCTTCTGTAGACATTTGTCGCCTCCCCTGACTATAACAATGGCTGATACTGCCGAAGAATATCACGGCGTGTTGCCATGATACCGTGGTCAGGGCGGCCACTCCAGCCAGTTTCAGGGACATTGGGAGCTGGGTGCGCAACCAGCAGTCTTATAATATCTCGCGAGTCATGTAATAATCTGCAGAAAATAACTGTCTATACTATTGTGAAAATTCGACACAGCTGGCGAGCTGGAGTTCCTTCGCGGTCGCCCCTGTCAAACATTCAATCTGCATCAGCGGTAACTCAGGAGGCATTACGTCTTGACCGGTCAACCTTCTCCCCAACAATCTTCGTCACAGAGCGCCGCAGACTCGTCAAATGCAGACGCCTGGGATAATGCGCCTGTCAACTGGACCAATATGATCCTGTTCACGTTGACGCCGCTGCTTGCCGTTACCCTGGTACCCTGGTATGGCTTCACGTATGGCTACAGCGTCTATGACTGGGCGGTTTTTGTCCTGCTGATGGGGTTCTGCGGCATCTCCATCACCGCTGGCTACCATCGCCTCTGGTCTCACAAAGCGTACAAGGCACACCCGATATTGCGTTTCCTGTTCGCCGTGGGTGGCGCCTGCGCTCTGCAGAATGATGTCTTCAACTGGGCGTCCGATCACCGCCGGCACCATGCCTTTGTAGATAATAATGAAAAGGATCCGTACTCAGCTGGCCGCGGTTTCTGGTTCTCCCATATCGGCTGGATTCTGCACAACTACCCCAGTGCTTCGCAGGATTTCTCCAACATCAAGGACCTGCAAAAAGACCCCATCCTGCAGTGGCAACACAAACACTACCTGGCTCTGGTACTTTTCATGAATATCGCGGTACCGGCATTTCTGGGCTATCTGGGCGGCAGCATTGTCGCTGGCCTGATGCTCGGCGGCCTGCTGCGACTGGTGCTCAGCCAGCATGTCACCTACCTGATCAACTCACTGGCGCACATGTGGGGCAAACAGACATTCAGTGAAAAAAGTTCCGCGCGCGACAACCCGGTGATTGCACTGCTGACCTACGGTGAGGGGTATCACAACTACCACCATACCTTTCAGTGGGATTATCGCAACGGCATACGCTGGTGGCACTATGACCCCACCAAGTGGCTGATCCGCAGCTGCGCCTGGGTCGGCCTGACCAGTGATCTCAAGCGGGTTTCTCCGCTCAGTATTGAAACTGCACGCCTGGAAATGCAATACCGCAAGGCCACAGAACGTTGCGACACACTGAGCAACGCTGACACACTGCGCGCGCGTCTGGAAGACGAATACCAGCAGTTGAAACAGACGCTGGATCTGTGGGCCCAGCATCGTCAGCAGTGGTACGCGGCCAAATCCAGTCAGATTCACGATCAGTTGCACGAAAAATGGGAAAAAATTGCAGTGCGTGACAGCTACCGCGAGGTGCGCTACCAGCTCAAATTGCGACGCCAGCGTTGGCGCGAACTGCTGCAGAGTTTCTCAGATGTGCCGCAGATCGCGTAAATATGATTGGGACAACAGCTACCGCTTGCGAAGGTTATCAATGAATCGTTTTTGTCAGTTTCTCGGCCGCGCAGTGCTCGCCGG
>Ga0115567_10002413_pt1 | contig 18480 bp, 22 predicted proteins | sample COGITO_mtgs_1204_2_FD_88679 | JGI IMG/M metagenome (GOLD analysis project Ga0115567, IMG submission 88679) | Pelagic marine microbial communities from North Sea - COGITO_mtgs_120412 | ecosystem: Environmental > Aquatic > Marine > Epipelagic | place: Germany:Helgoland, sampling site Kabeltonne... | reverse complement strand
CGCTGCTCGCTGCTCATGCTCACGCCGTTTCTGCGCTCGCCTTCAGCCCTATGAGCGACGGCGCGGCACGAAGGGACAGCACGCTCCTCGTCGCATCTGCCGTGGGCGACATCCGCGTATTTTCGCTTGTGCTTCTTGCAGGGGACCGCGACTCGCGCTCACCGAATCTTGCAGTCTTTCCACCGAGGGCTGCAGCCCCTTCCGATCCTCTCTTGACTGAGCCTGACGTTAGGGGCGCCAGATCAGGGCGCGCTTTCTTGCTGCGTCCTCTGCTCAAGCTTGCTGGGCACATGGGTGGGGTGCGCTCCGCAGCGTTCTCGGCGCAACCTGCAGCATTCTCGCCGTCGGCTGGCCACATCGCCTCGGCATCGTGGGACGGAACTATGCGGATCTGGTCGTTTGGATCGAGTGCGGAGAAGGTGAGAGTGCAGGTCAGCGGGCCGATGAGCTCCGCACAGGGCTGCGTGGCGTGGGCGCCCAACGGTTTGCATGTCGCCTCGGGCGGCGACGACGGAACCGTGAGATTGTTCGACGCGCGCACGGGGGGGCAGATGGCCGCGCTGCAGGCGTGGTGCTCGCTCGGATTGCTGCAAAGGCTTAGCGCTGACTCACTTGCCGACGGCTCCGCGGAGTGGGATCTGCGAACGATCGATGGCCACCGCCGGCCAGTCGTGGCCGTGGCCTTCACGCTTGATGGATGCGCGCTCGTCTCGGTATCTGCGGACGGGACGGTGAAGGCATGGGACCCCGCAGAGAAAGTGCTGCTGCGCACAATCCTGCGCTGCCCCTCCGCCGTACTCGTTGCCGACCTTGTGTTCGGCACCGAGGACGGCAAGGTGCTCACGGGCAGCTCAGATGGCGTCGTGCGCGCAGTGCGCGTCCCTGAAGTCAATGCTAAGGAACTGGCGGGCGTGGTCGCGGAGGGCAGCAGAAGCAGCGAGAGCAGCGCCGATACGAAATCGGGAGTCACGCGCACGCATTTCAGCACGGCGGCGCGGATAGAGCGGGTAGCGCATGCCGGCGGGGCCGCGCCCGTGGTAACGGTTGCTGCAGGTTCTTCAGCGGTGCAGCTGCGGCACCCACGGACGCTCGCCGTGCTGCGCTCGCTTGCTGGTCACACTGCGCCTGTCACCGACCTCGCTGCCGGCTCGGAGGGAACGCTTGTAGCGTCCGCGTCTGAGGACGGGCACGTAAGGATCTGGGATGCTTCGAGCGGCACGGCGCGCTTCGCGCACCCATGCTTCCGTGAGGGCGCGAGCGCGGTCGCTCTGGAGTCCCTGCTGTCCAATTTCGCGGTCGGCTCTACGCTTGGGGGCGTGCAAGTGCTCGACCTTTCCACTGGAAAAGTCGTTGCGCGCCTCGCGTGGGCCGACGGCGAGTCGCGTGTCGTCTCACTTGCGTTCGCGACCGAGGGGCGCTTGCTTGCCTATTCGCACGCGCGTGGAGAGTTCGGTGTGCGCGACTTGCGCGACCCGCGCGGTGGCGTCAAGCTGGCTGGTGTGGGCGCGGCCGACAGTGGGCTTGGTGCGAAACTGCGGCGCTGGACGGGGCTCCACACCGACGAGCCGCGCGTGAGCGCAGAAATCGCCTCCATGAGCTGCTCGCCCGACGGCTCAATGCTTGCGCTCGCGACCGGGGAAGTGGTTGAGGTATGGGACGCGCGCTTGCCTGGGGGCATTCTCTACACAGATCGTGGCCATTATGGTACCGTACACACGCTGCGAATGCTAGACGGTGGGCGGCGCCTGGCGACAGGTGGCACAGACGGTGCCGTCCGACTGTTGACGCTTTCCGCTGCGCCCGGTTGCAAGCCCATCACGGTTTCCAATGGAGCCCAGCACGTCCCTCTCAGCTGGAAGTACCTCTGCCACGAGCTCTCGAGCGTGCCCGAGAATGGCATGCTCATACAGTGGCCGACCGTCGAGCTGCGCGCCGCCACACTGCAGGTCTTTCCATGCGATGATGCAGTCGTAAGTATCGGTGGCGAGGCGAGCGACGCTCTGTTCGCGGGCGATGCTGGTGGTCGGCTTTATAGCCTTGCCCTCCAATCGGGACGTGAGCCATTCTGAGGGGCTGTAGCCATCATCTGAATCCGTTCGCAGGCGGCAGACATCCCTTACCCCCGAAGCAGACGAGACAAAAGAGGGCGGGGGCTCGCAACGCCAGGGGCTGGTCCGTCAGGTCTCGAAGGCGCACGACCTCGTGCAGGGATGGGTGCGGCGGCAGGCGCGCGGCGCGGGACTCACGGTCACGGTGACCGGGAATCCAGGGTTTCCCGCCGAGATGGATCCGGCTGGCGGGGTACACCGTCGCCCCGACATCGCGCTCCAACATGATGCCTTCAACCCGATCCCTGGGATGCGGGTGCCCTTCTACAGGGTCGGACGACGGGGGCTGGCGCTCGACGTATCGCTGGTGTCGTCGGCCTCGGTCGACGACCCCCGGTCGCCGCCACGCCTGCGACCCGACGCGCTGAGACGTCGGCACGCGGAGAAGATGGGGAAGCACGGGCTCTGGTGTTCCCGTCAGGGCTGGGGTTTCGCGCCCCTCGTGGTCTCCACGGCCGGCGTGCCGCACGTCGACTCCCTCCGCTTTCTGGAGATCCTCTCGTCGCAGATGGTGCAGGCGATCGGGGCTCAACGGGCGGGGATGGACGTCGACAGTGCGGGCGCCGTCATGGGGGCGAGCGCCCCGCAGATGCGGGGTGCGGTCCTCGGGCGCCTCAAGGCGGAGTTCTCCCTCGTCGCGATGAAGGCTGGGTGTCTGCGTGCGTTCGAGGCTCTCCGGGGCACCCGCCGAGACCGCGACTAGAAGAGTCAAACGATTTTTTTCATCTACGAGGCTTTGGCAGGGCTCGGTATCTACCTGTCAACCACGCACCGCCGCTCCGACGGACGTTGTGGGGAAGGGGCCGCTGCGTTTCGACTCCCTCGTCCCTCTTCTTGCATGTTGTGACGACCAGACGGTCGGGTCTGTGGCGCACGCGTGTACTGACACACGAGGAGACACGGAGCCACTCACCACTTAGCCGAGAAGGCTTGACTTATGGATGGTGACTTATGTGTGCTAGCCACGACTTATGTGTGCTAGGCGGTCACATCCTCTGACATGTACAAGCAGCCAGTCTCACGCAGGTCTTGAACCGAGTACAATGACTGCTTTTTAAGTATATTTTTTCACCACGTGCGACAACATTACATTTCGACACGACTTACAAGAATCCCCTCAGAGAGATGCACGTGATTTTGCTAAGGCGTCCTGTCCCCAGACGTGCTGGGGAAGGAGAAATCTGAGGACCACTCATCGTACTCTGCCGGCCAAATGCGGGGCCCTGAAGCAGGGACACTGTCAGGCGCTTTGCCCTCCTTGTGCCAGCCGGAAAGTCCCCATCGAGCGTGACCATCAAAGAGCTGGTTCAAGTTCGCCGGCCTGCCGCCCCGCCCTGCCACATCACATTGCAGCACACAGATACAGTGCATCAACGGCGGCCGCCTCGGCCTCGCAGCGGAGCGCTCTAGAGCAAACAAGGGGAAATGCGTGGAAGAGCCGCACGGTGCGCGAAGCTTCGGGACGCCGCCCCAGTTGTCGGAAGAAAGTCCCGTGCCGCTCTCGCCCCCCCCTCTCACGTCCACGTTCCCCGTCTTTCCCGCACCCCAAGACTCTTCGTCTGCGCTACTGTACTGTGGCTCATTCTCTCCCTCATCAGCGGAGAGATGAGAGGAGGAGAACATTCCTTCGGCTCGAACCGCTGGCGCTCCGCCTCCCTTCTTCGTGCCGATCGATCCTACCTCTTCCGTCACACCCTCGTCGCTCGAATCGTCTCGCAACATACCCTCTCCATCTTCTGAGGCCGACCACCACTTATTGTTGTCCCGTGGCTCCTGTGCTGGTAGCTTCGCCGCATCCCGCCGCCGAAGTGCAACCACGGCTAGCCACCTCCCTGAGGCCTCAGCGTGCAAGGCGCCCAATTCCCATGCATGGTGTGCCCATTCCTCTGCTTCCGTGCGGCGTGATCCCACTGAAAAGAGCAGCCCGGCGTATCCAGCCACCGCCGCAAGGTACCCGTCTGCGCCCGCATCACGCGACGCTCAGAGGACCATGAATGGTTCGGGCCGTGAGTCCAAGTGTTCAACCTTGGAATGTGAATACAAAATGTGCAGCGCCGATATGGGATTCCAGCAGGCGCGGGATTGGCAGCTACCCCCCGCAAGCGTGAGCGCACGGCGGAAGTCCTGTTCTGCTCGCGCGAAGAACGACGAGTTTCCAAGATCAGCTGTGTGTGGGACCGTCGCTGTTTGCGAGCCCGAAGACTTCAAATCGTCTGGACGAATACTTTCCCTGTCGGATATGCCAATCGTCACAGCCTGACCCCAGACCACGTTGCTGGGTGCTCATCTCGCTATCCTTGCACACTCAAGGGGAACGGTACCATTTGACCCACAATACCCGGGGAACGGTACCATTTGAAACTTTGGGGACTGCAAGTGCTCGACACGCCATCACAATGGCTATGCACGTGTGCCCAATGCATGCAAGACGGGTAGCTCCCACGCCAGAGAGGAGACGGGGGCTGCGTCTGGTACCGCGTTTTGATTGCCCGCTGAGTAGCGGCCTTGAACGATGACTCCTCGGTCACAGAACACGATGAAGCCTCGCTACTACGCCTAGAATGTGTGAAATTCTCGATCTTTTGCCTCCCGATGAATCCTGTTCCCACGTCATCATGTGATTCTGCGACACGATCCAGCCCGTTACGGCCCATCAGAGAGCCCAGAGATTGGTTCGCAGCGACCCCGTTCGATGCGCATGAGCTCGACGAGCGACTGAGGGAGTGTTCTGCTGACGCATGACTCTCGACACCCTCACGGCTCAGAGAGCTGACGCATGAGTTGCTCGTAGGGCTAGACGCATCCCAACTTGACAAGCTAGACTGGTCCCCGGTTCCACTCTCTTCTGATATCGCTTCCGCTGCATAGCCAGCGTCGTCGCCTAATCTGGGATCGAGCTGCACCGTCCGCGCCTGCGCTGCAGCCTTCGCATGTGCGGCATTGCAAGCGGCAGCTGCTACTTGCGCGGCGCGCGCGCCAGCGCGTCTGCCCACCTTGGCACCAAAGACAGCACCGATGCTATGAGGGTCAGATGAATCCTCTGCGGACAGTCCTACATCTCCTCTTGTGACCCTCTTCCTGCCCCCTTCCTCACCATTCAACGAGCTGCGGTTCACAATGGTCTCATCTCTCATCGCCTTGTATCTCTTTTTCAGCTGCCATTCCTGCTCGGCATGCAAGGAGAGTTGGGCCCATTTTCGCTCGATTGTGAAGGCACTGGGAGCTCCATCAGGAAGCGAATATGTATGTGAGAGGGATCTCAGTTATCAGGAGAATGGCCACCTCGCGCACGTGTGCAGCAGAAAAATGTGCTGCGCGTGCACAGTAGACAACCGCGTTGCTGGAATCTTGGTGCAGAACTTGCGTGAGCAGCTGTTCGGCGTGCGCCGCCTCTCCTAGCACACTGCACAACACATTTCACACTGAGCAGAGGTCACCTTGATCTGTGTTCTTGGCCGTTGACGAGCCCGAGGTGCGGCCCCAGCACTGCCAAGGGGAGTGGGCTGAGACGCATAGAGTGCAGCTCGCGGCAGGGCGGTATTGATGCGTTTCCGCTTGTCGCTGTCCCGTTCTGTTGTGGCAAAGTGGTGCTCCACCTCTGCAAGCCATCGTTGAACAGTCTGTATCACCCAGCTCACCATCACGTCAAGACGTATTCTCAGCTGAACTCCTGGCATCCTTGCAGCTTCGGGCTGAATAAGTCGCATCATGACTGGGGTCGAGATCTCACCAATGCTTCCCTTCTGGTCATATCCCTGATCGCATCTGCAGTCATCCCACCTTGTTCCCCGGCGCCCCCGATAGCACTCGACGCACCGCCCGGCGAGAGGTTCGCTAGCCAAAGGGCTACCATTCCAGTGAGTGCTTCTGCCCTCGCATCTGGTGCGGATGGCTGTGCTGCGACTTCATACAACTTCTGGGCTGCCTCAGCTAGCTGGCCGTTTTCCCCATGGAGGCCTGAAGGAAGCACGAACTTGTCCTCCCCTGTGCACCGAAACATCGGTGACAATGCGCGCCGTGCTACCAAGGGAAGTGCCACGTCGCGGTGGCCCAATACCTGAAATCACGGGTGTCAGTGGGCCCGAGTTCGTAAGGGAGATGCACGCACCGAAGGAGCTCGAGGGCGCAGGACACTCTAGGCGTGGGTCTCTGGGCGCGCGATCGGGAGGGCGCTGGCTGGAGCAAACCCAGATGGACGAATCGAGGATCTCTTTCCAGCCCCAAGTTTCCCCGGTCAGCTCTCCCTTGGCAAGAGTTGCATATTCCTCGTCCTCACAATGATGTGACAGACCTCCATGGTGTTGCACCCCTTGCCTACAGCCATCGCCTCGCCGAAGTGCCCTTGGGCGCAGATCCTGCTCTACTGCGCTAGGTTGGGACCTGTGCACACAAGAAGCAAAGAGCGCTCAATAGCTGCGACGACGAAGGTGAGACTCAAGTGAGCATGGGCGATCTGCACAGCGAGAAAGAGGGCAGGCCGGAAGGGATGCCCGACATGCTTCGAAAACGTCGACGGCCTCTGTTACCGTGTATTTCGTGATACTCTCTTCCTCCAGCTGCCGCACGATGGCTCTCCTCACCAGGCTCACTCAGGCACCGGGGTGGCGGTCCAGAACTTTCCCAGGTCCCACCTCGGTGATCCAGAGCCACGCCTGGAATCTCCCGGGAAGGAGAACAGCTCCTTTCCGACCAGGACATCCGAGCAGCGGGAAAGTCGCTTCGATCATTTGCGTGCAAACTCTCGCGGGGAAGAATAAGAAGAACCCAACCCAGTACAAGAGGTGACACACACCGCATGCCCACTGGAACCCACCTATCTCGCGAATACATCCAATTTTTTCTTCTCAAAGTTTGACCTTGAGACGGATCGCGTGTGAGGAGCTCTTGGCGAAGGCCAGGGGTTTGGTTAAAGTGCGAGGTGCTGCTTTATGAGGCAGGACACACAAAAGTACTGATGCCGTTGACGTGCGAACCGGGTAACATTCAGCTTGCACAAGGAAGGGCACTGCATCGATACGTTTTGGCTCTCGCAGCGATGGATACAGAAAACTTTTACTATCGCGCAGCTTGAGCACGCAGGCGGGCACGGGCGCGGCGATCGTTGCGGGCAGTCGCAAGGAGCGCTTCAGACAGGAGCATGACCTGATTGAGCACGGCTGCAGTCAGCCATTCACGTAGAATCGAAGCATTGCAGGGCGGGCGTGACACCTGCGCGACTGCGTAGGCGAGTGTGAGAGCGTAATAAAAGTTTGCGTTGCCCACGCCCAACACGATCCAGAGGTGCCAAAAGAGCGGCGCGAGAACAGCGACGAAGAGGAACACCTGCCCACATGCCACGTACCCCGCGTTGGTGCGCGCTCCACCGCGCGCGACCCCAGCGACCGGAAGTCGCGACTACATTACTTCTATGTGGTGCTTGGAATCTTCACACACGATTAAGACCACGAGGTCGAGTGGGCTTGAACCTGCGAGAGATGGAAGAGGGAGCGGATGCCGCCAAGGTGATGGCGAAAGGTGAGGAGGAGCGGCACGTACAGCGCTGAGTCCGCCACGGAAGGGTACGACTTGAATACTGAGACTATTCCGAGAACAATGACTGCGGCTGTACAGAGCTTCTCAGCGACAACCAGTGCTGGGCCGCACGGCAGGAGCAGGGGCGAATGCAGGCCGGCGCACCGAAGAGTGGCCGGTGGCGATATCGCATCGTAAGCGGAATCGAATAGACTGCGTGCTCAGGGTGCAGCATGTAAGTTAAGTGTGGCGACGGGCAGAGGGAATAAAAACAAGAACCCGGGACGCAGGTGCGAGGTGCCCTTTCACTGAGGCTGGTCGACCTGCGGTTGAGTACTGGAAGATGAAGAGGAAAAAGGGCTTGAAGTGGTCGAACATCTCGATAAAAAAGTACCAGAACCTGTACTCAAGCACCCGTGGGACACGCAAGTAAGATGAACCTCGCTCGTGCGCGCACAAGCCAGCTCGGTGGAAGCCACGGTGGATGGCAGGGCAGTGGGAGTGGGCGGGACACGACAAGCCGATGTTGGGAGTCAGGTCTGGAGCAGCCAAAGCGAAACTGTAGACAGCGTTCAAAAAAGTCCAGCTGCCAGCCAGCACCCGCGAGAAGAGCAGCAGTGCGGCGAGCCAAGTGCCAACAGACGCGACAGCCATGGGGACAGACAGCCTGGCTGGGCTGGTCTGTAGAATGACTGAAACAGGGGGTAGAAGAACCTGACGTTAGGCAGGCACAGGGTTCATCAGCCGCCCAATTGTGATGTCCAGAGATTCTGTTGTTCAGAGAGTATGCAGAGGGTTCAACCAAGTAGTACGGAGAGAGATGGGCTGCGAGAGCGAGAACTGCGGTGGCACTACACCAGCGTCCTTGCAGCGCGAGCAACAACAGCAGGGATACGAGAAGGTGATCCACCCCCTGCAGCCAACAGTGTGTGAGCAAGATAGTTTGTACATCCGAGCCACTGCTCGCTGCGCACCCCGCTGCTCTGCTATGATACGAATTTCGTCAAGTTTTGCGTCAAGTTGCGTCCGCACAAGCGGGAATGGCGGGTCGCGTATAGCCTGCGTGGACTGCGCGACGCAGGCCAAAACAGAGAGTGGGTTGAGCAAAAAAGCAGCAGCAACCTGAAGGTGGGCCGGGGTCTCAGTGCAACACAGTACATATGCCATTCTGCCGCCTTAGCGCCGGGCGATTGTGAAGATGGGGTGCATTCCGCATCCGGCGTGCCGACCATGTCAAACGCATCCCCAGCAATTTTATGCTTCGGCTCTCCACTGAACTCATTCATCGCATCTTTTCTGTCCTCCTCGTCCTCGTCGTTGTCCTCTGCAGAAGTCTACAAACCCATACACGGCCGGTCAGATAATGCAGTCCGCCAATTCGGAGACTAGGTGCCTTCTCCCACGCCTTAGCGAGCTGAGCACCGGGCGCACTGCTGGCGGCTCACCCCTGCTAGACAGCATTCTTGGCACGCTTCGAACGTCTTCATGTAGGCGCACGCAACTTTCCACAGCAGCGCCCCACACAAAAGGTCTAGCGAGGTGAACACAGCCGCTCCCACCCACACCTGCAGATGTACCTTGCCTCACCCAACGCGATAGGTATGTGCGAGGGCATGCGTGGCCTCCCAGCAACCAAATTTTGAATGTGAGCGAACTTCGCTTGGGGGGAAGTCACCGGGGCATTGCAGATTGGATAAAACAGGAAAAGGAGCAAAGGCGGCTGATGCAACATATCGCCGGCGTAGGGTGACGCCCCTCGTTCCATCAAAAAGACACCCTCTTTTATCCTTGTCATTGATGTTACCGCAGTCGTCACCTGAAAAATGGGACGCATGACGGCCCAGCTTCTCGACAGAAACAGGCTGGATCAGCACGGAAAGGGATGTCAGCTGACCTCAACTCGCGCCGCGATCGATTCTCGGAGCTCCCGATGCCCGAAGAGGAAAAAGCGCAGTGCAGCAGCAACAGCAAATACTGCCACCAAACCCTTGCGCTCGCCGATCCGAGTCATGCCGTCCTCCGACGAAGAATTCGACCTCTTCATACTTGATCTTGCTGCTCACTTGTCACTAGAGGCCAATCTGGCCTGGCGACACGTTTCGGTCACTCAAGATGCGGTCTGGGAGTTGTACTCCACTACAATGCAGAGCCCTGGCGAGAACTGATGGTTCAAGATCCCTAAACCATCGTATCCCGAGACGTCTGATCCGACTCCTTCAGAGCCGTCCACTTTGAGAGACTAAGTGGGCAAAAGTATTGAGACTGACATGCGGACCCCGAAACCTCTCCCTGCGCTGTCTACGAGCACCGCGGTGTAGTGTGGAACAAGCCATTTTGGCCCATTTTAGGAATGAATGCACGTCAAGTGTCTCTGTGAGTTGCCTTTTCTATCCAGGACGCGACGTGGAATTTCAGATCGCGGCAACCTAAAATCTGCGCGTCCCCGCTAGTCTCCTAGTGGTTCAAGATGAAACAGACGCAGAAGGTTGATCTGAATGATAAATCTTCCAGCATTCAAGTTCCGCAGCAGGGAAAAATCTTCCAGGAAAACCATGGCTCCGCCGCCAGCGGCCCGGACGTTGAGCGTGTGCCTTCTGGGGTGTCCGTTGCAAGCAACAGATCAGCACACCAGGAATTGATGGACAAGAAGTTGAGACAAGTTGAAAAGTACTGGTCCCCGCTGCACTCTACTCACACGCTCAATTCACGCAAATCGGCCGCCCGTCCCTCGCTTCTTTCGTGACAAGATGGTGGCCCTGGGCCCGAGCAGGTCTTTCCGCGAGTTGACTGCCTCCGTTCGTGACGAACAGGTCAGGGCCCACTATTCCCTGCTCGAATCTTTCGTTGACAGGGAGCCTCTGAACTCCGCTCCAGCCCGTCTGGCCCTAAAGGTGTCTTGAAACTGACCGGAATCCTTGTTTTTAGGAACACGAGTCCGCGCACTTCGAAAATTGGAAGATGGAGCAACGGCAAGGATCTTGGTATAGTCTGATGGATGTAATATGCTATTTCTTTGGATATCATCCACGAAGGTTGTGTCCCATCTAATCGAATCTCTTTTGCAACGCGAGCCTGCACCTCGTAACGTGTCCTCGCAGCCCTCACCGCGATTGCTCTCCTTAACTCACGTACCGACCACCACTTTTCAGCAAAAAAGGGGCGTCGAAGCTTTTGCATCCCATCGCACCGTTTTGCCTTTTTGCCAATGTATGCCCCCTCTCCAGTGGTGCTTATTGTTTGGTTGTGATGCAACACCATTCATTGCCTTCTGAACGCATTAGGGCAATTTTGGTGATGTGTATTCTGCGCACATTAGGGTCTGTCTTCATTATGCGAGCTGTACTTTTTCTGTACGATTCCGGTCCTTATTTCGTTCTTCTGGGGGCGCCCCGCTTGTTGGCGACATGCTACGCTTGAAGTCGATATGTTCTGTGAGGTGACTGCCAGCCCACACGAGTGAAACTGATCTGTGAGCACCAACTCCAGCGCCCAGACGTGAAATATCGCAGCGTGCACACATGTGCACATGTCCATTCGGCACGACCACAGTCGTAAAAGAATCTATGACCTGTCCCAGATTGTTTTCGTCTTCGAGATTTTCATTCAATTTTTCATTGGATTCTACGACAAGCAAGGAATTTACCAAGACTCGTTCAGCAAAGTCGTAAAGAATTATCTTCAAGGAATGTTTCTTTTTGACGTCTGCACATCCACTCCGATTTCATGGCTGGAAGTACCGTCCCACGCCCTGTGCGCACCTGAGAACGCGCGTCGGTGACGTGTATAATTTAGTGAGATACCTGGTGTGCCCGCAGTTTTTTCTTGTGCACAATTCGCAGGAGTGTATTACCTCAAGCCTCACATCGGATCATCCTATCTCGTATGCTCGGGTGAGTACCTTGGCGTCTTGTCCGGTGACTCTTGCCTGGTATTTCTCTGGCCCTGCACTACGTTCGCAATAATCATGGGGTTGTGATGTCAGGTGCCGATCCGCTTGATTCGTCCATTGCGGCTGCTGAAGGTCGTCCGACTGTTGCGCGTGTTGAGAATTTTTTCGGCCATCGATCACCAGCTGCAGGCGCCGAATCCCGTTGTGCACATTGACCTCTGGATGCAAAAGGCGCTCTTCCTCGGTGTCACGGTAACTTTTGTTGAGCACGTCTATTGTTGCGCTTTCTGGCTGATCAAGGAGGTGTTCAGTGATGATATGGATGGCTTTCTTGCTATCAACGACCTCGGCCGCGACGATATCGTTGGTCAATACGTCCTGGCTGGTTACTTTGTCAACACTGTTTTCACAACCATTGGCTTTGGGGATATACGTGGGGAGAATACAGCTGAAAGGCTCTTCATCGTGCTGGTCGAGTGGACCGGAGCGATCTGCTTCGCAACTGTCGTGAGCGAGATGCAGGACATGGTGCACCAATTCAATCGTCGCACGCATGGCCGCAAGGAGCGGATGCAGTTTGTGCGCGCTTTTCTGACGGAAAATCATTGCTCGCACGACCTGAAACGCGAAATTCTCGAGTGGGTGCACTTTTCGTTCATGAAACAGCACGACAAGGCCGACCAAATCGGTATACTTGACTCGCTTCCGCAAGACCTGCAGGAGCGCCTTGCCCTGAACCTCAACAAGGGTATGCTTGGAGAAATTCCGCAATTTTCGTCCTTGAATACTCCGGCGCGTGGCGAATTTCTGGCATCGCTTGCTCTGGAAGCAGGCTGGCGGCTGTGCCGTGACGGGGAGGAGGTGCTTGTTATGAGCGCCACAACAGACCGTATATATATGATCACCTCGGGGAACGTCCAGATGCTCAGCGAAGAGGGATCACCCCTCGCCACCCTCAGTTCCGGTGACTTTTTTGGGTACCTTTCGCCGGAGGGTGCTTCGTGGCAGGGCGAATGTATTGTCTTTGTGGCGCAGGGTCCATGCGAACTGTCTTTCATCTCTCATGAATCCTTAAAAAAGGCGCTGGCGGATGCACCACACGAGATCCACACCGCGCTCATCGACCCTTTATTCGACACTGGAGCGCAGGCGCTTAATCAAAACGGGCGCCTCAATGAGAAAACCGCAGCCGGGAACCGAAATAGCGACGACCGCTCCGGGACGCTTCCACTAGGTGGCGCGCTCTTTGCGACCAACTCGCTTGCGGCCTCCGCAGCTCTCCGCGCTCCGCCTGGCTCGACGGTCACTCCCGCAAAAGTCTCTTCGAGTGCGGCTAGAATCGACGATACCGACGGTTCTTCGCCACATCTGCTAGCTTCGGTCTGCTTCTCCGGCGCGGCTTTCAACCCTGAGCGTCCATTCCAAGTCGAGACGGCAGTGTCTACGCCGAATGAAGAGCATCGTGGTGAGTGGAGCGACTTTGCTGCAACGCCACGTGCGGAGTCGTTGGAACCAATGCTTGAAGCGTCCGCTGAGGCACCCTGCCCCATTGTCTCCCAAATTTAGAAGTATTTCAGCTCAAAATTCCTAGCGCGCTCCCCGCATTGACATTCTATAGGGGGCGCAGCTTTTAGCATGTCCTAATGCACTTGATGAGGGAAGTTCTGAGCCTGCGCGGTGTGGCCAGCGTGACTCGATGGGTGCTTTGCTGCGCTCAATGGAGCTTTCCCAAGGAGTTCTGGACGCAACGGTTCCATTGCGCCCTGCAAGCCCCGGGCCTCCAGTGCTCACACATCATGCACCCGCTCACTTCTACTTAATCCCGTGCAAAGTCTTACAGGCCACTTTTGCTGACAACACTAACAGGCTATCTTGCTGGTCTTCGTAAGATTCATGAACGTAATATTCATGAGCGTAAGATCCATGAGTGATATCGATGTGCGCACAGGCGCTGGGCGCACATGGGACAATGAATCCACAGGAGGCCTGGCCTTCCATGCAGAAGGCACTCAAGTCAGCGGCAGGGACAAGAGATGATGATTTCAATCAGGAGGCCCTGGTAAAGATGAGATCAAGCTTCAAGTCTAGCTTCAAAGGTGGAGTGCACTCTTTGTTTGTAAGGCAAGACAGCGCGAGACAGAACCCTGGTTCCGAGGCCCAAATAGGACTCGGAGATGGTGAATTTCATAATTCGACTACTGGGCAAAAGTCTCTTGCGGCTGGAAATCATCAGAAGAGTCTCTCGACGCACCAACCGTTGACGACATCTCTCGATGCTTCCGTTGACAAATTGTGGAAACCCGACATCATTGCTCTTTTCTTGCTGAATCTGCTCATCAATGAGAATTTTGTTTACAAATCGCATGTTTACAAATCGAAGTTAGTATTATTAGGGGGGCATAATCTGAGTCAGAAGGAGGATATGGCAGGATCTCGTGGACGTCACTCATTCCAGAGAGTCGTGTGCCTGCCGTTGCCCCAGCAATGGTTCGTAACAGTGACTCTGCTGTTGCCAGCACCAAGCGCTGTGAATAGTGACTATTGCCATCATGATTTTGCTCCACACCATGACTGAATTGGAATCTACAAATGCCCGCAGAAACGTGTGGGTACGTCTGTTTCCCGCGCACTCTCCGAGCTAAATAAGCGCCGCAAGGCGCGTCTCAGGGTCTTCTCCCATCAAAAGCCATCGCGTAGTTGCGTTTTGGGAGTTTCACTATCCGGAGGGGCGCTGTACAAGCGAAATTGCAATCATAGTCCTATTGACCGCAATGCGCCACGCAGGCACGCGCTGTCGAGGGCACTTCGAGAAGAAGTCCTGTGCAGGCCGATTCTCTTAATAATCTACATCGTGTGGTCGCAGAGCAGGGCGAACGATTGCGCGAGCTTGGGCAAGGAGTCGCGATGATGCAAGGCCAAATGACAAGCATCGCGGAGTCGATCGCGGCAATGGCCGCTGGAAGTCCTCACCCGGACGGGGCTTCAACTCGCTTGGCAGTCGGCCATGCGACTACACGCATCCATGGGCTCGCACCCGCTCAACGTGCATCAGACGGCGCACCGTCTGCCGCGAGTGGTCCCGTGCAGAGTCCGCGGATGGCAGTCGGCGCAGCTCCCGGTCGGGTGGTGCTGAGGGGGCTTCAGCAGACCGGTGTGGAGACCACCGCCTCGCCGGGACGTACCCGATTGATCCCCGCGGTTGGCATTGCCCCTCAGGCGCCTTCACGCCGCTCCATTCCAGGCCATCCTGTAGCTGTCCTCCCTGACGCGCATTAGCCGCTCGTTGCCGTCCCATCCGAGCTAGTGAGTCTCAGCGGGTACGGATGTGTCTCTGTGCATGCATTTTGCTTCAGAGATACTGCGCATCAAAGACTCAATGAAAGGAGGTGCTTTTATGCGCCTGGCTGTGAAGGACCTCTGACTCAACCACTGTAGTTCATTATCGCACAACAGTGATGTCCTTGTCCACCGAAATTTCTAATAGCTTCCAACATGGGACAGTTGCCGACTGAAGTCTGCTCCTTTCATTCGTGGAAACGGGTAGGGTCCAGGTACAAGGCCAACAGTCGTGCCACGCGACAGAAATTGTCAACTGCAGGCTGCTACAGAATGGCGGCGGCGAGCAAGAAGCGGGGCGTCGGCAGCTGTGGTAACGTGATCCAACCGTCGGCGGTGTCAAGCACCTCGGCTTTGCCGAGCGCGATGGTTCCACCGCTTTCTTTTTCCTCCTTGCAAACAATCGCCCTGCATACCGTAAGTGTTGAAAATGATGTAAAACGATCCGTGTCTGGTACATGTGCACATCAGGACACGGACGGTCGAGCGAATGCAATTTTTCGATCTAGACTGCACTCTTCGCGGACGGACGCCTCGTATCTCCAGTCTGCAGCACATCAATACGCACTTTTGTAGAATTCACACGGGTAGGGGTCGACCCGCCCAGTGCAAATGCCTTCTCCCCCCACGCAGCAGCTGCTAGACCGGTTCGCGCGCTCCTGCCACCACGACAGGAAAACCCGACGTCAGGACAAATGTGAAACCGTTCAGCTCTAAGGGGCCCTGCTGCTTGCCGCTGACGGCCACGCTTGCGCTAAGAGTAAGGCTGCGGTCGCACCCCATGCCGTCTGTGAGGTCACGTCGCCAGCGCCGAGTTGCCACTGCCTCACCGCGCCGCTAGCGCTGAGTCATCACTTCCGCTCTCAGAAATACAACATGCATGATACCCACTGGGGCGCGCTCAGGGCTCAGAGAAGACAAAAGAGAGGCGCGTAAGGGCAGAGGAAAGGGGACAACGATCAAAAAGGTCGACTCCTGCGAGACAGCGCTCGGGCGAAACGCCTCCTATGAGGAGGATGCAACCGCCTCGTGCGACAGCCGCCGCGCCAGCGCGCGGGGTCAGCAAGGGGGGGCCTGCATGAAAGGCCCCCGTTCTCACGTCGAAAATGTCGAGGGCGTCGGATGTATTTCCGCTTGCTGCCGGCAGACAAGTGGGCGTGAGCCTCGAATGAGCAGAGTAGTGCAGGGCGCGGTGCGTGAATGTTATCAAGTTAGGGTGCTCGCCATCACAGCCACCCGCAGCAACCAGCACGTCGCCAATGGCCGCAACGGCGAGCGCAGAACGTGGACGAGGTAGTTTAGCCTCTCGCCGCCACATCACGTCCCCTGAGGCGAAGCTTTCGACCGTGGCAACCATATCGCGCCCATCGAACCCACCCACCTGCAGTGCGGAGAGCCATTGAGCGCTGCGCGCCCTTGCTACACCCCTCATCGCCCAGCAGCGGTATTTGGCTTTCACTAAGTGCGCTCGGCTGGCGATCCGGCCCACGGGCGCGGCAACGGCACCGCGTAGAGCCGGCCTGCAGCGACAGCACCGCCGAAGGATGTGCGAGCGAAGTTGAGGTCCGGGCGCTGCTGCCATCCTGAGGCGGACCCACAACCAGAGACGAAGCTGTCGACTGAGGAGAGGCACGGAAACGTGCCGTCCTCGCTGGAGTAGACGATCATGCGATGTCTCAGCGCTGGACAGCTTTCGAGCGTCTGAGATGCGCAAAGCCATGCGGCTATTTGGGGGGGCAGCAATCCGGGGCGATGCTACGAGTTGAGGGATGCTTCGAGCCTGCTGATCGACTCGTTACGCTTCATTTTCTCCTGCAGTGCGCGATCCATTTCTACGTACCTGCGTGACGAAACACCGCCACCGCTGTCGACATCAGACTTTGTCCACATCTTGAAAAACCGCAGGCCGCGTGCAGAGGTGCACAGCTGAGTAGAACAAAAACAGGACTCAGGACCGAAGCTCCAAACCTATTGTCGTGCCCTCCAAGAACGTATAGCTGCCCGTCCAGCACAGCTGCGCAAAATCCTGTTTCCAAAAGGGGCGGAATCTTCACGGCGCGGCGTGGGACGCCAAGAGATTGCTTCGAATCGTGGGGGCACATTCCTGATCTAGCACGCGGCATCGGAGGCTCAATTCGCCATGCTTCATTCTCGGGGTGGCGCAGGCAGATGCTTTCCACTGTTGATAAATGTAGGTCATCGCTTGTCTGACCCCCAAGCGCATATAATCGTGCCGCAGGATCTTGCAACAAAGTACTCATGTCTCGCATCGATGCATCGCCAGCGCCCCGGAGCCGGAGAATGGGGCAGCTTTCAGATTGTCTCTGCACCGAAGTTTTTGCAGGGGCCGCAAATTTCAGTCCGTGAGCACCAGTTGCAGGCGTGTCCCGCTGCAGCGCCAGCAGGATCCGAGGACCTGCCCATGATCCTGCGAAGCGAGGGGAGTCTGCATATGCTGGCTTTGCAGGGAAAACCCCAGCCACTCCGGTTGAGAAACAGATGAGGAGGTCTATCAGCAGTAACGCACCACCCGTGTAGCAACCTATGTTCCCACCAAATCCCCACGACAAGCGTAGCCCACCTCGCGATGCCATTGCAAGCAGTGAGGGGGATATCTCGCACGCGGGCCCGTTAGAACCTTTTTACCAACAACACCAACAGCCAGTGTTGAGACCCTTCTCCCCTTCCCTGCGCTGAGGTGTTCTTGATAAAATGGTGAGTTCCTCAGGCAAACACGAGCTGGATACAGTCTTGAGTCGCGCTGCCGACCATTTCCCGTTCGCTGCGAAAGCCCTGCAATGCATTTCTTGACGGGTGTGGCACTGCCGTTCGAGCACTGCTCGGTGGAAGAGTTATCCGCTTCTAAGCACTCACGGAGAAGCGAGCCCTGAAGTTGCAACTATGCTGTGTGACAGGCGGCAGGTTTCGTGGGGCCTTGCATGCTTGGGGCGATGGCGATCATCTTTGTGGCTTTCCTGGCTCCTTCAAGCACTGTCGTAGTTGCAAACTTTCAGAACGAGTGCGTGCACCATGCCTAGCCTCTCTCGAGGGAGCACAGCGAAACTCAAATTCTCATAACGCTCATTGAGAGCTTTGCGTGTATGCGGAAGCATATGACTGAACTGCAAAGTGTTGGCTTTCACGCGCAGGGCAAGCGACAGGGAGCGAAGGCAGGAGGAGATGCAAAAGGAAGACTGATCGGAGCGCTGCTCAAGAAGCTGCGTTCTGGTATCGATGTGTTGAGCACTTCAGTTGTGCCACATTTCGTAACCCTTACTTAGACACGAAGTCCAGATACTGCAGGTTCGATTCAGGTGGAGCAGTAGGCCCGAAGCTTTGGGCAAATGCTCAAACGTTCGGTCCCCAGTACTTTCGATGCTGGGCTTGACCTCTCTGCTCTGGCTGAATCCTTCTCTAGGTTCCTTTGAGCGGCATCCGCTGGCTTTCGCATCTAAGCCGCGGAGCCTCTTGGGTGTTCGCAAGGCAGCTCTGCGGTCAATTAAATGAGCTTTCTTCATACAGCCCCCTTTAGTGGTGTGGGCCTGGGACTTTTTTGTTCTGCGGCTTCCTTGCCGTGGTCTCCCGGCCCCTGCTCGCCCACTGTTTTTCGCTCTGCGATCTGCGACTGTTTGTCAT
>Ga0115567_10002410_pt1 | contig 18488 bp, 17 predicted proteins | sample COGITO_mtgs_1204_2_FD_88679 | JGI IMG/M metagenome (GOLD analysis project Ga0115567, IMG submission 88679) | Pelagic marine microbial communities from North Sea - COGITO_mtgs_120412 | ecosystem: Environmental > Aquatic > Marine > Epipelagic | place: Germany:Helgoland, sampling site Kabeltonne... | reverse complement strand
GTCTTTAGAAGGCAATTTCGGCAATCCCGCATCACGTTCACACAAATTTGGTTGGGTAGCAGAAGAAGCAGTAGATATTGCACGTAATAACATTGCCGAATTAGTCAATGCCGACCCACGTGAAATTGTGTTTACGTCGGGCGCAACTGAGTCGAACAATCTTGCCATTAAGGGCGCGGCAAACTTTTATCAAAAGCGCGGCAAGCATATTATTACCCTAAAAACTGAACACAAAGCAGTGCTAGATACCACTCGCCAACTTGAGCGTGAAGGCTTTGAAGTGACTTACATGAAGCCTAAGCCAAATGGTTTAGTCGACATTGAAGAGTTGAAGGCAAACATGCGCGACGACACTGTACTTATATCTATTATGCACGTGAACAATGAAATAGGCGTAATTCAAGATATAGGCTCGATTGGCGAAATTTGCCGCGAACGCAAAATTATATTTCATGTAGATGCTGCGCAAAGCACCGGTAAAGTGCCAATTGATTTACAAACTTTGAAGGTCGACTTAATGTCATTTTCAGCGCACAAAACCTACGGGCCTAAAGGAATCGGTGCCTTGTATGTTTGTCGTAAACCAAGAGTCCGTATTGAAGCACAAATACACGGCGGCGGTCATGAAAGAGGTATGCGCTCAGGAACCTTAGCCACTCATCAAATAGTAGGCATGGGTGAAGCATTCAGGTTAGCAAAAGAAGAGATGGCTACTGAAAACGACCGTATCAAAATGTTACGAGATAAACTTTGGAACGGCATTAAAGACATGGAAGAAGTCTATTTAAATGGTGACCTTGAACAACGTGTTGCACATAACCTAAACGTAAGTTTTAACTACGTAGAAGGTGAGTCATTAATAATGGCGCTGAAAGACATGGCAGTATCGTCTGGTTCGGCGTGTACATCAGCGAGTTTAGAGCCCTCATATGTACTTAGAGCACTAGGCTTAAATGACGAACTTGCGCACAGTTCAATTCGCTTTAGTATTGGCCGTTTTACCACTGAAGCAGAAATAGATCACGTTATTGGCGTAGTCAACAATTCGATTGATAAGTTAAGAGAAATGTCGCCGCTTTGGGATATGTTTAAAGACGGCGTTGATTTGAGTTCTGTCGAGTGGGCGCATCACTAAGCTGCTCTTACTTTTTAGCCGCGAGGCTACCACCTAATTTATAAAGGAAATTATCATGGCATATAGTCAAAAAGTAATCGACCATTACGAGAACCCTAGAAATGTGGGTTCATTCGATAAAAACGATCCAAGTATTGCTACCGGAATGGTTGGCGCACCAGCATGTGGCGACGTAATGCGCTTGCAATTAAAAGTTGGGGCAAACGGCATTATTGAAGATGCTAAATTTAAAACCTATGGTTGCGGTTCTGCAATAGCGTCAAGCTCATTGGTTACAGAGTGGGTTAAAGGCAAGTCTATTGACGAAGCGACCAGTATTAAAAATACCGATATCGCTCAAGAACTAGCGTTACCACCGGTTAAAATTCACTGCTCTATTTTGGCCGAAGACGCCATAAAAGCCGCAGTTGAAGATTACAAAAGTAAACACAAATAAATACGCTTGGTTAATGATAGATTAATCGCACAATCAGCGAAGTAACTAACGGGCGAACTTGGGTTCGCCTGTAATATATATAAATAAGTCAAGAGGGTCCAAATATGGCAATTACAGTCACTGAAGCCGCTGCGGCTAGAGCACGTTCTTTTATAGATAACCGTGGATCTGCTCTTGGACTTCGCTTAGGTGTAAAAACAACTGGCTGTTCTGGCTTGGCTTACGTATTAGAGTTTGTTGACGAACTCAAAGATGAAGATAACGTATTTGAAGACAAAGGCGTTAAAATTGTTATAGATACGAAAAGCCTCGCTTACTTAGACGGCACTCAGCTCGATTTCGCTAAAGAAGGCTTGAATGAAGGCTTTCAGTTTAAAAATCCGAATGTGAATGGCGAATGCGGTTGCGGAGAAAGTTTCACTGTTTAATATGAGTAAGTCATTTTTAATCATCATACAAAAATTAAGATAAGAGCAAAACGATGAATTATTTTTCCTTATTCGACGTTCCAGAGCAATATCAACTAGATCTTAATTCAGTAGAACAGCGCTATCGTACATTACAGCGCTTGACGCACCCCGACAGATTTGCCAGCGCGGGCGACCAAGAAAAACGCATGTATATGCAAAAGAACGCGCAAGTAAATGATGGTTTCCACGTGCTTAAAGACATAGTGAAACGCGGCGAACATTTGTTAGAAGTTAGGGAGGTGGCGTTGCCTAGCGAACAAGAAACAATAGGCGACACTGCGTTTCTTATGGAGCAAATGGAATTACGTGAGTCATTAGGTAATGCGGGTAGTCTTGAAGAAATCATGGCATTAATAAGCAGCATATCGGACTCAACAGCAGAGTATGTTGAGCGAATTGATAAGCTTTTAGCAAGCAATACTCAAGAAGATAATCAGCAAGCGGGTATCGAACTCAGTAAGCTCAAATTTCTCAAAAAAATTGCCGCAGAAGCAAAAACTCGTGAGCAAAAAGAAACACAATAGTAAGGGTAATTAATGGCGTTATTGCAAATAGCCGAGCCAGGCCAAAGCACAGAACCTCATCAGCGTAAAATTGGTATTGGGATAGATTTAGGCACAACTAATTCTTTAGTGTCGACAGTGTTAAGTGGCAAAACAGAATGTATTGCTAATGAAGAGGGTGAGATTTTATTACCTTCAGTAGTGCAGTATTTAGCAGACAAAACCGTTGTTGGTACGGCTGCTAAGAATGCCGCGCAAAATGACGCGGCTAATACCATTGTATCGGTAAAACGCTTTGTAGGCAGAAGCGTTCAGGATGTGACAAACCAGTGGACGGCTCTGCCTTATAACTTTAAACATGCACAAGGCAACCCAGTATTTATTACGGCTCAGGGTGAAAAAAATCCTATAGAAGTGTCAGCCGATATCCTAAAAACTTTACGCACACGCGCTGAAAAGACGATCAACGATGACATTACGGGCGCAGTAATTACTGTCCCTGCTTATTTTGATGATGCACAGCGTCAAGGTACTAAAGACGCCGCTCAGTTAGCGGGTTTAAATGTACTCAGACTGCTAAACGAACCAACTGCCGCAGCTATTGCATACGGTCTTGATAAACAACAAGACGGCACTATTGCGGTATTTGACTTAGGCGGCGGTACCTTTGATGTTTCTATCCTAAAACTTGAAAAAGGCGTGTTTGAGGTTAAATCTACCGCAGGCGACACGGCTTTAGGTGGAGACGATTTCGACTATGCCATAGCTGAATATGCATCAGAAAAACTGAAGCTAGACCCATCTATGCAGAAACAAAACCATAGAGCTTTAATGAACGTTGCTAAAATGGTGAAAGAAACCCTATCGAATGAGCAGGAAGCGCACTTAAATATTGAGCTGCAAGATGTCACTCACTCGCTGAAAATTAGCCGTGCACAGTTCGAAACGTTGATTAAAGAAGCTGTTGATCGCACGATAAAAACATGTAAGCGAGCACTGCAAGACGCCGATATGAGTATTCATGATATTCAGCAGGTGGTCATGGTAGGAGGTTCAACACGCGTGCCTTTAGTAAGGCAAGAAGTGGAAGCTTTCTTTCAAGCGCCGCCATTAACTGATATTGACCCTGATAAGGTGGTTGCCGTAGGCGCAGGAATTCAGGCCGATATATTAGTCGGCAATAAACCTGACAGCGACATGCTGCTGTTAGATGTGTTGCCTCTTTCTCTCGGTATTGAAACCATGGGTGGCTTAGTGGAGAAAATCATTCCGCGAAATACCACGATACCCGTTGCTCGCGGACAAGAGTTTACCACCTTCAAAGATGGTCAAACGGCCATGATGGTTCATGTACTTCAAGGTGAACGTGAATTAGTTGAACATTGTCGATCATTGGCTAAGTTTGACTTAACAGGTATGCCTCCATTAGCAGCTGGCGCTGCACATATTCGAGTTACGTTTCAAGTTGACGCCGACGGCTTACTCAGCGTAACGGCAATGGAAAAATCTACCGGTGTGCAAGCACATATAGAAGTAAAACCTTCATATGGCTTAGACGAATCAGAAATTTTAAATATGCTGTCCTCTTCCATGGAGTTTGCCAAAGAAGATATGCAGGCGCGCATGCTCAAGGAACAACAAGTAGGAGCTAAACGCGTATTGGAATCGTTGAACTCAGCCCTAAAAGCCGACGGCGATGATTTATTAGACAGCGATGAACGAGCCGTTATAGATGCTAATTTGGATGAGTTAGTAAGGTTGTCAGAACATGACAACTTAGAAGATATAAAGCAACAAATAGAAAAAGTCGACGCCTTAAGTCAGGCCTTCGCCAATAGACGAATGGATAAAGCAATAAAATTAGCGCTGGCAGGACAGTCGGTAGATAACATATAGCCTAAACTAAGGTTCTTTAATTTTACAACAAGTAGCTAGGAACGTTGAAATGCCACAAATAATAGTTTTACCTCATGCCGAGCTTTGCCCAGATGGTGCAGTGCTAGAAGGTGATAAAGGGTCAAGTGTTCTAAATGTAGCACTTAAAAATGGCATTGCCATAGAGCACGCTTGTGAAAAAGTATGTGCTTGTACAACGTGTCACGTTATAGTTCGCGAGGGCTTCGATTCACTCGATGAGTCCGATGAACTTGAAGACGATTTGTTAGACAAGGCGTGGGGGCTTGAGCCAGAATCGAGATTAAGTTGCCAAGTCATTATAAAGGATGAAGACCTTGTAATTGAGATTCCCAAATACACGGTGAATCATGCGTCTGAACAACAATAACAAAAATTGATTAGTGTTTTGTGCTCAACTTGCATATAATCGCGCGCTCATTAAAAGACTTAGTCGCATAATTATGTTCAGGTGTTACAATTCGGGTAGTTAAGCATTGAAAGCACCACACTTAATCGCAGATAACACACTTGTTGACATAAAAACAAAAACGATAGATAGGATACAACATGGCTTTAGAACGTACATTTTCGATAATTAAACCAGACGCAGTTGCTAAAAATGCAATAGGCGCAATTTACAATCGCTTTGAATCTGCTGGTTTACGCATAGTTGCATCGAAGATGCTTCATTTAAGTAGAGAAAAAGCTGAAGGCTTTTATGCTGAACATAAAGAACGTCCGTTCTTTGGCGCTTTGGTCGAATTTATGACCTCTGGACCAGTTATGGTGCAAGTGCTTGAAGGAGAAAATGCTGTTGTAAAAAATCGTGAAATTATGGGTGCAACGAACCCAAGTGAAGCAGCAGCCGGAACCTTACGTTCTGACTATGCTGAGTCAATTGACGAAAATGCTTGTCATGGTTCAGATGCTCCTGAATCAGCAGCACGTGAAATTGCTTATTTCTTCTCTGATGAAGAAATTTGTCCGCGTACTCGTTAAGCATAAGCAACATACAAATTGATTATAAAGGGAGCAATAGCTCCCTTTTTTTGTCGAAAGAGTAGGAAAGTTACGTTTAGTGCAATAAAGCAGTCAGACGCTAGGTGGTATTTATTAATGGTCAAAACAGGTGGTCTATGTCGGTAAACTCAAATCTTGTGAATGAAGAGTCTGTCAATTTAACGTCGGTCAAGTCAAGCGCAACAGAGTCTGCTAAAGTTGGGCACAAGCAAAAGAAAATAAATTTGCTCAACTTTAATCGAAAAGCCTTGCGCGAATACTTCGTTAGTATAGGTGAGAAACCGTTTAGGTCAGACCAGCTATTGAAATGGATTTACCAAGAGGGCGAATGCAATTTTGCCAACATGACAAACTTGAATAAGCAACTTCGCAACAAGCTAGAAAGCCTGTGTGAAATAAGAGCACCCGAAATATCTCATCATCAACAGGCATCTGACGGCACTATCAAGTTTGCGATACTGTTAGATGGCGGACAAGAAGTAGAAACCGTGTGGATACCGGAAACTGATCGTGCGACCTTGTGTGTTTCATCACAGGTTGGCTGTGCATTGGAGTGTACTTTTTGTTCAACGGGGCAACAAGGTTTTAACCGTAACTTATCGGTTGCTGAAATCGTTGGGCAAGTGTGGCGAGTAGCCACGTTTATTGGCTTGTCAAAGGATACGGCTAAACGTCCCATTACCAATGTAGTAATGATGGGCATGGGTGAGCCTTTGCTTAACCTTAAAAATGTTGTGCCAGCCATGGACATTATGATGGATGACTATGCATTTGGTCTCTCTAAAAGACGCGTTACCTTGTCTACTTCGGGCGTGGTACCTGCGCTAGACATGTTAGGCGATCAGATTGATGTAGCACTCGCAATATCGCTTCACGCTCCAGACAATAAGCTTCGCGATGAATTAGTGCCAGTGAATAAAAAATACCCTATTGAGGAATTTCTAGCGAGTGTTAGACGTTACTTAGATAAATCAAAAGCGAATCAGGGCAAAGTCACCGTCGAGTACGTAATGCTAAATGGCGTTAACGACAGTACCGATCAAGCTCACGAGTTGGCGCAGGTTTTGCAGGGAACACCCTGTAAAATTAATCTTATTCCATTTAACCCATATCCGGGATCGCCTTATACTTGCTCTAGCAACTCAAGAATAGACCGTTTCTCTAAGGTGCTCTCAAATCACGGTTTCATGACAGTAGTCAGAAAAACACGTGGTGACGATATTGACGCCGCTTGTGGCCAACTGGTTGGCGATATTGTGGATCGCACCAAGCGATTGCAAAAGAAGCAAATGAAAGGCACACCAATATCTGTCAGAGTATCGGATTAGGAATTAGCAACGCCATTCGCACGCCCGTTTAACGTCATAATTTGGGCAATTAAAGGTAGATGTTTATGTTGAAAAAAGTATCGGTAATATTGTTCGCTACATTATTATTTGCATGTGTGTCAGAGCCTACCGACAAAAGATTTAAAGGGGCTGGTGACTTCGATACCGCTGAAGCAGCCAAAACGAGGGTTAGTTTAGGCCTAACTTACCTCAAAAATGGAAACTTCAGCCAGGCCAAATTCAACCTAGACAAAGCATTAGAGTTTGCACCGCGCTCGGGTGAAGCTAATTTTGCGATGGCTTTCTATTATCAGCAAGTCGATGAAATCGCTCGTGCTCACGAATATTATAAACAGGCTATAAATTTTTCAAATGATGATCCTGATATCTTAAACAGCTACGGTGCATTTTTGTGCGGGCAAGGTGATTACAGTCAGGCTAAAAAGTATTTTTTGCAGTCGGTTGACGATAAAAGCTACATTTCTGCGGCAAGTACCTACGAAAATTTAGCCATTTGCTCTCAGAGTCAGGGCTTGATTGACGAAGCCATTACCTACTTCACCAGTGCATTAAATCACCAACCTACACGTGCCTCGAGTTTGTTTTACCTATCGCAGCTATATATCGAAAAAGGACGCTGGGACGAAGCCAAAAAATCGTTATGGAAATACGAGCGAAACGCAAGTGTGAACGCTGAGTCTTTGTGGCTATCATTTCAAATTGCTCGTGGCCAGCAAGACTTGCGCGCTTCTGTTGAATATGCAGAGATTTTGAAGCGCATGTATCCAAACAATCCAAATACCCAAAAAGCTGTCAATGAGTTGGGCAAATTTCAGCCTGATATGACCGTGACCCAAAAGCGCAGAGAAAATACAGAAAAAGTACAAAGTAGTAATGAAGTTGCTGCTGTCAATCAGCCAACACCGCAGCAAGCGATAGTCAACACTAAATCGTCGCGCGTTTTAAAACCTGTTGAAAAGACCACTTTAGAGCTTGAAGTTACTGCGCCCGGTACAGAAAGTGAGAAGCTTGATGCTCCGTCATCTGATGCTGAGCTTGACCGCGATACGGAACTGGCCTTGAAAAATGCACTGGATAACGCCGGTGCTGCACTCGTAAATGTAGATGAAAGCACAAATAATGTTTCTGATGCTGATACTGATACAAGTGAAAATACAGTAGAATTGGTTGATGAGATTTCTGCTGAGGTTTCCGCGAAGGACGCACAAGATGATGTTTCACAAAACACAGGTCAAATTGCTGTAGCAGAAACGGTAGAGATAATAAATAATTCCGCAGAGCAAACGATCGATACAAACAAAACTGACGTTTCAACCGCTGTAGACGGGACGGCAAATGCACTAGCTGGATCAGGTACACCGTTTCATGTTGTTAAACCAAAAGAAAACTTATACCGTATTTCATTGAAATATAACGTAAAGATTAATAAGCTGTTAGAGTGGAATGGTCTAGCAGACGCGTCATCAATTCGCATTGGCACTAAGCTGTGGGTAGGGGATCCAAATTTAAATGAGTAACCAAGAAAATCAAGTAGACGTGAAGCAAGCGTCAGTTTCGCAAGAAAAGTCTACGGCTGACTACGAGAGCAGCCCAGGCACGCAATTGACCAACGCACGTGAAGCAATGGGCCTGACTCAGAAACAAGTAGCTGATAGGCTTCACTTGCGTTTAAACAGCGTGCAGGCAGTTGAAAACGATGCGCTTGAAGAAGGTGTGTCGGTAACCTTTACAAAAGGCTATGTGCGTTTATATGCAAAACTCGTTCACCTAGAGGCGCAGCCTCTGTTAGAGGCCTACGATAAAATGCATAAACAAAGTAACCAGCCCGCTAAACTGCAAAGTTTTTCAAGAAGAGTGAGTCGTGAGGCGCATGATCATCGCTGGAATATGGTGACCATAGTAGTAGTGTTGTTGGTGCTCGGTTCGGTTATAGGATGGTGGGTACAGCAGTCTGATTCATTTGACGATTCTCAAAGCTTTGTTACTGACACCTTCGACAGCTTATTTAGTGAATCTGAAAATGCGCAAAACGCAGATATTCAAAACAATGCTACTCAAGAAAATAGTACTAAGCCCATAAGTATCAACGACAATGCAAACTCCGACCTTTTAAACATCAACTCACAAGCGCCAGAAGAAACCTTGAATGAAACTGGAAGTAGTTCAAATTTACGCTCACGAGAAATTTATAACGACAACACACAAGACGACACACAAAACATTACACAAGATAGTGCACAGCAGGGCACTTACGGTCTTGAAAATTCCTCAGCTGAAATGAGCGACAATAATATAAGCTCGCCAAGAGATACTGAGCTCAATAATGCGTCCAATATGTTGGGCGAGGTTAGTGAGCAAAATTCTGATGTTGATAACGCTGTTTCATCCTATTTCAGTGCAGACAGCGGTTTGATGGTAAATGACGATGGTACTGTAGACATGGCCTTCACGTTCTTAGACGATTGCTGGGTGAGCATTAAAAATGTAGACGGTGAGGTTATCGCTATAGGCGTTAAAGCCAAAGGAAGAGTTATGCAAGTGTCTGGGCTACCTCCGATACAGGTTATTTTAGGCGCACCACAAAATGTAGAAATTAATTTTGGCGGCAACGATATAGATATGTCGGCATATCCGGACGGCCGCTCAGCTAAATTTACTTTGCCAGTAGAGAGCGAATAATGTTTGCAGAATCTCCTATAAAACGTCGACAATCTACCCGTATCAATGTAGGCGATGTGCCTATTGGAGACGGCGCACCTATTGCTGTGCAGTCGATGACCAATACAGAAACTACCGATGTGGCGGCTACCGTTGACCAAATAAATCGTATTCAAGCGGTTGGCGCAGATATAATAAGAGTCTCTGTGCCTACCATGGACGCTGCCGAGGCGTTTAAGCTTATACGTCAACAAGTCACTATCCCCTTAGTTGCCGATATTCATTTTGACTACCGTATCGCCCTTAAAGTTGCTGAATATGGGGTCGATTGTTTACGTATAAATCCAGGCAATATTGGCAGTATTGCTCGGGTGAAAAGCGTGGTCGATTGCGCTAAAGATAACAACATTCCCATTCGCATTGGTGTAAACGGTGGTTCACTTGAGCGAGACATTCAAGAAAAATACGGAGAACCCACGCCGGAAGCGCTACTTGAGTCAGCGATGCGCCATGTCGACATCCTCGATAAGCTCAATTTCGATCAATTTAAAGTGTCGGTGAAAGCGTCTGATGTTTTTTTAGCCGTTGGAGCATATCGCTTATTAGCAAAGCAAATAAAACAGCCATTGCACTTAGGTATTACAGAAGCAGGCGGCATGCGAGCGGGTTCGGTCAAAAGTGCCGTGGGCTTAGGTTTGCTATTAGCTGAAGGCATTGGTGACACTATTCGAATTTCCTTAGCTGCAGATCCAATTGAAGAAATTAAAGTGGGCTTCGATATTTTGAAGTCCTTACGTATTCGCTCTCGCGGCATTAATCTTATTGCATGCCCAAGCTGTTCTAGACAAGAGTTCGACGTAATCAGCACGGTTAACGCGCTTGAACAGCGCTTGGAAGACATTGTAACGCCCTTAGACGTATCAATCATTGGTTGTGTCGTAAATGGACCAGGTGAAGCTGAGGTGTCAGATATTGGCTTGACGGGCGCGCGCAACATGGGCGGGTTTTCTGAGGACGGCATACGCCAGCGGGAGCGTTTTGCTAACGATCAATTGGTCGATAAGCTAGAGCAAAAAATTCGCCAAAAAATAGCGGCAAAAAACGCAATGCTCGATGAAAAGAACCGAATCGATATAATGGTAGCAGATAGTAAATAAATCTTAGGTGTCAATTAATTAAGCGGTAGGCTTTTTGCGCGCTTATTACTTTACGCCACGCCCCAAAATCCTTATACTACTGCGCTTAATTAGTAACTTGAGTAACCAGTGGCTAAAACTATTTCAGCAATTCGCGGTATGAATGACTGCTTACCGTCGCAAACGCCTGTTTGGCAGTTTGTAGAAGCACGTATTCGAGAATTGACGCGCAGTTACCATTATCAAGAAATTCGCACGCCCATTGTTGAAAGTACAGATCTTTTTAAACGCTCAGTGGGTGAAGCCACCGACATTGTTGAGAAAGAGATGTACGTATTTGACGATCGCAACGGCGACAGTCTAGCGCTTAGGCCTGAAGGTACTGCGTGTGCAGTGCGTGCCGGTAGTCAACACGGTTTGCTTTATAATCAACAACAGCGTTTGTGGTATATGGGACCTATGTTTAGACATGAGCGTCCACAAAAAGGTCGTTATCGTCAATTTCATCAATTTGGCGCTGAAGCATTTGGTTTTGAAGGCCCCGATATTGACGTAGAAATGATTTTATTAGGCGCTAGGCTATGGAAAGCATTTGGTATTAGCGACAAAGTTGATTTGCAAATCAACTCATTAGGCAACACTCAAGCACGTGCTGACTACAAAGTGATATTACTTGACTACCTGCATCAGCATATAGATGCTTTAGATGAAGACAGCAAAAGACGCTTAAATACTAATCCTCTGCGCGTTTTAGACTCAAAAGATACTAACACTAAAGCAATTGTTGCTAATGCCCCAAAATTAATCGACCACCTCGATGCAGAATCCAAACAACATTTTACGCAATTATGTGAACGATTAGACGCTTTGGGTATCCAATACTCCGTTAATCCATCGTTGGTGCGTGGACTCGATTATTATAATCGTACCGTGTTTGAGTGGGTTACTGATATGCTAGGTGCGCAAGGGACCATTTGTGCTGGTGGCAGATACGACGGCTTAGTGCAGCAATTGGGCGCTAAAGCGACACCTGCAGTTGGTTTTGCAATGGGTATTGAACGGTTAGTCTTACTTGTAGAGTCTAGTCATTTAGAGCCCATGGTTAACGAAGCCGATGTTTACGTCACAGCAATGGGTGACAGCGCGGGCTTAGCTGCCATGATATTAGTCGAGAATATCCGCGATCAATTTTCGTTTTTGAAAGTGCAGTTGCACTGCGGTTCTGGAAATTTTAAAAAACAGCTCAAAAAAGCGGATAGTAGCGGCGCTAAAGTCGCGATTGTTATTGGTGAAGAAGAAGCCGCGAATAAAGTATTTGGTATTAAGTGGTTGCGCAGTGAAGCTCCGCAAAGCGAAGTAGATGAACAAGGCTTAATGGACTTATTAGCAGATATAAATTAGCGCTAAACAAAATAGTTGAAAATTTGAGGCAAAGCGAGCGTTTTGCAGATTATTAAAGGATAGAAGAAGCATGATTGGTTACGAAACCGAAGAACAGCAAGTACAAGCCATAAAGCAATTTTGGAAAGACAATGGAGTCGCAATTATTGCGGGTGCTCTTATTGGTTTAGGATTGTTATGGGGTTGGCGTTATTACAACGATTCTCAAATCACCAGCAAAGAAGAGGCTTCTGCGGCTTATCAAGCTAGTGTGAAGAGTATGGTCGATAGTAAGAATAACGAAGAGCTTGTTGCTTTTGTCGAAGATCAAAAAGGAACGGGGTACGCTCCTTTAGCCGCTTTGATACTCGCTCAAGACGCTGTTGAGAAAGACGATTATCAAGAGGCAAAGACGTTCTTAAACAACGCAAGTGAAGGCGACCCAGTAATTGGTGACATCGCTCGCCTACGCCTTGCTAACATCCATTTGCAACTTGGCGAAAATGATCAGGCCATTGCAGCGTTAAATGCGATTGTCTCTACTTCATTTGAAAATCAAGTAGAAGAATTGAAAGGTGATGCATTGATGGCAAAAGGTGATTTTGAAGGCGCAAAAAATGCTTATACAATAGCCATGGCGCAGTCTGCGAATAACCCAAGCCTAAAAATGAAGCGCGATAACATTGCATACGCAAAAACAAAAGTAACAGGTGGCAATGTTGAATAAATTTGTAAAATCGTCAGCGTTGTTAGTGCTTGCTGTAAATTTGAGCGCTTGCGCAACTATATCCGGTTGGTTTCAAGATGAAGAAGAATTGGCAATACGTCAACTTCCTGAAATCACAATGGAATTTGAAACTAAAATAGTGTGGACCGAATCTGTAGGCGACGGCGTTGAAAATTTCTTTTCACGTTTATCACCAGGTGTGGGCTACGGTAAAGTATTTGCTGCAGACAGAGAAGGCAAGATTGTTGCTTTTAATCCTGAAACTGGCAAAGAAATTTGGTCAACGGTGATTAGTCGCAAAAGCAAAGAAAGTGCTATGTCTAACCTTTATGGTTTATTTGCAGGCACAATCTCGGCTAAAATATCGGGTGGTCTTACAGTTGCCTATGACTCTGTCTATTTTGGCACAGAAGACGGTGTGGTTTATTCATTAAACCAAGAAAATGGAACCGTTAATTGGAAAACCGAAGTACCTAGCGAGGTGATTGCTGAGCCAGCAACCGACGCAGGCATTGTGGTAGTGAATACGGTTTCGGGCACCTTGCTTGGTCTTGATGCAACAACAGGTGAAATAAAGTGGCAAAACGATTCGGATGTACCGCCTCTCACCTTACGCGGCATTTCAGCTCCCGCTGCCGCTGCCGGTGGTGCAATTGTTGGCTTAGCTAACGGCCGTGTACGCGTTAATATTATTGATTCAGGACTCACCGCTTGGGAAGCCGTTGTTGCTAAACCAACCGGCGCCACAGAATTAGATCGTATTGTGGATATTGATTCAAAACCCTTGGTCTTTGGCGGTACCGTATTTTTGGTATCTTACGGCGGGTCGTTAGCAGCGGTTGAACTTCGTACCGGAAATGTAATTTGGAATCGTGAATACGCTTCTTACAGAAACGTGACCATTGAAGGCAACCGATTGTTTGTTACCGACAACAACGGCAATATCTATGCTATTGATAGACGTAATGGTGTGGAGCTTTGGTCTAACGGTAACTTACGTAAGCGCAATTTAACGTCGGCAACGCCGGTGGGAGATTATATTGTGGTAGGCGATAAGTTTGGTTACCTGCATTATTTTACCCAAGACGAAGGTAAATACGTGTCGCGTATTGCCGTAGGGGATGACGACGAAGACGAAGCAATTTACAATGCGCCTGTTTATGTCGATGGTATTTTTGTAGTGCAAACTCGCGATGGCGAAATAAGTGTAGTTAGCACACCCGAATAATCTAATTTGCGCAAGTCGTTCATTATGATTAAACTTCGCCAATGGCAGTGCCATTGGCGTTTTTGTATCCGCTTTTTTTACTAAACCCTAATTTGAGATAAACATGTTACCTGTAATAGCCTTAGTTGGCCGCCCTAATGTTGGAAAGTCTACTTTATTTAACCGCCTCACTAACAGCAGAGATGCATTAGTTGCAGATTTCCCCGGTCTAACTAGAGACCGAAAATATGGGACTGCCAAGTACGAGCAGCGCCAGTTTATTGTGGTTGATACCGGTGGTATAAGTGGTGATGAAGTAGGTATTGATGCTGAAATGGCTCAGCAATCATTGTTGGCGATAGAAGAAGCAGATGTAGTGTTGTTTTTGGTAGATGCTCGAGACGGGCTAACGCCGCCTGATATAGGTATTTCAGAGCATTTACGCAAACAAGATAAGCCTATTTATGTGATTGTAAATAAAGTCGATGGCATTGATGGCGACAGCGAAAGTGCTGATTTCTACAAACTGGGTCTACCGCACTTATTGCAAATAGCGGCTTCTCACGGAAGAGGAGTGTCTAAAATGATTGAGGCTGTGCTCTCCCCACTTGATAAAACCTTTGCCGATATGCATATACCAGAGGTGCCTTTAGATGAAGAAGAAGCTGACGCTGATGAAAGACTTCGTCAACTTCAGGCGCAGCCAATCAAGCTAGCAATTGTAGGTAAGCCTAACGTAGGTAAATCAACGTTAACAAACCGTATTTTAGGCGAAGAAAGAGTGGTGGTGTACGACTTACCAGGCACCACCCGCGACAGTATCTTTATTCCGATGCAGCGCGACGACCGTGAGTATATTCTTATTGATACAGCAGGCGTGCGCAAACGTAGGAAAGTATCTGACACCGTCGAGAAGTTCTCGATTGTAAAAACACTCCAAGCAATAGAGGAAGCCAACGTCGTGCTTCTGGTGGTTGATGCTCGCGAAGGCGTATCTGAGCAAGATTTATCCTTGCTGGGCTTTATCCTAAACTCTGGGCGCTCCTTAGTGCTTGCTGTTAATAAGTGGGATGGCCTAGACAATGGCGTTAAAGAAGAGGTAAAACGCGAACTTGATCGACGCTTGGGGTTTGTGGACTTTGCCAGATTACACTTTATTTCTGCACTGCATGGTTCTGGCGTTGGGCATTTGTTCGAATCGGTGCAAGAAGCCTATGGCTCTGCAACAACTCGTATTAGTACCTCCTTACTTACTGACATTATGGAAATGGCGCAAACCGACCATCAACCCCCTTTAGTGCGCAGCCGCAGAGTAAAAATGAAGTATGCTCACGCGGGTGGCTATAACCCACCGGTTGTGGTCATACATGGCAATCAAGTAAAAGATTTGCCAGAATCTTACAAGCGATACCTTACCAATTATTACCGCAAGGCGCTAAAGGTGATGGGCACGCCTATTAAGATTGAATTTAGAGAGGGCAGCAATCCTTTTTCTGGCAAGAAGAATAAGCTTACAGTATCGCAAGAGCGCCAGCGCAAGCGTTTATTGAGCTCTCACAAAAAGTAATCAGTAATATTCAGCCTTGTACTCGAATATTAGGTGCTTTAAATTTTCATGAACGCAAGGTCGGTGAACACGCATCCTTTTGGCATCTTTTACAAGATGTGCATCATATTATTTTTCGATTAGCAAAGTATTTGAAATAAAATCTGAGATTTACGGTCTATTTTATTATCAGTTACAAAAAGAGGTATCTTATGAACCGCAGAAAATTTATTTCGTCTGGAGCCGCAATTGCCGCCAGCATAGGCTTAGGTAGCACTATGTTTTCGGCTTCAAGTGAACCGGCTTTCAGAAAAAGCAAAACTGCGCTTGCTGTAGAGCAAGAATGGCGTGAGTTATTGCCAAAGGACTACAGTGAAAGCTTATCATTAACGCCAATTGAGTTAAGCGAGCGGGAATGGAAAGAGCGTCTTAGTTCAGCTGCATTTGAGGTACTGCGAGACGAAGAAACAGAGCGTCCGCATTCTTCTGCACTAAATAAAGAACATAGAGAAGGGATTTATGCCTGTGAAGGCTGTGACTTACCTTTATTTACCTCAGCAATGAAATTTGAAAGTGGAACAGGTTGGCCTAGTTTCATTACTCATATTCCAGAGCATTTGGCGACCAAAACAGACTATAAAATGATTTGGCCACGCACCGAGTATCACTGTGTTCGTTGTGGTGGACACCAAGGACATGTGTTTGATGATGGCCCTAAACCTACCGGTCAGCGCTGGTGTAACAATGGCGTAGCGCTTAAATTTATTGCTATGCAATCAAGCTAATAATGATCGATTGAATTAGAGGTAGGTTTCTGCGCGGCAGTACAGTGACCATTTGTAATGTTGCCTGATTAAATTCATAAAGTGGTCTCATTCTGAGCTTTGCGATTCAAGCAATCTTAACCCGTAGCCCTAGTAACGAAATAACAAGCAGTGATTAACCATCTCTGCTTGCATATTATTAAGTTTATCGGACTTGGGCAATGATACCCACCGATTTTTGGTTGGCCTCAATCACACCGTCCCTCAGACCTTGTACAAATGCTACAGATTTTTTCTTAATCGGTTTAGGCAGCGATGCTATTCTGGCATCTAGCACAGCAACTATATTCCTGACTCCATCACAAACGTCTTTATCAGACAATTGTTGACACTCCAATTGCAGTTTCATGGCAATCACAACCACTTCTGTCAGATTGTTTGAAGCAAGTCTTTTGGCAATGATTTTTGTTCCGTGTGGCAAGTGGTCATAATTAGCAGCAGTAGTTGCTGCTTGCACCGTTACGCAAGTGAAGAGAAAGGTGAGTGTGAGAAGTAAATGTTTCATTTTGTGTGCCTATTAATGCGGTAGTAAATTTGTATCGACAGCAATGCTATTACCTTAAGCGCATTCGCATTTTCGGCATTGTCAAATCAAATTACTGAGGCAAAGCACCCTTAAAAATCAGAGTGAGAGCGATAATGTTAGGTGCATGAAAAGGATGGTACCGGCGTGAAATCGGTAAAAATAAGATTAAAATCGTAATAAATACAATATTTACTATATGAATTACATACGAAAAATATTACTTTGTAATAAAATCAATGGTTTAAACTTTGGCACGTAATTCGCTACATTAGTAGTGAATCAACACGAACGGAGTAACTTATGAAACGCACAATATTAGCGGCAGCATTATTTACCGCCTTGAGTACAACTGCAATCGCACAAGACAACGACTGGAAAGACGATACTAAAGACGCTTGGATAGATGGTAAAGCTGAAGCAACTTTATTGTTTAACACTAAGCTCAACTCGTTTGACATCGATACAGATGTTGAAGCGGGTAAAGTTACCTTGACTGGCAAAGTTGAAAATATTATCGAAAAGGAACTGGCTGAAGAATTAGTCAGAGGGATTGATGGTGTCACAGATGTAGACAACAGTCTTACACTTTTTAGTGATGATATGGATGAAATGGAAAGCGAAGCCGATACTGCTATGAGTGCGATGAAGAATAAGTCTCACTCGGCTGTGGATAAAGATTCAAGTGCCATGGAAAATAAATCGAAAACAGCGATGAATGATCATCCACATGACATGGACGAAAAGTCCAAGGCAGCGACACATAATCAAATGAATGACATGGACGAAAAATCACAAACTGCAATGAATGATCGCATGGATGACATGGATACAAAATCCTCGAAGTCTATGAATGAGATGTCAGACAACATGGATGATGCCGAAGAATCAACTCTTATAACCGATGCGACCATAAGCTCAGTTGTAAAAAGCCGCTTACTCTTTGATTCAGAAGTATCTGGCACAGCCATTAATGTTGACGTAGAAAATCGAGTCGTAACTTTGAAAGGCAGTGTGAAGTCAGAAGCAGAACGAGACTTAGTTGTTTCTATTGCTGAGGATACTGATGATGTAGATTCGGTAAACGATGAATTAACTATTGATCCAGAGACCGAATAGTTAGCTAGATAAGGCACATTTCTCAACCGAAAAATGGTGTGAATAAAACAAAAACCGGACATTTCGTTCGGTTTTTGGGTGTTTAAGTAAGCAGTGAGTGCCTTTCACTATTTCATTGCGTGGTTAAATGCTGTTTTAGGCTATGAGATTTACTATCGCTGTAGATCGACAAAAATGTATCATACTTTTGAAACACGCTTTTAAGCCGTGCAGCATGCTTACTTACTCATTTGAACACCAAAACAATCATACTATTGAGTTATTAACCTAGTTCGCACACTGAAATTGGCCGATTCTCATACAATAAAGTATCATACTTTGTGAGCGTTTCGACTGGCTGGATTGCCCAAGATAGCGGACGTAGCTGTTTTTGGATTTTAGTTGTCATTTTTTGCTAGGAAAGAGGTTTTTATTCTTGGCAATGACAGACAAGTAAACGGCAATTGCGGCCCTAAGATAGCTGTTCTTAAAATAACCAACACGTCATCCTTGCGAAGGCAAGGACCTGCCAAATCCAAACTCCATGTAAAAACCGTCCTTTTTAATTTCAAGCAAAGCT
>Ga0115567_10002409_pt1 | contig 18490 bp, 12 predicted proteins | sample COGITO_mtgs_1204_2_FD_88679 | JGI IMG/M metagenome (GOLD analysis project Ga0115567, IMG submission 88679) | Pelagic marine microbial communities from North Sea - COGITO_mtgs_120412 | ecosystem: Environmental > Aquatic > Marine > Epipelagic | place: Germany:Helgoland, sampling site Kabeltonne... | reverse complement strand
GCGTGGTCCAGAATGACCTCGCCCTCCGCCGAACAGGCCCGCAAGCGACCGTCATAGATATCGTAGGCCCCGTCATCCCGCACGATGGCCATGTGACTTGAGTCAAACGAGCCGAGCGGGGCCAATTCCTCCAGATGCTCCAGCGTGTAGTCCTTAGCCAAGGTAACCACGTCTCTCGACCAGGCGACAATTTGCTCTAAATCAGTGAGGAGATCGTCGCGTTCCGCGAGGGAAAGATTCTTATTGATCCCACCGGGAATGGCCCCGGTGCCATGTATCTTTTTACCAGCCGTTGCCCGAATGATCTCCTGGCCATACTTCCGGAGCAAGACGCCCTGACGGGCCAATTCGGGATGGGCGCCGATGATACCGATCACATTGCGTTTGGCCACATCAGCATCGAAGCCGAACAGCAAGTCTGGCGAACACAGATGAAAGAAATGAAGCGCATGCGACTGCAAAAATTGACCATGATGCATCAGCAACCGCATCTTGTGAGCCGTGGCCGTCAGTTGATCCGCACCCACGATATGGTCGATGGCCTTGGCAGCGCAAAGATGATGGCTGACCGGGCAGATCCCACAAAGTCGCTGCACCAAGACCGGGATTTCCCACAGCGGGCGCCCCTGAATGAAGCGCTCAAAGCCACGAAACTCGACGATATGCAGGCGTGCTTCCTGCACTTGCCGCTGCTCATCAAGCAAGATGGTGACCTTCCCGTGACCTTCGACACGAGTAACCGGCTCGATAACAATTCGCTCTGCTCCCTTTCCCATAATTCCAGCCTCCTATTCAGTCATACTTGATCAGTTCGTAGGGCAATTCAACTGGCTGATCTGTGAGCAACGCCGTCAGCGCGGCCCATAGCGTGTCCGCCGGTGGCGGACAGCCAGGCAAATAATAGTCGATTTTAACCACCTCGTGACAGGGGTAAACCTTGTTCAACAGCAGCGGCACCTCCCGATCCTTCGGCAGTTCACCGCTCGGATTATAGACAGTTGGTCCGTTCAGGTACGCCTCCTCCATGCACTCCTTTAGCGGCACAAAGTTGCGATACGCGGGCAAGCCCCCCATAATCGCGCAGTCGCCGATCGAGACCAGCACGTCGCAATGTTCGCGAAAAGACCGCAACACATGCACATTCTCTTCGTTACAGCAGCCACCCTCGATGAGTCCCACAGCGCAGCGCCCCGTAAACGACTTGAAGTCATTGATAGGGGAGCGATCAAACTCCACCAACTCGACCAACTGAAGAATCCGTTCATCAATATCCAAAAGCGACATGTGACAGCCGAAACAGCCCGCCAGCGATACCGTTGCCATCCGTGCCTTGCTCATGACGCTACTCCTTTCTGCACATCTGACGTTGTGCTGCTCTTTTCTGGCCGAAGCTCCTTCTCGCAGCCGATGGGCTGGTGATCATACTTGCGCTGTCCGATCGGCGTGGAAAAACCGACCCGTTTCCGCAGCAGCGCGCCGACCGGACAGGCGGCCAGCGCCGCGTCATCCGCGGCGACATCCGTGCCCACGAAACCACAGCCGGAACTTGCGGCCAGATGCTTCTCCCCACCGCGCCCGACGAAGCCTGCGATCTCCTTGCCGTCCAACTCCTGCGAAGCGCGAACGCAGCGAGCGCAGAGAATACAGCGATTCCGATCCAGCAACACATCCGGGTGTGAGGCGTCAATCTCGCGTTGTGGAAACTGATACTGGTACTTCGGTGCCAGAATGCCAAACCGGTATGCCAACGCCTGCAACTCGCAGTTTCCGCTTTTCTCGCAAGCCATGCAGAAGTGGTTTCCCTCGACAAACAACATGTCAATAAGATTTTTGCGGAAGCCTTGCAGCTGTTCGGTATCGTTCTCCACCACCATGCCTGCCGCAGCAGGCTGGGTGCAGGCGGACTGCGAACGTCCGTCTACCAGCACCGTACAGAGGCGACACGCGCCAAATGGTGACAGCCCCTTCATAGCACAGAGCCGTGGAATGTAAATGCCAGCGGCATCCGCCGCCGCCATGATCGTCTCTCCTGGCGCAGCTGTCACGGGCAGACCGTCTATGGTAAACTCAAGTGTCTGTTCCATTATCCGCTCCCTATTCTCCGCGTTCCTGCTCGCCGCGTCCCGCAAGCGCTGCGGACTCGGCAATCGCCGCCGCGAGATCAAAGCTCGGCTCCCGTCCATTAATGGCGTTTGCGATCCTGCCTGCGTACAACTCATGAAAATTCGCCAGTGTCGACACCACCGGATTGGGCGAGGTCTGGCCCAGTCCGCAGCGGCTGGTCATCTTCACGGTTTCCGCCAAGTCCGACAACTGCTCGAGATCCGCAGCCGTCGCGACGCCCGCGCGCACCTTCTGCACCAATTGCAGCAGCAGCTGATTGCCCACCCGACAGGGGGTGCAATACCCGCAGCTTTCATCGACGAAAAATTGCAGAAACGCCTCCACTACCTCCAACAGGTCACGACTCTTGGAAAACACCATCAACGAGCCTCCCGTCGCTAAGTCGTCGAAACAGATTTTTCGGTCAAGCGCATCTTCGCCGACCATCGCCCCACTGGGGCCTCCGACCTGCACAGCGCCGACATCGCTCGCACCAGCCAACGCCAGCACCTCACGCAGAGAGATGCCAAAGGGCACCTCATAAACACCTGGAAGCTTGCAATCGCCAGAGATACTCAACAGTTTCGTGCCAGCGCTCTGCGTAGAGCCCTGCGCCGCAAACCAGGCGGGTGACTCATCCATAATGCGCGCCACACAACACAGGGTTTCGACATTATTGACACTAGTCGGGCAGCCCAGATATCCCTTCTGAGCCGGGAATGGTGGCCGAGTCCGCGGGTCCCCTCGCAAGCCCTCGCACGAATTCAGCAGCGCCGACTCCTCGCCGCAGATGTAGGCACCGGCACCCAACTGAATGCGAATATCAAACGTAAACCCGGCACGGCCCAGAATATTGCTGCCCAGTAGGCCCGCGTTGCGGCGAGCCTGCAGTCGCGCCTCAAGAAATCGCGCCAAATACGCATACTCAGCGCGCAGATAAATGATCCCTTCTTCGGCGCCAATGGCAAAGCCGCCAATGGTCATGCCCTCGATCAAGGTATCGGGGTATTCCGTCAACAGCACCCGGTCCTTAAATGTGCCCGGTTCTCCTTCATCGGCATTGCAGACCAGAAACCGGCGCTCCCCCGGCGCACGTGCCGTAAACTCCCACTTCATCCCGGTGGGAAACCCGGCACCGCCCCGTCCTCGCAAGCGGGCCGTCTTCACATTGCGAATCACCTCGGCCGGCGTTAAGCCCAGCGTCTTTTTCAGGCTACTGCCCGGCGTCTGCGGAGTCAGCAGCACCGGTCCAGCTTGCCGAATGTGATTCTGAACCATGGCCTGCACGAGGTCATCGGAGTTATTACCGTCGCCTAGCTCCTCCACCAAATCCGTCGGCTTGCGGCCTTCCTGCAACTCGCGAGCTAGCTTGCGTGCTGAGTCCGGGGTTAAACGCGTAAATACCGTGTCATCAATCAGCGCTGCTGGCGCTTGATCGCTCATCCCGATGCACGGCGTCGCCTGTAGGGTAATGGTCCCATCTGCTGTGGACTGCCCACACGAGATGCCCAGCGCCTGTTCGAAAGCCGCCAATACCGCATCACCGCCATGAAACCGGTCGATGATATCATCACACAGCCGAATGACAGTTCCCACTGGCTCAATTGAGAAAAAAGAGTAAAACGAAACTGTAGAAGTCACCTGCCCCGGGCTGATCTGCAGCGCCTTGGCAATGACTGCAATTGATTCTTCAGAGACGCAGCGAAATTCCTCCTGCACATCACGCAGGATATCTATCAGGCGCAAACGCGCATTGTCGTGGCGGTCGCAGATCGCCTCAACGCTTGCTCTAATACAGGTTACCATTTTTATTCCCCTCATTCATGCCGCAGGAATGGTGCTAATCCCTGTAACTCCCATGCAGATTCGATGCCAACCCGCGCCTCCCGTTCCTGTTCTGAATTTTGCTGAACGCGTACACATTCATCCGGCATAATGATCCGTAATCGGACAAATCGGGTGGGGTGAACCGCATGTGTGCGTAAGCTGAGAGTACGATCGCTGCGCTTAGCGTTTCCAGCACGCTTCTGTCCCTCTTTCCCGGCGGCTTGCGGCCAGTTAGGAGTATCCTGTTCGATAAGACAACAAAGGCGAATTGGCTCGTGCCGTGGCATCAGGATTTGATCATTACCGTGGTTGAGGAGCAGTTCGTTCCTGGATAGGGGCCATGGTCCTGCAATGACGGATATCCGCACGTTCAACCACCAATTTTCCTTCTTGAGCAGATGGTCGCGATCTGCCTGAACCTCGACAAAACGCCAGCCACTAACGGAGCGCTAAGAGTGATTCCTGCCAGCCACAAGGCTGGACGGATTGAGTTGGGGTATCTGCCCGAATACGACACGAAACGGGCAGTTGATTGCGAATGCATGGCCGGCGACGGTTTCCTGATGTCCCCTCTCCTTCTGCACGCATCTCGGCGCTCGGCATCGCCAACTCGACGCCGAGTCATCCACTTTGAGTACGCGCCCGATGAGCACTTGGATCCTGCCTTGGAGTAGTTTCGGCGCGTCGGCCAAGCAGGTCGTGTAGTGAGCGGAGGTGGCATCGCAGAAGCGAAAAAATAATCGACTCGAGTCGACTCTAGTCCATCTTTTTGTCGCAGCTCCCCCTCTCAACTTCCTCCTCCCCGGTCCCACAACTACGTCACCGCGATCGCGCTAGTGGTGATGGTAGATCTCTCCGGCGTGTGTCGGGACCAGCGTGAGCGCACGTCGGGTCATGTCATGGGTGCCGTTGAATGTGCTGCATCAGAGCAATCGGGTCCTTGAAGACCAAATGATTGATGCGCTGGAGGATATAACGAACCGACGCACCGCTTTGTGAACAGACCGCGGCGAAGGTGTCTTTAATGTGGCCACTGCCGTAGGGGCGCCCCCCTAGATGAAGTCGGCTCGCAGGTCGAATACGCCGGCAATAGCGCGAAGGTCGTGCTTCAATGGTAGGGCTGCCATTCAGGTTCGTGGTCGAAGATCCAACGGTAGTATTCTTGCTCGACAAGTTGCGCGGCAGCAGCTTCGTCTACGATCACTCGGCAGCGAGCGTGGAGTTGCAGGGCTGACGCCGAAATCATGGAGGTAACTGGGCCTTCCACTGCCCGCGCCAAGACCTGCGCCTTGCTTGCTCCAGTCACCAACAGTAGGATTTCGCGAGCATCAAGAATGGTGCCGACGCCCATGGTCAAGCCCCGATGTGGCATGTCCTCGGGCCGCGAGAAGTAGCCTGCGTTTTGGGCGATGGTGGTGGGCGTCAGGGCTTTCTCGCGCGTCCGGGACTGCAGGGCAGAAAGCGGCTCGTTGAAGCCAATGTGCCCAGACTTACCGATCCCGAGCAGTTGCAGGTCGATGCCACCGCAACGGGCGATCCGCGCCTCGTACGCGAGGCACTCAGCAGCGAGATCTTCGGCAACGCCATTCGGCAAGTAGGTGTTGCGTCGGTCGACGTTGATTTTACTGAAGAGGTGCTGGTCCATGTAGAAGCGGTAGGACTGGGGATCGTCGCCAGCCAAGCCTACGTACTCATCGAGATTGAAGGTACGGACCAGTGAGAAGTCCACTGCCTCGTCGACATGGGCGCGCGCAAGTTGAACATACACGCGCTCCATCGTGGCCCCAGTGGCAAGGCCAAGAACCAAGTCAGGTTCGGCTCGTACCTGATCGGCGATGAGCCGAGTGACAAGATGTTCGGCGTCTTCACGCGTGGGACGAATAATGACTTCCATATGGGGACTCCTGTTTACGCGAAACGCTGGATGCGGGCTTGAACTTCTTCCTGGAAGCGCTCGATATAGGACAGGGCATAGGCTTCAAGCGTGAGAGTATCGTCGACGATCAAGGACGTCAGGTCCATGCACCAGCTGAGTGCCAAACTAGCATCGACGGCGTGTGACTCGAAGAAGGTCGCATTGGCCGCCTGGCGGCCCGTAACGGCCAGGTCGTAGGACTTGCCGCCCGCGATCTGCGAGTCAAAGACACCCGATAACGCCGCGCGGAGGTTCCGGTGCGGCTCGACATCCATCGCCACCTTGTCGGCATCACAAAGCCAGTCCAAGGAGCGCCAGACCTCGCAGCCTACCACCAACTTTGGCCGGGCATCCTGCGGCAATTTGCGCAACGCGGCGATGCACCGCAGCAAGGTGGCCACATGGGTGTCATGCTTATCAGTAGGGTTGTGCAGATAGACCGTCTCAGGACAGGTCGCAAGGAGAATCTGATACAGATCTTCCGTGGTACTCTCATCCTTCGCGTCTTTTATGATCCGGCTCGGGTAGCCCAACTGAATCTGGCAGGCGTACTCACCGATAACCGCAGCTTTGCGCTGCTCGTGCTGCCGAATCGCCATCATTTCCTCATTGGTGCGCTCGGCATAGGGGCCGCAGCGGACACTCCCCCCACCATCGGTGACTACCACGCCGGTAAACCAGCGATCGGACTGCCCGAAGCACACCGCGATCCCGTGATAGGCCATAAACTCTTGGTCGTCCTGGTGCGCGCCAATGCACAGGTGCGTGGTACGCGCGAGCGCCTCAGGCAGCGACTCGCCATCCGGCACAAACACGTCATGATCGGTTCGTGAGAGATTCATCTAGCAGCTCGCTCCTTGCTTTCCATTTCTGATATCTGGTAAACTAGCGGCGGCAATGGCCTGGCCGTGTCGCTTCATCGACTCATCCGGGCTCGTGATGCCGATGCGCTCGTGCAAGTCCGGAAACTCCAAGGCCAGCACCTCGTTCGCCTTTGCCACGATAGCTTCGCCACCAGCTCCTGAGCTGACCCGGCCCAGAAGCAGCAGATTTCGCAGCTCATAATGGTCCGCATACTGCGCGATCGCGTAGCCAAAATAGGTACCGATAGTCTCATAAAGACGTTGCGCTCGCTCGTCCCCGGCGGCCATCTGCTCCTGCAGAATGACCAAGCGTTCCGGTAGTCGCATTTCGGCGGGCGTCTCGATCCCGGCTGCTGGCAACAGGCGCGCTACGCCTTGCTGGGAGAAATACTGAACGCCGCAGCCAATATCGCCCGACCACTCATCGCGTGGCGCGTCCTCACGGTAGTCGATCGGGACAAAGGCTAATTCATTGAGCCATGACGTAACCTCGCCCTGCGGGTTACAGTACCCAGCAGCCAGGCTGGTCCCCATGGCGACCCCGAGAACTGCGGTATCGCCGAGCGACATAGAGCCTGCCAGCGCCGTGACTTCGCCGTCGTTGATCACCTCGCAGGGCACGCCCCAGAGCTCCCGCAAACGCAGGAAGATGCCGCGCACATCAGACTCGAACGCCTCTGGCGAAACACCGCGAAAAAGCGACGCAACCCGAACTTCGTTATCCACATAGATCCCGGCGGCGCTGCCGCCAATGGCGTCGACCCGTGGCAAATGCGCTGCCGCACGTTCCAAAGAATCCTGAATCCCTGCCAAGTGATAGGCCGGATCGCTCTCAAAATATGGTGACCAAGTAATTTCTTCCGAAAAGACGACCTTGCCGTCGATCACCGCGGCGCACTTGCGGTCGCTTCCGCCCAGATCAAAGCCAATTCGGCAGCCGTCCAAGTTACGCCCTAGGGATCGCCCGGTCTCGTGCGTGGTTGGGATGCTCGACTCATCGCAGCCTTCTACGCGCATGTCTTCTCCGTACACGCCCCGGCCGATAGTTTCGCTATCGAACGCGTGGGCACCGCCAGGTGCATACTGCAGGGCAAGAGCAACGGCAATCTCGGGTGCGCCAGCCACAAAGATCCGCGATCCTCCCCACTGCCAGAGCAGAAACTTCACCTCTCGTTCCACGGCTTTCGCCGTCAGCGCCGCCCACGCGGGCTCGGCGGGCAACACCATCATCTCGCGCCGAAATGTCGTGCCATCCGGGCGGCCAATACCAAGCACCACCCGCCGACTACCAGCCGTGGCGGCACACAAAGCCTGATAGCTCTGCTTCCAAAGAACGGCCGGGACAAAGCCTGGATCCAAAATTGGCGCCACCCGCGCCGAAGGAACATTCATAGGGGTACTCATCAATCGCCTCCGGTGGGTTCGATGGGCAATCATATCATATATGCAACGATTGTCTAATCATGTCGCCTTGCATTATTTCGCATCCGATCCATTATCTCGGGAAAACAAGCCCACTTCACGAGTATTATGCGCAGCGATCAGATTCGCAAACGAGCGGCGAACCGTGCCGCGATCCTAACGACCTTGCACTACGATGGTCCGCAGCAGCGGAGCAGCCTGGCCAGCGCTTGCGAAGTCCGCAAGGCGAGCGTGACAAGCATCGTCGCTAGCCTCCTGGAAGAAGATCTAGTGGACGAAGTCGAGCCTGGGCGCTATCGGAGCGCAGTGAGGCTCAGGACAAAATCAAACCTCGCCCTAGTCGCCAGCATCAGCCCCCGCGAGATTGTGGCTTCGTGCCTAGATCTGGCAGGAGAGACCGTCTGCATCGCCACACGGCCTGTCGCGGCTGACGCTGGGCCGGACACCATCCTCGCCACCTTGGCTGCGGAGTTCGCAGCGATGCAGGCGACCGTCGACGGCGCAGTGCTTGGGCTAGGCGTCTCGGTCCCGGGGATCACCGATCCTGGCACAGGAGTCGGGTCCTATGCAGCCAACTTGCCGGGCTGGCGCGACGTCCCGGTCGCCGCCTATCTCAGCGACCGCTTCGACCTGCCTATCGCTGTAGATAACGATGTCCGCTGCCAATTGCGGGCCCACATCTGGTTCGCCAGTTCTCCGCAGGAAGTCGACAGCGTTTTGTATGTGCTTGTCAACGACGGCGTAGCTTGCGCATTTGCGCAACATGGCATCGTCTCACCAGGCGCCTACTTTGCAGGCGGCGAGATTGGCCATATCCGCGCCGGGGATCGCCACCGCCCATGCGCTTGCGGCCGAGAAGATTGCCTGGAGACCTACTGCAGTGTGCCAGCGATTCTTGCCGAAGTCCGCCCACTGTGCCCGGCTCCTGCTCCTGCCACAGCCACCGATCTTGCCGCCGTTGCAGCCAAGTCGCCTGCTGTCGGCAATGTGCTCGACCGCGCAGCTGGCTATCTCGCCCACGGCATCGCCGGCGTGATAGCTGCCTTGGACCCAGCGGTCCTCGTAATCGGTGCCGCAGACCACGCCTTTGCCGAATGCCTGTGCCCCTTGCTACGCACACGCCTCGATCAGGAGCTCATGGGCCTTGCCGTCTCTGGGTTGCGCCTGATCGCCGCAGGCGATGCGGAGCGAGAGTCCCGTCGTGGCATTGCCGCCACCGTCATTCAGAATAGCTTCAACAACACTGCTGAACCATGATCGCCAATCTTCATCACGCACGGAGAATTCTCATGCCCCGCATGCTGACTGCTCTACTCATTATCGCTTGCACCCTCGCGTCATCCGGCCAAGAGCCCGGCGGTGCCGTGCACCATTCCTTCAGCGTGCGGCATTCCGTCTCTCAAAAAGAGGCAACAACCGCAGCGGACGCACGTCGATGCGAGCATGTTGGTGCGAATGGACAGCACGTTAGATTTGGATTCTAAAGGAACCGATTCGAATCCGGTACATAAGAAACGCAAAGACGTCCTCACCCAGTCACCGAAAATGGCTTAATCCCGGAGTCCCCGGACAATTCGGGCACACCGCGGCTCGCAAGGCTACGGGCGTTGACGCGACTCAGGAGGTGGACCGGGCCCGGTCCGTAAGTTGCCCGCAAGGCAGGCCTCGAGATGACCGTCGAGTAGATGATTGGGGATGGTGCGACCGGCAGCACCTAAAACTAGGCAGCCATGACCAGTGTCGTGTGCAGGCTTTGGCCTCACACGAAGGAGGTAGTCGGGAGCAGGAGCCTGCAAGCTCCCCGATAATCCGCAAGAGCTGGTTAGGGTAAGCCGTACCTCTCAGGCTTACCGCTTTTCATTTACGTCGCTTAGATCATTTCGCCAGCTTGCGGGCGGCAACGTCGCGACGCATGGCGTCGAGCAAGGTGATGGCGGCAACGCCCTCGGGGGTGGCCGCGTGCCATCGTTGGAGCTCGGACTTCAGCGTGGCAGCAGTTACGTCGGAGAGCGGGGCATCTAGGGCCGCAAGGGCGCAGCCCGGGACCAGACGGCTTGTCCGGACATTACGGAGCAGATCATTCGCTTTTTTGATCAAAGCGGGGGTTTCCGCTGGATCGAGATGACGCATCATGGTCAACCACAGTACCCCTTCGGCATGCCGCGAGGTGGGCTCACGCATTGCCTCAAGAACCGAGGACCAATCCTCGACTTTGTTGTTCTGGGCCTTCGGTTTCTTAGTCAGGTCTAAGATCTTCTTGTACATTTCGAGACGCTCGATCTTCTCCTGCTCGCGAGAGGAAAGCTGCTGCGAGTACGCGTGAATCTCGAAGCGCAGCACATCGGCATCGGCCACCAGCGCCCCAGCCACTGCCTTGAGGGGCTGGCCTGTGTGAAACTTCAGCGCAATGCCGAGAACGTTACTCAGGAATGAGACGTCATACGCAGCCGCATAGATGCTCTGGCCGATAAGTTCTGCGTAGATCTCGGTGGGGAGCTTGCGCTGCTTCAGGTAAGTCATGAGCCGGGCGCGGTCTTCGGGTGCATGGCGGTGGATGAGCAAAGACGCTACGTAGCGATTCAACAGTGACGTGGCATCTGCGGGCTTAAACAGAGAGGTGATTGTCTGGTTGACGTCGTCATCGCTCATGCTAAGGAGCCCAACAGCCTCACGGAGCAGATCGTAGCGGGTCTCATCGGTAAGTTCATCATTCTTGATGGCGGCGAAATATTGCGGGCGCAGATCCTTGTTGGCCTCGGAGAGCATGTAGCCCGCGTAGCTCTTCAGGTCCTGCTGATCTGCAGCAGCAAAGGCAGCAGCGTATGCTTCGATTGCCTTGGCGGAGGGGGCGTCCTTGAAGTGGTTGCGCAAGGCGATGTGAATCCCGGCATTCAGCTGATCTGGCACGATCATGGCGGCGAGCACGTTCTCAGCTTCGCGTTGGAGCCCCATCTGCTTCACCAATCGAATCAACATCTCGCGACCACTCGGGGTGTGATTGAGCGCAGGATTGTACGGAATGTCGTCTCCGCGATAGGCGAGGCGGCTGGTCGGCAGGGCTTTGATGACGGCGCGGCGCAGCAGCTCCGCCGTGGTACCGTTCTGGAGAATGGCGCCTGCAGCTTCGGCCTGCACGCCTGAATCTGGGTCCTGCAACAACCGAGCCATGGCCGTAAGGATAGCCTCGCTTTCTGGCATGTCGTTGAGCGCGCGCGCGGCGGCGCGGCGGACATCACGCGCGGCAGCCGTGGACGCTGCGATAACGCCGCGCTCGACATTTCGGACGTGGTAATGGGCCCGGGCACACAGCAGCCATTCAAGCTCGACGATGTTCTCAGGAGTCGGGTTGGCGACCTGGGCCTTTACCTTGGCGGTATCCAGCCCACTGCGAATGCGGGCCGCAGTCTTTTTCGGGGCGTCGCCAGTGGGGCGAATGTCCAGAGAGCGTACGAGCAATGACGCCAGCGATAGCGGAATCCCGCCGGTGGAAACGTCTGCTGGATCATACCAACGCATGCGCACATTTCTGCCCTCAATGGGGTAGATACCAACGCCAAGTGCTGGCACTCCGTAGCCGGAATAGGTCTGCACCGTAATCTGCTCCTCTACCTCAGCTGCGGACACTGTGCCCTCGCGTAGTTGAACCATGAGTTCCTTTGGCGCCATGCGGGTGCGCGTCAGATCTGAACGCCACTTCAAAAACACCAGATAGCGCTTCCTTACTTCAGGCTGCACCTTGGCGCTGCCAAGGTCGTACGGGTCATTGAACCCGCCGAACTCGATAGATGAGGTGGGCTCGCCACCTTTCAGTACAATCAGGGTCTTAGCGGATGCCAGCCAGCGACCGGCGCCTTGCATCTCCACCACAGCGATCAACGATGAACTACGAACGAGTTCAGGAAAGGCCGGCTGGCTCGAGCCGAAGCAGGAGGCTGCGATCAGTAAAACCGTGAAATATCTTAACCGACTTAACATGGTTTACTCGGACAGTATTGAGGGAACGGTCCTACACTTTATGCCCCGTTCCTCATGAAGCAAGACCGAGGACCGCCATTCAGACGTGCGTAGCGAGGGCCAAGTTCCCCGGGCCTACGGTCGTGGCCCGAAGAGTGCGGATCCGAGGCGCACGATGGTGCTGCCCTCGGCCGTGGCCTCGAGATAGTCGCTGGACATGCCCATGGACAACTCGGGAAGCGGCAACCCGGAGGCATCGGCGAGCTCATTGCGCAGTTCGCGCGTGGCCGCGAAGATGCGGCAGCGATCTGCGCCTGATGCGTCACGTGGCGTCATGCTCATCACGCCTTCAATAGCGAGGTTTGCGTACTCCGCAAACCGTGGCGCGAGGGCGCGAGCCGCCTCGGGCGAGAAGCCAGCCTTGGCCGCTTCGCCAGAGATATTCAGCTGCAACAGCACCCGCTGAGTGACGGTTTCTTCGGCGGCAATGCGATCGATGCGGTCCAACAGCGACAGCGAGTCGACAGAGTGGATGAGCTGAGCGTGCTGGATGGTCGCGCGGACTTTGTTGCGCTGGAGTCGCCCGATCATATGCCAGAGGCAGTCTTCGGGCATGAGGGGGGCCTTGGCCGTGAGCTCCTGCGGACGGCTCTCACCAAAATTGCGGAGTCCGCACGCATAGGCCTGCTGAGCCACCTCCACGGGAAACACCTTGGTCACGGCGAGAAGAATCGGGGGCTTGCCGGGGGCGGCTGCGGCAAGTTCGGCAAGGATTTTGGCGGGGTCGTGCATTAGTCGGGCAGTTGGTACCGCACTACACCACCGTTGGCAAAGAAGACGCCAAGCTCGTGCCGGGAGATGGGCAGAACAGCCAGGGCGTTCTCCTGTGGCAAGGTGATGGAATACGCAGGCTTGGTCTGGCGACGATAGTAGATGTCGATGGTCTTCTGATTGGCAACCGCGTAGTGATACTCGCTGACCGCGCCGGCTAGGGCGACGCCTTCGTTCTCAAGCAGAACGACTGGGCTCTCGCCGGGGGCACGCAGCCGGATGACACTGAAGCCGCGGCGGCAGATCACCAGTACGACGTCGTTGTGGGTGCCTCTGCGGAGTTCGCGAATACTGCTGTTAACGGAGATGGAGTCGGTGCCGATTCCCGGCCGAAAGAGCACGAGCTTGCGGCCCACGCCGATAATGGCGCAGTCTTGGACAATAATGAATGGCTCGCCGTAGGCCGGCCGTGTGAGGGTGCTGGCACCGCCTATGGAGACGTCGAATACGCCCTTTAGCACGCGATCGTGATACTGGGCAATGGCATAGCCGAAGGGGCCAGTGGTGAGGACCCACTGCAAGCCGTTGCGATCGTAGGCGATGCCAAGGACATTCGCTGGCAGCCAGTCGGGCCCGACCACGACGGAGTCAGCCAGGCGGCTAGCCCCGTAGCCAAAGGCTTGGGTCTGGGTGGCGCAATCGGGAAAATGCACCAGCGTGGGCATCTGGTTCTGCCCGTCGACAGCCACCAAAATGCGGGAACGGTGAGAAAGCACCCGCTCGAAGTCGAGAATGTCTTCCTGCCCATCCCAGCTGCAGCGGGCGATGACAGGCGCGCCTTGCGAGAAACCGGCGGCGACGAACCCGGTGGGAGCCACTTGCACGGCCATCCAGCGCGCCTCGATGCTCAAGTTGAAACTAGCCAGGGTCCGGACGGTCTCTTGGAGGGTGAATGTGCCGGCCACCTTGTCGCGCCAACGCTCAAAATGACGGGTGGCATCGCGCTGTAGGAGCGTATCTTCCGGAGCCAATTCCCGCAGGGTGCGTACGGCTAGACGCACGGTGGCAAGGTCGGAGCCACCGAGATAACGGCTAAGCAAGACTCTGGCCTGATCCGCGGCAAGCTCCCGCACCTCGCGGCCCGGGTAGCCCGATGCGATGTCCGCAAGCATTTGGGCGATGTCCGCATCTCGGAGATGTCCCGATGCCTCGAGGACGATATTCCCGACGATCTCAAAGGTCTGGGAATGACGGCCCAGCCGCCCCAACAAGGCGATGCGTTCGCGCAGTGCAGGAATCGCCTGGCGAGATTTGGGCCAGGCTGCGGCGAGGCACTCAAGGGCGGTCTCTTGGTCTTGCAGTTTGGTCTCGTAGAGGTGCGCGGCAGAGACGGTATTGCCCTGGCTCAGCTCCCTGGCGACAGCCTGCTCATAGGCGTTCGTGGCCTGTGCTTTCTGGCCCAGCTGTGCGTAAAGGTCACCAGCCTGCGCGTATTTCCCGTCGCTCTCATAGATGGGGATTGCTTCGCTGAGGTAGCCGCCAGCCACGAGGCAGCGCGCGGCCTCAAACGGTCGCTCAAGGTGGTCCCGATAGAGAGAAGCGGCTTCGCGATACTGCTTGCCGGCCTCGAGGATAGACGCAGCCTGCGCGTAGTCATGGGCAAGCTCGGCGAGAATGTAGGCGGCGCGGCGCGTGCGCCCCATGCGGATCTCGCGATTCGCCAGCTGACGATACAATTGCAGTAGCTGGTGCTGCAGATCTAGCGGGATGGTCCAGGCATCTCCGGCATCTCCGCCGCCAAGGCGGTCCAGGTCGAAATCTGGCTTTTGCTCGCTCAGATTGGCCTTGGGCTCTGAGGTGCCGCGCGAGGAATCGCCACTGAACGGGATCGCATACTTCAGGCCTTCATCTGGGTCACACTCGAGCATTGACACGAGCCGCTCGATCTCGACGCGGCGACGCATCTGCATCTTCTCGCGCATGTGACTGAGCTTTCCGTGCATCCACTTTCCCACGCCTGAGGAAGATCCGCCCTGGCCCTCATCTGGGCGCCCGGCCCGGGTTTGCATGGCTTGCTCCATAGCGCCTAGGCCGCGCTCGGCGCGTTCGCGCACCATCTTGCCGAACTTGGACTCTGTCTTTTTTCCGGGCAGCGCCTCGGGCTTTTCATTGGCAATATTCTCAGAGAGCCACGTCATGGAATCGGCGACCGCCTCGTTCGGGTCTGCTTGCACCGCCAACAGTGGGACCGACTCGCTTTCTGGGGCAACTGCGTGGAACCATTCGGTCTTAGGCTTGCAGGAAATACTTACGAGGTCTTGCAGGCCGTGGATGTCATTGTGTTCGATCGGGATCAGCCCGATCGCTGGATGCCAGCAGGCTTTCGGATAGGGAATGAGGCCCGCGAGTTCGGTTTCTGTGACGGCTGGCAAGATCTCCCGATCGATCGGGAGAAAAAGCGGCCCCATGGTCCTGTAGGCAATAGCGCGAGGGGATGGTTTGGGCGAAAGCGGCTGGGCAGCGATCAGCAACGCCCATGGCGTACGGTCTCTTACGCTGCTAGGCAGGATGTACAGGGGCATGTCCATAGTCGTAGATGGCCATTCAAGTAGGATTTCCAGCCAACGCCGAGTCCCGCTAATCGGGAGCAACCAGGCCCCGACATCATGTGGCGTGTTCGCCGGCGTGAGTTCAAGTTGCGCTTTCATTCGCAGGCCGCCAATACGGAGCGAAGCATTGGTTCGAATTCAGCACAATCTTGTTCTTCTCCATGGGTCAGTTCCTTCAGACCAAACACGCGGTTGGCCGAGGTCCACGCAGCAAGCGGTCCATCTGTGAGGGTAATGCAGATTTCTTCAGAGGCTGAGTCGTTTGCACGGATGTGAAGCATGTTGAGCGAGTCAAGAATGCAGGCTCCTCGCGGTAGTTCTGCCCGCCGCAGGGTGACGCCGAAACCGCGCGGCGAGGGGATGGCCATAAAGGTGGCGCGATTTACCACCAAGGGATCGCCGGGCAACAGACAGAGCACGCCATGGTCAAAGGTCAGGCCGAGCCAGCCTTGCTCTTCGTATTGAAGGAAGAGGTTTCCGGACTGGACCAGAGCGGCGGTGATCCCTCTGACTCCCGGACGAGTGGTCGCGGTAGCCGCGGTATTATGGCTCTCCAGCACAGCCTGCCATTCCTCGGTCTGGTCGGGGCGCAGCGTGAGCCTCTCTACGGAAGAGGACTGCAAGTCGTATTGCCAGAGCTGATTGGCGTTATCGCAGGCGATGACGAGATGCCCGTCTGGGGAGCTCTGCGCCCAGGTGACAGGCTTCACGACCAGCATATTCGTCAGGATACTACGATCGATCGAGCGATCGATAATTTCTCCGTCGGTGCCAACGGACCATGGCCCAAGGTGCCCGAAGCGGTCAAACGGATGGACGATCTCCTGCGCGTCGCCCATGCGGTCGAACTGAATGCCATTGCTCCAACTGAACTGGTACCAGCCGTTGTCTTTCTTATCCGAGCTCTTGCAGAACCGGCCATCATGATGCCGGAGCTTATGCTCCCGGCAGTCCACAGTCTGCAGTATCTCACCGGTCGCCAGATCGACCGCGTGTACTTCGGGCAGAGACACGTAGAACACGATGCCGCCGTCGACATAGGCCGGCAGCCCACGGCTGACCTGCAGTTGTACGGGCGAAGAGACGACGCGCCCAATGAGATCCGCCTGCACGGCAATCCGTGCCCGCGATTCGCCCGCACGAGCCAGAAGGATGCATTCCCCTTCTTGGAAGAAGGCGGCAGACGGCGTGGCCTCGGGTAAGCGTACGGACAGCAGGCGCGGGCAGCGCTTGGGATCGTCGAAATACAGCAGCGTCCCATCCGGCTGTAAGGCGATGGCCTGGTCCGGCCCGTTCGCGCACACGTGGCGCACGTCGACATCCGCAGGGACGCGCAGCGGAAACTCATCCAAGTCATAGATTAGCGGTCGTTCACCAGTGCTGGTAGCCTTGGTCGGCGCGCAGGCGTCACGCAGAATGCTTCGTTCCATCTCGGCATGCCGCAGGCGCAAGTTTCCACTGGAGGTGACGGAATAGATACAGAATTCACCATGGCTGTTTACTGTGGCTGCGTAGAGGTGAGCAGAATTCACCAGCCGCAAGTGCCGCCGAAAGTCCGGGTCCTGCAACGCGCGTTCATGGGTGATGAAGATGACCTCGCGGTCCCGCGGCGGTAACAGTCGCAGCAATTGGACCAGAGCCAGTCCGGGATGAGCGGTGGTCTCAAGCACCTCCAGGTGATCGATGAGATCGGCCCGCGACGAGAGACTGACGGCTTTTACCCGATCCTCATCACTGCGCCAGATCTGCACGGTGCCGTTCCCGGTGGTACTGGCGAAGGCAAGCGCAGCAGCGGTCGCCATAATGCGCGGCACGCCCCACATGCGGATTCCGCAATCCAACAGCAGAATGCGGTGACGATCCAGTGATTGCTGAGCTGGTTCGCGTCGCAGGTAGAGCGCTTCATTGTTCGCCAGCCGAGCTGCCATGGTTAATTCGTCGTATGCAAGCTCGGTAAGTAGCAGGCGATGGAGCTCTCCACGGTTCGAAATGTCCCCATAGCCGTCGCCCGTCACATCCACCGGCGAATGACACAAGCGCGGCAGATGGCTGGCGGGCACCAGCCGGTTCGCAAGATTCACCAAGGCGCCCAGCTCATCGTCCTCACGCAGTTGCTGGAGCAGGTAGCTGAACTCACGCCCCACCTCGAGTTCTTCGGGGGTGCTGGGGATGTCATCCAGTCCAGTTGCGGCCCGAACCGCGACCACGTTGAAATCGAGCTTTCTCAGTCCTTCGTGCAGCAGCTTGATTTGTCGCAACGTGTCGGCGAGCGAGTCTTCTGGCGACTGCGGCGGACGCGGCGCGAGGGACGTAGATAGATCTCGGAGAGCGCCAACGACACCTGGCGCGTCCTCTGACGAGACTTCTCGGCGGGGCAATACGAGCTCGGCCACCGTCGCCTGCCCGGTAGGGGACTGGCTAAACGGCTGCTCATTAATCTTTTCGAGGACCTCCATGGTCTCGTGCACCAACTCCTTGGCGTCGCCCCATTCCTCAGGGTAGATCGTGCAGATGCCGTTTAGAAAGGGGCTGAAGATGCCATGGCGCACCTCATCGCGAGACCAGTCGTTGGAGAAACTGACCATGAGCATGACCAAGGCAGGAAACGGCGGAAGGCCATCGTGCTCGAGGCGTTCAAGGATTCCCACGACCTGCTGCCGAAACGCGACCAGCCGACCATTGGCCAAGGCTAGCTCCACGCCGTCTTCCGACCATTGCCAGAAGCTCTGCTCGTGTGGCGCGAAATGGGCGCGTGCGATCGTTTCGCTCATAAATTTGTTCAGCGGAAATTCAATGGTTGCCTGACCGGCGCACAGTAGGGTGTTTTTGTGGCTCGACAAGTCACTGGTCCAATCTGCGATGGCTCGTATCGTTTGGCTTTACGCGTCGGAACCATCGGCGCAAGGCGCTGTCACAAGCGCTCGCCTGCGCGCCTCGCGCATCCCGTTCAACTAATACGCACCGTGCATGAATCGTAAACTACTTGTAATTATTTCGATCGCCGCAGCCCTGCTTCTTGGGGGATT
>Ga0115567_10002404_pt1 | contig 18504 bp, 16 predicted proteins | sample COGITO_mtgs_1204_2_FD_88679 | JGI IMG/M metagenome (GOLD analysis project Ga0115567, IMG submission 88679) | Pelagic marine microbial communities from North Sea - COGITO_mtgs_120412 | ecosystem: Environmental > Aquatic > Marine > Epipelagic | place: Germany:Helgoland, sampling site Kabeltonne... | reverse complement strand
CCGCCATAAAACTGCGGCTCGTATACCGGCCAATAATAACGCCCGCACACGGTGCTGGTTATCCGGTCGCTTCAATATTTCTGGATCACCCGCAACTTGAATTTTTCTGGCAACAGGGCTCACCACATCAGTATAAATGCTGGCTAGGTTACTCAACATTTGGCTGTCGCTTATATTTAAATGAAGCTGCTGCCTTTGTATGTTGGATATACGTTCCCCTAACGCCACCATGGTTTTTTTACTGCCACTGAGCTTGCGCTCAATAGCTAACAAATTTGCGATATAACGGGTGACTTCTACGTCTTTGTTATTGGATTGATTACTAAGCTGATTAAGCAAGGTTTGAAAACCCAAAGTCAATTGATTGACATCACCAAACACTTGTTCGGTACTGTCTGAATCAGTGATGGCGATACTATTTAGCGATGTTGCTAAGGCCTGTTTATCATATTCATTGCTTCGGGCGATTTGTTTCACTAACGCAGCGGCTTGACATAAGCCAGCTAAGGCGATGTTACTTTCATAAAATCGATGATGATTATTGTTGCTCATTAACGGATATAATTCTCAATTATGCCACCACCCAAACACATCTCGTTTTGATAAAAAACGGCAGACTGACCTGGGGTGACGGCTTTTTGTGGTTCATCGAAGTTGACCAATAGGCTACCATCAGCATTCGGTGTTATTTGGCAAGGAATATCTTGTTGCCGATAACGGGTTTTCACCGTGCATCTAATGGTTTGATGGGGACCTTTTCTGTCAACCCAATGCAATTGATTTGCCAATAACCCAGTTGAGTAAAGGCGAGGGTGATGGGCACCTTGACCTACAATCAGTACATTACGTTTGATATCTTTATCTACCACGTACCAAGGCTCTTCGCCGTATTCTTTCATACCACCAATCAACAGACCTTTACGTTGGCCTAACGTGTGGTACATCAGGCCTTCATGTTTGCCGATAATTTTACCTTCAGCGGTTTCAATTTCACCCGGCTGTGCAGGTAAATATTGGGCCAAAAAGTCTTTGAATTTACGTTCACCGATAAAACAAATACCTGTGCTGTCTTTTTTATCGTGTGTCACTAAATCTTGTTCTAAGGCTATTTCTCGTACCTTGGGTTTTTCTAAATGACCAATAGGGAAAAGCGTCTGGGCAAGATGTTGTTCGCCCAAGGTATATAAAAAATAACTCTGATCTTTGTTGTCATCTAAGCCGCGCAACATCTGCCAGTTGCCAGTCGCGTTTGAACGCTGTACATAGTGACCTGTAGCAATATAATCTGCGCTTAGTTCTTCTGCTGCGAATTCAAGAAAGGCCTTAAATTTGATTTCTTTATTACACATGATATCTGGATTAGGCGTGCGACCTGCTTTGTATTCAGCCAAAAAGTACTCAAACACGTTATCCCAATACTCAGCGGCAAAGTTGATGGTATGCAGGGTGATCCCTAACTTATCAGATACTGCTTGGGCATCTTTTAAGTCATCTGCAGCAGCACAGTATTCATCATTATCGTCCTCTTCCCAATTTTTCATAAACAAACCTTCAACCTGATAGCCTTGCTGCTTGAGTAAGTAAGCTGAAACAGAAGAATCGACCCCCCCAGACATACCTACCACCACTTTTATTTGGCCGTTGTCTTGAGTGTCATTGCTGCTTTTGGTCGTTGTTGTCATAGATTTTAAATGTGAATAGTAGAGGCTGAAAAATGGGCGGGAAGTTTAGCAGCTCTTTAGGGGGAAATCATTAGCTTAATCAGGGGATTTGGGTATATGAAAGTCATGGAATGTTGGTGTTTGTCGTTGGTTATTTAGCTGTGACAAAATTCGAGCATGGGCTTACCTACATTCGGCGCTTCATCGTTAGAGTTATTTTTCATATAAAAAAATCAAAAAAAAAGCCTGATAAAAATCAGGCTTAAAACTGAGAACACACATAAAAACTATATAGTCAGAGGGGGGGTATCAGCATAAGTTCAATTTGTTGTTAATTATTTTTCAATAAGTGTTAACCAATCTCAGGAAGAACGTTTAAATTAAACAGTAAAATTTAGCGCTTTGAAAATCCTCAAGTCAGTCTCCTAGCTGGTGTTCAGTACGCTACTGGTTTGTTGCAGAAGGCGTCTGAATAGGCTTAACAGTTTGCTGATCTTTCACCTTCGCCTCTACTGATGGTTATTTTTCCATTTCAGAATGTTTTTGGTTGCCTGATGCAGGCTCTATATCAAGCACCGGATAGCCACGAACATAAGAATAATCAGTGTCTTTTGCAGGTATATGACAACCTAAACAGTCCTTTTTATAATTGGTTGTTTGCAGTACAGGTTTATCACCTGCGGCATAAAATGCCCAGCCCCAGCCATCTCCCCACAATTTGCTTTCCGGGAATCTATTTTTTCTATCCTTAATCCAAACAAACCAGCCTTTTGTTTTGGCTGCATAAGAAATGCGTCCGGTGGTTAAGTCTTCTGTATTGGTCTCAAGTACTTCTTTTACCAACACCGCACCATCGGGGTAGCTCTCATTCTCCCGATAGTATTCTACAGTGCCAGGGCTGGCATAAACCGTGTGCATTTCATGGGATCCATTTTTATCGGGTGCAAGGCCGGAAAAGGTGCCAAGAAATTCCCAACTCCTGAAGTTTTCTGGTAATAATGGCGTGCCATCTGAACTAACGACATCTTCCAGTGAAACGGCATTGGAAGCGGCAGAGCTCAGGGTCATAAATATTCCGAATAAGGTAGTGCGTAAAGAGAAGAGATTCATGCATTTGATCCTTGATAGTTTTTGAACGTAGATACCAATATAAACCCACTTCTCTACTTTATAAAGTTATTTTGGTATGTTTATATAAAAACCTATTGGGAGTACTCAAATCGATGGCAAGACCTCGAAAGTTTGATGAACAAACCGTGCTTAACAGTGTCATGTTGGTTTTCTGGCAAAAAGGCTACGCCTCTACTTCAACTGAAGATTTAGAACGTGCTACGCAAATAGGTCGTGGCAGCTTGTACAATGCGTATATCGATAAGCGAACACTCTTTTTTAAAGCTCTGACACACTACGGCCAGAAAGAGATCAGTGACGTCGTGAGTGTCATGACAAAATCCGCCAACCTAGAGATTGGCTACCAGCAGGTTCTAGAAAAAGCCATAGTCCATGCAAGTACAGAAAGCACGTTTAGAGGATGCCTTCTATGTGATGCGGCTAGTGAGTTGGGTGGTAAAGATAAAACTGTTGCTGAAAAAGTTAATGTGCTTTTTGCCCCTATGGCTCAAGTTTTTGTTGACCATTTTGCGTCAGCCCAGACGCATAATACCGATGACGAAGTAATGTCCAAAGTAGATATTGTTATGGCGGGATATATGGGGTTTCGGTTGATGTGTAAGCTGGGATATTCAAAACAAAGATTACAGGCACTAGCAAAAGGAAACACCACACTACTAGCTAGATGATAACGATGAGTGCCATAGTTTAGTTGGCGACCTAATAAGAAGTGCTATGATAGATTTTATTGCAATCAAATCTATCAACAAAGATCGTTACAAAATTATTGCCATCAGTGAATTTGAAGTAAAAAGGTGTGAACGTGAAGTGGAGAAGTTTATGCAGAAACGGCGTCCTCCTGCACATATCCGCAACAAACTGGATTTAGGCTACCGAATTGACAATCAAAGTGTTGAGCTTTTTGAAATTCGCCCTGAATCGAGAAATCCAGACAAGAAAATGGAAATCCCGTTTGCAAAGGCAACTTACGTTAAAAGCCAGAAACATTGGAAAATATACTGGCAGCGACAAGATCTCAAGTGGCATTCCTATGCTCCCACTCCAGAAGTAAAACTCTGTGAAGATTTTTTGGCAATCGTCAGTGAAGATGCACATGCTTGCTTTTTCGGGTAGCCCGGCACTAGGACATTAGTTTGCAGTGCAGCGGGTGCCAAGATCGGTGCTGTATTTCGATAGGAAAAAAAGAAAGAGGTCAGATCACTCTATTTGAAATCAAGTGAACTGACCCCCATCGATTTTTATTCAAAACAAAATCCCAGGAACATTCTTAAACGCCATCATTTTTTCATGTAAGAATTCGACAAATAGCTCATTCTTTTTGGGTTTAAATTCTCGCTGGTTATATACCAAGTAAAAATCTACTGGGGGGGCCCATAAATTTTCTAGAATGGGTTTTAGTTCTTCGCCGTTTAAGGCTGTCATTGCGTCAAAGTAGCTTAAATAGGCAATGCCTAAGCCTTTTTTACAAGCTTGAATGCAAGCCTCTGTTTGCTCAAGCGCCAGCACAATATTTTTAGGGGTAATGCTCACTCCACCATTAAATAACCAAGGTAGTGTTTTGCCTTTTGCGTTTACGGCAATGCTTTGACAATGGTTTAAATCTTGAAGTTGATTAATAGTATTGTTGGCGAGAAAGTCATTGCTAGCAAAGAGCCCATACTGAATTTTACATAATCGTTGTGCAATAAGTGCTGAACTGTCTAAAGGTCCTTGTCGAAAAGCGTAGTCGAGTTTGTGTTCGTGAAAGTCTAAGTATTCATTTGCACTAATAAGCTCAATATTTATGTCTTTATACCGCTGCTTGAATTCGATTAGCCAGCCAGATAATGGCCAATGAGAGAAACCGATTGGGGCTGTAATGGTGAGTTTGCCAGAGGCCGTTTGTTGTAAGTGCTGTGCCCATTGGACAATATCTTCTTCTAACTGCTCAACTTGGTGGGCCATTTGCGTGAGCTGATGACCATGTTGAGTCAAACTAACCGATCGGGTTGTCCGATTGAGTAATTTCACTTTCAAGGACTTTTCGAGCAGTGCGACTTTTCGGCTAACATTACTTGAAGGTTCGCCAAGCTGTTTAGCTGCTTTTACAAATGAACCATATTTTGCAACGGTCGCGAACCATATCACTGACTGAAGATTCATTATTATTATCCCGTATAAGCATTTAATAATCCCATATTATCCCACTAATAATCGTAATGTTAGAGGATTAAACTCAGCAGACTTAATTAATTCAATGGTGAAAATGTATGAGTACCATAAAAACGGTAGCTGTAATTGGCGCGACTGGCATGCTTGGGGCTCCCGTCGCTAAGCAGTTGGTCCAAGATGGCTTCAACGTTCGTGTTGTAAGCAGGGATATATCTACTGCCAAGAACTTATTCACAGGCCTAACACATGGTGGGCACATAAGTTATGCGCAAGCGGATCTCGGTCATTCGGGACAACTCAAAGCAGCATTAAATGGAGTCGATGCCATTTACATTAATCTGTCAGGTAACAGTCCCAGGACTTACTATGTAAACCATGTGACGGGTACTCAGCAAATTCTAGCCGCTGCGGACCACGCTAACATTCAACTTGTATCGATGATTTCAATGGCCTCTGCATATTCTGAAAATAGCTTTAGAGCGGACACCAACGCTAAGCTACAAGCCGAAGCACTTATAAAGCAATCAGGGCTAGATTATCTTATTTTCATGCCGAGCTGGTTCATGGAGACATTACCGCTATTTGTACAAAAAGGTAAAGTGATGCAAATCGGTAAATCCAGCCAACCCGTAAGATGGCAAACTGCAAAAGACTACGCTTGCATTGTTAGTGAGTCTATACAGGCAGGAGTATTTAACCAGCGAATTGCTGTTGTAGGACCCAAAGCACTGAGTATAGATAATGCTTTGGACCTATTTGCCAAACACCAAGGTCACCCAATTCAAAAAATGCCAATTTGGCTTGCAAAACTGATTGCGAGATTAACCCAAGATGATGGGTTTTATGATGTAGCAGACCTATTGCAGTACTATGAGAAAGTGGGCGAAATAACAAGGGAGAAAAATAAAGTTATAACTACGACTACTTTTGAGCAATGGCTGAAAGAATTTTCTAAATAATCAGCGAATAATAACGCAGGGTAAGGCAAAAGTCGCCGTAAGTGGAACTGGAGCCTCGACCACTGCATACCGACATTCATGCAGTTTTTCGATTGGCATTCCCCGCGGCGGACGCATGCCGAACGATTGACTTTTTACCTACAGCCGCAAAAGTAAACGTAAATGGCGAACATATGTGCGAGGGCAGGGCAAAAGCATCTGCTTCGCCTCTCAATAAACTTGATAATGCTATAGCAGGCAAAAAAAAAGCCTGATTTTTATCAGGCTTAAAATGAGAACACACATAAAAACTGTATATTAAGAGGGGCAGTAACGATATAAGTTCAATTTGTTGTAAATTATTTTTCAATAAGTGTTGTCCAACTGCAAACAGAATGTTTTAGGTACAGTGCGGAGTAACCATGGTGTATTGTTAATCTCCCTTTAGAAATTACCAAGTTACCCCTAATAATTACTCATTCAGAATCCAGTTGTGCTGTATATTGCAAATAATAGTCATCGTTCTTATAGCGAGCTTTTTACATAAGTAACGTTAATAGTCACTCGGTCTAAAGCCAATAAGTCATGAGGTTAACCTTGTCATCAATACAAATTTCAAGATCGATAATTTCCTTTAGTTGGTTATATCATGGAATTTTTCCAAAACTTATTCATATCGCACCATTGGAAAAAACGATGACGGCGAGTATAGGTGTATCAAATGAGCTTTCTTATTTTGTGACAAAATCAGCTGGGGTAGGGGAGGTTATTTTTGGAGTGTTATTTTTTATTTGGTATCGTTCCAAAGTTATTATTTTACTAAATATTATCGGACTTGCTGGCCTGCTAGGCTTTGTTGCAGTTTTACAGCCGCATATTCTGATTGAAGCTTTTAACCCCGTTACTACCAATATTGCCTTAATCGGTTTTAGCTTTATTTTATTAAATGAAACTAACAAAAATAAATCACTTCAGTCTTAACGTTTTGTCAAGAATGGGGTGTGTTTATGACAATTAAAAAACTCCCACCAAACGTAGGTGAAAATGACTGTGTTATTTTATTTGATGGTGTTTGCAAGCTTTGTAATGCTTGGAGTCAATTTATCATTAAGTTTGATAAACAACAGCGCTTTAAATTATGTAGCGTTCAATCACCTGAAGGTCAAAGCATATTAGCTCACTTTAAAATGCCAACCGAGTCTTTTGATACGATGTTGTACATCGAAGAGAATCAAGTATTTGACAAAAGTGACGCATTTTTAAATGTCGTAAACAAACTCCCAATGCCATGGCGATTATTGTATATGTTCAAAATTATCCCTAAAGGCATAAGAAGTTGGCTTTATGATCGCATAGCTCTGAATAGGTACTTTTTATTTGGTAAATACGATAGCTGTGTATTACCTAGTACAGAAGATGAAAACCGATTTCTGAAGAATAAAACTTAACCTTTTTAATATTTAGAATTATCAATAGGCTTAACGTGGAACTGTGACCCAATCGATTAAAAACGAATGACGCACATAGAGGAAAATGCAGTAGTAAAAAGGAGGAGCAGTTAAACTAATTTAGGTTTTATGAGGCTTAGGCAAGACTGACCATTTTGGTTGTTTGAATATTTCAAAGTTGAGTGCTTAAGACTTTTTTGCCCTTTTTTAGAATGACTGCCATATTCTCCGTGGCCAATATTAGCCATTAACTGCCGATATTTTCACACCAAAATATATAAATTAGCAACAGGTCAGAAACATGAGAATTATAACCTCAATAATATTGATTTTTCTTTTAAACCAAAACCTCTATGCACAGGATACAATTGAATCCCAAGTTAACCGTCTACATCAATACGCCGGACTTTGGGTCAGTAGCGAGCATTCTGATACGGATAGCGTTGGTAAATTTCCAGCCATTAAAATGAATAATATTTCAACAATGGATAATCAGTCCATGCAAGTAGAAGTGCTTCAATATCAAAATGGCAAATACCAATCTATGCTTACCGAGCTGATTGGCTATGATTCGAAAAGTGATCAAATTATCGCCTTAGGACAAAACCAACAAGGCGTTATTTTCAAAGGAATGGGGCGTTTTTCATCTGAGAAAAAATGGAAAATGCAAGATGTGGATATGCTAGGAAATTTTTATTTAGGCGTCGAGTTCGACTTTCAAAGCCCGACCAATGTACTACTTGAAGGGTTTGATGAATCAGGTAAAAGTCTTTGGAAAACCCGTTATATTAAATCTAACCCCAAGGATAAAAACATTGGTATTCAATTAGTTTCCGTCCATCAGGAAATGTTGCAGGACCCAGTAGGCACGCTGCGAGAATTAGGCCGAATGGGCTATAGCTATGTGGAAACATTTGTTTATGACAAGGGGACCTTTTATGGAGTGTCGCCTACGGATTTTCGTAACCTAGTGGAAGCCAACGGCATGCAGTTTTTAGGCTCGATGACATTTCATGATCTTCCCGCTGCTGGCGATTGGAAAAGCGCCTTAGAATGGTGGTCGAAAACCATAGATGACCACGTAACAGCAGGCGTAAAATATTTAACAACTTCTAACAATCAACTCAAATCCGTAAAATCCCAAGCAGAATTAAAACGCTATAGTGATTATTATAATGCGATAGGAAAATTATGCCGCGCGAAGGGCATCACCTTCGCTTTCCATAATCATGCAGATGAATTTGCACTAGTCGAAGGCACACGCATCTATGATTATTTATTGGAAAATACCAATCCTGAATACGTTTATTTTCAAGCCGACATTTATTGGATGGAAGTGGCAGGTGTTAAACCTGTAGAGTATTTTAAAAAACACCCAAACCGATTTTTAAGTTGGCACATCAAGGATTATAAAGAACTGGGTGCAAGCGGAAAGATTGATTGGATGGAATTATTTCATCACCCCGAATTTGCAGTGCCAAAATATATGGTCGCAGAGGTAGAAGATTATTCCTACCCGCCAATGCACAGCGTACAGTTGGCATGGGAATATTTGTATTATAGGGTTTTAGATTAAGTTTGTTTGCATGGTAACTTCTAGAAACCAATTTATCCGAACAAGAGTCGTTTTAATAAGAAAATTTCACGCCAACTCTGAGTATTACAACTACCTTTGGTGACTTGACCACTGTTTTACTGCCTTTAACGTTTCAACAAAAATTGGCTTATTCTTGTGGAAAATGACAGCAGCCCCCGCGTGAAAAATGTTTTTAGTTTTTAAAAAGAGTTAATGCATGCGCTGACGATTACCGTCTACTTGCAGTTTTTCGAAATGCATTTTTTAGTAATATATTGATTTAATTGTTATTTTATTGGTTTGTTACAATGGGTGTCTCATTAAGCGTGCAAGTACATTAAGTTCTTCGTGATATATGGAAAGACTATGAACAAAGTATTTCTTTGATGACTTAAATATTTCAATTTCATCTGCTTTTTTGATGATATCTTGAATTTTCGGTTTTATTTTTACTTCATAAAGATCATCTAATACTTTAAGTGCAAACCAGCCAGGGAGAAATAACAAAACGCCAAAAATTCCCGCTGTTACGATATCACTATTCCTAACCCGTGAGTCTATCGCAAAAATATCCTTTTCTGGGAAGTCGCGAACTTGAATAGAGTCAAATTTTTCAAGTTCCTCCGCCATAGGTATTGACAAAGTTCGAAGAAAAATAGAATTTCCCTGAGTTAGGATACTGTAGTTGATTACACTTATAGAATTAACTCATAACTACTTAATAGAAAGCGTGACGCCCATTTAGTTTTGTTCATTGTATCTTCTATCACTGTTACAATTTAGGTCACACTAGTCAAATTTATTAACCTTATCAATATGTTAATAAAAGAACTACTTTTCCGTGAGGGTGAAAGCGGGCAATACGCATGTTTTTATCAGTGGTGGCTCCGCCACTGCTCTCCCGCCTTTAAAGTTTCAGCAAAAAAATGGCTTATTCTTGGGGCATATGACAGGGATGTCATTTGAGTGAAGCTTGAAGGGATACATTCGGAACGACCCAAGAATAAGCCATTTTTGCGGTTAAAAACTTTATTAGCGGCGGCATTTTTTGGTTACTTATTTTTTGCTGTTGACCATATTTACGGGATAAATATGGAGCAGCTTCAGCTGACCTGAAAGATAAAGTGCAAGGACGCACTTTATAAAAAAAGTAACTGGCTCGAAAGGACTCGAGTCAAAAACTAGCAAGGAAGCCAGTAAGCGCAGCGCATGCTTTATACTTTTGAATCTCACATAAAATGTGAGATTCAAAAAAACTAAACTTCCACATACTCACCATTCCCAATCCCATCAATACACCACTCCCCCACGCTATACCGAATCAACCTTAAAGTAGGCAACCCAACATGCGCAGTCATGCGCCTAACCTGACGATTGCGCCCTTCAGAAATAGTAATAGCCAACCAACTTGTCGGTTTGTTTTGCCTAAAGCGCACAGGCGGATTGCGATCCCATAATTCGGGCTGGTCGATCAATTCTACTTCGGCGGGTTGGGTCATGCCGTCTTTTAAATTCACGCCTTTACGCAGTTGTTCTAACTCTTGCGGCTTAGGTATACCTTCCACCTGCACCCAATAGGTTTTAGCCGTTTTAAACTTCGGTGAGGCAAGTTTGTTTTGTAATTTTCCGTCGTTGGTTAATACCAATAATCCTTCGCTGTCTTTATCTAAGCGGCCCGCGGCATATACTTCTGGAATAGGAACAAAGTCTTTGAGGGTTTGCCTGCCTTCTTGGTCGGTAAATTGGGTAAGCACGTTGAAAGGTTTATTAAATAATACTACCCGTGTTTTTACAAGGGGAGTAGTGACAGCTTTCTTTGTGACTTTTTTAGTACGTGAATAAGGCTTATTTGACATATTTAACTACTGAGTAAGTCCGTAAATTGATTAATTGATAGACATATTTAACTGAAAGTGTGATTAACCGCATATTTATGCAACCAAAACTTGTACTTCATAGATCAACCCATATATTATTTACTGTCTTTCTAAACTCAGTCTAGTTGAGACATTTTTTAATTTCGGTACAAAACACCAATCCATAGTGTCACAAAAGAGTGACTTCGCGTGTTTATTCTATCGCGAATATGGGTTGTCAGTGCTTTGCCATTAACATGAGGCTTATAATGACGATTTCCAAGTCAAAGATTATCTACACTAAAACGGACGAAGCGCCAGCACTTGCTACTTATTCACTGCTTCCCATTATTCGCAGTTTTACTTCAAGCGCAGACATTGAAGTTGAAGTAAGTGATATTTCATTAGCAGCACGTATCTTGTCTGTTTTCGGTGATCTTCTTCCTGCAGACCAGCAAGTGCCTGATGCATTAGCTGAATTAGGGGCTTTAACTCAAGAAGCTTCAACGAACATCATAAAATTGCCAAACGTCAGTGCTTCTATCCCTCAGTTAAAAGCAGCCATTAAAGAATTAAAGGGCAAAGGTTTTGATTTACCTGAGTTTCCTGAAGATCCTCAGTCAGACGAAGAAAAAGATATTTTAGCTCGTTATGGCAAAGTATTAGGTAGTGCGGTAAATCCAGTATTACGTGAAGGTAATTCCGACCGCCGAGCACCGGTTGCCGTTAAAAATTATGCTAAGCGCAACCCTCATTCAATGGGAGCTTGGAGTCAAGCTTCTCAGACTCATGTTGCACACATGCGTAAAGGTGATTTTTACTCTGGTGAAAAGTCAGTCACAGTGGCTAAAGCTGGGCATGTCAATATCGAGTTCACTGATAAGTCTGGAAATGTCACGGTATTAAAGCCAAAAATAGATTTGTTAGCTGGCGAAGTGATTGACGGTATGTGCATGAGCAAAAAAGCCTTATGTGAATTTTTTGAAGAACAAATCGAAGATGCCAAAAATACTGGGGTGTTGTTCTCGTTGCACGTAAAAGCAACCATGATGAAAGTGTCTCACCCAATCGTATTTGGGCATTGTGTTAAAGTTTTCTACAAAAAGTTATTTGATAAGTACCAAACGTTGTTTGACGAATTAGGTGTGAATCCAAACAACGGTCTAGGTAGTGTATACGACAAAATATCGACTTTGCCACAGTCGCAACGAGCTGAAATCGAGCACGATATTAATGCTTGTTACGCCGATCGTCCTCCTATTGCTATGGTTAATTCAGATAAAGGCATCTCTAATTTACATGTTCCTAGTGATGTGATTGTTGATGCATCTATGCCAGCGATGATCAGAAGTTCTGGGCAAATGTGGGGACCAGATGGCAAGTTGCACGATACCAAAGCGGTTATTCCAGAAAGTACATATGCGACTATTTATCAAGAAACGATCAACTTCTGTAAAACTCACGGTGCATTTGATCCCACTACTATGGGCACAGTGCCTAACGTAGGTTTAATGGCACAAAAAGCCGAAGAATATGGTTCACACGACAAAACTTTCGAAATGGTGGGCGATGGTAAAGTACAAATTGTTGATCAAGACGGTAAAGTACTAATCGAACATGCTGTTGAAGAAGGCGATATCTGGAGAATGTGCCAAGCCAAAGATGCGCCTATTCGTGACTGGGTTAAGTTAGCGGTTAATCGAGCTCGCCAATCTGGTATGCCAACAGTATTTTGGTTGGACGATGAAAGAGCCCACGATGCGCAAATGATTTTGAAAGTCACTGAGTATCTTAAAGATCACGACACCGATGGCTTAGATATAACTATCATGTCGCCTGTTAGAGCAATGCGTTACTCAATGGAAAGAGCGATTCGTGGCCTTGATACCATTTCGGTGACAGGTAACGTTTTACGTGATTACCTGACTGATTTGTTCCCCATCCTAGAGTTGGGAACCAGTGCTAAGATGTTGTCTATTGTGCCTCTAATGGCGGGTGGCGGATTGTTTGAAACGGGAGCGGGTGGTTCTGCACCTAAGCATGTTCAGCAATTTGTTGAAGAAGGTCATTTGCGCTGGGATTCTCTTGGTGAGTTTTTAGCGTTGGCGGTATCTCTTGAGGATCTAGCCATCAAGAATGACAACAGCAAAGCAAAAGCGTTGGCTGTTGCCTTAGATCAAGCCACAGAGAAGCTGTTAACTGAAGGTAAATCACCTTTACGTAAAGCAGGGCAACTAGATAACAGAGGCAGTCATTTTTACTTAGCCATGTATTGGGCAGAAGCATTAGTGAAACAGGCTGATGATAAAGAATTAGTGGCGAAATTTAAGCCATTATTTGAATCGTTAGTTGCTAACGAAACTAAAATTCTGGCAGAAATTGATGCAACTCAAGGAAAGGCAGTAGAAATCGGTGGGTATTACTACCCAGATGATGCCTTATTAACTAAAGCAATGTGCCCAAGTGATACATTGAACGGATTACTCGCGGCTAGTTAATTGATACGCCCTGTTTAAGGGGCGTAACCTGATTCAACTAAAATTGACTAAGTGCACACTATGCACCAACAAAAAAGCAGACTTAAATGTCTGCTTTTTTATATTTCAGATAACAATTTATCTTTCAGGCTCACCTTTAAAATCAATATTCTCTGCATGTAAGCCCTTAGGACCTTGCTGCACTTCATATTTAACTTCTTGGCCTGCTTTGAGAGAGCGATAGCCCTCCATCTGTATTGTTGAATAATGTGCGAAAATATCTTCACCACCATCATCGGGTACAATAAAGCCAAAACCTTTTGCATTATTGAACCATTTTACTTTGCCGACTGCCATACTTCTGCTTCCTTTTAATCCCTTGAACTAATACAACTTTGCCCCCACACTAATGTTTAGGGAAAGACGTGTTAACTACTCAATACAACCGTCAAATTAAAATGTAGGTTTTTTAACCTGTTTTTGTCAAGGTGTATTTGATATTTCGTTAAAATTGTAAGATTGCTGTAACATTGAAGATAGTGACAATCAAAGGAATTATCTTAAAATATTTGGGCTAAATAAGTGAACTATGAGTAAAGATAACACCATCGATATTGAGCGTCAGAAAGACATTGATGCAGTAAAGAAAAAAGCAGCACCACCACCCATGTATAAAGTGTTATTGAATAACGATGATTACACACCAATGGATTTTGTTATTGACGTGCTGATGCGATTTTTTAATTTGAATGGTGAAAAAGCACAGCAAATAATGTTGACTGTACACTACCATGGTCGGGCTGTTTGTGGCATATATACTGCAGAGGTTGCAGAAACCAAGGTGATGCAAGTTAGTCAATACGCAAAAGAACACCAACATCCACTCATGTGTACCATGGAGCAAGCGTGATGATTGGATTGAGAAAAGTACAATCATTGAATAGGCTAGTAGTCAGAGGGCATTCTTATGTTAAATAAAGATCTAGAGCAGACGCTAAATGAAGCGTTCATTTTTGCCAGAGAACACCGTCATGAGTTTATGACGGTTGAGCATCTCTTACTTGCCTTACTTGATAATAATGCAGCTAAAGATGCATTGAAGGCCTGTGGTGCCAATATTGAGTCAATTAAACAAGAGCTTACTGATTTTGTTAAAGATACCACTCCTTTATTGTTAGACGAGCAGGGTAACGAGCGAGAAACTCAGCCCACTCTTGGCTTTCAACGTGTACTTCAACGTGCGGTTTTTCATGTTCAGTCGTCAGGTAAAGAAGAGGTCAATGGCGCCAATGTATTAGTCGCTATTTTCAGTGAACAAGAATCCCAAGCTGTTTATATATTGAAAAAATCTGATGTCACTCGTTTAGATGTGGTGAATTACATCTCTCATGGTGTATCTAAAGTTGACGACGAATCACCGGCACATAGTGAAAGTGAAGAACACTCCAGCGAGCAAGAAGAAGTCGAGTCGATGTTGGATAAGTACTCTACTAACCTGAACCAAAGTGCCAAAGACGGCAAAATCGATCCGCTTATTGGCCGCGACAGCGAATTAGAGCGCAGTATTCAAATATTATGTCGCCGTCGTAAAAATAATCCATTGTTGGTAGGTGAAGCTGGCGTGGGGAAAACGGCTATTGCCGAAGGCTTAGCCTATCGTATCGTGAATAAAGAAGTGCCAGAGGTTATTGCCGAGGCTACAGTTTATTCATTGGATATGGGGGCATTACTAGCAGGCACAAAATATCGCGGTGATTTTGAGAAACGCCTCAAAGGTATATTAAAAGAGTTAGCAGAATGCCCAGACGCTATTTTGTTTATAGATGAAATACACACCATTATTGGTGCAGGGGCGGCTTCGGGTGGCGTGATGGATGCCTCTAACTTGCTTAAACCCAAACTCAGTAGTGGTGAATTACGCTGTATGGGGTCAACTACCTATCAAGAATATCAAGGCATTTTCGAAAAAGATCGCGCCTTAGCTCGTCGTTTCCAAAAAGTAGATGTAATAGAGCCTACTGTAAGCGATACCACCAAAATTCTAATGGGTTTAAAGTCTCGTTACGAAGAGCATCACAGTGTACGTTTTACCCATAAAGCTATTCGTGCTGCGGCTGAGTTATCTGCAAAGTACATCAATGAACGTCATTTGCCCGATAAAGCGATTGATGTGATTGATGAGGCGGGGGCGAGTCAGCGTTTGTTGCCTGTTTCTAAGCGCAAGAAAACCATTGGTGTGAGTGATATTGAACTTATCATTTCTAAGATCGCGCGCATTCCAGAAAAGTCTGTGTCGGCGTCTGACAAACAAGTTCTTAGACATTTAGACCGTGACTTAAAGTTGGTGGTATTTGGCCAAGACGAGGCCATAGATACCTTAACAGATGCTATTCGTTTGTCTCGCTCTGGTTTGGGTAATGAAACCAAACCTATTGGTAACTTCTTATTTGCTGGCCCTACTGGAGTGGGTAAAACTGAGGTTACTGCACAGCTTGCTAAGGTTATGGGCGTAGAGTTATTACGCTTTGATATGTCTGAGTATATGGAGCGCCACGCGGTGAGTCGTTTAATTGGCGCACCTCCAGGTTATGTAGGCTTCGATCAAGGTGGGTTATTAACCGATGCGGTGATTAAAAACCCGTATTCAGTCATTTTGTTAGATGAAGTCGAAAAAGCCCATAGCGATATCTACAACATATTATTGCAAGTGATGGATCACGGCACCTTAACGGATAATAACGGCCGTAAAGTAGACTTTAGAAATGTAGTGTTAGTCATGACCACTAACGCGGGTGTACAAGAAACTATTCGTACTTCTATTGGTTTTAAACAGCAAGATCATAGCCATGACGCCATGTCTGAAATCAAGAAAATTTTCACACCTGAGTTCAGAAATAGACTGGATGCAACCGTTTGGTTTAATCACCTTAATAGAGAGGTGATTCTGCAAGTGGTGGATAAATTTATTGTTGAACTACAAGTGCAGCTTGATAACAAAGGTGTGTCATTAGAAGTGACCAATCAAGCCCGCGACTGGCTAGGTGATAAGGGCTACGATAAGAACATGGGAGCACGTCCTATGGCTCGCGTTATTCAGCAACACGTTAAGAAAGAATTAGCCCATGAGTTATTATTTGGACGTCTGACTTCTGGAGGCAGTGTGAAAATAGATCTCAAAAATGGTGAATTAGACTTCGAGATCTTCTCTGACAGCAAGGAAAAGCCAGCAGAGCTTAATAGTTAATATATAGCGAATAATAAGATTAAAACAAACCAAGGTTAGCTGCATTTTCACACTGCAGCTAACGTAATACCTGTCTGGTCGATGTGTATCTGAGAATATGTGTACCTGATAATGCCAAGGAGTTTCTCAGGGCACAGTCTTTGTTAAAAACTCAATAGCGACGGTTCATAACAAGTGACATTTTTGTTACAAAACGACAGTGTCAGAAATCATTAAACCAACTGAAATATTTGCCCAACAAACGGGTGCTTTTTTAGTCTTTATATTAGACATGTAGCCAGTTCGCAACACAACAATATCATTAAAAAACAATCGCTTATGCAAAACAATACAAAGCTGTATCTAAAATGCAACTATTGTTTGCCTTATTAGTCAGATCTCGGCATTAAACCTTCACCATATCAATTAACAAACCTATAAAATCAAACAGTTACAAGCGATGGCACAGCTTATGCTTTTGAGTTAGTAGTCTTAGTAATGCAGGGTCATTTGACCACCACCCACCCAAACTGAAGACGTTAAACTAAAGGATGTATAAGATGAAAACTTTAATCGTATTAGCAGTCTCAACATTACTTGCCACTAGTGTTATGGCAGAAGGAATGAAGAAAATAGCAGTTGAAACAGACAAAGCGGCGAAGGAAGCTACTGCCGAGTTCGCCAAACTGGACATTAATCATGACGCCAGCCTGACTAAAATGGAAATTACCAAGGACCCTAAACTTACTAAATTGAACACTGATAATTTCGCTACAGCGGATATTAATCGGGATGGTAAATTAACAAGTGACGAATTTGTTGCTTGGTATAAAACTGAAGATATGAGCAAACAATATTCTTCAGCCCCTGTCTTGGAAGATTCAATGGATGAAGAGCCCATGAATGAAGATCCAATGAATGAAGATGAGGAATCTGATGACAGAGAATAGTCTCTCTGATAATCAGATCATTAAATAATGGCAGGGAGTGTTCACTACTCCCGCCATTTTTTCTTTGCTCCATACTCTCCCCGCTTAAATAACACTTCATATCTCTAACACCCTAAATATTTAAACACAGACGAGCTATTTTTTTAGTTAACCTCTCGTTTTAGAGTATTCTATTGTTTATTTATTAAGCATTAACACAAAAACAGAGCAAGTTTGTTTACCCAGTAGCCATATTTCGGAACTGGTCTCTGCTAGCAAATATGTCGAAATTGATACTTAATCAGCTGAAACACTTGATTATCCATTTGTGATGACGTCGGCAGAACCAAAAGATTATTATACCCAGGAGCAGGGAAATTAGCTAAAAAATCAGGTTTTCATACCTATAGCGGTGAAACTATACCTCGAAATGCTTCAGTCAAAATATGGGCTAAGTTAGACTGTGTTGTAATACACCCCATAGCTATGTACTAGGGAATTTCAATTGTATGGGCCCTAACATTCTTGTCCTGGAGCTTATTTATGAGATCGATATTCACCATTTTACTGGCAGGTAGTTTGCTTTCTACTAATTTAATGGCAACTGTAATTGGTGCTGATAATCGTGAAATCACCACAGCCAATGATGGACAAGCCGCTGGAATCGGTGTGTTATTCTCCAGATTTACCGGAAAAAACAATCTCTTTAAATGTACTGCTACCCTGATAGGACAGCATTACATTATTACCGCTGCTCATTGCGTCTTTAAGCGAGGTAAGGGTGGTTTTGCTCGCAATATCTCATTCGTTCCCGGTTTTAGCAAGAATATAGAAAATCAGCAAGCAGAGAAGTACTTAGTGGAAAATAGCTGGGTCGCGCGCCAGTTTGTTAGTGCGGAAGAAAACGGTAATCCCCATAGTTGGTATACTGACAGAAGTGATATTGCGGTACTACAGATTTCCCATCAGGAAAAAATCAGCCCCGGCGATTTATTCGGCATCAAACAACTGATTAGAGATTTTGATGGCATTGTCGAAGGTCAGAAATATCTGGGTAATTTTGCTTCTTACCCCACGGATAAACCTAATACTAATGTCCCCTGGAAAGAGACTG
>Ga0115567_10002401_pt1 | contig 18507 bp, 14 predicted proteins | sample COGITO_mtgs_1204_2_FD_88679 | JGI IMG/M metagenome (GOLD analysis project Ga0115567, IMG submission 88679) | Pelagic marine microbial communities from North Sea - COGITO_mtgs_120412 | ecosystem: Environmental > Aquatic > Marine > Epipelagic | place: Germany:Helgoland, sampling site Kabeltonne... | reverse complement strand
TTACAGGTCCACAATTGTTAATGCTTTGATAACAAGACATCTTAAATTTTTACACGAAGATATTTTTGAGAAGCACAAAGATAAATACGATACTATAATCGAAACCGCTCTTGAAAACTATAAAATAAAGAAGGCTGAATTTGAAAATATGTATAGTGTTTTGCAATTTACAGATAGACTTTCGCTAATAATCTGTTGTGATGAACTACCAAAAACAGATCGAAAAATTGAGATTAACAATGTTTTAAACGGAGAGTCGATTTTTATTTCAAATCAAGAAGAGAAATACGTGATAAGTCCTTGGCCTTTTAATCAAAAAGAAATCTCAGTATATAATGAATTTCGAAATATGAAGTCAGCCTCGTTTTCCAATGAAAAGGAATTTATGGAAGAATACCATAATATGAAAATTGAAAGCTATAGCTACAGTTTTAATTCTAAATAGGTTAAGACTCGTTATGAGGAAATAGTACTTATAGCAATAGTGTAGTGCGAAATTTCAGAAAAAACAATGTATAAAAATAAAAAAGCTGAACAATGTAATTATTGTTCAGCTTTAATTAATTCCTTATTAATGCATACCGATTATTATAGTATTGGATTCGGTAATGGTTCTTTAAAAATTATAATTAACGCGTGCATAATAAAATGCACCACTAAAGCCCATTTGTACAGAGTCCCAATAACCTCCACCTTCGGTGTAATCATCTTGTTGGTCTGGATAAACATTAAATAGATTATTTGAACCTACGTTCAACTTAATATTTTTAGACAGCTCAAAGCCCAAGTTTAGATCAGTAACGTATTTCGCGGTATAGATATCTCTTGAACCTATTAAATTAGCCTCAAATCCTGGGTCGTTTTCAGGAAGGTCTAAAGCTTTGAAGTCCAGAAGTACAATTTCACTAAAACGCGTTGTAGTTAAGCTGGCACTGAACCTATTTCTTTCATAAGTAAGAATACCTACCAACTTACTGTCTGGTGCCGATGCCAATAAAAACGCTTTATCTCTTTCGCCAAAAAATGTCTGCTCGTCAAGATCTCCATTCTTTACATCTGATATAACCATATTATTAAAGTTTGCTAATAATGAAACCCCAACAATATTTTTGTTAAAATTATCTTTATAAGTCAACACCACGTCCAGACCTGTAGTTTCTGTATCTACGCCATTGGTGAAAAATTGTGCAGAATCTACGTTATCTATATTTGGTGCAGGAAAGTTACCTGTTAAAACAATTCGGTCCCTAACATCGATATAATAAAAATCTGCCGTTGCGGTGAACTTTGAGAAATTAGCAGTTGCTCCAAATCCTGCATTGGTAGATTTCTCTTCGGTTAACCTTTCTATTCCAAAGGAAGCAGTAACTGGACTATTATTTGGTGAAAGTAATTGATCACTTGCTTCACCTCCAATAAAATTGGTGAAACGCAAATTATAATAGATCTGTGCCAAAGAGGGTGCCCTAAATCCTGTACTTACAGAACCTCTTACATTAATATCATCTGTCGCTTTATAACGCATTGCAAGTTTGCCATTGGTGGTGCTTCCAAAATCGCTGTAGTTTTCAAATCTGGCAGCGGCGCTTATCAATAAATCTTCATTAATGTCGAGTTCTCCATCGGCATAAACTGAGATATTTGATCTGCTCCTGTCAACCTCATTTGTTGGGCCGTAACCAGGGAAACCTTGTGAACCGCCTGGTCTTAATATTTGATTGCCGTCATCGTCTAAAATAGGATTTCCATCACGATCCCTATAGATCACTATATTATTTTCTTGGGTATTGGCATTTACAGCTTCTCCATTTGTATCGAAAGTCGCATATGAGCCTTCTTCACCCGCAAAAATGATAAAGTTCTCTGTTCTATATTCTGCCCCGAAAGCTAAGTTCATTCCGCTTAGTACGTCGTCATAATACTTAGACACATCTACATTCAATGTATTCTGAGCCAATGAATGGCCTCCAGCATCAAATTCAGTTGGAGAACGATCTACCAAAGATGCATTCAAAGTACCTTTTATATAATAATGGAAATTGTTGATTCCGTAAGCGTTGCTAATATCCACTTTCCACCCAGAATCGGTTTCGCTTCTAAAACCCGCCACTATTGAATTATCTGTAATTATTGAAGTAATTCTTGGTGTATAACCGTTTGGATAAATTGATTCTACAACACGATTTCCATCATTTCTAGTAAAAGCATATGCATCTGTATCTCTATAATTTCTTCCGCCAAAAGCATAAAACTCAGTTTTTTCACTTACAGGAATCGCAACATTTCCCATTAAATTGAAACCTTCTATTGCTGCTTCTCCAAAACCTTTTCTGAAGTCGAAAGTTGGTCGTAAGGTTTTGTTCTTTTTGATATATTCAGTAGTAAAGTTTGCAAATCCGCCTTTTTCGCCAATAGCGAAACCGTAGTTCGCACCAAACTTTACAGAACCACCATCAAAGTTTTTATCTTTACCAATGGCATTGCCGTCTTTTTCTGTATCGAGACGAAACCCGTCTGTATTCCAAAGACCGTAAGCTCCGTCTTCAAAATCACTTGTATTGACATCTGCATTATTGCTATAGGCGCCATAGGAAACGCTTCCCGTCAATTCATCGACATTATCTTTTAAAACTATGTTTATTACTCCAGCAATCGCATCACTACCATATTGAGCAGCGGCGCCATCGCGAAGTACTTCTATTCTTTTAATTGATGTGGCAGGTATAGCATTAAGGTCCGTTCCAGTATTTCCGCGTCCGCGGGTTCCAAAAATGTTTATCAATGACGATTGGTGCCTTCTCTTACCGTTTATTAAAACTAGGGTTTGATCTGGTCCCAGGCCTCGTAGGGATGCAGGATCGATATGATCTGCTCCATCAGATCCAGATTGCTTGCTGGCATTAAAAGATGGTGCCGCATATTGCAAAAGCTCGTTAATTTCTACCTTACCCAATTGCAAAGTTGAAGATTGAACGTCTATAACGTCTATTGGCACCGCAGAATTTACAACGGTTCTCTTTGGGCTTCGGGATCCTACCAGGACAACATCGTCCAAAGATTCTCCTTCAGAAAGCGTTACAAGAATATTCGTACGCCCGTTCACTGGGATTTCTTGAGTATTGAACCCAACATAGCTAAAGATCAATGTAGCATTGTCTTCAACCTCGATCGTGTAGTCACCATCTATGGAAGTGGTGGTACCATTGGTAGTTCCTTTTTCGATTACATTTACAAAGGAGACAGGGACTCCGTAGTCATCAGTTATCTTTCCGGAAACGGTTATCTGCGAAAATGAGATCCCACAGATAAAAAATAATAAAAAAGTTAATTGCTTCATTTGGTTGGTTTTGTTAGTTATTTGTTAAAATTAGCAATTTATTTACTGTTGAAACAATTTATTTTAGATTTATAAATTGGGATTTTCCGTACAACTATTCCATAGAGACTCTAACGGCAGTTATTACTTTTCTGTAGAAATAATCGGTTTTATATTTTATTCGCTTAAAGTTAAGATTATCTAAATTAAATTTTCGGAAATGAAATCTACAAAAAGCGATGTCAAAAACACTACTCTGTTAGACATTTAATGCAGGTGAAACCCTGCTTTAATTCATATTATAGTTTGAAACTAAACTACCCTAATCAACAAATTATTTGAGAATAATTAATATAAAGATTGAAAGTTAAAAACTCAGTTTTTTGCGGAATAAGAAAACCTAAAAATCTTTAATTTGCTCTAAATAAGATCCGCTCTTTATAAAAAATATAAAGGGTGCTTTATATTTTTCATTATTTAATTTATAGAAAATGTAATGTTTAGAATTAGTAACAAGATTATTATATATTGCTTTTCCCAAACCTTAAAATGGTGCTAAAATCACAATGGTTCTATTACTATTAACTACCTTTAAGTTCCTTATAAGCACTTGCAAAAATGAAATTCAAAAATCAAGACTCTCCTATTAATTTATTAGGAGAAAAAATTGCGTTGGGAGAAAGCAAGAAACTCGACTTTAACTTTACAAATTTATTTACAGATACAAAAGTCGAAATTCCCGTAATTGTGGAACGTTCTAAATACCCAGGTCCCACAGTGCTCATAACTTCTGGCATTCACGGCGATGAGGTAAATGGAATTGAAATCGTTAGACAATTGATATCCAAAAAAATAAATGTACCACAATGTGGTACGATTATTTGTATTCCCATTATAAACGTATTTGGCTTTATTAACAAGTCAAGATATTTCCCGGATGGTAGAGACCTTAACAGAGAATTTCCTGGAACAAATTCAGGCTCGCTTGCGAGCAGGTTTGCGTTCCACTTTGTTAATGAAATCTTGCCATTGGCAGATTATTGTATGGATTTCCATACGGGTGGCGATAAGCGTTTTAATGCCGCACAAATAAGGATCGAAACAAAAAATACCGAAGCAAAAAAATTGGCAGACATATTCAATGCGCCATTTACAATGTTCGAACCATTGATATCTGGTTCCTACCGAGAAACTTGCAGTAAAAACAATATTCCATATCTTATAAACGAAAGCGGTAAAACATTATCGCTAGATAAAACAATGGCAAGGGAAGCAGTTGATGGCGTTATTAGGGTTTTATCACATTTAGAAATGCTAAATACAAATATTACGGTTAATGAAGCGCACCATAAAAATATTGTAATCGAAGAAAATACGTGGATCCGCGCTTCTCGCTCCGGTTTTTTACACATTAAAATACCTATCCAAAAGTGGGTTACCAAGGGTGAAAATATTGGTAGTATTTCAGATCCTTATGGAAGTAAACGGCTTTCGATTAAAGCGCCTAACGAAGGATATATAATAAACATTAATCATGCGCCAATGGTTTACGAGGGTGATGCAATTTTTCATATAACAACCAAAACAATACATTAAATAAAATATTATGAGTTTACTATCAGTCAAAGTAATTTCTTGCGATCACGGAAAAATTTTCTGAAAAAACACTTTTAAAATGAGTATATAAATATTTTAAAAAATGCTGTTCTCAGAATTGAAGGAATACATGTTATTCATTACCAATGAAGAAACCTTCCCATTAGAATTTACCGTGCATACTTCAAAACTCGTGCAAATAGAACATGTTGAAAAAACCATTAGTCAGTTAGTATTTCACGCATCACCAAAAGGATGGTTCGCACTCTGATTTATTAAAAAAAATAATTAACATTTATAATATGAACGTTTCCGAACAAATCCTGCAAATACTCTCGAACATTGGCGTAACCCAGATTTGGGGAGTAACCGGCGATGCGCTAAATACATTTACAGATGCGCTGCAAAAACCAGATTACAATATTAAATGGAATGCCGTTAGGCACGAGGAAAATGGAGCTTTTGCCGCTTGTGCAGAAGCACAGATGACAGGCAACCTCGCTGTTTGTGCTGGAACTGTTGGTCCTGGAAGCCTGCATCTTATTAATGGACTTTATAACGCCAAAAAGGAACGGGTTCCCGTTTTGGCTATTAGCGGTCAAGTGGCGCGCGTAAATTTGGGTACGAATTATTTTCAGGAAGTTGGTCTTACAAAGATTTTTGATGATGTTTGCGAATATCAAGCCGTTATACGTTCTGCTGAAGAGGCACCTCGCGTTGTACTTCGCGCCATACAGGTCGCTTTGGAAAGAAATGCGGTCGTTCGCGTAGAGATTCCCGTAGATATTGCAAGTGAAGAAGCGAAAGGCGAACATTTTATGCATCCTGTAGTACGCTCAAATGCTATTCTCGTTCCTTCCGTAGGCGATATTCAAAAAGTTGCCAAAGCGTTAAACGAAGCTAAGAAAGTTACGATTCTTGCCGGCGCGGGCTGTAAAAATTCTAAAAATGAGGTCTTGCAACTTTCGGAGAAATTGAATGCGCCCATTGCGCATACTTTAAGGTCTTCGGATATTTTTCATAAAGATGAAAAAAACATAGTTGGATTAACCGGCCTTATCGGAAATCCCACAGGGTATCAAGCTGTTATGAATCCTGATGTATTGATTATGTTGGGTACAGATTTTCCATACAGTAATTTTCTGCCAGACGATTGTATCGTTATACAAATAGATACCCGAGTTGAAAACATTGGCAACCGGGTAAAAGTAGATATCGGCGTTCACGGCGATTGCAAGGCTTCTTTAGAAATGCTTTTGCCAAAGATAACACAGAAAGAAGAGTCAAAATTCTTGAATCATTTGGTAGAAAAATTTGCAGAATGGCGTAAGAGTAAAGATGATAAGTATGGTTTAGATGCAGATACGAAACCATTGCACCCACAGCTATTTATGCAGGAACTCAACAAAAAGGCTTCAAATGATGCCTGTTTTACTGTAGATGTTGGCGAGAGCGCTATTTGGGTGGCGCACCATCTTTCGCTACACACAAATAGAAGGCTACTTGGCTCTTTCAACCACGGCTCTATGGCGGTTGGTTTTCCTGCCGCGATGGGCATTCAATCTGTAAATCCTGGTCGGCAAGTTTGGGCGATTGTTGGCGATGGTGCTTTTGGGATGTGTATGAACGATTTTATAACCGCCGTTCGTTATGACTGGCCTGTCAAAATCTTGGTTTATAACAATAGCCAGCTTGGCTTTGTAAAGATTGAAATGGAAGAAGCTGGTTATGCCATGGCAGATAAAGCTTTAAAATTAACAAACCCCAATTTCGCCGAATATGCAAAACTCTGTGGCGGTGACGGTATTCGTGTTGAATGCGCAGAAGATATTCCAAAAGCAATAGAAGCGGCAATAGCTTCACCAAAACCTTTTATAATCGATGCGGTTACAAATCCTGGTGAACTTTCGCTACCACCACACATCACTTTGGAAGAAGCTTGGGGATTTGGTAAATCCAAGGTAAAAGAAATATTATTGACCGTTAAGGGCGATAGCGCATAAAAATCAAACTTGATGGACGAATTAAAAAGTCTAATCAAGAAAATCTAATCATATATTTATAGAATTAACAATGAGAAAAGCAATACAATTTACCCTAATCATACTTTTTCTGCTAGCAATCATAATATTTACCGTGATATTCCCCATATGGGGATTTTCGGTTATAGGTCTTTTAATCTTTGGTTTGGGTATTTATGATATTACACAGACAAAGCATTCAATTCTACGCAATTTCCCGGTAATTGGTCACATGCGTTTTCTTTTAGAAATGATCGGGCCAGAACTGCACCAATATTTTGTTGAAAGCGATACAGATGGAAAGCCGATTGACAGAAATCACCGAACCTATATTTACCAACGTGCAAAACTGCAAAAAGAAACTCATCCCTTTGGAACCGAACTTAATGTAGAGGCCGAAAATTATAAATGGATGGAACATAGCATCTATCCCGCTAAAAATTTGGAAGAGTCGCCCCGCGTTATGGTTGGTGGTCCAGATTGTACGCAGCCTTATTCTGCCAGTTTGTTAAACATTTCGGCGATGAGTTTTGGCGCCCTTAGCAAAAATGCGGTCATGGCGCTTAATTTGGGAGCAAAGGCAGGGAACTTCTTTCATAATACGGGCGAAGGAGGAATTTCAGAATATCATCGTAAAGGCGGCGACATTGTCTATGAAGTAGGAACTGGATATTTTGGGTGCCGAACCGAAGATGGTAATTTTTCTGCGGAAAAATTTAAGGAAAAAGCAGCATATCCTGAAGTGAAAATGATAGAGATAAAAATATCCCAAGGTGCGAAACCGGGACACGGCGGTGTATTGCCCGCTGCTAAAAACGATGAAGAGATTGCAAAAATACGCGGCGTAGAGCCACATACAGATGTGCTTTCGCCTCCAGGGCATAGTGCGTTTAGCGATGCAGAAGGTTTATTGAGATTCGTTCAGCAAATGCGAAAACTCTCCAACGGTAAACCAATCGGTTTCAAATTATGTATTGGTAAAAAAGAAGAATTTATTGAAATATGCGATAAAATGGTAGAAACCGGTATTAAGCCAGATTTTATCACCGTTGATGGCGCAGAAGGAGGAACTGGGGCCGCCCCAATCGACTTTAGCAATTATGTAGGTATGCCTTGGGAAAAAGCGCTTATTTTTGTTGTTGACCAACTTAAAGGCTACGGACTCAAAAATGACATCAAGGTATTTACCGCGACAAAGATAATTACTGCATTTGATATATTCAAGGCACTTTGTCTTGGAGCCGATGTTTGCAATTCTGCTCGAGGAATGATGATTGCCTTGGGCTGCATCCAAGCACTCAAGTGTGACACCAATAAATGTCCAACAGGCGTAACATCTAACGACCCATCATTTATGCGTGGTTTGGTTGTTGCAGATAAATGGGAACGGGTAAAAAACTACCAGAATAGAACACTTGAGGATTTCTTAGAACTTTTTGCTGCTTCTGGATGTTCTCGTTTGGAGGAATTAAAACGGAAATTTATTCACAAAAAGATAGGAGATAAGATTCATTCGTATGAAAAATTATATCCAACAGTAGCTGATGGTTCTTTTTTAAAGACGACTATAAGTTAGATTTTTATTGAGGACGTTTAGAACATAATATTGTTAAAATATATATCCATGATATTTTTTAAAAATTCTGTAATATATTTTCAGCCTTAACTTTTACCTGCTCCTCAAAGTTGTTTTTATAAATTGAATCCATATCACTTTAGTAAATTTCTTTCTATAAACCATGATTGGGGGAGGAATACTACCATGTAAATCGTTTTTTTTTTGTTAATCAAAAAAATTACGCTCAATAAAATAATATTCAAGGAAGTGAAAGATTTCGATTTTAGCGGAAAATGTTTTAAAGTTGAAAATAGGTAGCGTATTATGTATAACTTGAAAGACAGTAGAAAAGCAAAGTTTAATTTTAAAGTATAGGGAAGAGCGCTGTAGAAAGAACAAAGTAGAAGAAATCTTTGATCTTGAAAAGGAAATTTCATTGAAATGCATAAAAGAGTTCGCAATCAATGTTAAATAATTTTAAGGATTATATTGAAAACAGTAAAAATTATATTGATAATATTAATCCCTAAAATAAAGCCCCGTTATCATTGAGATAACGGCGCTTTTTGCAGAGAGTAAAGGATTACAAAAAAAAGGTGATTCCATCAAGGGGTAAATGAGACATCAATAAAATGCTTCAGCTTGCGGCTTGGAGCATTTTTATTTTACTTTGTCTTTGAAAGCTGCGCTTTCAGTCTTCGTAAAACGAAAAATGCTCCACATCTGGGATGTGAAGCATATTGTTGATGCGGAGAGTAAGGGATTCGAACCCCTGGAGGTGTGACCCTCAACAGTTTTCAAGACTGCCGCATTCGACCACTCTGCCAACTCTCCTTAAAAACATATCAAGCTATATGCTTGATTGCGGGTGCAAATATAATAGGTTTTTTTTAATTTTGTAAAGTATTTTTTGATTTTAATTTTCTAGAATACCAACTGGCTTTTTCTGATCGTCTACGGCTACAAAAGTAAATAAGCCTGTTACTGCTTTATCACGTTTATAACTATACATATCTTCCATAAAAATATCTACTTTAACCACACAACTTGTTCTGCCAACAGTGGATACTCTTGCTATCAATTCAATTATGGTACCTTGTGGAATAGGGCAGGTAAAATCAATTTTATCTGTCGATACCGTAACCATTTTTTTTCTACTAAAACGTGTCGCACAAATAAATGAGGCCTCATCCATTAGCTGTAAGGCAGTACCGCCAAACAGAGTATCGTAATGATTGGTCGTATTTGGGAAGACCGCTTTAAAAATCCTAGTTTCGCTTTTATCTTTAAGTACTTCTATTTCCTTCATAATTTAATTTTTGCTCAATATCAATTTATGTTATTGTTCTTTGTACAATAACCTTAAGGTATCGTTACTTTTGTAGACCAAAGATACGTTATGGCGATTGATATAATTGAAAAACTTAAGTGGCGCTATGCGACCAAAAATTTTGATAGTTCCAAAATTATTTCAGAAGAAAAACTAATGGTTCTTAAGCAATCTTTTAATCTTACTGCGACTTCATATGGTCTGCAGCCTATCAAGATGTTATTGATCGGTTCTGCTTCAGTAAAAGAAAAACTTGTGTCGCTCACGATGAATCAGCCACAGGTTTTAAATGCTTCTCACGTGATCGTTCTTTGTATCGAAAAGAACGTGACCGATAATTATATCAAGAAGTACTTCAGTAACGTTGAACATACACGGAATACTCCACGTGAAATTTTAAATCCTTTCGAAAAATTTTTGGTTGACTCCTTTTCTGAAATGCCAGAAGAACGGATACAATTATGGGCGAGCAAACAGGCTTATCTAGCTTTGGGAAACTTACTTACGGTTTGTGCAGTCGAAAATATCGATGCGTGCCCGATTGAAGGTTTTGAACCTGAAAAATATGACGAACTTTTAGATCTAAAATCAAAGGGCTTAAAGTCTGTTTTGGTTTTAGCTGTTGGCTATCGCGATGATAAAGATGAATTTTCTAAAATGAAGAAGGTTCGGCGCGGTGTCGATGAAGTTGTAATTGAAATCAATTAATAATATCTATTTTTTTTAAAATTGCTGAAGCTTGGTGAATTTTTTCAATTTGATTTTATATTTTAGACAAAAACAATACTATGCCCGGATTTGAATTTTTTGGCGATGAAGAACGTAAAGAAGTAAACGAAGTACTCGATACGGGTGTTTTAATGCGCTATGGCTTCGATGGAATGCGCAAAAACCATTGGAAAGCTAATGAATTTGAAGCAGCATTCGCTGCCCGTATGAAATCAAACCATTGTCAATTGGTTTCTAGTGGAACTTCAGCGTTAACAGTAGCTTTAGCCTCTGCGGGAATTGGTACTGGCGACGAAATTATAATGCCCACTTTTACATTTGTCGCGAGTTTTGAGTCGATTTTAATGTTGGGTGCTATCCCGGTTCTGGTGGATATTGACGATACTTTGGCTTTAGATCCCCAAGCCGTAAAAAATGCCATTACAAAAAAAACAAAATGCATAATGCCCGTGCATATGTGTGGTTCTATGGCAGATTTAAAACAGCTAAGAGCTATATGCGATGAATACGATCTAATTTTACTTGAAGATGCGTGCCAAGCCATTGGCGGGACTTTCGATAATAAGCCATTAGGTAGTTACGGTGATCTAGGCTGTTTTTCTTTTGATTATGTGAAAACGATTACTTGTGGAGAAGGTGGTGGAATTATTACAAACAACAAACAATTTGCGGAAAATGCGGATCAATACCAAGATCACGGCCACGATCATTTTGGTAATGATCGTGGGGCGGAAGCACATAACAATCTTGGGTATAACTTCCGTATTTCTGAATTGAATGCTGCCGTAGGTGTAGCCCAACTTAAAAAATTGGACGCTATTTTGTCGCATCAAAAAAAGAATTATTCTTTTTTGAAAGATAGCATCAAAAATATTGAGGGTATAACTTTCAGAAAAGTGCCTGAAACGGGTGTTGAAAATTATTCGTTCTTAAATATTTTTCTTCCTTCACAAGAAATTGCCGAGAATGCACACAAAGCGTTAGTGGATAGTGGAGTAGATGCTTGCTTTTATTGGTTCAAAAATAACTGGCACTATATAAATGGCTGGGAACATCTCAAAAACTCGAAATCACTTGGAAATATTTCTTCAGAAATCAAAGAAGAACTTGATAAATTGAAGCATAGAGATTTTTCCCAAAGCGATTTTTGGATGGGAAGAACCATTTCTTTTTTGGTCAAAATAGGTTGGAGCGATGCCGAATTAAAATCTCGTACAGAAAATATGAAAAGTGTTTTAAATGAAATACTTAGTAAGAAACATATTCAGTAATCTCAAGTCCATAACCTATCATTCCCACTCGTTTTGTTTGCACACTATTTGAGATAAGTCTTATTTTATTTATCCCCAAATCGTGAAGTATTTGAGCGCCAATTCCAAAATCTTTACTATCCATTGAGATACTAGGTGCTTTCGCAATTGTATTATCTTTCTGATTCTCTTTTAGTTCTTTCAATCGTGCCAAAAGGTTAAACGATTGGCTTTGTTGATTTATAAATACAATCGCACCGTTTCCTTCGGTGTTGATGACGTTGAACATATTGTCCAATTTCTTGTCATCGTTATTGGTAAGCGTACCAAGAATGTCATTGTTTACCAATGTACTATTTACGCGTACCATTACTGGTTCGTTCTTTTTCCAGGCACCTTTGGTCAAAGCAATATGCAGCTGGTCATTTGTGGTTTGTTTATAAGCTCTTAATCTGAAAAATCCAAACTTTGTATTTATTTCAAAATCCTCTTTCTTCTCGATCAAGGAATCGTGCTCCATACGATACGCTACCAAATCTTCAATAGAAACCAATTTAAGGTCAAATTTTTTAGCTACTTCAACTAGATGTGGCAAACGTGCCATAGTTCCATCCTCGTTCATTATCTCTACGATAACACCAGCTGGTTTAAGGCCTGCTAAACGCGCGAAGTCAATCGCAGCTTCGGTATGTCCGGTTCTTCTTAAAACACCGCCATCTTTTGCTTTTAATGGAAAAATATGTCCCGGTTTGCTAAGATCGTTAGGTTTGGTTTCTGGATCGATCAAAGCTCGTACTGTTTTTGCTCTATCTGAAGCAGAAATCCCTGTCGTTACGCCATTACCCTTTAAATCTACTGAAATGGTAAAAGCCGTTTCCATAGGATCTGTATTGTTGCCGGTCATCATTTCTAATTGAAGTTCCCTGCAATGCGATTCTGTAATAGGAGCACAGATGAGTCCGCGACCGTGCTTGGCCATAAAATTGATTATTTCGGGTGTAACCTTTTCAGCCGCTGCCAAAAAATCACCTTCGTTTTCACGATCTTGATCATCAACAACAATGATCACTTTCCCGTTTTTTATATCTTCAATAGCTTCTTGTATAGTGTGGAGCTTAAACGCCCTATTTGTTTCCGAAGAAATCATAATCTAAAATTAGATTGCAAAGATATTCAATCTATTTGACCGTACCGTTCTCATCGTCTTTCTTTTTAAAAAAACGCGTAAACCGTTGGGCAAAACTATCAATGTCGAAGATACCTTGATCTGTAGTTGCACGATATGTAAGCCAAACGCTCAACGGCAACATAATAGCTGTGCTTATCCAAGCCGCTATAAAAGGATGAAGTGTATCATCTTCAGCACTGTTTTTGGCAAATATGCCAATAAAATGATACGTGAGAAAAAGTAATATCGCAATTACCATAGGCAAGCCCATTCCACCTTTTCTAATAATAGCGCCCAAAGGAGCACCCACGAAAAAGAGAATGATACAAGCGAATGCAAGTACATACTTCTCGTGCAGTGCGATCTCGTATTTGTTCAACCGTTTTAGCTTAGATTTCATCTCACTTTTCTTGGCCTCAACTGCTTGTATGGTTCCTCTAACATTGTTTAATGCCAATTCGATAACATCTTCTTTCCTACTGTTTGTAAAGACTTCCAATGCACTTTCTATTTTCTTTTTATTGGTAAGTGTATCTACCACTTTTTCATCTGTAAATTTGGCAATTCCGCTCCTAAAATATGTGTTTTCTGAAAAGGCAAGTATATCTTTAGAGTAACTATCTGAAAGTGAGTCTATTTCTACCACAAGCTCGCTTGCGTGATACATATTCTGGTTGTCCACCTCATTTTCCTTGTCAATATCGGTATTGTTGAATTCAGTAAGATCAATGTTTACGATATATTCTTTGAAAGTACTTTTCACGAAGGGTTCGCGTTGCTGTTTCTTAAATTCCGTTGGTTGAAGTTCTTCATATCTATTACCATTTTTAAGTATTAGAGAAAGTGTATTCGTACCTTCTTCACTAACCAACTCGCCATCTTCCGCAGTAGTTACCTTAAAATTTCCACTGGGTTTCTGTGGATTCTTTTCGTGGATGATTACATCACTTAAAAATTGTTTGCGATCACCACTTTTTTCAGCAACCTTAATATTGAAATTTTCCCCAACCTGACTAAACTGTCCTTCGGAAATTACCATTGACGGACTTAACTGCGCCAAGTTTCTGCGGAGATTTTGCCACTTGTATTCTGAATATGGAATTACATTGTTGGCAAAAAAGAAAGCCACCAAAGATAGGATGCCTATAAAGACCATCAAGCTACGCATCGTTCTCTGAAGCGAAATACCCGTAGATTTCATTGCCGCGAACTCATACTTTTCGGCAAAACTGCCAAATACCATTAAAGATGTTACGAGAACGGTTAAAGGAAGTACTAGCGGAATAAGTTTTGGAGAAAAGAACCAAAGGAATTTAAGAATGATCCAAACATCTATATCCTTACCTGCAAGTTCTGAAATATAAAGCCAGATCGTTTGAAGAACGAAAATGAACATCAAAATAATGAAGACGCTAAAAAACGTCTTCAGAAATGTGACCAATATATAACGATCAAGTATTTTCAACTAAAAATAGGGCTAGTTTAGTTTATTTATGTAGTAACCATTTTGTTTGTACTTACTTTCGTCAAAGGTAAACAAGGTTTTTGATAAGGGCTGGTTTGTCTTAAACGAATTTACCGAAAGTGTAAATTTTGTGCCTTTTGCATCTGTCTGTATCAATTTGTAAATATGTTTTGTTTGCGTATCGATGCCTAGTAAAATATCTTTGATCTCAGCTTTAGAATCTATTGGGGTTAGCTTTATATATTGAATTTTTCTGCCTTTTACGGTCTGTGCTATATCCATTTTGGCGTTGTAGCCTTTCTCATAAAATGTTAGCATTTTTGAAGGCGTAATTTCCTTGTCATCTTGCGGGTTATAGTTCGCAATTGTTACTTCTTCATCTTCGGGTACGATGGTATATATTTTCTTTCCGTCGAAAATACGTGTAGTGCCAAGCATATTAAGCACATATTTGTTGCCCAATAAAGTTACATCACCTCTTGTTTCTTGGTTTACTTTTTCCGCAGTGTTCTCTAAAGTATACTTAAAGTCGATAAGAACGTTCTCGTAACTTTTTGCTTTTGCCGAAACATCACGAAGCATAGATTTTGCATCCTGCGCCTGCATTGCGGTTAAAGTAAAAATTGCGATTAAAATTAAGATTGAATTTCTCATTATACACTAATTATTTTCGTTTTCTAATAGTTGTTTTAGCGCTTCTAGGGTAGGAACCAGAACTTGTCTTGCCTTACTTCCTTCAAATCCGCCCACAATACCGGCAGCCTCCAATTGGTCTACAATACGGCCGGCGCGATTATAACCTAGTTTAAGCTTTCGCTGTAAGAGTGAGGCCGAACCTTGTTGTGCAATTACAATAACCTCGGCTGCATCTCCAAAAAGTTTATCACGCTCGTCTATAAGATTATCAATAGTTGTGCCACCTTCCTCGCTTTCATACTCTGGTAACATGTGTGCATCTGGATACGCTTTTTGGGAACCAATAAATTCTGTAATATCTGCTACTTCAGGAGTATCGACAAAAGCGCATTGTAATCGTACTAGATCGTTACCTTGCGTAAAAAGCATATCTCCACGACCGATTAGTTGGTCTGCACCACTACTATCTAAAATAGTACGGCTATCAATTTTACTAGTAACCCTAAAAGCCACTCGTGCTGGGAAGTTCGCTTTTATAATACCTGTAATAACATTTACCGAAGGTCTTTGCGTGGCAACGATTAAATGTATGCCGATAGCCCTTGCCAACTGTGCAAGCCTTGCAATTGGGGTCTCGACCTCTTTGCCGGCAGTCATTATAAGGTCGGCGAACTCATCGATTACAAGAACGATATATGGTAAAAATCTATGGCCATCGTTGGGATTGAGCTTACGGGCCTTGAATTTTACGTTATATTCCTTAATGTTGCGCACCAATGCATCTTTCAACAAGTCGTAACGATTGTCCATTTCGATACAGAGCGAGTTTAAGGTATTAATAACCTTATTAGTATCTGTTATTATAGCTTCTTCTGTGTCTGGTAATTTTGCAAGATAATGACGTTCTATTTTATTAAAGAGCGTGAGTTCTACCTTTTTAGGATCTACCAGAACAAATTTTACTTCTGCTGGATGTTTTTTATAGAGTAGGGAAGTGAGTATCGCATTCAATCCAACCGATTTACCTTGTCCAGTTGCACCAGCCATTAAAAGGTGAGGCATCTTTGCAAGATCTACTACAAAAGTTTCATTGCTAATTGTCTTTCCAAGTGCCATTGGCAGTTCCATCTCGGCATTCTGGAATTTTGGCGATGCGATTACAGAGCGCATAGAAACTATTCTCGCATCTTTGTTTGGGACTTCGATACCTATCGTTCCACGACCTGGAATAGGAGCGATAATACGTATGCCCAACGCAGAAAGTGAAAGCGCGATATCGTCTTCCAGATTTTTTATTTTTGAAATACGAACGCCGGCTTCTGGTACGATCTCATATAATGTTACGGTCGGACCAACGGTTGCCTTTATGCTCGCAATTCCTATTTTATAATTATTGAGCGTATCAACAATCTTATTTTTATTTTCTTCTAGTTCTGCTTGGTTGATGGTAATCCCTTTTCCCGCAGTATAGTCTTTTAAAAGATCGATTGGCGGATACTTATAATTGCTAAGTTCTAGCGTTGGGTCAAATTCACCAAAATCCTTAACGAGCTTGTCACTTAAATTTTCTTCAAGGCTTTCTTCTTCCTTGGTTGCCTCAACCTCCATAGCCACATCGCCTTCAGTTTCGCTCTTTATGATTATTTTATCTGAATTATCTTTAATAGAATGATCCTCTTCTGAAGGTGCAACAACTTTCATTTTCATTTCAGGTTCAGGCTTAACGTAAGCGTGTACCACATCTTTTTCATAATCGCTCTGCTCGATTTCAGAATCGTTTTCTTCCGAAGCAAAATCGGTTGAAATATGCTTTCGTGTACTATTCCATTTTTCAGCTAAAACATCTGGCGTGATTTTAAGTCGTACCACAAAGTAGACAATCGCTAAAAATGCCATTACCAAGATTGTCCCTATTAATCCTAGATAGTCTTGAAGCAGGTCGTTCATCTCAAAACCTACTACACCACCAAAAAGGCTCGCTTTGGCTTTAAAAAAACCAAAAAATACAGATAACCAAACCATTACTACGATTCCCCAAAACCAAAAACGCCATAATTGCGTCTTGGCATAATCAAAAAAGTAATAAACGCCCGTTAAGCTGATCAAGAAAGCCAAAATAAATGCCGAAACAACAAAACCATTATATATAAAGAAATGACCAACATTGCTACCAAAAGTGTTGAGCCAATTTTTGGTTTTAATATCGCGACTGGCATAATCGCCCAAATTGCTCTGATCTGCTTGCCAAGTGAAGAAATATGATATGAATGCAAATATAAGCGCAGCGCCCAAAAGAAATAGAAAACTGCCCAAAAGCACCTTTTGCTGCTTAGACAGTTTAAAGGATATTTTTTTACGCGGGGTTTTCGTTTTTTTAGACTTAGTTTTCTTTTTTTGCGCCATTAAGAGTTAGGTTGTCGTGACAAAAATACAAATATCAAACGGCACTTTGCGAATTAAATTTTTGAAAGAATTTTTAAAGTCTTAAAATTTTGGAATATAAATTATGCATGCTATCACAATAGCAACAATGGCTGCGAAAAAAACAGCGCCTGCGGCTATATCTTTAATTACGCCAATCTTATTGTGAAAATCTGGATGCACAAAATCTGCTATTTCCTCAATAGCGCTATTTATGCCCTCAATGCTCATCACTAATCCGATTGCAAAAATCTGGAACATCCATTCATTTGAAGTAATCTCGAAATAAAAACCGGCAATCGTTACCAAAATTGCAATTACGGTTTGTACTTGAATGCTTGGTTCGGTTTTAATGAGCGTCCACGCACCTTTTATAGCATAACCACATCCTTTTATACGTTTTCCTAAAAAGGAATTCCACATATTATAATAGTGATTTTAGAGCGGAAAGATAATCTGGCTCATCACCAATCTCTTGCACTTGTTGTGAATGTATCACTTTTCCATTCTCGTCCAATACCAGCACCGCTCTGGAATGAAAACCTTCCATAGCACCAGAAACCATTTGTAAACCATAATCCTTACCAAATTGTCCATCTTTAAAGTCAGAAAGATTTGTAACAGCATCAGTGCCTTCGTCGTTCGCAAAACGTTTTTGTGCAAACGGCGTATCTCGAGAGATGCAAAGTATTTTGGTGTTGTTTAGTCCCGAAGCTTTTTCGTTAAATTTTCTAACCGAAGTCGCACACGTATTTGTGTCGATACTAGGAAAGATATTCATCACTACACGCGAACCTTTAAAGTCTGATAGGTTTTTTTCTGAAAGATCTGCGGTTTTAAGTTTAAAATCGGGTGCAGAATCTCCAACTTTTGGAAGATTTCCATTTGTTTTTATCTCGTTTCCGCCAAGTGTTATAGTTGCCATAATCTTTTAATATTTTTATTATTATAATTTATTTTTTTCTAAATGAATGATAAAAGTAGAACTTAGATTTATTCTGAAATCCTATCTGAAGC
>Ga0115567_10002397_pt1 | contig 18521 bp, 17 predicted proteins | sample COGITO_mtgs_1204_2_FD_88679 | JGI IMG/M metagenome (GOLD analysis project Ga0115567, IMG submission 88679) | Pelagic marine microbial communities from North Sea - COGITO_mtgs_120412 | ecosystem: Environmental > Aquatic > Marine > Epipelagic | place: Germany:Helgoland, sampling site Kabeltonne... | reverse complement strand
TAGTCGTGGAACTACGAAATTCAACCCGTATATTGTTGCAGATGGATTGTATACCGAGCAAGTTGGCGTAGGATTATTCTTGCCAGTAGCTGATTGCATCGCGACAGTTATATACGATCCTAGCAGAGGTGCGCTCGCGCTGCTGCATATGGGTCGACACTCAACGTTCTCGGATCTGATACCAAAAATCCTAAATCACTTTGTAACTCAGGGCAGTAGTATCAAAAATTTAGTCATTTGGATGGGTCCAAGTGTGCAACGAATATCATACAAACTTGACCATTTCTCATTCGAGCATGATGCGACGTGGCAACCATTTTTTGATAAAAAAACAGACGGGTACTATTTAGATATGCAAGGGTATAACCGACAAAAATGCATTGCAGCCGGAGTATCATCTGAACAGATAACTATTTCGGCTGTCGATACGGTCACGAATGATAACTACTTTTCTCACTCTGCTGGAGATACTACCCAGCGATTTGCAGTGCTTGCGATGATGCGCTAGCTTACTGTCTCTGTTATAATTACACTAATGACAAAAAAACATCTCTATATCACAACTGCTATTCCGTATGTAAACGCTAACCTGCACATCGGCAATGCACTCGATTATTTACAGGCTGATGTGCTGGCCCGGTACCATTCGATAAACGGTCGCGAAGTTCGCTTCCAGGTGGGCACAGACGAGCACGGTAATAAAATTGCCGCCAAAGCCAAAGAGCTAAACCTAGATCCCCAAGAGTACGTCAATCAGCAATACGGCAACGTCGAGGCACTGATAAAAGCTATCGGTGCATCCTATACTGATTTTGTGCGTACCACTGATCAGCATCATCAAGATTCTGTGCAGCATATATGGCAAAAACTCGAGCCGTATATTTACAAAAACTCCTATAATGGCTGGTACTGTGTCGGTCATGAAGCATTTTTTACCGACCGCGAAGTTCAAGAAACAAATGGCGTCTGCCCTGATCACCAAAAGCCGTATGAGCAGGTCAGTGAAGAGAACTATTACTTTAGACTAAGTGCATTTACTGATCGGATCCGTGATGCGATTGAGTCACGCAAATTTGAAATTGTACCAGCGTTTCGTGCCAAAGAATTCCTCAAATTTCTCGAGGGAGACCTCGATGATATTAGTATCTCACGCTCCCGCAAATCGCTCAGTTGGGGCGTTCCTGTACCCGGTGATGACTCACAGGTTATGTATGTCTGGATCGATGCACTCTCGAACTATCTCTCGGTTATCGGCTACCCAGATGACGACAATTGGCAGAATTACTGGCCAGCTGATGTCCAGGTAGTTGGTAAAGACATTTTACGTTTTCACGCTGCTATATGGCCAGCTATCTTGATGGGGCTTGAGCTACCACTGCCTAAAAAACTATTAGTTCATGGGTTTATTAACGTTGGCGGAGCCAAAATGAGTAAAACAGTCGGCAACGTCGTAGATCCGATGGAGATTATTGAACAATACGGTGTCGACGCCTTTCGCTACTATTTTTCTCGTCACATCCCGACCATGGATGATGGTGATTTTACATGGGAAAAATTTGAAAAAGCCTACAATAACGAACTCTCAAACGAGCTTGGTAATTTAGTCCAGCGCGTAGTTGCGATGCTCAATCGTTATCAAGCTGGTGTTATCGGTGATCAGAAACCAGGTGAACACGACACGAAACGCTATCATGATGCCATGAAGGGCCTCGAGATGAGTAAAGCCATGGATGAAGTATGGGCAATGGTTCGATCACTAAACCAGTATCTCGAGACCGTAAAGCCGTGGGAAGTTGCCAAGAAAAAAGATACTGATCCTGACGCTGAAGCACACCTGGCCGAAATTCTAACCCACTGCGTTGGCACGCTTCGTCAAATCGCCGAACAATTGATGCCATTTTTGCCCGATACTGCCAAAGCTATCGAGCATATATTCGAAGGCGGGGCGGTCAAATCGTACCAAGGCGTTCTTTTCCCAAAGCGTTACATCCATACGCCCGATCCTCGTGCGCCAAAACCTCCTCAGCAGACCTAGGCTGTAACAGCTTTCAGTGATTGCGCTACAAGTGATTGGTAACGATCGACTACATCTTCTGGCCCAGTATGTTTGCCGACGCTATCACTGAGTTTCACGGTGGGAATACCATTTACCTTGGTGGCCTTCATGACAAAATTATTCGGCTCAAGTCCTAAATCATTTGTCAGGGTAGTACCCCAACCGTAGGTAGTATTGATTCTGCCTTTGAAATAATCTGCTAGTTGGACTATTTTATCTATGTCCAAGCCATCGCTAAACACAATTGTTTTATCGCGGCTATCAACGCCGCTGCGCTCGTAAAAATTTATTACTGCCTCCCCAAACTCGATAGGATCACCGCTGTCATGACGAAGTGAGTTCCAGCTTTGGGCTTGTTCGGGTGAGAAATCAGCAAAGAAAAAACCAGTCGTGAACGTGTCTGTTAGCGCAGTTGAGAGATCACTACCGTATTTGGCTTGCCAGTCATGAAGCATCTCGCTATGGCCGCTGAGTGGATTATCACCTCGCTCCTCGGCGAGTGCAGCGTACCCCATCGGTAATTCATGAGCAAATGTACCGATTGGTCGGAGTCCGAGCTCATGAGATAAAAACACATTTGAGGTACCTACAAAATTATCAGGACATTCACTAGCGAGTCGCTTAAGTACGTGACGGTGCCATTGGTAGCTAAACCGTCGTCTTGTTCCAAAATCTGAGAATTTGATATCTGGACGACTGCGTAATAGCTCAATTTTCGTATCAAGTCGACGGTTGCCTTCAGCGTAGAGCTGATCAACCGAAAGGCCCTCTTGGGCTATTTTCCCTTCATAGTACAGTTCATTTAGTTCGCTCATAACAACTGTTTCCCAAAACGAAACGAGGGGCCATTTACCAGTTGTCGACACATCTAAATCACCCGACTCACCATAGCGGACTGTGAGAGGGGGCAGCTCACTATCTGCCAGGTAATCGAGGTATTCTGGTGTAAATCTAGCGCTACCATCTTGCGCCTCAAGACTCGCGAGGTAAGCAATCTCATCTGGTTGCCATCCAGACTGCAGCGTCTCAATCCTGTCTTTTAGCTGCTCAGGTCTAACATATCTACTGAGTGGATTATCGCTGCGATTTTTCATTGTGAACGTCACTTCAGCATCAGGGTATTGCTCAAATTCAAGTTGACTCATGGTAGGCTTATAAAAATCTAGACCTTGTGATAGTTTTTGTTCACTCATAGTTAAACCTCCAAGCTACGTAAAATACTGAGTGCTTCCTTAGAACTGATTGCAAGCACTCCTGCATCTTTGATTGCATCCAGGGCTGTTTGTTCGTCGGAAGCCTGCATATTGACTGCTCTGATGGCATTTCTAATCAAATATATCTCTACGTCGTCATTGCTGCTATATATTTCGGCTGTATCTACAGCTGTTGCTTTGACGCAGTAATCGGTTGCAAGTCCGCCGATGAATATACGCGTTTTTTCGGCTGATTCAACGCTGATGAGTTGCTCGAGGTTGCGTCCATCATCGCTAATTCCTTCTGCTCCTGAATAGCCATCTGTTTGTCCCATACCTTTTGATAGAACGGTATCCGCATCTTTAATTATCAAACGGTCAGCGAAAGCTGCACCCTTAGTGCCAGCAACACAGTGGACAGGCCACTGCTCAAAATGAGGTGTCTCTGCTGGGTGCCAATCGCGAGTGAAAATAACTTCACCGTTTTGATCCCGTATCTCTTGAGCTAGGGAATTGATTGGTTCTACAACTTCAGCGCCACCAGGCACTGCTAGAGAGCCACTAATGAAGTCATTTTGGATATCGACAGCTATCAGCACATTTCGTTGCTTTTGTTGTGTGCGTAATTGTTCTGGTGAATTCATAACATCTCCTTTACTTAGTGTTATATATACACTAACTTATATTCATACTATACCTTACTTACTGTGTTGTCAACACTAATTCGCTGTTTTATGATTACTATGCTATAAATAGTCTGTAATAGGAGACAGAACATGAGTATGCCGCGAGATATTGTATTTGTCCGCCACGGGGAGTCTGAGGCAAATATTGTGCAAAAACCAAATGATAGAGTCATAGATAGTGTGACAACTCACTCTATCTATGAGCGACCTGATTGGCAAAACCGGTTAAGCCTGGATGGCGTCGCGCAGGCGAAACAAGCCAGACAATGGATTGATGCTGAGCTAGGTGGTTTGGATAATTTTGATGCACTGTACGTGTCACCTTTTTATCGTACGCGCGAAACTGCTGGCTATTTGGGAGGTAACGAATTAAGTGGATGGACAATTGACGATAGGATCGTTGAGCGTAGCTGGGGAGTGTATGGCAAAGTGCCGAAAGCTGAGCAGCGTGCTCAGTTTCCACTGACGGAAGCAGAAAAACGTCGCAACCCGTGGTTTATACGACTTGACGGTGGTGAGAGCATGCCAGATGTCTACGGACGGTTTCGTGATTTTCAGAGTACACTACACCGCGAACAAGCCGATAAAAGAGTTTTCGTTGTCACGCATGGCGATTTTATAAATGCTGCCAGATATGGTATTGAGCGTATGACTCCAGAAGAGTGGGAGCTGCTTGACTCAAATCCTAAATATACCATACGAAATTGTACGCTCCTGCACTATACGAGGGTGAATCCCGATGATTCAAATGATGTACGGGATAAAATTCACTGGAAGCGTCATATTTATCCAGATGCAGTCGAGCAATCTCCTGAAGGCGGTGCTTGGGTTGAGCTTGATGAAAGACGTCGTTATAGTGGGGCTGAACTTCTGCTGCAAGCAGAGCAATCGAAGCGACTGCTCAATTGAATCACGATTGCTGGTTAAGCTATCCTGACTATCTCATCGAGATTATTGTTGATAAACGCCAGGGATTCTTCTACTCGTTTTTCTAGCGTGCCACGAGCCACAAAATATGGTTTTGCAGTACGCTTAGCCTGCTCAACGCACCAATCATGCATTTCGCGACGCAGATGTTCGCCGTCACGAATGCCGTCCTGAATGAATGGTATTTCATGGCCAGTTATAATGTAGAGATCTGCTGGATTTTGAGCGCCAATAGTCCGCATCTCGTCAGTGGTCTTGCCGACGTAGCGGCGCTGCCATAGCTCGGTCGTGTGCGCATTCGTATCACAGACGATCATACCGTTACTTTTTTGAGCCATTTTTTGTTCGTATTTATTCTGAAGCGCTCCAATAGTGTAGAAATCTTCATCCTGCCATTTGTAGTCCATGCTGATAAGCGATTCGGTGTAATATCGTCCAATTTCTGGCACCCAAGGAGTCTTCATTTTCTTAGCAAGTGCTTTTGAAAGTGTAGTAGTCCCAGTTGATTCTGCACCAATCACAACAATGCGTATCGCAAGGTCCCGCTTGACTGATGGTGACAGATAAGGCCAGTATTTCGTTAGGCTAGAGCGGACTTTGGTAGCTGAAATGGGTATAGTATTTCGGTCTACATCAACCATTACGTGCTCACATCCCATACACTCCGCCCAAGTGATTCCATAGCTTTCTGAGCTAAATACCACGTCCGGTTTGTAGCCTAGAAATGCGAGTGTATGATCAGCCCAAGCTTGAGAATCATCATCTTTATAGATATCCGGAATGACAGTAATTTTTGCAGTTGGATGGTTTTCTTCGAGCCACTGTTTGCGTTTGCTGACAGGTATTTTATAACGAGAATTATCAACTACGAGTACTTCGACCGAGTCGGATCCGGCAAGAGCAGTCTCTATTAGGTAATGGTGGCCGTTATGTGGTGGGTAGAATTTACCGACGACTATAGCGTTCATGATGTTGCCTGAGTTTTTTGTAGCTGACTAGCCTCGGACGCTTTCATAGCTTTGTTCCAGCAGTAGAGACCATAGAACGCGTTGACCAGGAAGATAGCAAATAGTATTGATACAAACAGCACGTCTTTGTAGAGGTAGAGACCGATAGCGACTATGTCGACTGCAATCCATAAGTACCAGCTCTCAACGCGTCGTTTAATGAGTAGGTACTGTGCCGCGAAGCTCATGATGGTCGTCGTGGCGTCAAGTGCCGGTAGTGAAGCGGCGATAGGGAATAGTTTTGGCAGCCATAGGTGGATGTTAAGTAGGACATAAGTGAGTATGACGCTAAAGAATCCTATGCCTCCGAGCCAGTATAGATTGGTTTCTGTAGAGTTTTTAGTGATGGCCACCTTTTGGTCACTCGGGTCTTTTCTGGTTTTGTGCCAGATGTACCAGCCGGCTATACCGGTGATGAAGTAGTAAATCTGTTCGAAAAAGTCAGCATAGAGGTTGATCTGATAAAACAATATGCCAAATAGTAGTACGCCGATAATACCGATAGGCCAGGTCCATATATTACGTCGAGCCACGAGAATGACGCAGACTAAGTTGAAAATAGTGCCGACAAACTCCAGGTAGCTTATGTCATAGCCCAGTAGACTAAAAAATATTGTGTTGATGTCGAAAAATGCTTGTATGTATTCCATGGCGGATCCTTTATTTGGTTATGAAGTAAGTATATTTTATAGTAATTGTAAAGTCAACACAAACTATAAAATATCATTACATAAGCATGATTAACAGTGGTCACATGTATGTTGCGATATCAACCAAAGCATTGTTATTTATATTGTAATATTGTAAAAATAATGTATAATAACATGGACCTGATGGTGGGAGTCAGTGTTCTTTAACTTATTTATCATGTAGGACACGTCGCAATCGACTGTTCTGAACATCAACTCCCCCTCAACACTTTCGAAAGGTAGGTAGAAGTTTATGGACTCCGTCCTTAGCTTCGTGATGGGCAGTTTATGGCTCGTCTTCCTCATCGGTTTGGTACTAACCGCCGGTGTTGTGTACACGCTCCGCTACAAGACAGCTTCAGCAAATGAAGTGCTTGTTGTCTCCGGAGGTGGAAAGGGACTCAAAACCTACATTGCCGGTGGTGCATTTGTAGGTCCAAAGCGTCGAGCCCAATTCTTCTCGCTAGAGACCAAGACCGTTCGGTCTAACGACCAAGAGACGCACTCAAGTACTCTGGTGCCGGTCGTTGTCAAATGGACAGCTCAGCTGAAGCCAGACTCTGAAAATAAAGATGCGCTGAATAAAGCAATTGAAGGATTCATTAGCTATGACAGTGATGAAGATATCATCAACTCGCTCCAACAGACTTTGGACGGTGAAGTTCGCGCAGTCGTTGCGACAATGACACCTGAAGACGTTGTTCGCGACAAAGATGGTTTTAGTACTCAAGTCACACAAAATGTCCAGAAACGTATGACCGAGCTGGGCTACAAGCTCATTTCGCTCAATATCTCTGAAGTGACTGACCGAAACGGTCACTATCACAACTTGGCTACCCAGGATCGTGAGGTCCGACGACGTGAATCAGAGAATTTCACAGCGGCTGCAAACAGAGATGTGTCTGTTACCAAGGCTAAGGCTGACGAGGAATCACGAGCTGCTGAACTATCACGTGATCTTGCTGTTGCTGAGAAGCAGCGCGAGGTCACGCTACGTACGGCTGCAATCAGGTCTGAGACTGATCTTGTGACGACTGATGCTGAGTACGCTGGTCAGCTCCAAGCTGAAGATCGCAAGAAAGATCTTGCGGTTCGCCAAGGTGAAGTTCAGGTTGTCGAACAGCAGCAAGCTGAAGCGAGTGCTACTGCACGTCGTGCGGTAGAAATGGCCAATGCTGAGACTATGAAGCAGACACGGGCAGTTCAAGCTCAATCTGAAAAAGAACAGGCCGAAATTGCCGCTGCTTCGAAAGCTCGAAAAGACGAGATTGCCGCTGAGTCAGCTGCCAATGTTGCCAAGCGCAACGCTGATGGTGAAGCTGTCGCTGCTAAGTCTCGTGCACAAGGTGAAGCCGATGCCATCAACTTGACGACCGAAGCAAAGGCAGACGAGGTTCGCAAGACCGGTTTGGCCCAAGCAGAAGTGACTCGAGCCAATGGCGAAGCTGAAGCTGCTTCCACCCTCGCAAAGGGCAGGGCTGAAGCTGAAGTTCAACGCGAGATGGCTGAAGCACTTGCTGCAAACGATGGAGCAAACCTGCGGGTTACTCTTGCTGAGATCGAGCGTGACACCAAGATCACAGTGTACACCGCCGTTGGTACAGCAATGGCCAAGGTCGGCGAAAAGGCCACCTTTATCGATATGGGTGGTAAGTCTGCTGGAGATGGGGATCTGCTGTCGGGTGTTTTGGCAAACGTGCCAGAGCTTCTCAAGCAACTCGATGTCAAAAGCCAGGCGCTGCTTGGTACTTCTATTGGAGAAGGACTCGGATCATTCATTCCGTCAAAGGGAAGTGACCAGTCCAGTTCAGAGGTCAATCCAGCATCAAGTCTTGGAGACACATCAACTATTGACGGAGTCAGCGTTGACGCGTCTGTGGACGGTGTTGATGAGACTAGCCATGAAGAGCTTCCAGTAATTCCGGAAGTGACCCCGGCTGATATCAGCGATGAGCATGACGATGAAGACGTTGATGGCGAAGAGCCTACTGGCGCCTTCGGACCTCACGAGCAGGAAGATGATCTAGGTAACTCTGGAGACGTCACCCGCGAGTAGGGTTTATCGCGACGCCACATGATGAATAAGTGAGGGAGAGCTGGTATAAACCAGCTCTCCCTCATCCATCTTTTTAGCGTAATGAATGCTACTGTGTACATTTCACTATGTTTTACTTATAAAAAGTGTAAAGCAGGGTGATATAGACAGAGTAATAGGCCTATAAACACTTGTTTGTATGCATGATTATATAAATTCACTATATACCTTTAATAAAAATGGCAACTTTATTTATGTGGTATTGTATTTATTTTTAGTTAGTGTTAGTATAACACTAACAACCAATACACCCACAAGGTTGCCGCCTCTCCTGAATAAGGATTGAGGCGTGGCGGATCACAAGTGAGCACGAAACGCTCCTTGCAGATTAACAACTAACCACAGATATATTAGATGAGGAGATGATGGTGATGTCCAGTTGGGACATTTCAGGAGGTAGTATGATCGGCCGTAACCACCGGTTGGTTGGCAAGAACAACCAGGACGCATGGTGCGTCAAGCAAACTGCAGAGTATACAGTCGCAGTTGTCGCAGATGGCTGTGGCAGTGCCGCACACTCTGAAGTCGGTGCCTCTATCGGTGCCCAGCTGACGGTCGAACTGCTTTCGCAGCAAGCCTCGTCTGGTCAAGAAATTAATTGGCGTCAGCTGGAGCGAGCAGTCATGAGTCAGCTAGATGTGCTGGTGCGGGCATTAGCCCTTCCATACCGAGAAGCGATAGAGCGATTTTGTCTCTTCACGCTCGTCGGTGTGGTGATCGGACCTGAGCGTTCAGTATTCTTCGTCTGCGGTGACGGCATAGTCGTCACTAACGGCGTCATGACTGAGCTTGGGCCTTTCCCTGGTAATATGCCACCATACCTGGCCTATCAGCTATTGGAAAGTGAGCTACAGCTTGATCCTGATCTCGTCAGGATCAAGCCACTACTCGAGATGCCAACCCATGAGCTCAGCTCATTTTTGCTTGGCACCGACGGAGTCACTGACCTTGCACGTCTTGAACATCAGATGCGACCTGGACTCGAAACGACAGTCGGTCCGCTCGCACAATTTTGGCAAAATGATCGATATTTTCGGGGAAATCCTGAGCTTATCAGTCGTGAGCTGAAATTAATTGGGCGCGACTGGCCGCTACAAGAGCCCGAACCAGGGCTACTCGGCGACGACACAACAATGATAGTTGGGCGACACAGACTCGTGGACGGAGACGAATTATGAAGACGGTACAGATAGCTGGCCAGTCGGTTCGGCTCCAAGCGAGCCAAGTGATTGGCAAAGGTGGTGAAGCCGACATTTATCAGCTTGACCCTTCACGGGTACTCAAGCTGTATAAACGTTCGACCGATCCTGACTATGCTAATAATCAGCTGGCTCAAGCTGGTGCAGTAAAACGCATCAACGAGCAGCAGTCGAAATTGCCAGCCTTTCCCAGGGGCTTGCCACCAGAAGTGGTGACTCCTGCCGAGCTGGCACTATCAAAGAGCAAGATCGCTGGCTATACGATGCCCTACATCACCGGTATGGATACACTGATGAATTTCAGTAATCGTGCCTTTCGTGAGTCTAGTGGCATCGATGCCAACCAAGTCATCGGCGTTTTTCGTGAGCTCCGTAGAGTGGTCAAGCTGATCCATGGCTCCGGTGTTGTGATCGGAGATTTCAATGATCTCAATGTCCTGACGAACAACACGACCATCAAGCTGGTGGATGCGGATAGCATGCAGTTTGGCGGATACATGTGCCAGACATATACGAACCGTTTCCTCGATCCGCTACTTGCATCACATGGTGCACTGGAGCTAGCTAGGCCGCACAACGAGCTGAGTGATTGGTATGCATATGCAGTGATGCTTATGCAGTCAATCCTCTACGTTGGGCCATATGGCGGCGTACATCGACCCAAAACTGGCAAGCGTCTGCAACACGACGAGCGAGTGCTTCGACGGCTAACGGTATTTGACTCAGACGTCTTATACCCGAAGCCGGCCCTTCCACTCACGACTTTACCAGATGAGTGGCAGTCGTATTTCCAGACGATCACCGAGCAGAATACACGGGAGATATTTCCCGACAGATTGCTTGATGATATCCGATTTACGAGTTGCCAGCAGTGTGGCAGTGTTCATGGCCGTTCGGTTTGTCCGGGCTGTCAAAAACCAGGGGTGGTAAGACAAAAAATTACTATCCGTGGAACAGTCACTGCATCACGTGTGTTTCAGACCAAGGGAAAGATTTTGCAGGCGGCATTTCACGCTGGAACGCTTCGCTACCTCTATGAAGAGGCTGGCTCGCTGTATCGTGAAAATAGCCGTCAGTTGGTCTCGACTCGTTTAAGCCCCGAGCTTCGGTTCCGAATCCAGGCTGATCAAACACTCATCGGTCGAGGAACAGCTCTGTACATTGTGACTGCTGATGGATCTTCATCACGGCTCAATGTTGAGCAGTACCAAGGTAGATTACCCGTGTTTGGTACGAACGCTAAGCATAGTTTCTGGCTGCAAAATGGCCAGCTGATGCGCTCAAGCGTCCATGGTCCTCGCTACCTCGGTAGCGTCGTCTCTGGTCAGACACTATTTTGGGCTGGAGAGCACCTCGGTTTTGGGTTTTATCAGGCCGGTAGTTTAGTGCGTGGATTTATGTTTACGACAGATCGGCCTGGTCTGAATGATCAAGTTGACCTCGGAGTTATCCGCGGGCAGCTTGTTGATGCAACTTGTGTGTTGTCTGACACACGTGGCTGGTTTTTTACAGCCACGCAAGAAGACGGCGTACTAAAGCATCGAGTTCGTGTCTTGGACGCTCATGGTGCAGTCATAGCAACGTCGATGGCAGATGCCGGAGACGATAGCTGGCTTGGCCGTGGCATACGAGGCCATATGGCAATCGGAAGCTCGTTACTCGTAGCGACTGACGATGGCTTGCAACGCATCACTACTCATGGCGACCAAGTAGAAGTGGAACGAGAGTTCCCTGATACTGAGCCATTCATGAGTGCTCAGACATGGCTACTGCCAGGTCCGGGCGGGATTTACGTAATTTCAACTCATGAGATTACGCTCCTCACCATCAACTAGAAAGGAAGTGGTCCTCGTGACCAACGCTCAGAACACCCAGCTGCCACTACCGGATTTTTACAACTCGGATAACGTGGTGCACGATGATCGATGGATCGACTACGATGCACTCCAGACGGCAGCGACCGATTGGCGAGCTCAGCATGGCATCAAAGCGGCTAGTACTGATCGATTCAAAATCGGCCTGCTTGCCATCGATGTTCAGAACACGTTCTGCCACCCCAAAGGTGAGCTTTTCGTGGCTGGCATGGCTGGTGACGGCGCGGTCGAAGACTCTGTTCGGCTGGTGGAGTTTATCTACCGCAACCTCGGTGTACTCAGTGGCATTTCATGCACGCTGGACACGCACCGGATGTTTGCGGTGTTCCACCCGGCGTTCCTGGTTGACGAGCAGGGTAACCACCCGGCGCCGTTCACCCAGGTGACCAACGCTGAGGTCAAGGCAGGGGCATGGAAGCCCTCGCCGTTTGCTGCCTCGGCGCTCAGAGCCAATCTCATGGCGCTTGAGCGTCACTTGGATCACTATACCGCGGAGTTGGAGCGAGCAGGGCGCTACGCCTTGACGATTTGGCCCTACCACGGTGTACTCGGTGACCGTGGCCATACGCTGGTCAGTGGTCTGGCTGAGGCGGCCAATTTCCATGGCCTGGTGCGCGGCGCACAGCCGGGCATCGAGGTTAAAGGAACCGATCCGCTGGTCGAGAACTACTCGGTGCTCGGTCCGGAAGTTCGGCAGCTGTTCAACGGCGCACCTGTAGAGCGCAATACTCGATTCGTCGAGCAGTTGCTCCGCTACGATGCACTGGTAATTGCCGGCCAGGCCAAGAGCCACTGTGTGGCGTGGACCATCGACGACCTACTGAGTGAAATTCTGGCCAAAGACCCAGAGTTGGCTCGCAAGGTTTACCTAATGGAAGACTGCACGACATCAATCGTCGTGAAAGATCCATCTGGCGGTGTCATCCATGACTACGGCCCCGAAGCCGATGCGGCGTTCGACAAGTTCCGGGATGCCGGGATGCATGTCGTGAAGTCAACTGACCCAATCCAGAGCTGGCCAAATATCCAGCTCTAAGCCACTCTCCCTAGAAAGGAACGTGAGAACCATGACAAGTAATACCTCACTCGCTGCACTGATTGGTGATGCTGGACTCGATCCAGCAGGCACCTCAGCTATGCAGTTGGTTGTCGACGACCTCGGCCCGGTTATCCAAGCAGGGCTTGGCGAAGTCGATATCGACGACATCACTACAGCCGAAGTCGTACTCGTAACTGTCGTTATCGATGACAGCTCTTCGATTCGATTCGGTCAGAATACTGATCTCGTTCGCCAGGGTCACAACCAGGTGATCGAGGCACTCAAAGCGGCAAAGGCTTCGGCTGGTGTCTTGATGAGTTGTCAGTATTTGAACGGACCAGTGCTTTATCCGTACGTCGCGTTGGATAACGCGGTGCAGATGAGTACTTCCAATTTCAATCCGTCTGGTGGTACGCCACTGTACGATCGGACGGCAGAGGTGCTCGCTACGGTGACTGCCAAGATGTCCGAGTTTGAGCAAGGTGGCGTTGCGGCTCGCGCAATCACCATTATCGTCACTGATGGCGCTGATGGCCATTCGCGGCGTCAGACGCCTAGCTCAGTTCGCACGATGGTGGAAGCTTTGACGCGCACTGAGCAACACATCACGGCCGCGGTAGGCATTGATGACGGATATACAGATTTCCGTCAGGTGTTTACTGAGATGGGCCTACTGCAGGAGTGGATCCTCACACCGGGTAATTCACCGGCCGAGATCCGCGCTGCATTTGGGACCGTCAGCCAGTCGGCAGTCCGTGCATCTCAAGTGGCCAACTTTTCTCAAGGTGCTATCGGTGGCTTCGGCAACTGAGGCAACGTGAGTTGGTCAACACTCTGTGGTTATTGTGCGTGAGTAGTGTAGCCATACGCTATTTGTGACGAGCCACTGGCCGTGAACACTTCTAGAGGATTAATTCTCGAAGTGTTCACGGCCATTTTAATATGAAACGGAAGTATATCTAGAGAGAGTCAAAGCCGTTGTCGGCATCAACAAGAGTGTTTGATTTGAATGTATACAGTTTTGCGGGACGGTGGGCGCCTTCTCGCCAAGTGTCCCCAGTCTCTTTGATGAAATCAAGCGAAAGGAATTTTTTGCGAAAGTTTCTTTTATCGAGCGCACGACCGAGGATGCTTTCATAAGCAGTTTGAAGCTGTGTTTGGGTGAATTTTTTAGGCATCAGCGAAAATACTATGTTTGTATGCCCAAGTTTATTGATAAGTCGACTCTTGGCGAGATTGATGATTTCATCGTGGTCGTAGGCAAGTGTCGGCAAGTGATCTAGCGGATAAAATTGACTCTCTTCGCAACCCTCTCCGTGAGATAGTTTACGTCCGCAGCCCATATAAACGATTGAGACGGCATGTCCGCGCGGATCGCGCGCAACTGTGTCTATAGCGCAAACCTGCTCAATGTAGCTAAGATCTTGTGCAACATCGAGGCCACTCTTGAGATGAATGACTCTTTGGAGGGCTTCACGGGTAGTCTCGCCTTTGGGGTTGTAGCCACCTGGTAGCGCCCAGCAATTTTTGAAAGGTTCAGCACTTCTTTTTATGAGCAGCACTTCAAATATATTATCTTTAATCTGAAAGAATACACCGTCTACTGCTAACGTTGGTGGCTCGTATGATTGACTATAACTCATAGTGTCTAGTATACGCTATCATTGTCTGGTAGGCTATGAACTATGCTTATAGATACTCACTGCCATATCCATGAAAAAGATTATCCCAATGCCGAAGGTGCCTACACTCGAGCGTTAGAAGCCGGTGTCTCGCAGATGATTTGTGTGGGAACTGACGAGGATAGTTCTGCTCGTGCTGTTGCATTCGCGAGTAACCACGAGGGAGTATGGGCAAGTGTTGGACTGCACCCTCACGATGCGACCGAGGGAGTGACTGCTATAAAATCACTAAGAGCACTGCTTCAAAACGATACAAACAACACAATCGTCGCTGTTGGAGAGTGTGGTTTAGACTTTTTTTATGATAATTCTCCTCGTGAGGCGCAGATAGAAATGCTTCACGCTCAGCTCAGACTTGCTCAGGAATTCAAAAAACCGGTCATTTTTCATGTCAGAGAAGCATTTGCTGATTTCTGGCCGATTATTGACCAGTACGAGGACATAACAGGGGTGATTCATAGCTTTACTGATACTGAAGTGACGCTTAAAGAAGCCATTTCCAGAGGGTTTTCCATCGGAGTTAATGGTATTGCGACGTTTGCAAAAGATAAGCAGGCTATGTATGCAGCAATTCCGATAAATTCAATCTGTTTAGAAACTGATGCGCCGTTCTTGACACCAGTACCTCATCGTGGTACGGTAAATGAGCCAGCGCTGTTAACACTCGTTGCCACACATATAGCGAATCTCCAGTCTATCAATCTTGAGGAGCTCTCGCAGGCAACTGAGCGGTGCGCTCTCGACACATTTTCTCTAACATAAAAACCAACCGCAAAAATCTATTACTTATTACTAAAGTAGAGAGGTTTTATCGTGATAAACGATACAGATACGTTTTCTATTCCTGGTGGTCAGACCGAAACCGGTCAGATAAAAAAATTCATGGAATCTGATCATGGTGTCAATGAGACGCTAGAGTACATCAATTCTTTGTATGAAAAACCAAATGATAGTCAGCCTGAAAAACAAACGATTTTTGGGTCTGAAACGTTTGTAGTTGATCCTTTCAAAAAGCAAAATGCTCATATTGAAACCTCAGCTGCTCAGAATGAGGCTTTGACTACGCAAGAGATGCGTCCACTTGAGCTACATGAGCTCGGCGAAGCACTTGATGCTAAACAGATTATAGAGCTCGTGAATGGTAGCACGGCACGAATAGATTTTGTGAGAAATGCCAAGCTGAATGGTATCAATGACCCTTACAATCTAGCAGGTACCCAAAACAATACGAACATGAGCGTAAACTATGGCCTTGCTGCTTAAACGAGCACTTTCTTTGCTGACGGGTAATACTGCTCAGCCCAAAAAGCGTCCGTTTAAAGAGATGACTGAGCGCGAACTCATAGAACTTGAGTCTGAGCTCGGCCGTGACATTTTCGGTCCTATCGAAAAAGGTGGCCGTAGAGAATTTTTCTGTCTCGATAAACATACATGGATATGGTACGAGGAATGGATTGATGCCACTAAAGCAAAACGAAGTCGTACCACCCGTTATGAGCTCCACGATAATGGCATCATGAAATCTCAAGATGGTACAAATTACCAGTTCCTCGACGGTCAAGAGCTAAAAAACTTTGGGGTAGCGGTACGTATGTACTATGAACGTGTCATGCGCGGCCTCTATAAGCTTGACCCCGAGACAGGTGCTCCGCTTACGGTAGCGCCTGATACAATAGATAGGTGATGAATCCCAGTCATAATTCAATATATTTAGATAATGCTGCTGCGACGCCACTTGACCCACGCGTGCTCAAGTCTATGATGCCGTATCTTGAGTCTGATTTTTATAATCCATCAGCACTTTATGGGCCAGCTCAAAGAGCTAAGCAAGCGATCGAAGAGGCTAGAGTATTAGCTGCTAAACAAATTGGCGTAAAACCTTTTGAACTGACATTTACTGCAGGTGCGACTGAGTCAATAAATATACTGATATATGGGGTAATGAAACAATACGGTGGTGAAATAGTAACCACTGCCATAGAACACGATGCGGTGCTGGCGGCAGCTCGTCGGCATGCAGTCATTGAAGTTTCAGTTGATGAGCGTGGCTACCTAGCGGCTGGTTCTATCGAAGCTGCACTCACTAGCGAAACAACCCTAGTAAGTGTTGGATATGTTAATAATGAGCTTGGCGTCGTTCAATCACTTCGGGATGTAGCAGCGGTTATCGCTGCAGAGCGTCAAAGACGACTACGTGATAATGAGTCACGACCACTTTTTTTCCACACCGACGCCTCTCAAGCAGCTGGACTGCTCGATATATCAGTCTCACGACTTGGTGTAGACGCAATGTCGTTAAATGCCAGTAAATGTTATGGCCCTAAACAAGTCGGGCTATTATATAAGTCCCCAGAGATTGAGATTGAACCACTTATTGTTGGTGGTGGACAGGAAAATGGTCTCCGATCAGGAACTGAAAACGTTGCGGGTGTTGTGGGCTTTGCTCAGGCTCTGGAGCTCGCAAATGAACAGAGAAAAATTGAGTCTCATCGCATCGCTGAGCTTCGTGATATCTTACAAAAAAACCTTACGCAGCGTATTCCTGGCCTTGTAATAAATGGTCACAAAAAAAGACGAGCCCCACATATCTTGCACATTTCAGTACCGGGATTAGATGGCGAGCGTGCGGTATTTGCGCTTGATCAAGTCGGTATTTATGCAGCGACTGGATCTGCCTGTGCTGCCAATCGAATGAGTCGTTCTCACGTGCTGGAATCTGTCGGTATGAATACCCAACTTGCGGATGGCAGCTTGAGATTGAGTCTTGGTCGGTTTACGACTGAACAGGAGGTACAGTCCGCGGGCAAGACAATCCCGGACATCATAACAAAGGAGCTCCAATTATGATAAAAGTATTTGCAGTATTTGTGATTGTAATGATTGTGCTAACCGTTGTTGTGCTCCCAAGCTATCTTGGCCCAAATGATATTAAAAATTGCGAGGGACCATCAGAGCAAACGGATTGCCAGTCAGTCGATGCCATCATTGCGGTGAGCGGTGGTGATACCATCGCTCGTACAGATGAAGCCATCGCATTATATAAAGCTGGCTGGAGTGGTCTACTCATATTTTCAGGTGCCGCGGCTGATACTACTGGACCTTCAAACGCTGAAGTGATGCAACGTAGAGCTATAGATAAAGGTGTAGATCCGAGTATGATTTTCATTGAAGAATTCTCGCGCACTACAGCCGAGAATGCTAAAAATACTGCAGGATTTTTAAGTAAAAATAATATAGATCGTGTTATGTTGGTGACTTCAAGTTATCATCAACGTCGCGCAAGCTTAGAGTTTCAGTCACGTGTCGGCGATGAAGTAGAAATCGTCAATCATCCAGTCGCGTCTGATAAGCAATGGTCGTATTTTTGGTGGTTGCAGCCGAGCGGACTCTATCTCGCGTATAGCGAGTTGTTTAAGATTATTCTATTTTACGTACGGGGCATTATCTAGTGAGTCGAGTGTATGTCGGTATGAGTGGAGGTGTTGACAGTAGCGTTACTGCGGCACTGCTTATTGATCAAGGTCACGACGTGACTGGTGTGTATATGAAGAATTGGACGAGAGATCTGCCGGGGATGAAATGTCCATGGGCTGATGATCTGGCTGATGCGAAACGTGTTGCGGTGCAGCTCGGTATTCCATTTAAAGTCTATGATTTCCAGACTGAGTATAAGCAGTCCGTTGTAGACTATATGGTACGTGAGTATGAAGCTGGCCGCACGCCTAATCCCGATATAATGTGCAATCAAGAAGTAAAATTCAAACTATTTTTAGATGCAGCGCTGGCTGATGGGGCGGATATGATCGCGACTGGTCATTATGCAAAAACTAGTGAAGGTAAGCTGTATCAGGCAGTTGATATGGTCAAAGATCAGACTTATTTTTTGTACCGCGTGACACAAGACGCTCTATCAAAGACGTTATTTCCGCTTGGAGAATTAGAAAAATCATCCGTCCGTGAAATAGCCGCCGAAAAAGGCCTCGCCACAGCCGCTAAAAAAGATTCTCAAGGAATTTGCTTCGTTGGTTCGGTTGGCATTAAGGAGTTTTTGAGCCAATTTGTGAAGACTTCGCC
>Ga0115567_10002395_pt1 | contig 18524 bp, 7 predicted proteins | sample COGITO_mtgs_1204_2_FD_88679 | JGI IMG/M metagenome (GOLD analysis project Ga0115567, IMG submission 88679) | Pelagic marine microbial communities from North Sea - COGITO_mtgs_120412 | ecosystem: Environmental > Aquatic > Marine > Epipelagic | place: Germany:Helgoland, sampling site Kabeltonne... | reverse complement strand
TGTCGCCTGGGGAGTGGGGGGGGGGGGGGGGCGGAAGACCTGCAGGCCCGTCGCGCGCAGCACAACCCAGCGCCGCTCAAGCTGCTTCGGCAGCGCCTGCTGGCGGTAGCTCATCCACCCCTCCTTCAGCGCCGGGTTCTTCGTGGCGCGCGCGCGCTCCGCGACGCTGCGTGGATCCTTCCCAAGCCGCCGCAGCTCCTCGGCGCGACGCTTCTCCTCCTTCAGCCGCCGCTGCTGGATGCGGTACGCTTCGAGCCGCACCTCGGCCTTGGCCGCCTCGAGGCGGAACGCTTCCTCTGCTGCCGCGCGCGCCGCGACGGCCGCCTCCCGCTCCGCGTGCTCCTGCTTCACGCGCGCCATCTCTGCCTCGAAGCGTAAGCGCTCTGCTTCCTCGGCATGGTAGCTGATCCGGTTGAACGTGTACGAGAGAATACGGTCGCCGTCTTCCGCTATGTGTTCCGTGACACGCACCACCGGCTGCTGGTCGAGCTGTGATTGCATCGCCGCGAGCTGCTCACGCATTTTCACCAACTGAGCCTCCACCCCCTCTTGCAATGCTGCCTTATCCGCCTCTGCATTGAGCCAGCGCCGCCGCTCGCGACGTGCCACGTCACCCTCCCCAGGCACCATCAGCGCGAGGTTCACGGTGTCTGTTGCCGTTCCAGGCCTCTCGCCGGCGCCGCACACGCGCAGAACCTCGTGCACAGCTGAAACTAGAGATGCGTCGTCTAGGCTTGCCCAGTGGTCCCGGAGCCGCGCAAGGACTGCAACAAGCGCGCGGAGAGATGCCTCATGTCCGGCAACCGAGGCTTCGAGTCGCTGCCGAGTTAGCGCTGCGGTAGCCGCAGCAGCCGCAGCAGCCGCCTCTGCCTCCTGGAGGCGAGCTCGTTCCTCTGCTTCTCGCGTGACAGCAGCTGCTTCAGCTGCCGCGGCAGCTGCTGCTTCCTCCTTTGCTGCCTGTGCAGCTTCGTCTACTTCGTCCTCCCGGGTCGATGCATCGACAACGCCCGAATGCTCGCCCGCGTCAGCAGACTCGCCGTTGTCAGCCACTACAGCAGCCAGGCCGTTATCACTTCTGGCGTTCACCTGCTCAGCTGCGCCCTCTTCTATTTCCCCGCCAGCTGCTGTTGGTGGCGTGTGCAATTGGATTCCGACATCCGTGTTACCGACTGCCCCATCTGCCATCATCGCCCCTTGCTCGTCCGTCACATAGCGCGGCTCACGAGCGTCGCGACTGTCCTCTACTGCATCACCATCCCCATCGCTTTCACCGCCCTCGCCATACAGCGTATTGTCTTGCTCTTCGCCAACAACCGCTTCCTTCCCCGTGGCAACCGCCAAAGCTGATCGCTGTTTCTGTCTGGCAATTATCTCGGAAAGTCCCTCAATCGCGTTGCCTAGTGACACCACGTCTTGGAGCTCCGACGGGAGCGTTGCGCGTATCCGTATTGCTTCGGCGAGCAGGTCACCGGCACTACTGGGGTGCTCTGCCTCCGCGTTTGCCGTTCCATCCCCTGCATGTGCACCCCGGCCTCCCTCAGGGCCGTTGCTTGCGTTGATACGCCTAGTTCCACCTTCTGGTGCGTCCATATCCAAGTCCGCGCCCTTCACGCTTGGTTTTTCGCCGGCGCCAGCATCGCGGTTTTCTGTCGCCCTGATGGCGCCGACACCGGTGTCATGATCCCCAGGCACTGCCGGCGTTTCTTGCAAGCTTGCTAAATCAGGCAGATTTTGCTCCACCGTAGCCCCCCTTTGCTCACTCAGCTGATCCTGCTGGTCCGACGTAGTCATGTCCCCCCCTACACTGCTTTGGCCCTCACTGCTGGTGTTTTCTACTGGCACTGCCGACGCAGGACGACCTGCGTGAGTCGTCACCTCCCCGTCGAAATCTACAGTTTGAGTCTCAACCGACGCCATCGCAGCGCGTTGTAGAGCTAGCCCGTCGCTCCACTCTAGCCCAAGAATCAGCTCAGCCTCTTCTAAGACGTCCGCGTCGCGACCCACCGCCACGTCCCGCGTATACTTCGCCCCCCCCGAACGCGCGACGGAGGCCTCCCGCTCCAGCTCGGCCATCAGAGACTCCTCGTCGGTCGAATATGGCGCCAGGAGTCCTGGCCCGCCCTTACTGGACTCACCCGTTGCGCTCTTCCTGATGATTCCCCGCAGCGTGTTGGCGAGCTGTGATGGTGCATGCCCGAGCTCTTCGAGCACAGCCTCCCTGTGTGATGCTGGGAGCATATCAAGCAGCTGCAGACCCTCGCTTAGGAGCGCCTCTTCGTCGGGACCCCACCCAAAAGAGGACAGCTGTTCTGCATTACTGGCGCCTGTCGCTGGTCGACTTCCGACGCTGCGCGGCGTTGGCGGCGCAGAGCTTGCTGCAAGGCGCCTCAATGCGGCAGCCAACACGGAATCGCTCCCCGCAAGCTGGTCCAGCACGGCGGCACTTTGACTAGGCGGAAGACACGACAGCATGGCAATCCCCTCTGTAACAATGCCGCGAAGCGCAGAACGGGTGGCTGTCTCCTCCGTTGCGGGGGGCTGCGTCCCCGCCGACGCACCCTCGCCGCCTTCCACCACAATGTGTGAGGAATCACCTTCAAGCGAACCTCCCAACCCGGACCCCGCGACGTCAACCGCTGCCGCCAGATCGTTGACGCCAGCGTGCGCATCAACCCAAGCCATGCTTTTAGCGATCAGCTCTCGCAATGGCGTGTTCAGAGTCGTCCCGCCGCCATGGATTCAACGGCCTTGGGCTGCTGAATGGCTCAAATCTCTCGCCGAAGTCAGACTCCAATCGCCTGCCACGCTTGTGGCGGGGCTTCTCGCGAGCGTCCCTGTTCTGCATCAAACGGGCCGGACGTGCGTATTGTATAGTAGTGGCGCGCGATGGCTGGAACATATCGTCCTGGCACCCTCAGGGTGCAGGAGCTGCAGGTTCACTCAGAGGAGGAGGACGACGAAACTGAGAATGGTGTTCAGGAGCCAGCACATAACAGCGAACACGATGCCCGCGCAACGCGACCTCGATCACAAGCGCTGCAAGGCGGAGGCTCTTACGGAGCCTTCCGGCCACTTCCGACCGGCGGGATGGCCCTTCATGCGCCAGCGCGCACCGGGAGCGGGTCAGGCTCCGATAGTCACTCAGGGCGAGGCCAAGGCAGCAGCCGAAGACATATGCATCGCGGGGAGGGACGGCTGCCAGTATTCTTCTCGTTGCAAGTACTCTCACGGCCGCCTTCCTGCATTGCAGCAAGATGCAAGATTTCCCAGCCCTTGCAGCGCCTGAAGGGAGAGAGCGCTCTGTGCGCAGGGTGACTCGGGATCAGAGCGTGGTTCATCACGCCGCTCGGAGCGATCGTCCCCAACCAATTCTATCGACAGTGCGTGCCCAACCGCTGTCCCGTGTAGACCCACTGGCCTTCAGCCCAACTTCACCTGGCCTTCAGCCCCACCTCACCGCCCCCCCCCCGCGGTGCGTGTGAGCAGGTCTTACGAGCAGCTTCGACAGTCTTTTCACAGACGGCACTGTTGCACCGCGCATGCTCATCCGCGAGCTGGCCTCTAAGATGCGTTCGGCCGATGAGTCTAAGGCGGCCGCGGCGGCGAAGAACGTGCACGACATTGTGCGAGAGGGCTGCGCAACATGGCGCCAGAATCAGACAGAGATCTGCCGATCGCATGAGATGCTGCAGGCACTTGCTTCGCTCCTTCGCTCACCGTCTGAGCGCTGCCGCTACGAGGCGTGCCGGGCGCTTGGAAACATCGCTTTCCAGAACCCCGGTCTGATCGGACAGGCACTGCCACCTGGCGCGCTGGAAGCCACTGGCGCTGCAGATGCTCTGGAAACGGACAACTGTCTTGCGCTGGTACGGACAGTCGGTATGCTTGATGGGCTACGTTATGTACTACAGGTTGGGAGCGTGAACAGCAAACACGAAGCTGCACGCGTGGTAAACAACTGCGCGGCCTACTCGGTATCGGCAGCGCAAGTGATCGTTCAGTCGAGCGGGCTGATCCAGGCCCTTAAGGGGCTTTGTGGTGCGGCGGGGCGCGCACAACGCACACGCGCCAAAGCGATCGGCGCAATCAACTGCCTGAGCACGTACGATGAAACGCGGCCTTACCTCGTCTCGTCGCGCGTAGTTGAGGATGCCCTTATCCCTGCGCTGCATCAAAAGAAGAAGGCGTTCGGAGACTCCGATGAGTTCAAGGCCATGCAGGCTGATGCCGTGATGGCGACAGCAAATCTAGTGGGGAAGAACGAAAACTCGCCGATTGCAACAGAGCCCGATGGGCTACGTACTGTCATAAAGTGTCTGCGCCACGGGCTAGATCGCCACGTCTGGGCAGGCATCACGTGGACATCATATTCGTCGCTACTACCGCTCTCGAACTTGACTGTCTCCGATTGCAACAAAGAGTTACTCGCAGAACTTGGGCTTGTCGAGCTGCTTGTGCGGGCGATGGCAGAGTGCATATCTTCCATCGAAGAGGAGCTAGCGATGGAGTGCCTTGAGAATATGGTATTTCTGCGAGAGTGCCGGCGCCGGATGGTCGCGTGCGGTGCAGTAGAGCGCCTCGGACTTCTCCTCCGAGGGAACGCGTCATCGAACAGGCCGGCGAGCACCGAAGACGTGATGCGTCGCGCTCAGCACATTCTCTGGTGGCTTACGAAGCGCGAGGTGCCAGCGCCCTCCTTCACCTGTTGCGCGGACTCCCTTGGACGTGACTGAAGCTGACACGTGTTTGCAGAGTCCCGAGCTGCTGCAGCTAGTGCAGGTTCACCAGACGCCTTTCACTGGGCGGCACATCTTGCTGAGTTACGACGCGGACTCCGAGCTTGACGGCTACCTTGACTCTGTCAATCAGATCAGGAACCACCTCGCCAGCATGGGCCACACGATATGGGCCAAGAAAGACTGCGCCGAGCCAGAGCTTGCCGAAAATATTGCGTGCGCCACGCTCGTCATCATCTTTATCTCGCGTGCTTACAAAGAGTCGCCCACCTGCCGCCTGCAAGGGCAGTTTGCGGACGAAGCCCAGAAACGCATTCTGCCGATGGTAGCTTGCCGTGCGCAGCAACCAACTTACCCGACCCGTTATTGCCGTGCCATGCCACGCTAGGCTGCAGGCTGTCGTGCACGTTCTGAGTGTGTTTTGCATGCGCAGCTGCTTGAGCCTGGCTACAACCCCGATGCTGGGTGGGGCTGGCTTGGCAAGGTGGACGCCCCGCGCCCCCGCAAGAGGCCGCGGTACCTAGCGCTGATTTCGACCCCTGAAGGAAGTGCCGTCCCTGACCCGGCGCTGGGCGGAGAATCTTTATTTATTTATTTGTTTTTCCAGGTTACATTTGCGGTGCCCGTGATGGACCTCTGCGCTGGGGTGAGCGACCTCGTGCTGCCCACTGTCGACGCAGCCGTCCGCCAGGCGCTGCAGGCGCCTGCAACGATACGGACGCCGCAGGGGCAGACCGCACGGACGCCGCGCGGCTCTGTGAGCCCGACACCGGCGAGCCCCTCTATGCGGCCGGTGATGGCAGGCGCCGCATCCACCTCGCCAGCAGTGCGCCCGCTTGTCATGGATCAGCCGATGCCTCCTTTCGGGTCGCCGAGCACGCCTGAGAGAAGCGCGTGGTGGGGCGGCCCACGGCCAACGTGAACGATAAATGAATTGCATAAAATGCTACTGTCGGAAGGTCGCAGCTCGGGCAGTGCCCGGCTGCTGCAAGGGACCCTAGGACCCTCCGACGTTTCAACTTTCATTCAAGCGCGTGCAAACCCGGCACCGGGTGCACCGCCTGGGAAATATGTACATATATCGGTGGCAAACACACAGGTATCAGTCCCTGGGCTCAAAGTTTGGCAGTGCGCTCATCTTGCCCTCACGAAGAAGCTGCTGTGCGGTCTTGCCAGCGATGTGTTCCGTGATCCTCCCGCGGAGGTACTCATCGATGTCGCGCTCGTCTTCCGAGGACCCACTCTCCTCGAGATGGTAGAGCGTGACCGCATCACGTGCCTGCTTCACCTGCATCAGGCCACTTCCGCGTTAGAAGGGCGCAACAAATTGCATTCAGACACGGGTCCCGGGCCAACCGGTGAACACCTGTCGCTCCAGGTCCTCGCAGTGCTCAAGCTCCCTCTGGTAGGCAGACTTCCAGCCCTCAACGTCACCGACCCGCCGGGTCTGCTGATCGTTCTCTGTCTTCAGCTGCTGCCCGTGTTCTTCCTGCGCGACCGCCTCGATGATGTGATGTTGACGGAGTCGCTCAACCTCCTGCATGTCCCACATCGTTTGCTCATTCCGACCTGTTTGCTCGTACAGGGCTCGGAACGTTTCGGCGACCTCGTTGTGCCAGTACAGCATCAGACGTTTTTTCGCTCGATTGCGCTCGCGCTCAAGCACCGGGAGATTCGGTGCCTTCGAGTTGTACATCTCCGCAGCAAATATGCGGCGGTCGAGTGAGTGGATGTAGGCCAGCACCGATTCCTTGTCGCGTGCCCACTCCTCTTCCTCCGTCGCCCGCACCACGGCGTTGAGCATGTCTTCGACCGTGTCCTCCTTATGGAACTCACCCATCTCTGCCTCGCCCTCCTGCATCGCCGCACGGTGCGCCCAGCGCGACGATGGCCGCTCCGGCGGTTTTGGTTTGTAACGGTCTCTTACAATCGCGAGAGTGCGGTCAAGGCTCGTCCCCAGGCGAGAGACTATCTCGTCCCATGCAAAAAGAGGCAACCCCGTAAATGCATTGAACAGGTAGGGCATCCACCGTGGCGCCTGCGGGCGACCCTCATAGATATCTAGGAAAAGCATACCGACCGCAACGGTGTATGAACCTCCAAGGATGAGGAGGAAGACCAGGTTCAGCGTCCAGACGCCGTCAATTTCAACGCCGGCAAAGTCGTCCATGTGCGGCTGCGGCTGCAGCAGAGGAATTCGCAATTTTGCATTCTCGGCACCGAATGTTGTTGTGATAATCTTGAGTCCTGTTTGGCCAACAATGTTGGTCAATGCTGCGAGAATGATAAGGACAAGTTGCACTTGAAGCCAAATGTCGCAGTAGTTGTGGAGGCGCGAGCGATGAGGCATGCAGTAAAACGTGAAGCCGAGGTGAACGACTGAATACGTGGCAAGGGCAAGCAATTGAATGTAGCCACTGCGGGACACGAAGCCCACAGAAACGGCAAAGACGGCTTTTCGCAGGATGACGGCCATTTCCCAATAGCACCATTTCATCTGATAGCACTCTGTCAGGAAGCCAAACTCTCGCACGAAAACACGATCGAGGATGAGCTCATTCCGCCAGCCCTGGCGGAGAATGAACATCTGTACGGCCGGAAACGCGAAGAGCCACGCACTGCCAACCACAAGTGAAGTGATAAACATGCCTTGGTAGGCCCCCGAATCGCACGAAAATCCGGGACGCGCATCGAGGTAGTGTAGGTCTGCTGGCAAAACGTGGGTGCATGACCAAGGGATGAAACATGCGCTCACGGCAGAGAGAAAGAGTAGGTTCAGTGCGAGGCTCGTCCACCAAACTCCAGTGTCGCGCAACCTGTGGATTTGCTTTTTTGAGAGCACCCGCACCTCATCTCGGTCCATAACCCGCACGCGCTTGCCTTTTTGCTTCCGTGGGCCCCTGTTCTGCTCGACTGCCTGTCTGAGCTGCTTTGCAGTGACTTCCTGGTTATCATTATCACCCCCAGAGGACTTATCAGAAGAGTTGACTGAATGGTCGCTGAGCTCGCTCTTCTCACTCACAGTTTCAACAGATTCATCGTCGCTCGCCATTCCGCCAAACTGACTGCTCGACGCAACTGAAGCTACTTCGTTCATCTTGGCGCGGCGGCGGTGCCGTTGCTCCTTACGATTTTTCCACTGGGCGTTCCCTGCGGCGATATCCAGGTAGGCCTGCTTAGTACGGAAGTAGTTATAACCTGGAAACAGGATGACGAGGGCGGCAGGAATGAGCGCCTGAATGAAAAACCGAAGATGGAATTCATCCCATCGCACGCCTGTGCACTCCCACTGTATGCCATCCAGATTGAGATTCAGCAGAGAAAGGGCATTCAATGCGGACTGCGCGGAGAGCGGCCACGGTACGCGCGCACCACTAAGGATCCCGCAGAGCTGCATGTGCGTGATGATGATGTAAAAGCAGCGAGCGCGGTGCGCGGAAAGCACGAACATCGCCATCCAAAACGCCACGACAAGCACCGCAAGAAATGCGAAGTACAACAGGCCCACCAGCGGCACTCCATAGAACAAGTGGCATGGTGTGCAGTGCCCGACTATGTCACGGTACCAACCATCCACGCAGTCCGAGCACACAATGCCCGTATAGCCCCCAGCACAGTACGAATTGGCCTCATATCCCAGCCGAGAGTCCCATGAGCGGAGACCTTCCCGCGGATGCTCTAGCGCTCGCAACGTGCAATCAGAGATGGCCACGTCTACACCCTGGGACGTGTAAGCGTCAAGCACGCGCGGCCCGTGCGTGATCTGTGCGTCCTTGTACTGGCAATGCTCCTCAGCTTCTTGAACATCCACGTCAGGGTAACCTGTGCGCGCAAACGTCGAGTTTCTCACGCGGCAAACAATGCATGGATGTAAGCATGTCAGGGGGGAGGGGGGGGGGCGATTGGCTGCGGGACACACACTGCGCTAGAGCAAGGGATGCACCTATGCAAACGCCGCGGATGTAGCGGAAGGAGCACGGCGCGAAGACCGCCTCGCCGGGCGTCCGCGCTCCCGTCACTGCGTCGAACGTGTCGTTCGTCCACAGTTCGCGTGAGGTCCAATAACCTGTGCGCGCGACAGGGAGCAGGCGCCGCCCGCTGCAATATGCGCCATGCGGGCACGGCAAGCAGCGCCGTCCGCCGCGCCCCTGCACGTCGTATGTACCGAACTCGCACTGGCACGAATGCTGGCCAATGGAAGTCTCCGATTTCGCCTTGGTGTTTGGCGGACAGGAGATGCACGAAGTCGACCCGGTCGTGAGCGTATACGCTTGCACGCCACACTTGAGGCATTGCAGCATGCGCTGGACTGGCGCGTACGTCCCGCCGGGACACGCCTCACAGCGCATCTGCCCGCTCCTGGCGTTGAATGTTCCGTGCGGACATGGGCGGCACTGATTCGAGCCGGGGATTGCGCTGTACGTGCCGGGGGGGCACATTTTGCAGCCCAGAGCGCCAGCCTCGTCCTGGTAGAAGCCTGCCGGACAGATCTCGCACGTGAAATCGGCGCCAGAGTGAGAGCCAAACGTCCCCTGCGGACAGTCCCTGCACACCCCCGTGCTGTGGTCGCACACGCGCCCCGTCGTGCATCGGATTTCGATCGTGATGATGTACTCCGCTGTTGGGAGGTCGTCGCCGGCCGTGACGTTCTTGAGGCGGTAGCGGAACTGCGCAAACGGCTTCCCGCACGTGTGCGCGTCCACTGTGAATCCGAGCTCATCGGGAAAGTCGACATACGCCCCCCCCGGAACAGCCGCGACGCCCCTGGCCTTGTCGGTGAAGAGCGTCCCGCGCTGCGGCATTTCCGTTACTGAGACGAGGAACGACGAGACCGGCGACAGGCCGTCGAAGCCCGGGTGAGTCCCCGGGAGCGGGAACACGACACCCTGCTCGACCGGTGCCGTGATCTGCGAGAGCACCACGGCGGTCCCGAGCGGTGTGTCCTTGCGTGCTGTGACTGTCAGGTCGATCTGCACGGTGGGCGACCAGTAGATGCGGGAGGAAAACGTCGCGGACGAGCGCTTGGCGCCGAAGCCGTGGTCGCGCACCGCGAATCGGAGGCTGTCGGCGCCGACGAAGTTGTGGTCGGGGATGTACAGCAACCGGCGTGCGGCGTCGCGCACGAAGCCGCGCGGGCGCGCAGCGCGCTTACCCTGCACCACCACCTCCTGCACCGCCTCAAGGAAGTTGGCGGCGCGCCCGTCGAAGGTCCGTCCGGCCTGCCCGCACGCCTCGATGCGCACCTGCGTGGTCTGGAAGGAGGTGTCCGGGAAGACCGGCGCGAAGCGATCCGAGTGCAGCTGCGACTGGTGCGGCAGCCCGCGGTACAGCTCGAACCAGCGGTCGTCGTCGGCCGTCACGTACGTGCGCTCCTCTCCGCGGACCCAGCGCGTGCCATTCCAGACCTGGTTGCAGTCCGAGATGCCGTTAGTCGCCGCGTCGCACGACACACGGGACGATGTGAACGTCTGTGACGCGCGGTACTGCCCACTGTCCTCAAAGCGCAGGTTCGGGTCAGTCTCCGTCCCGAGACGCATGCCGCGCTGAGCGATTTCGGCCTGGGCTGTGAGCACGTCCGCGAACTCGCCGGAAACAGCGTCGAAGTTGTAGTCGTGTGACTGGTCGGGGTAGGTGCGCTGCTTGCGCGCAAGGATGCGGAAGGGCGTGTCGTAGCGGATGTCATACATCACTTCGACAGATGTGACAAACACGGGGAACGGGACGTGAAGATCTGCCGCGACTGTGTCGCGCCCGCCGCACAGCATTCGGAAGTTTCCGTTGTCGTCAGGGTCAAAGGACCACGAACCCACACCGTATCCAGCATGGAGCACGGTGTCACTCGTTGCCTTGTTGCGCACAAGCCGCGAGTCGGTCACGTCTAGCGGGTCGAGAAAGCGGTGAACGGGAGTTTCTGCATCGTCAATCGCCCCTGCAGGGTCGACCACGACAGTCGCGTACTGGGTCGATGCCTCATCGGTCACGCTGATCGCTTCGCCCACTGCGCATGGCGCTGAGAGATTCTCTGCAAGACACTGGTAGAGATGGCCGTAGCGGGGAAATTCAGTCACGTACGTTGCAGGCAGCTCAGTGTCATCGGGGTCCGAGCCCGGAAGGCGAATCTCAACCATGGTGTCTTCGAGCGTTGCGTAGGCACCGCCTACTGCGACTGGGGGATTGTTGCTGGCACGTACTGATATGTTCACGTGTGCTTCCTGTGTCTGCCCTTGCGGATGCCGCATGCGCCAGTTGAAGTACGCTTCTCCAGACTGGTATTTCCCCATGTCATAGACAACAAAAAAGCCGTCGCGCGCATGCTGAAAGCCAGGAACGATGCGCGTGTCCACATAGGATGTGACCAACGTATCCGCGCGGGTAATTTCCTTCCCGCGGCGCATACAGTAGTTACCCAGCTGGGACTTGTCACACACACGACTCGCCGTCGCCTCGACCTCTGGGTCATCGAACCCTGGGGCGGACGCGCAGATGCACTCACTCACGTTCACAACGCCGTCTGAGAGCGTGACACGTTCAGCCTGGTAGAGCCGCCCTGTGCCATTCGCTGGCGGGTCCGCGTAGATCTCGAAGGGGGCGTTTAGGATTGAGGTCCCCTTATCAAAGTCAACAAATGTGAGCTGAATCAGCATCTCGGAGGACTCCTCCCAAATGATGGACGAGTTTAGAGGGATCGCCAGTTTTTCGATGACAACCTGCACCCAGTGGTGCACAAAGGGTGGCGGATTGTCCGGATCGACGACCAACTCGTTAGGCGGCAAGAAGTCGAATTTGCGGACCATAAACTCATCTTTGATGGTATCTTGAAGAATATCAACCCCCTCCGCGTCCTTGAGATAGTACGGGTACTCGCGCAGATGCGACGGTACGTACCAGACTGTGTGTTCGCGGTTCGACCAGTACGTAGTTTCGAAACCCGCTTCAACATATTCAGTGTACGGCCCAATGCTAAATTTGCGAAACTGATCGACAGTGACCTGCACATCTGTCATCCAGCCCTCCTGGCGGAAGCATGCGTGTGTGCATGGCCTTGGTTTCACGCCTTCGCACTGCCCTCCGTTGCAAGTGACCTTGTAGTTCACCGGCAAACCATTGGTTGCCCCAGGTTGGCCCATATCATATCCCACAAACTCATCGCCAGAGGTCACGCCCTGGCCCTGTGAGATCAACGGCTCCACGCACTCGTTCAGCACGCCCAGGGTACTGGTTGGGTTTCCCCCACAGAGGCACGTCGCAGAGTCCGTCTGAAGCTGGGTTACCACCGATAAGGTCCAATCGTAACCCAGCCCAGTGCTAACCATCTCAACCTCCACGATGCCGCCAGTGCCCGAGACCTGTCGGATCACCCCCCGGGCTCCAGATCCGTATCCGTCTGATGCTGTAATCACCTCGCCAACCTGACACCCTGTGGTGGGCTGCCCCAGCGATCCGAGCGACCGCAGGCCAAGGATAGAACCTCGGCAGCCGCGCGGACGATACGTGATTCCATCAAAGGTGACCACCTCCACTTCATCGCAGTTGTCTTCGGCAGCCATGAGCTCGCCGTACTTAGGCGTGACCTCGATGCGGGAGAAGAGGCCCTCAGGAGGGGTGTCGTTGTCGAACGCGGTGTCGATCAGTTTGATCGGGATCTTTGTCCGGTTGTCGGGCAGCGTCAGCTGTATCGTGCGAGCTCCATGGATCGGCGCAGTCGATGGTACCTGCAAGGGAGCCCACTGGAAGGTCCCTCCGCCCAGGCGGGCGCCCCCCGGAATACCCGAGTTGTCCTCCGGTGCCTCGTCCTTGATGTCAAGCGGGTAGCGCAGAAAGTCGTCCTTGGACCAGTACGAAAAGTCTTTTCCGTACAGGTCGAAGTTGTAGTACAGAATAAGCGAGTGATTTGCAAACGGCTCCGAGAAAGTGAATCGCGAGTCGGCGTTCAGCACGGTATTCATGCCGACCTGCACAGCCCACGGATCGCGCCAGTATCCGTACACACGCACCTCATCAATATTGGCGCTCAGGGCTGTCCATGGGTTGAAGCCTCCTCCAACGAGCAGTTCGCAGTATTTGAAATGGGGACGCCGCCACGGCTCGCCCTCTGTGAAGGGTCCCATACGCGCTTCCTTGGCGATGGACGGCTCGATTAGCAGCGAGTCATTCATGTTGGACCGGCGACGATTCCACATGAGCAACAGCTGATTGTCCGAAAAGGCTTCGAAAATCTCGGACGTCAAATTCAGCTCTGCCGCCCGAAGCTGCTGGTAGAAAGCGTCACGCAGATTCACCTCGGCTGACTTGAAGCGCCGCAACATGCGCTGACCCCAGAGAAAGATGCCTTGCTGCGACGGCAGAAATGCTGGAAGAAGTGCAATTGCGCGCTTCTCGCCATCTACGATAATTGTGACCTCCATGCCTGAGCAGGCCTTCTGAATGTCGCATGTGAAGGATTCCTGACAATACGTCGCGCCCGGAAGTCGCTTTTCCTCGGCACACAGCAAGCGGAAACTGAATGCTAGGTGATGCCAAAAGCCGTCATTGACCGACACCCCCGTCGGCTGTGAGCGGTTATTGAAGTGGTAGAAAAATATGTTGGACGTGTCAGCAATCTCAAACTCGCGACCGCGTTCGTCACTCCAGTATGTGAGGATCGTCTGCCCAGTGCGGATCTTGTTCTGCTGGAACCACAGCTGGATCGAGAATTCATACTGGGGCATCTTGGCAAACTCCGAAACGAGATAGTCGTCCCCGCCGTCGAATGCAATCATTTGGCCACCAAAACCAACCTGTGGATAATGACGTCGCCGAACCAGCGTTAGAAAGAGTTCAAACTCTGTGATGCGAGCGGAGCATGTGCCGCACGCGCGAGCATTCGCGACAGCGTCAGCCGAACACAGTGCGCGATCTGCCGCGCATCCCGAATCTGTTGAGTTCGCGGCGGACAATGGCGAACGCGCGGTTGCCCAAAACTCGGCTTGGAAGCGAAGCGTTGTGTTGCGCGTCAGCACCGAGGTATTGAGCGCCCCGAGCGGGGGGCGCCACCACAGAAAGCCAGACTCAGAAGCCAACACCTGCAAGGCGAACCTGAGAGTCAGCGCGCAGCACTGCATGATGCAGCGCACGGGCGAGTGCAAACTGCACGGAGCGGGAGCAGGGCTGGCGGGGACCTTTGCGGGGGCGTATGTGATTTCCGTGCCGATGCCAAAGAGGAACTTGCCGGAAGAAGCCACTTTCGCGCAGCACGTCGAGCCCTCGTCCGGGTCCAAGTAGAAATTGCCCTCGCAGCAATCCTGACAACTGGCAGGATAGCTGCTAGTGCACGAAGTGGTGCGATATGCCTGGAAGAGTTGCCCAAACTCGGGCAGCATGGTGATGTAAAACGCGGACTCGAGAGGCTCGCGCAGCAAAGTCCAACCCTCATACTTTGGCGTCACCATTGTGTTCAAATTGATCAGCAGCATGTCATCCTCCTGCTGCTGCAGAGAGAGGCGCGCTCCTAGTGAGACGTTCACACTTGGGTCGATGGCCAGCAAGTCCGCGTTCTTGCCCTCTGGCAGCACAAGAACCTGCCCGGCGGCACGGGCACAGAACAACGAGAGGAACATGAGTTGAACCAGGGCAACACCAGCTGACTGTCCTCGCCAGAACCATCGCCGATTTCTGCTTGAAACATGTCGCGGCACTAACTGCTGAGACGCGATTCGCATTTTCGTCATGCGCAGCGCGGGCGTTGCGGTTCGAGGCAACTCCTCCATCCCGCACGGCGGAACCAAATTGCACAGCGGTTTCACGTCATTATAGTTCCGACTTTTCATCGATGAAGACGCCCATCCGAAAGCTGCCCATCCGAGTCCGCAGGTGGCTCTGAACTTCGCTCCCGCCGTGGGCAGCGCCAACGGGCCTTGAGAGATTTCCAGGCCAAAGATTGGTCGCAAAATCGGCTTCCAGTTAGTCGCACCACTCTACACAGACGGGTGCATGGGGTTGGCACGGATCCGTGTGTGAGACGAAGCCGATCTTCGCTCGATCCCCACACAACCGGCCACGATGCCGGCGGCCCGCCTCTCCTTCTTGCCCTGGGGACGTTGGAGCTCTTATTATCTACTTTTCAAGAAAACCGCTACAGTGTACTTAAAGGAATCAACCAACTTGGGAACTCGGTTACGCCAAAGCTCCTCGGGCAGAGGAACGAAATCAGCAAGAGTCGCTGGTCTGCTGAACGTTCGCTGAAACAATGGGAGAACCAGCAGACGCGATGGGCGCCAGTCCCGAAGCGCTTGTCGAGATTTATTGCGTCCAGGTCCGCGCACCGTTCTTGTTTTGTAGACGTAACTGGGCCCCTGCCCGGTGAAGTTTGATTGCACGCCGACGAACCCACACCTTCTCTGCGCGGAGTAGCAATGGGCGGGCGCTCACCAAGTTGCCGTGCGCGCGTTTATCGAGGCTAATATTGCGGCACGTGCTCTGTTATCGTGCAGGCGCGCAACCTCCCCAGCACCAAGGGGGTGCGACCCCTCCCCTGGGCACACCCAGTGCGGTGGCTTCGCGAGTGGGGGCACGAAAAGTGCCCACGCCACTAGCATTCCGTGTATCTAGCTGAATCGGCGAATCGGCACGTTGGCAGTCTGAGCAACTCAACACCTACTGCATGATTGAGGCAACCGGCTCCAGCCAAATGTTCAAAACGGAGACGATGCGCCAAAGCCTTCATCCCGTCTGGAACGAGAGCTTCCAGGTGCGTGTAACTGCGTGCCCCCCGCGCGCAATGCACTGCCCTGTAGATCCTGTTCCATGTTCTAGGAAGCTGGCTCTGTACCCGGTGTCAGAGCGTGAACTGGTGGGGCGCTGGTGTGCAGTTGAAGATCTCGTCAACTCAGCAGCAAATGATGACAGTGAAGATTTGGTCTGTTGCTGAGGGACAGCCTGAGCAGTTTGTGGGTGTAGTCGTCGTCCCGGTCCAGCGCGTGGCATCGGGCAGTGATATGTCGGAGGGGGGCTGGTACGAGATTCGCGGTGAGAAGAATGACGTGATTGTCGGACCGGAAGGAATGTCGAAGATCGAGCTTACCTTTGTTTACAAGGAGGCTCCGCAGGGCATTCCGCCTCTTCTTGGCTGGCTGCACAAGCAAGTGGCGGCAACGAAGGAGTGGAATCGCCGTTTCGCAGCTCTCGATGCGTACGACCAGATGCTCCACTTTTTCGAATCCCCCGAGATGGCTCAGGCCGATCCTCCGCAGGAGCTCTCGTCGATGAATGTACGCGGATGCAAGGTAGAACCAGCGGATGACGAGGCAAACCCGGACCATAGCGTGCCGCGCCGTCCGTTCTGCCTCAGCGTCGCGACGGCTACCAAGCGTATCGTCCTACACGCGGATTCGATCGAGGATCGCGACACCTGGATGCTGGCGCTCGACGCGGTCGGCAATCCTACAGACGCCCTTGCTGCAACGCTCGAGGAGCTCACCAAGCCGCGTGACGTTGAGCCTGTGCAGGAGCCTGAGCCGCGTCTGCAGCCTCAAGAGCCGCCGCAGCAGGAGCCTCAGCAGTCCCAGCAGCAGGCGCCGCCCGTGCAACAGCAGGCGCCGCAAGTCGCCCGTGAAGATCCGAAGGCCGATTCGCCGGTGCGCCCAATCTCTCAGACGGTGCAATTGACGAACACATCAACGATCAGCAGTCCTGGGGGAGATGAGCAGCTTCGCCGCAAGTATGAGGCAACCCGCCGCGCACTAGCAGACCACGTCGCCAAGTGCCGCGAGCTGGAGGCGCGTTGCCAGGCGCTCAGCGAAGCGGGCCAGACCGACATGGACGCAGTGGCGCTGCTCCAGGAGAACAAGCAGGCCATGCTCGCGCTGCACGAAATGGAGCTAGTGCTGGAGCGCGAGCGCGCCGACCGCTCCAAACTCATGGAGGAGAACCAGGCGCTGGCGCAGCAGACGCACGACCTCCTGCAGGAGAAGGCGGCCTGGGTTGCTGGGGGTGGCGGCGGCGCCAACGACTCCGGTGATTCGGGGGCGCTGCGAGCCAAGCTTGCGGAGCTGGCGCAAGAGAACGCCAAGTTGCGGAAGATGGCCGAGAATGGTGCCGGCGAGGACGGTGCGACGCGCCTGATGGAGAAGGCGATGGTCGAGCAAGTCCAGGGAGAGAAGAGCAAGCTCGAGGGCGAAATCGCGCACCTCCGCGCGCAGTTGACGGCGCACCAGGCGGACGACGACCACGCGATGGTGGTCCAGATGAGACAGCTCCAGGCTGACAAGGACCACTTGCAGGATCTGGTCAACCAGCTCCGCCAGTCGCAGCGTGAGGTTGTGGAAAGCCACCCGAACCTTACACCAGAGCTTGCAGAGGCGCGGGCACACATCAAGAAGCTTGCGTTCGAAAACGAGGAGCTGCAGCAGAAGTTCGAGGCGTCGCGGCAGGCGCTGGCACACCAGATGGAGGAGGCGGACCCGCACGCAGGCCAGGACATCCAGGAGCTCAAGGCAAAGTTGCGGGAGATGGAGCAGCGCGCCATCATGGCCGCGGAGGGCTACGACGCGAGCGTGCGCGCGCTCGAGCACGAGAAGGAGGAGATGCACGCGCAATTCGAGGCCAAGCTCGCGCGAATCGCGGCACACGATGCGCCGATGGAGGAGGAGCACCGCCTCGAGCACCACGTGCTTGTAAAGCAGCTGGAGGACGCGCACGAGACGGTGGTCGACCTCAAGCAGCGCCAGCTCAAGACTGAGCAGGCGCTCGGCGATGCCGTGGCCGAGCGCGACGAGCTGCGTGCTACAGCGGAGGCGCGCGAGAACCGCATGGCGGCGGCCGAGGACGTGGCACGCGCGCTCAAGATGGACAACGAGGTGCTGAAGACGCGCCTCGAGACGATCGAGGAGGAGGAGAAGAGGCACACGCAGACGCTCGAGGATCAGGCGCGGTCGCTGCGCGCGACGACAGGCCCGGGCACGCTCCCGGCGTACGGCGCACCGCAGGCGCAGCGCGTGATGCCGTCGGCCAAGGACCTGATTGCTGACATCACTTCGACGCTTTCAACGCGCAACTCGCGACTCATGAAGAACCAGACCGACGGCCCGCAGACGTGGAACAGCCACAGCTCCTTCGCGTCCAATGGTTCGCTGTCGAAGAGCCCGGTGGTGAACCTCGCCTCAAAGACCAACACCTCCGCCGAGAGCTCCGACCCCTTCCTGATGTAGGCGCGCGGGCGTCGGGTCCTGGGTGCGCGGGCTTCCGAGGGGCGGGCAGTTGCGGGCGCGTGCGACCGCGGCATTGAACCAGTGTGCGAAGTATTCACCGCACTTTACCAGCCCTTCGCACAACCCACGCCCTAGCTCCCGGCGCCCGCGCGCAACCCGAGACCCTCACTCAGCCTGGCCCGCGTGAAACCGCGGTCGACCTCAAGCAGCGCCAGCTCAAGACTGAGCAGGCGCTCGTCGCCCACACCCTGAGAAGCTCGCCGCGTCCGCAAGCCGCGCGCGCATCCGCGAGCGCGCCGTCAGCGTGCCGCCCGGCAGGCCCTCGCTCTCGCTCTCGCTCGCCGCGTAAACAAGGCCGCCCTCCGCCTCCTCGCCCACCGTGTCCCTCCTCGCGGGCGCCGCCGAAGCCGGGCGGCGGCGCCCTGCCTCGCGCGGCGTGGCGCCCGCGTGCGCCGCGCGCTCCGAGAGCGAGGAACCCGCGCGCGGAAGGCTCTCGAGGCCCGCCCGAGAAAGCGACGCGGCGCGCTCGGGCGCCACCTGAGGGACGAGACGTGTCCACTTAGTACGGGGTGAAGGACGCGGCGTGTCCACTTAGTACGAGGGG
>Ga0115567_10002393_pt1 | contig 18528 bp, 21 predicted proteins | sample COGITO_mtgs_1204_2_FD_88679 | JGI IMG/M metagenome (GOLD analysis project Ga0115567, IMG submission 88679) | Pelagic marine microbial communities from North Sea - COGITO_mtgs_120412 | ecosystem: Environmental > Aquatic > Marine > Epipelagic | place: Germany:Helgoland, sampling site Kabeltonne... | reverse complement strand
CTAAACCTAAAGCAAGTATTATTGAAAATAAAATATTCCCTTCTTTAGTTTTAAAAAAATCTAATACCGAAGTTTTTAGAACATAGTAATTCCTTATAAGTAACAAAAGGCTGCAGTCACCTCTAATGACTGGGCTACCAAGAGCGCCGACAGTTTTCATAATTTCAAATTATTTGGTTAGTTAAAATTTCTGCTAGTTGAAAAGCGTTTTACTAATTTATTAGAAATCTTACTGTATGTCAATCACACATTAATGTGATTTTAGGACCTGCTTTTTTATATAATTTGTAGGTGTTCGTCAAATGTGTCATGTCATTTCTAAAAAGCTGATGCATACCAACTGGATAAAAACACACGGGTAGAATATTTACTTCACTTGTTGCAATAGCCTTTTCTGTAAAGTGATCTTTGCCGTTTATTTTGACAAGACGAGTGTATTTTGTACTCATGTGATGAGTTATAAAGCTGCCGAATCTAATGAGAGGAGAAAAATAGGACTCGTTATACGCTTGAGGAACTGTTAAAATACCGCAGCCCGCAATATGTTTTTGCAGTTCTTTAACTGAAAAGGAGTGGCTAGGATACATGGCTTGGTTAGTTAGTCTTCAACTAAAAAATCAACAGCAACACATGATGTTGCGTGTTAAATATTTAGTTAACAATAAATGTAAGACATTAAATACTAGTATCCTATACGTACTTATACGTAGATTTTAGGTTCTGTAGATTGAAATAATAGGTACTATTATCTGTCTTCTTGTGCTAGTTTTTTTCAATTAACTGGCACCAAGAGATAGAAAGAAGAAGTAAAGTTTAAGCAAAAAAAAAGCTTTTAAGGTATGTCCTTAAAAGCTCTTCGTTATTTAAAACCAAGGTTTCTTGCCTAATTGATAGGTTTGGTAGAATTCTTCGTCGCTTTTGGTTAGATAAATAATCCCTTCTATAAGGCCAATAATGGCTGGGATGTACATGGTGAAAGCACCAATAACAATACATGTTAATGGGATGGAGACTAGAAAGATAGCTAACAGGATAATACCTTCTTTATTATATCCTAGTATAAACTTATGTACCCCAAAAATACCTAGTACGATAGCCAGAATGCCAGCAAGCATTTTCTTGTTATCGGTTCCTTGTGTGGTTTGATTCCAGCCTTCTTTTACTTCATGAACGGTTTCTTTTGCTTCATTTGCTGTCTCATTCGCAGCATTTTTTAGGTCATCACCTAGATTATCTTTGTTGTTGTCTTCTGCCATGGTTAGATGTTTTTAAATATGATTAGAACCATCCTTTTTTACCTACTTGGTAGGTTTGGTAAAACTCTTCATCGGTTTTAGTTAAGTAAATAATTCCTTCGATAAGGCCTATAATACTTCCGATACCGCACGTAACTACGGTAATGACGATTTGAATAATTCCCTCTTGAGTGTATCCTAAAATAAATTTATGAATTCCCAATGAACCTATAACGATGGCAAGTATCCCTGCCAACATTTTTTTGTTTTCACCGTTATTTGTAGCCTGATTCCAGTCTTCTTTAAACTCATTTGCTGTTTTCTTAGCTTCGTTACCAAAATCCTTAGCAGAATCTTCAAAGCTGCTCTTTTTTGTGCTATCGTAGCCTTCGTTTTTATTTTCTTCCATTGTTTAAGTGTGTATTTAGTTGGTTGATAAAAGTATAGATTTTTTTTGAATTGAATATTTACCGCATTGGGTAGTTATCCACAGCTTATAAGAAAGCCTTATCCACAGGTTCCCAAAGCTCTATCTTATTACCGTCGTTGTCTAGGATCCAACCAAATTTGCCATATTCGAACTCTTCCATTTTACCCACAACGGTCACCCCTTCAGCTTTTAGCACTTTTAATAATTCGACCAGGTTTTCTACGCGATAATTGAACATAAAGTCTTTTTTTGAAGGCTCCAGGTATTTGGTGTCTTGTGGAAAAGGGCTCCATTGGGTGGAGCATTTATTGCCGTTCTCATCTTTCCACCAAAAGGTGCAGCCCCAATCATCTGTGTTAAAGCCTAAGTGCTTTTTGTACCAATCCTTGGTGTTTTTCGGGTCTTTTGTTTTAAAAAACAATCCGCCTATTCCGGTTACTCGTTTCATGTTTAACTTATTTTAAATGGTTATGCTGTAAAGATTTACCACAGAGGCACAGAGGGCACAAAGACTCTTGAGTTTTCGTAGCTCGTTGATTTTTCATGGAGTTAAAGATAACCGTTTATAATTCTTTTTACACCGTCTGTTACTTTTACGGTATTAAAATTAATTAACAAACCTAATTTCATGTCGGTCAATTTTAAGTAGGTAAGTACTTGTGCTGTGTGGATAGGCGCAAGTACGTCTACAGCTTTTATTTCTACTATGATACATTCATTTACGATGAGATCTAATCTATACCCTGCGTTTAATTTAACATCCTTATAAACTACAGGCAACGCTACTTGTTTTCTTGTTTGTAATCCAAGGGATTTCAGCTCATGTTCTAAGCAAATCTCATAAGTGCTCTCTAACAAACCTGGGCCCAACTGCTTATGAACCGCAATGGCAGCACCTATGATTTTTGAAGATAATTGATTCTCTTTCATCTCACTTTAAAGTTAAAGAAGCCCGCACAATTCTTCTTTGTGTTCTCTGTGCCTCTGTGGTTATTTTCATAAAAAAAGTTTTACCGAGCTTAAAACAGAGGTTCTAGGTCTTTATTTTTTACTTTTCTTCCTTTTTTTCTTCGGAAAAGTTTCGGTTATTTTTTCTACAATTGTTTCGGCTAATTTTACTTTGCTTTCTACGGTCCAGCCTGCAACATGGGGGCTTAAGATCACATTATCCATCGCCAATAGTTTTTTTAATTCTGAAGGTATTTCTTCAGACCCGCCTGCCAACACTCCTCCTGTGTCCGTTCGGGCAGGAAAAAGAGTTTCAAAAGAGCCTTTTTCGTATTCTAGCACATCCAGACCAGCACCCAAGATCTTACCGTTTTCGAGCGCCGAAACCAGATCTGCTGTGACCACACTTTTTCCGCGCGCGGTGTTGAGTAACCAAAAGGGTTTTTTAAAGTTTTCTATAAATTCTGAATCAACCATTTTATTGGTTAACGGCGTCCATGGTGTGTGTAAGCTCACAATATCTGCCAATTCCTGAAGGGTTTTTAACGAAACTTGCGTGGCGTTTTTGTTACCAACGTCTTCTTTAATATCATAACAGAACACTGTGCAATCAAAGCCCTTCAGTTTTTTTGCGAACGATTTGCCCATGTTGCCATAACCAATGATTCCTACGATCTTGCCATCGAGCTCAAAACCTCTGTTTGCTTCACGGTTCCATTGCCTAGATTTCACTTGTCTATCGGCGCTATTCAGTTTATTAAAGAGTGATAACAGCATTCCTAGGGTGTGTTCTCCCACGGCATTTTTATTGCCCTCGGGAGCCGAAAACAATTTTATTTTTTTCTTTTTTGCGTAGACGGCATCAATACTTTCTAGACCTGCACCTACACGCGCAATAAACTTTAAGTTGATGGCTGCATCGATAAAAGTTTTATCGATTTTAAAACGGCTTCGTATCACGATGCCATCATATTTTTTGATGTTTTTTTCTATTTCTTCTTTTGGGCTGGTATAGTCTTCAGCGTTTTGAAAACCTTCGGCAGTGAGTTGCTCAATGAGAAGTGGGTGGTTGTTGTCTAGGTGTAGGATTTTCATATTTTAAAAGTAGAAAAACGAACGTAGAAAAACGATAAATACGATGTATTTTCTTAGTAATGAAAAAGTTAATAAATTTGAAGTATGACTAGAAATTTATTAGTATTTGAAGCCTTAATTTTTAAAATCTCAAATTTTAGGATAGCTATCCTGAGTTTTTTCATGTGTAATATTTCCCGTGTGTTTTGTGGCTAATTTCTCAAAGAGCAAGACATGAACTTCTTCGTCACCGACGCTTTTAGGGCAATGTTCTACACCTTTAGGGACCACAATAAGTTCGCCTTCTTGTACAATTTCGATTGAATCTCTAAAGTGCATCTCAAGGGTTCCTTTTTGCACGAAAAATAATTCATCTTCCTCTTCATGTTTATGCCAAACGAATTCACCTTGAATTTTGGCTAAAATGACTTGCATATCGTCTACGGTCGCAATCTGGTGTGGATGCCATTGCTTGTTAAACTTGCTGAATTTTTCTTTTACATTGATCGTTTTCATGAGGTATCATTATCGTTACAGAAACAAATTACGTATTTCTTCAGAGATTTTTGCGGGGCGATGCGATTTTGCATTTACATAGCACCATATGGTATTGGCTTCAATAATTACTTTTCCGTCTTTTGGTCTTACTATTTTATAGGACCGGTCGCTTTTAACACCCGTTGCCGAGTTCACCCAGGTAGAAATTTCTAAGGTTTCGCCTTCAAAGGCTGGGTTTTTATACTCGATGGTATGCTTTAGTACGACCCAAATATTTTCTTCCCGAGTTTCTAAGGTCGTTTTAGAGATCCAGTGCCGTTCGGCAATATCGATACACCACTGTAAATAGGTAACGTTATTAACATGGTTGTTAAAATCTATGGCAGTAGCTGGGACATCGAATGTTTCAGAAAAACTATTTTTCAAAACCCTAGGATTGTTTTAGCAATATAAAAAAACAGAAAAATTCCGAAGATATCATTACTCGTAGTAATGAAAGGACCCGTGGCAATAGCTGGATCAATGCCTCTTTTATCTAAAATAATAGGGACAAATGTGCCAACGAGTGCCGCAACGATAATTACCGAGAGCATAGAAATGGCGATGGTAAAGCTCACCAATTGATCTTGGCCCACAATAGCACCAAAAATAATAACCAATAAGCCAAGCGCAGTACCGTTAATGAGCGCCAAGCCTACTTCTTTAAGAAGCCTATTAAATAGGCTACCCTTTACATTGTCATTTGCTAAACCCTGAACGATAATCGCACTGGATTGAACTCCTACATTTCCGGCCATGGCAGCGATTAAAGGGGTGAAAAAGAACAGAATTGGAAAGCTGCTCAGCGCTTCCTCAAAACCTTTCATGATGTAAACACTCCCAAGTCCTCCAAACAATCCAAGTACAAGCCACGGTAAACGTGCGCGGGTAAGTTGCCAGACACTATCATCTGCTTCTACATCTTGTGAAATACCTGCCGCCATCTGGTAATCTTTGTCGGCTTCTTCTTTAATAAAATCAACAATATCATCAATTGTGATACGTCCTACTAGCACCCCTTGATCGTCTACAACAGGAATGGCTTCCAGATCATATTTTTGCATGATTCTTGCGACATCTTCATTTTCTGTGTGCACGGTAACATAATCTACCTTAGGAATAAAAATATCACTAATATGTGATTTTTCGCCAGCCGTTAGCAGGTCTTTAAGCGATAATCTACCCGTTAATTGCCCTTCTTTGTTGGTGACATAAATAGAATGGACGCGGGTTACATTTTTTGCTTGTCTGCGCATTTCCCGCACGCAACCTGCAACGGTCCAGGTCTCTTTTACTTGAACGAGCTCTTTTGCCATAAGCGCTCCAGCGGTGTCCTCATCATACTTTAAAAGTTCGACGATATCTGCGGCACGTGTTTGATCTTCAATTTGGCCAATAACTTCTTTCTGAATAGCATCATCAAGTTCCGATATGAAATCCACGGCGTCATCGGTATCCAGCTCGTCAAGTTCTGCGGCAATTTCGGTAGGAGAGAGGCGGTCTAAAATCTTTTCACGCACATCATCATCAACTTCCATTAATGCTTCTGAAGTAATTTCGCTTTCCAGTAATTTTATAAGATAGGTAGCCTCATCACTGTCCAGCTCTTCTAAAATTTCGGCAATATCTGCGAAGTGATATTCGTGAAGTATTTCTTTTAATGCGTTTCCATCCTGAACAGCGATAAGCTGCTCTATTTGGTTTAGGAAATCATTCGTTAGTTGAAACTGCATCGGTTGCTATCTTTTGAGTAAGCGAAATAAATTGGGCTACCGAAAGCTGTTCCGGTCGTTGCCCAAATATAGTATCTTCTTTTAGTTTATCGGAAAGATTAAAGGATTTTAAACTATTTCTTAACGTTTTTCTACGTTGCTGAAACCCCGTCTTCACCACTTTATATAATAGTGCTTCATCGCAGGCTATTGTGAAGTCTGCTTTTCTTGTGAGTCGTAAAACACCGCTTTCTACCTTAGGAGGTGGTTTGAAAACGCCCGGCTTAACCGTAAAAAGGTACTCGGCATCATAAAAAGCTTGCGTCAAAACCGAAAGAATCCCATAGGTTTTATTTCCTTCTTTGGCACAAATACGTTGTGCTACTTCCTTTTGAAACATCCCCGTAAATTCAGGTATTTGCTGTTTATTTTCGAGTGTTTTAAAAACAATCTGCGTGGAAATATTATAGGGGAAGTTTCCTGTGATGGCAAATTGTTCATCGCCAAAATAGTCTACCATATCCTCCTTTAAAAAATCGGCTTCTAAGATCTGTAAATTTTCTTCGGGATACTTTTTAATCAAGAAGTCTATTGATTCGGTGTCGAGGTCCATGGCAACCAATTCAATATTCTTTTTCACTAGATATTTTGTGAGCATTCCAGTTCCCGGACCAATTTCCAACACATTTTTATAGCCTTGAAAGGAAAGGGTATTACTTATTTTTTCAGCAATACTTTCGTCTATTAAAAAATGTTGACCTAGGTGCTTTTTGGCGCGAACGGGCTTGCTCATATTTAGTGCCCGTGAAGACGGGTAACTTTTTTAAGTTAAAGAATCAAAGATACATAAAGAACCAGCTAGCTACACAAAGGATAGTTTATACTTTTTTAGTAGGAGTTGCTATGCTTACAATGAAACCAGCTATAAAGGAGCACACAAATGCGGGGAGCATCACGTCCATTTTTTCAATGAAGATACCGTATTCGGGAATTTTAGTAAACACAAACTTAAAAAGAGGGACGGCAATAAAACCTGTAATCATTGCTGCAATTGCCCCTTTTTCATTGAACTTACCCCAAAACAGTGATAGGATTATAGTAGGGCAAAAGGTGGCGGCAATTCCAGACCAACCGAATATCGCAAACCAGAATATGGTCCTTTCGGGCACATTTATTGCGACTATCAGGGCTACAATAAGGGCTAAAAAGGCCAAGCCTAGCGTAATGAACCTGGAAATTTTAGATAATTGCTTTTCGGTTTTATTCGGTTTAAAGATTTGTTGGTAGAAATCCCTTGAAATGGCACTGGAAGCAACCACTAGAAGTGAATCGATAGTAGACATAATAGCCGAAAGTACTGCGGCAATATAAACGCCCACCAGTGTGAGCGGCATTACACGTTCGACCAATAATGGAAGTACATCCTGTGCGCCATTGCCTAGAATTGCTTCTGGGTCTGTTCCGGTCGAGGTTAAAAGGTATCGGCCAAAAATACCTATAAGTACGGCACCTGCATCTGTAACCAACGTAAAAATAATGGCGACCCACCGTCCTTTTTTTAACTCACCAACACCCTTTATTGACATAAACCGCACAAATAGTTGTGGCGAGCCCATAAAGCCAAGTCCAATGAACAAAAAGCCTAAGATGGTGAAGAAATTTAGTGTTGTGAGTCCGCCGTCACCCCAAACATTTAAAAAAGAAGGGTCTAGAAGCGTTAACTCTTCACCAATGGAGGAGGAGTCGATAGAAAGATAGGCGACTACAGGCAACATAATCAAGCAAATGAGCATAACGAAGCCTTGAAACATGTCAGACCAAGCGACCGCTACAAAACCTCCAGAAAAAATGTAGGTGAGTACGATTAAAAACCCAACAATGGCTCCTGTATAATAGTTCCAGCCCAGGAAGGACTCAAAGGCCGAACCGGTAGCATCAATTTGAGCGCTCACATAGATAACTACAAAAAGGGAAAGCGCGGTAGCGGCGACAATACGTAAGGTATGCGTTTTGGATTTAAAACGACTTACCAGATAATCGGGGATGGTAATGGAATCGTATTTGTCGGTTAGGTTTTTAAACTTTTCTGCCATAAAAAACCAAGCGATAGTAACACCTATGACTTCCCCGATGACGACCCAAAAAGCAGATACACCCACCATGGCCCCAAGCCCAGTTAGTCCCAGTAATAACCAAGCCGACTCTCCGGTAGCCCGAGCCGAAAAAGCTACCACCCAAAAACCAAGATTCTTGCCACCCACATAATAATCCTGGGTATTTTTTATACGTTTTGAAGCAATGAAACCGATTACAAAGAGAATAGCAAAATAAGCGGCTAGGATAACGTATTTTGTAATCATAAGGCTATAATTTTATGGATGCGCACTGATTTGTGATCAATAAAAGTAGCTAAAAAGAATGTAAGCGTTTTATTTCACTGCTGTCCAAAAATTCTGTTATGTCTAAAATGTTAATGTATTTGTAAATGGCCGCCCTCAGTTTTACGGGTCATGCTCAAGTTAAACTCCTTAGAATAGTTAGTGTTCGCAGATGACCTCTAACTCTGTTCTAAAGGCTACAAATTTTCCTTCAAAAGGTTTGCTTTGGGCCCGAAGTGACGGCGCATCTTCTTCGTAGTATTTTTGGAGGGTTTCCTTGCTGTCTGTCGTGTATTGCACAGAATAGGTAACACCGCCCATCTCTTCGTCAATCTGCACCTTAGTCATAAGTGCTTTACTAAACTTGCCTGTATCAAGCATCGCAGGAATATGCTCTTCTTTCATCCAAGAAAGCCATTTGTCATGTGCGGTATTTTCAATATTGATGGTAACGTTATAGATGTACATGGTTATTGAATATATAAAAAAAAGATTTTTTTTTAAAAGATTGGATTGAATAATTTTGCCTACTGCCTACTGCCTACTGAAAACTCATTCTATCGCATCACCTCGAAGCGTCCTAAAGCGTTTGCGTGCTTCAACAAAAAAGATGCTATCCGCAAAATTATAGATGATCTGTTCATATAACTCTTTTGCTTTTTCAGGCTGTTGCAGTTCGCTCTCATACAAGTGCGCTAAATTAAAGTAGGCATCATCTGCTAAGATATCATCTTTAAAAAGATCGATGAGTTTGTTATAATTTACTTCGGCTTTTTGATATTGTTGGGTCTTCACAAATAGCTTTGCTTGCTTTAAGAGTGCTTCATCCTCGATTGCTTCTCCTTTGTGATTGGTCAAAATATCGTCAAGTAGAACAATCGCTTCTTTGTCTTTGTTCTGTAAGGCTAGTAAGTCTGCCCGCGCATATTTTTTTAAAGCCGTTTGGGTAGAATCTTCCAAAGAGTTGTCCCGGATCATCAAACTCAGCTCCATAGCGTCGTTTGCAATGAGCTGAGAGGCAGATTTACGCAACACATCGAGTTGTACTTGCGCCCATGTAAAATCACCTTTAAAATAGCTTGTGCGCGCTACTTTAAAACGTGCCTCCTGCGCTAGCTGATCATTCTTCACTTTTTTCTGAATTTGAGAATAATAGATCAACGCCTGATTGAATTTTTCGTCAAAGACCAAAATGTCCGAAAGCTCCATCTTTACCCGTGCTTCTTGATAGGCAGATAATTTTTGGGTGGCCAGTTGCTTCAGATTAGTGATAGCTTTTTCTTTTTTACCTGCTTTAAAGGCAAGAAAATGGTTGTAATCTATCTGAAGTAAGTAGGTGTTAGTTCCGTAGCCATATTCAGTCAATAGGCTTTCAAATTCCTGTTCTAGTTTTGGGAATTCTTCGGGCGTGGCAGTTTCAAGAGCGATTTTCATTAGGTATTGATTGCCCTGTAATTTTGCTTCTGGAGTGAGTGAATTTTCGATCACAAATGCGACAACCTCCTTTGCGGCTTCATATTCTTTTTCTGAAATGGCAATGAGTGCTACGTCTACAATACCCCCAAGGTCTTGTTCTCCTTCCCGTTTATATATTGCTTTTTCTTGTGTAAATGCTTTCTTGAATTCTTTCTGCTGAATAAATAACCAACTGAGCAATTCGTTATAAAGGATTTCTGGATTTTGCTGAAGGCGTTTCAGTAATAATTGCCGAAGCAGTATGTTGCCTTCGTTCTCTTTGTCTTCAGTAATATATAAGCTAAAATTACGCTGCGCTACGCTTTGATACGATGGGTTGCTCAGCATAAGATCAATGTACTTGGTGAACATCTTCTCTAGCTTGCCTTGCTCTCCATAAATACGTCCCAACTGATTATTAAAATCCCGTCTAGGATCAAGTTCCATAGCGCGCTCATAGACAGTCGCCGCTTCGTCCAGTAGGCTATATTTATTAAAGGTATCTCCAATGTTATAGGCATAGGCAGGGCGGTCATCTATAAACTTTATGGCGTTGTCGTACCATTTGGTGGCGAGACTGTCTTTGCCTTGTAAGGTATAATTGTATCCTAATTCGACCAACAATTGTGGTGGGAAGCTGCGGGTATTTATTCTATCTTCTAACATTTGGCCAGCCACCTCAAAGCGTTCTAACTGCTGATTGGCCTCTACCACCTTAAGCATATAATCAAGCCTGCCCGGATTTTGTTTTTGAAGTTTTTCGAACAAGGTAAGCGCTTTTTCATACTCACCTTTTTCAAAGTAGTTATTTGCCAAGAGTTCGCTTTGGGCAAAAGTACCCAAGGAAACAAAAAACAACAATAAAAAACAAAATGTACGCATAAGGTAAATATATGAATTTGATTCTATAGAACAGAAAATACGCAAAAATCAAACCACGCTGTTAAATAAACGGTACGCGAGCAGTTTATATTTTGAAGATTGATTTAATCTATCAAATCAAAACCACAATAAGGCACCAAGACCTCTGGTATTTTAATCCCGTCTTGAGTTTGGTAGTTCTCTAAGATGCCTGCAAGCACTCGGGGTAACGCCAAGGCGCTGCCATTTAAGGTGTGTGCTAAATGGTTCTTGCCATCGGTATCTTTAAAACGCAATTTTAATCTATTGGCTTGAAATGTCTCAAAATTTGAAACAGATGAGATTTCTAACCAGCGATCCTGTGCTGTAGAAAATACCTCAAAATCATAGGTCAAGGCAGCCGTAAATCCTAAATCGCCACCACAAAGACGTAATATCCGGTACGGTAATTTTAGATCTCGTAAAATATCTTGTACGTGTTCTACCATGCCATCAAGGGCTTTATAGCTGTTATCAGGATGTTCGATACGTACAATCTCTACTTTATCAAATTGGTGTAACCTGTTTAAACCTCGTACATGTGCGCCGTAGCTTCCCGCTTCCCGTCTAAAGCAAGGTGTATAGCCAGTACAAGTGATAGGTAGCTCGTTGTGCATTACTAGATCACCTCTAAACATATTTGTAACGGGCACTTCGGCCGTTGGGATCAAATAAAGATCATCTACGCCTACATGGTACATTTGTCCTTCTTTATCAGGTAGTTGTCCAGTTCCAAAACCAGATTCTTCATTCACTAATAGAGGTACTTGGTATTCAGTATACCCAGCTGCTGTGTTTTTATCTAAGAAATAAGAGATCAAAGCCCGTTGTAGTCGCGCGCCTTTCCCTTTATAAACAGGAAATCCAGCACCTGTAACTTTAACACCGAGTTCAAAATCGATAAGATCATATTTTTTTGCAAGTTCCCAGTGCGGCATGGCACCTTCGGCAAGGGTTGGGATGTCCCCTTCTTTAAAAATTTCTTCATTATCATTTTCATCCGTTCCGGCAGGAACTAAATCGTTTGGCACATTTGGAATCGCGTATAGCAGTTGTTGAAGCGTGTCTTCGGCCGTGCTCAATTTTTCTTGAAGCACCTTGCTCGTCTCTTTTGACTGCGTAGTTTTTGCTTTGAGCTCGTTCGCTTTTTCGGCTTCGCCGCTTTGGTACAATTTCCCAATTTCTTTTGAATAGGTATTGGCTTGCGCTAAGGTTTCGTCTAGAGAAGTTTGGGTATTCCGTCTTTCTTCATCAACTTTTATAACGTCTTCGAGCATTTGTTTTGCATCGATGCCTCTTTTTGCAAGGGCTTTGATGTAGTGCTCTTTGTGATCGCGAATGGCTTGTACCTGTAACATTTCAGTATAAATTTTTAGAAACGCAAAGTTAGGAAAACCATCGTTTTGTCCCTTATTTTTTACGACGAATTAATTTAGTTGCCAATTGGATACTTTAAGGATGTTATTTTGGTAAGGTGTCTTTCGTTTTTTCCTTTAAAAGTTGGGAAGGAGATAGCTTTAGATTCTTATCTTTTTTTTCTCGATGATAGGCTTCAGGTTGGGGTAATATCCAATCGTTATGAGTAAAGTGATTCCATTTTGTACTTGCCAAATCCACTTTAGGATCTATTAATGGGTGGTACATTCCGCCATTTATCTGCACGCTCACATCTGCATATACTTCCACATCACGACCTTCTTTTACCTCGGCTTCATGGATTCGTTGTGCCAATTGCCAAATCATATCTGGTTTGGTCTTGACAGATCTGCGTTGTTTTTTGGATAACAGCTCATTATGATTATATCTTTTCCGTTCCTGCGTAGCTTTATCTACCACATAGAAACTTAAACTTCCGCCCTTAGACCGAAGCATCATGCGCCAGCTAAGTCGGTGGCCTTCCTCATTCCAAAGCACGTCGTCTTTAAAAGTCCAATGACGTAAGGGGAGTGCTATTTGGATTATTAGATAGCATGTTAAAACTGTAATAAGCCCATTTTTATAGGTCGGAACCTTAATTTCGCCCTCGGTATATAATGTTTTTTTCGGAAGAAATCTTCGTTGCAATAATTCTGGAGAAAAGAAAAACAGAGCAAAAGCGATCGACATGTACGGAAAAATCCCGATTTGGAAAACAAAACTATTAAACAAATGGAAGAATACTGAAATAAAGAAACCTAACATTCGTGTACGTTTCCATAATAATAATGGAACAATCAACAAATCAAAAAGGATACCTACATAAGCAATAGACCAATGCACCCAGTCTAACTGCAACAAGCCGCCAATAAGCCAATAATTGCTTTTTCCTCTCATAAATAAAGAGGTTACGGTAGCATCCAGCCAGTCCGGATACCATTTCGCTACCGATGCATAGGTATACACAATCCAAACCTGAGCAACTAACAATACGAGCACCCAACGCGGCATGGAAGGTGATTTTACTTTTGAAGATAGCTTAGCATCTATAGAAAACCAGCGATGAGCAGGTAAGAATACCATGATCCAGCAAAGTAACATCATAAGGTAGTAATGATTGTTATACGATGTTTTTTGCATTAAATACACGCAGGTCCACATAAGAGCATAACAGAACATACTAAACCGGTATTTATAACCGAGCATCACGAGCACTCCAAAAGTTCCCATGACGATGAAATAATAGTACATTAAATCGCCAGGCAAGGGTTGTAAAAAGTCGAGCCCTATAAAGTTGAAGGTAAATTGTGGTTCAATTAAAGTTCTTCTTAGCCAACCGGTGGCAATGGCGCCGTAGGCTTCTATGGCAATGAGCAGGCCAAATACCACCCTAAAGAGTACTAAGCCTGTATTGTCTATATGTTTAAAAAGAAATTTATTCAAGTGTTTTTATATACTTTCTAGCGAGGGTTTCATCTTCGCGTATGGCTCTTATTAATTCGGCTTCGGCAGTTTCGCCCTCAAATTTTATTTCGTCACGAATATATTTCAAAAACTCGATTCGCAGCGGTTTATCGTATAAATCTGCTTCAAAATCCAAGAAAAAAGTCTCTATCGTTTTTGTTTTACCGCCTACCGTTGGGTTTGTCCCGATACTTGTAATCCCGTAAACGATCTTTTTATCGATAGTCGCTTGCACAACATAAACGCCTTTTTTAGGGATGAGTTTGTATGGTTCGGCTATGTTGAGGTTGGCAGTGGGATACCCCCAAGTACGGCCTTTTGCCTTACCATTTACAACCGTGCCTGTGAGCATAAAACGATAGCCTAAAAAGCTATTTGCGGTTTCAATGGCTCCTTCATTTAGAGCTTTTCTAATTTTAGTGGAGCTTACGGCTACTTCATCTAACTCTTGCGCATTAATCTCTTCTACCTGAAAACCATAGGTGATACCAAATTCTTTTAAATCCTCGATATTAGCGGTTCTGTTGCGTCCAAAACGGTGATCGTAGCCAATAATAATTTTTTTTGCTTTCAGTTTATTTACTAAAATATCACGTACATATTCCACCGCAGTAAAACGAGAAAAAGCTTTTGTAAAAGGGTGGATGACAAGGTGATCCAGGCCAAGGGCATCAAGGAGTTCCTTTTTTTCTGAAATGGTATTGATCATTTTCAGGTCATTTTCAGGCTGCAGCACCATCCTGGGATGCGGAAAAAAAGTGAGCAAAACCGAATCTAGATCCTGTTTTTCGGCAGCATTGGTAAGCCGCTTTAAAATGGCTTTGTGTCCTATGTGTACGCCATCAAAAGTACCAATGGTAACAACGCTTGACCGCTCATTTTTATAGGAAGAAGCTCCTTCGTGTTCTGTCATCTTAGGTTCCGTTAAATTGGTTCATGGTTATGTTTATTCCAGCGAGACCAAACGACTCGATGATTTGCTTCGCTTTTTTGAGACGTTCCCCCATTTTTTCTTCTTCTTCTGGGGTCCATTCACCCAAAACATAATCTATTTGTCTTCCTTTGGTAAACGCATCGCTAATACCAAATCGGAACCGGTTGTATTGCGCGGTCTGCAGGACATTCTGGATATCTTTTAATCCGTTATGTCCACCATCACTACCTTTTGTTTTTACCCGTATGGTTCCAAAGGCTAGATTAAGATCGTCTGTAATGACCAGTAAATTTTCTAATGGGATATTTTCTTTTTGTAACCAGTAATGTACGGCTTTACCGCTTAGGTTCATATAGGTACTGGGTTTCAAAAATAAAAAAGACCTTCCTTTTTTCTTGTGAAGTGTGATATCACCCAATTTTGCTGTTTCCCAAGGGAGTGATTCGGTTTCGGCCACATAGTCCAGTATTTTAAAACCGATGTTATGTCTGGTATGTTCATATTTGGGGCCAATGTTGCCAAGGCCAACAATCAAAAATTTTTTCATAGGATCATCTCCTGTTATGGAAGGTTTTGAAGTTGCAAAAAGTTTCCGAAGAAAAGCGCGCATACATTTTGTTTAACTTCAGTAAAAATAAAAAAAGCATCCCGAATTAACAGGATGCTTTATATGATAGTTTTGAAAAAATTATTATTCTTTCACAGCTGCTGTATCGTCCGTTTCAGTTGCTGGTACATCACCTGCAGCTTCACTTCCTTCTTCTCCTTCAGCACCTTCTTCACCTTCTTCTTCATCTTCAACTTCGTCAACAATAGCCGTACGAGATGTTCTTACTTGACAGATTACTCTGTTATCGTTGTGCATGATGGTATAGTCATCGCCCATTACAGAAGCAACCGTTGTCTGGTCACCAATTTTCATTTCGGTAATATCTACCTCGATAAAATCTGGTAAGTTGTCTGGAAGTGCCTTAATCCGTAATTTACGCGTTACGACACGTAATACACCACCGTTTTTAACACCACGAGAGTTCCCTACAATACGTACAGGGATTTCTAACATTACTTCTTTATCATCGAAGATTTGGTAGAAATCTACATGTAGAATTCTGTCTGTTACTGGGTGAAATTGTAGGTCTTGTAAAATTGCTCTTACTTTAGTCCCATCTTCTAGCTCAACTACAACTGTATGCACGTCTGGAGTGTATACAAGTTTGTTGAAAGCCAATTCATCTGCTGAAAAGTGAATAGCCTCGTCTCCTCCGTATACTACGCAAGGAACCTTTCCAGCATTACGTAGAGTTCTGGTTGCTACCTTACCCACGCTTTCTCTTTTAGATCCGTTAATTGTAATTGATTTCATTGTAAATTTTTAAAAATATTATAACCGCTTAGCTTTTAAGCGGCTGCAAATCTAGTGTTTTTTATAAGATATGGAAAGAAAATAGTTTAGAAATGATAGGTTAAAAATTACAGAAAGTATCATATGTTGTAATCTTCCTAATTAATTACAATCGAGGCATCCTATCTTCCGCCGTTTTAAGAGGTAAAGGTGACTGAGTGATTTTGCGGGATAAAAGTTAAAATTGAATACAGCGGTATAATAGTAAAATTGTATCGAAGTTACATCAAGAATTTAGAGCTAATGCTCTTATTGTCATGTACCCGAACCATCACTTCAGCAAAAAGATCGGAGCAAGACAATACCCGAATCTTATCACTTTCCTGACGTAACGGAATTGAATCTGTAACGATAAGCTCCTGAAGTTTAGAGTTCTCGATGCGCTCATAAGCATTGCCAGACAGAATAGGGTGTGTACAGATGGCCCGAACGCTTAATGCGCCGCGTTCTATCATTAAATCGGCTGCTTTTGTTAAGGTACCTGCAGTATCTACCATATCGTCTACTAAAACAACGTTTTTTCCTTGAACATCACCAATGAGTTCCATGTGTGAGATGATATTGGCCTTTTCTCGTTGTTTATAACAGATTACTACATCACTTTCTAGTGCTTTTGAATAGGCGTATGCTCTTTTACTACCTCCCATATCTGGAGAAGCAATGGTAAGATTGTCTAGATTTAAGTTTTTTAAATAAGGCAAAAATATAGTTGAAGCAAAAAGGTGATCTACAGGCTTTTCAAAGAATCCTTGAATTTGGTCTGCGTGCAAGTCCATCGTGATAATACGCGTTGCTCCGGCTGTCTCAAGCATTTTAGCGACTAATTTTGCTGCGATAGGAACCCTTGGCTTGTCCTTACGATCCTGTCGTGCCCAGCCAAAATAGGGAAGCACTGCCGTAATGTGTCTTGCTGAAGCTCTTTTTGCAGCATCGAGCATTAAGAGCATTTCCATTAAGTGGTCACTATTAGGGTGTGTAGAGCCTATAATGAATACACGGCTTCCGCGCACCGACTCTTCAAAAGAAGGCTGAAATTCACCATCGCTATACGTAGAGGTAATTACGTTCCCTAAATGAGTACCGAAAGCCTCGGCGATTTGTGCGCCTAAAACTTGACTTTGTTTACAGGCAAAAATTTTAGGTTCTGGAGTGTGTGACATGGCGGTGGTTTTATGATGCTGGCAACAAATGTAACGGAAACTAAATAGTTGAAAAAAAAATGTTATTGCGATTTACTAACAAAATGGGGGTTAGGCAGGAGGTTTTAGGTAGGGGGTATGAGGAAACGGGCATTTGGTATTAGAAAGATGCTTTGAACTTCCCTTATTAGTTCATCGTTTTTTCATTAATTATTTTTTGTTCAAAAACTGTTTACGATTGCATTATCTTACTTAAGATTTCATTTGTCTTTGTTCTTTCAGCTGCGAATCCGGGCGGTCTTTCGACTTTTATCAGACAACGTTGATAAAAATGAAAAACCCCAACGTATTAGGCTGGGGTTTTGTACTCAAGGCGGGAATCGAACCCGCACGACCGAAGTCACTGGATTTTGAATCCAGCGCGTCTACCAATTCCGCCACTTGAGCAAAACGGAAGGCAAAAATAAACAATTTTGCGATTAATAGCAGAAAAATAATTTAAATAGTGACTACTGTTTTATTGCTTTCAAATACAACCGTTCTACCTTCTCTCGTGCCCAAGGAGTCTTCCGAAGAAATTTTAAGCTTGATTTTATAGAGGGATCATGGGTAAAACAGCGAATGTTAATTTTTTCTCCTAAGGTTTCCCAACCATGTTTTTCTTCAAGTAGGGTCAGCATATCTGCTAATTTCACACCGTGTAACGGATTATTGGGCTGGCTCATGCAATTTAGGTTTTAGATGACAAGATAACAAAGCCTTTTGAAAGAAAGAGGAGAAATTTGATGTGGATTAAGTTGCTTTTTTTAAAAGTTTCAACAACCTCTTGGGAGGCCTTCCTATTACAGCCTTGTCTCCGCTAACAATAATAGGACGTTCAATTAAGTCGTGGTTTTCAATCATAATTTGTATGATTTCTTCGTCGGTAAGATTTAACTTGCTATACACAAGTCGCCATTCTCTATGTTTTTTTTGAACTAATTCGATAGGACGAATGTTGAGTTTTTTGATAATGCCCTTTAGGTCCTCAGCAGTGAAGGGATGTTTTTTGTAATTTACTTTTGAATAATTATCCTGGGCATATCTTAAAATCACCAAACAGGTCTGTGAAAATATACAGCCAGGGTCATGGTAGATTGTTATCATCTTTCTATACTTTTTGTATCGTTACATCTACGAAAACTCTTGCTACTCGGTTTTGTCTATTATTTAAATGAAAACTTTCAGTACAGCATAAAAAAAGGAAGCCATTGGCCTCCTTTTTTTAGACTGATTAACTATGCCGCATTCCACAATTCTTTTATTTCATTACAAGTGTTTTCTATAATACCATAGTATCTATAAAAGTCTTCGGGGGCTGTCGTTACTATTCCAGCGAAAATGTCAATTGAAATACATAGTTCTGGAAGTACTACGAGCTCTTTTGATTGATAATTCTCAATTAAATATTTATAAATACTAGATGAGACTTGTTTTGACTGTGTTCTATCAAAAGTGTTCCCTT
>Ga0115567_10002389_pt1 | contig 18540 bp, 17 predicted proteins | sample COGITO_mtgs_1204_2_FD_88679 | JGI IMG/M metagenome (GOLD analysis project Ga0115567, IMG submission 88679) | Pelagic marine microbial communities from North Sea - COGITO_mtgs_120412 | ecosystem: Environmental > Aquatic > Marine > Epipelagic | place: Germany:Helgoland, sampling site Kabeltonne... | reverse complement strand
TTGATTGATTTATTGATCTGCTTTTTTGTTGGCAACTGTCCATTTGGAAAAATATATTTATCAATCCATGGATCAGCAGTAATGCGCGAATCTACAAAACCAATAGTTTGAAGTAAAAAACTACCATCATCCTTTAACCAGCTCGATACTAGATCCATATAGGTTTTATAATTTTTTGAACCTACAGCCTCAAACATTTCAATAGAAACAATATGATCAAACGCTTCTTTGGGTTGATACTTTTGATAATCTTCAATAATAAATGTCACGGGTAAACCTTCGCACATTTTTTCTCCTAATTTTGTTTGTTCAACAGAAACGGTCAACCCGGTACAAACAGCACCATATGTTTCTGCTGCATATTTCATAAAACTACCCCATCCACATCCAATATCTAAAATAGTATCTCCTGATTTGATATTAAGTTTTCGACAAATCAAATCCAACTTAGCCTCTTGCGCCTCATCAAGATTTTGTGCGTCTTTCCAATATGCCGCGGTATATACCATACGTTTGTCTAACATCGCTGTATATAATTCATTTCCAATATCATAATGAGCTTCTCCTACTTCGTATGCCTGTTTCCCAATTTGGTTATTTACTAAGAAACGTGATTTTAACCAAAAAGCATATTTCCCTGGTTTAAAAATAAATTCCCAATGCTGATTGTTGTCTTGCATCTTTGAATAAAAGACGTCTAGTTTTTCTACATCCCATTGTTTTTGCATAAACCCCTCACCAATACCTAAAGATCCATTTTTAAGAACCCTCATATATAAATCTTCATCGTGGACCTGAGGATCATATGGTTTATCTCCGTTAATGGTAATTCCGCTTGAGTCAATTGCTTTTTGAAGTCTTCTTTTAAAAATAGTTTTAAATGTCATTTCGCTATTATATCAGACATGTTAGGTCTACTTAACATCCTTTTTCGAGAAACCTTCTGAGGTTTCTCCTGAAACGATTTCCGGCTTACTATCTAATGTTCCTGGTACTTTTTTGAAATATAATTTTACTGCTTGCCAGTGTATACGAAACACCACCATGAATGTCATCAGTGGATACATAAAAACGGAACTTAAAATATTTAAACTCGTTAATTTCTGTTTTTCCCCTTGCATATATGTTTCAAGAACTAATTCCTTTTCTTTAAAGAAATTAATAACTGACTTGAATTGTGTCTCACTATCCTGGTAGGTGAATTCATAATATCCCTCAACCTTATTAAAAGGAGAAACATACAATTTCTTCTCTGCTGTGAAAACATCTTCTGGCAGTATCTCTGTATTGTCTGAATGTGATAGAAGATAATTATGATTATCTCCAAAGGTATTATTAACCTCCGTGAGAACAGCAAGCAATCTTTGGTTTTGGTCACGTAATAACCAGTATGAGATTGGATTGAACGCATACCCAAAAAGTCTGGGGTGCATGATCAAAGAAACGGTGTGATTGGGCAAAACTAGGATGTCTTTTTTCTTACATTCTTTAACTATCCAGTTGTATGAACTGCTTCCATCGCCTTTTCCGTGGTCTTTGTCGTAATAAGAAAAAATATTAAACCGGTTGTATGAAAATAGCCATGGTGTCTTTTGTGTCTCTTTCGTGATGGGTAATTCCAGATAAAATACGTTATATGTAAATTGATTTTTTGCAGGATTCAGACGTCTGTGCCCAACCTGGGCCTTGAGGAGTTGTATGTACATTTCTATATCATAACAAAAAAACAGGGACCACCTGTTTTATTATTTTCTCTTGTTATGTCTATATTTTTTATTGAGATTCTTCTTTGTCTTTAACATGATCCACAATAGCCTCTGCTACGTCTTCTACTGATCCATGTTCAATTACTTTGTCGTGTCCAGCTGTATCCATCAGATCGTCGTTCATTGCCCCTGCTACTTTGTGTTCGACTTTTCCAACCGCTGCAACCATTTCATCAGCAGGTGACTGCTCTTCTCCGTTTAGTTTTATATCATTTGAATCCAAATCTTTTGTATCTGTATTATCCATATAGTGTCAGTTACTTGTTAATAAAGGTATTATACACTATATAGACATAATGTACAATATGTACAATACGTCTATATTAAAAAACAGGACGAACGTCCTGTTTTTTAGATTACTTAATTCCTTCCAGGAATTCTAATACCGCTTCGTTGAGAAATATACTCTCTACGTATAGTCGCATATTCTGTTCTGGTACTTCGTCTCCGTATTGCTCTTTCATGAGCTGGATTTGTTGATTAACCTTTTGTTCGTCTGGTGTAATTTCTTCTGTCCGTGCAATTTCTTTAAGTAGTAGTTCTGATTGAGCCCGTTTTTTAGCATCTGGCTTCCATTCATTTGAAAGTTCTTCTTCTGTTTTACCCATATGTTTTAAATATTCGTTATATTCAAGTCCCATACGTGTTACATCATCTTTCATTTGTGCAATCATCTTATCAAGTTCTGAAGAAACCAGTAATTCAGGCACTGTAAAAGTAGACTTCTCAATAAGCTCCGTCATCATCACCTCTCTTGTTTTTGCCTGCGCTTCTCGTTCTTTTTGTAATCTGATATTTTCTGTTAGCTTTTCTTTAAAATCAGCAACATCTTTAAAGTCTCCTAATTTCTTAACAAAATCATCATTAAGTTCAACTTTGTCATTATCGTGATTGCAGTCTTCTGTGTGTTCATGATCAGGATCAACCACATGACTATTCATCTTTTTGATTTGCTCAATTGCTTCTTCAATTTCTTTCTCTTCCACCTGTGCTGCTTCTATTGTTCCATTTGTTTTTTTTGCAATTGATGTGTAATCACCTAAAGTAATTTCTGGAAATACCGCTGTGGTAATTTTATACTCCAATGGATTATTTTCAGCAAGTTTTGTAATCGCAATATCCGGCGATCCGATAATTTTTAATTCGTTTTCAATCACAATTTTTGAGTACAAGTCAGAGAGTGCTGTTTGTGCAGCTTCAGACAAGATTCTCATATCTCCATATGTTTCTGCAACTTTTTCAAGTGGTGCTTTACCCTTCCTGAATCCATCAACTTCTGCATGTTCTTGCATGTGTTTGAGTGTCTTTTCCTTATACGCAACAAGATCTTCCCACGCAACTGATCCTGTAATCTCTACGATTGAATCTTCGGTTGTGATAATTTCTACTGCTACTTGTTTTTTATTTTTTTCAGTCATAAGATGTGTGTTTATTTAAAAATCATATGATTTTTCATACAAAAAAGCCATATATAATGGCTTGTATTGTAACGCAGATAGAGCAACAAAGGAACCACCTCCGCTATTCTCTGTGTATTTTATGTCTTTTTACAGCTCAAAATCAAAGAATTTATCAATATCTGAGAAATCAATTAATTCTGCGTCGAGTTGTTCAAGTCCAAATAAATCGTTATCCGAAAGACCGGCTTCTCCGGCTTTAAGTTCCGATTCAATGACAGCAAGCTCATTTTCTATTTCTGTCTGTGCATTTTTAGGCTCAACAGGAATAGGTGCTAGTGCTTGTTCTTGAGACATCAGTATTTTATAAAATACCAGTCCAGCAAAAGCCAAAAAGATCATAATGATCCCAATGCCTACTGCTGGTGCTATTTCAATGTGTTTTTTGTTTTCTAATATATTCATGAGACTGTGTTATGTGTGTTTATTGTTCATCTGTAATTTGTATTTCCGTTTGAACGTTGATTTTTGTCTCGTTTTTTTGGTCTGCAACCAATTTTTTTAAGAGAGCAACTGCTTCTCTTATTTCTTTGTATGCTGTTCGAAGTTTTCTTTGTGCTTCGGCAAGCTCCTCTCGTGCCTGATTAAACGCATCTTTCACCTCCTCTCGTGATCCTGTCTCAACAGATGCCTCTAGAGAAACCTTTACGGTTCTCATGGTTACCTGTACTTCAGAAACAAGTGTTTGCGCTCCCGTCAGTCTTTGAGTTACTTCTGATGTATCAATCCCTGCTTGTGATAAACGATCTACCACCTCGGTAATTCGAGTATTCACAGACTGTGCTTTTTCAATCAACTGATTGAACTGGGCAAAAATGGATGTGATTCGATTCTTGAAGAATTCTTGCACATTAGCTCGCCATTGCTCTTTATACTCTTGAGCCTCAGCTCGCAACTGTTCTTTTTCAACAGATGCTTTTTCTCTGATAGCTTGTTTAGCTTCAGTGCTAGTCGCTGTCCTAAATTCAGCTTTAAGTTCAGCTTGAGCATCTTGTGCTTTGAGTTTGAACTCAGCTTTCGCCTCAGCTCGAACCTCCTGTGCTTGTTTTTGATTTTCAAGTTGCTGTCTTGCAAGGTCAACAGTTTTTATACGTGATGCATCTACGCGCTTGGCAGATTTCACCTGTGTATCAACTCTTACTGTGTCCTCTTGTGCATAAGCAACTTGGACAAAACCAAAACAGAGCATCAGCATTAATAATGTGTGTTTCATGTTTTATTTTTGTTAATGATCATGGTTTTGCAACGGGCAAAACCGTATTCATAATTATATAGAAACAGGTTCTTCTCGCAAGTAAGTAAAAACAACGAGCAATCCGTTGTTTTATATTTTTTCTTGTAAGTAGTTTTGTAATTCAGAGACGGCAACCCGTTCTTGCTTCATTGAGTCTCTTTCCCTGACCGTTACTGTGTCATCTTCTTTTGAATCATAATCAAAGGTAATACAGAACGGTGTTCCTACCTCATCTTGGCGTCTGTATCGCTTTCCTACAGAGCCTGACTCATCATATGTTGTTCTAAAATTTCCCGCCAAGCCTGCAAATATTTCTTGTGCTCCCTCAGCCAACCCATCTTTTTTCATCAATGGTAATACAGCAACCTGAATGGGTGCTATGTGTGGAGCAAAATGTAATACCACTCGTGTGTCACCTTCAGCTATTTCTTCTTCGTCATACGCTTCTGATAAAACAGCGAGAAATGCTCTCCCCACTCCAATAGATGCCTCAACAACGTGAGGAATAAACTTGTCACCGTTGTCATTAAAAGACAAGTCTTTCCCTGAGTGTTCCGAATGTTGTGTCAAATCATAATTAGTTCGCATGTGTAATCCCTCCACTTCATCAAATCCATAGTCTGGATACTGATATTCAATATCCCACGCATCAGCCGCATAGAATACTAGGTTATCATGTTGGTTCCACCTAAGATTTTCTGGGTTGATTCCCATAGAAACAAATGAATCCCATCGATCTTGTTTCCACACTTCGTAGGCATCTTTGTCTTCACCTGGTTTTGTAAAATACTGCATCTCCATTTGTTCGAATTCTCTTGTCCGGAACAAAAACTGGCGTGGAGAAATTTCGTTTCTAAATGCTTTTCCTGTCTGAGCAATTCCAAAAGGGATTTTTGGGTTCACTGTATCAACAACGTTTTTAAAGTTTACATAAATTCCCTGTGCTGTTTCTCCTCGGAGATACACAGGGCTAGAACCATCAGTAGAAAAATCTCCCATGTTAGATTGAACCAATAAATTAATAGGTCGAGCTGAAGTAAAGTCTTGTGATCCACAGGAAGCACACGTAATCTTGTCTCGATTTTCATCAAATAACCTGTTTATCTCTTCTTCTGACATTTTCTCATCAGCAGAAACTCCTAGTTTTTCTAATTCTTTATCTACTCGGATTCTGCTCTGACATACTCGACAATCAGCCAGCGGGTCAGAAAAACCACCTACGTGCCCTGAGGCAACCCACACTTTTGGATTCATCACAATCGCTGCATCAAGTCCATACACATTGTGTTTTTTTAAAACAACATCTTTCCACCAATGACGTTTGATTGCATTTGCAAGTTCAACTCCCAGTGGACCATAATCATATGCCCCAGCAAATCCATCATAAATTTCAGACGAAGGAAATACAAAACCTTTACGTTTTGCATACGCAATAATAGTATCCATCTTTTTATCAGAATGTTTCATATAGTTTGTTGATTATAACAAAACAGAGGTGTAATAAGAAAATTCTTAGTTACTCTCTAGCTTCAATTGTTTGATTCTTTTTTCTTGGATAGATACATATTTCTTGATACCAATCTGTTCCAAGAAATATCTGTCATGAGAAATACACAATAACGTCCCTTTAAACTCCTGCAATGCTTGTTCAATAATATCTATAGATTGAAAGTCTAAATGATTGGTTGGTTCGTCGAGGATGATGAAGTTTGCTCCTGAAGCCATAATTTTTGCCAGCAAGAGTTTCGTTTTTTGTCCTGAGCTAAACTCAGAAAGATTTTGTTTCATTTGGTCTGGTGGAATATTGATTTGAGACAATATTTTATAAGCTGCTGTTTTGTCTATTCCTTTAATTGAACTGAGTAAATCTAGGGCTGTTTTGTCATCCAACAGCTCAGAATGGTCTTGTGATAGATAACCAATTTTTACCCCTGACCCAACAGTTATTTCTTGGTGTTCTTTGTGTTCAAGAATTCTTTTTATCAGTGTCGTCTTCCCTGATCCGTTTTCTCCCTGTAGCGCAATACGTTGTCCGTAAAAAATATTAAAATCTTTGACATGAATCAATGTTTCTTGTTCGGGGTATCCCACATCAAGATTTTTAATGTTTACCACATTACTATTTCTTGCTCCAGAAGGTTTAAAATATATATCTAGTGCAGATTCTTTTTTGGGCTTATCAAGCGTTTCAATATGATCTATCCGAGAATCAATACTTTTTGCAATAGAATGAAACTTTTTTGATCCTCGATCTGCTCGCAAGCTTACCGTCATTTTATCGTTATCCCGATGATTTGTCCGATCCATATTTTTCATGTTCCCTTCTTCTTTTTTCCTGAGAGAGGCTTTGGTGAGACGACTGGTTTCTTTTTGCTGAGAAGTGTATTGGCTTGCGTACGCTTCTTTTTGAATATCTTTTTGTTCGCGATAAAAAGAATAGTTACCTCCAAAAACTTGCAGACCACCATCTTCTATCTCAAATATTTCTGTGACTACATTGTTTAGAAAATATCTATCATGAGAAATAATCACCAATGCTCCTGTGAAATTTTTTATATAGTTTTCTAGCCAATTGAGTCCCTGTATATCTAAATGATTCGTTGGTTCATCAAGTAACAACACATCTGCTTCAAACAAAGCAATCCTGGCTAAATATACTTTTGTTTTTTGTCCTCCTGATAACTCTCCAAAACTATTTGTAAGAATATCTTTCACCCCTAAAGACTCTAGAACGTCTGCTACTTTGTATGGCCTGTCTGTATATTGTGATAAGAAATCCCTGACTATCTCCGAGTCTTTTATATTTGGCACTTGAGGCACGTAAGCTATGGATGTTCCTTTTGCTATATGTACTTGTCCTTCATCGTGCTCTAGAATTCCTTGCATAATTTTAAGTAGCGTTGATTTTCCGGCTCCGTTCTCGCCAACAAGTCCAATCCGTGCTTTTGGACCGACCACAAAAGATACACCCTTTAATATGTTGTTTTCATCAAATGATTTATGTAATTTTGTTATTTCTATGAGCATATAATGAGAAAAGTGAAGCTTGCGCTTCACTTTTTTACTACTTATCAGTAACTCTATCAGCGGATCCGTTATATTGTGGGTCGGTTGTCAGGTCTCCGCTATTTTCTGACCTGAGTCCTGGATATATTCGTGCAATTTGAGCAAAGGTATCATACCCCTTCATGCTTTGTCCTTGTGTAAAGTTAATTCTATCTCCTTTTTGCAAAACAGAAGGAGTCACCGCTATTTGAAATGCCGTCTCAACCAATCCTTCTCCATATCCAGCACCTGCAGCTACTGTATCCACGGTCCACAACAATTTTCTGTTCTGTTCGTTATATTCAATAACTGATCCGGGATTATTGAGAGCTTGTTTAAATTCTACATATGGTGGCAAAGTGGCTTCAACCTGCAGATTGGTTATCTCCGAGGTTGTGTTTGATACCTTCCATACAACAGTATATTCTGATGTTTCATCAGCCTGTAATTGTATTCCTCCCGTATTCTCAAATGGACCAATTGAATGAACTACTCGACTGTCTAGTTTCAAGTCTGTGGGTACTTTAATTAATATAGATCCTTTGCTTTTTGCTTGCTTTTCATTGTTTTCAAAATCAAATGTCTTTCCAGAAAAGTTATAAGAAATTTCCGCCTGAGGATTAATTACCGAACCAGCCATCTCTTCAGAGCGAAAGATTCTAAATGAAGCTTCAACTTCTCCTTGAGAACCTGAGGTAAACGAATCTAAGATTGGAATGTCGGTTTTTTGCCACAAGATTTCTTTATCTTTAGAACTATAAAACCCATCAGTCCGTATACTGTTTTGGGAAAAAGAATTTCCAGTAATTGTTGCTGTAATTTGAGCATCTTGAATTTGAGTAGCTAAGTTATTTAAAAATTCTAACGTAAATTTAACCGGAGTGTATGGCTCTAACACAAGAACTGAACGGCTCGAATCATTTATTTTACCCATCAAAGAAACCGCGGGTCTGGTTATGGTAATGATGTTTTCTGTCTGTTGTAGAGTGCTTAACAATACTCCTTGTGATTTTTCGGCCAAACCAACTCGGTATTTAAATACTCTCGTCTCCTCATCCTGTCCAGAAATTGATCCCAATATTTTAATTCGTTTTGTCTCTCCTACTCCCAATGCCCCAATACTGTATGTATCCTCAGTTCCCACAATCGGTGATGGTGCTGATTCTTGGAATTCAAAACCAAAAGGATATTCAACTTGTAGTGATAAATTATCAATTACACTGTTTGCATTTGAGATTATTTCTAACTCAATTTCAATATCATCCCCTGATAAAGCTTCTTGTGGCGCAATAACTTCAACAGAAATAGGAGAAGATTCCAAAAGTACTTGATAAACACGCTCTTTAAACATAATTTGATTTGAATCAGCTACTCGATACTCAAAAGTAATGGTTATGTCTTTTATTTCACCTTCTGTTCCAAAAAAAACTGCATTAAAACGTTGTGTGCTTTGTGCACCACGCTTAATCGTATCAATCGATCTAATTTCTTGTGACAACGTTACGCCATCTTCTTCTGCTTCATAAGAACCCTTGGGATACTTTACGATAATATCTGTCAGTGTAATGTCTACGTCATTATCATTTCGCACAATAACGTCATACGCCAGCGCCTCTCCTCCTGGCACCGAATTTGGTCCCAACACAGACAAAGCCACCTTGTCATATGACACATTATTTTGTCCTGACGTAAAAACTAAGAACGCAGCAGCAACTGCCAATAAGAAAAACAAAATAGCCCCGATAAGAAATTTAGTAAATGCAGTAAATGGTTTTCTAACTTTCTTTGGTTTCTTTTCTATAACTGGAGCTTCGTCTTCCCAATCACGTGTTGTTTGTGTATCCGCACGAGAAAAGTTTTTACGACCTTCTTTTTTGAAGGTGTCTTGTTTTGCATATAACTTTTGCTCCATTTTTTTTATGGAAGATTCCTTTTTCATAATTATTAGATTATATCACCTGTCCACTAGGTTATAATATGTATATGTTAGAAATTGTTTTAAAAGGTATAGGGATTTTTCTTGTGTTCTATTTTATCTGGCTTATTACTGGAGGAGTTGAGCGGGGGGAAGAACGAGAACGTTTAGGAACTAATACTCTCTTCATTGGAGTAGAGGGAACAGCGTTGGATAATAATTCTCAATCAACAGAGAAACGTTTTCCTCAAAACTAATGTCTATCAAATAATCTATAAAGCACTATTCCACAAGACGTTGCGACGTTCAGTGATTCTTTCTCTCCGTACATGGGTAATTCAATAATATCATCCGATAATTCAAGAATCTCTTCTGCGACACCCTCCACTTCGTTACCCATAATAATTACTTCCTTGTCTAAAGGCCTGTGTATTTTGTAATCGACGCTATTTTTTGTTTGCTCAACACAGACTATATTGTATTTTTCTTGTTTCAGCTCTATAAGAGTTTCTATGATATTTTTTGAATATCTCCACGCAACCATTTGTTCAGCACCCAAAGCAGATTTTGCTATTTTCTTTTCAAGTCTGCCGAATCTATCTATAGGAGAGGCTGTATATCCTGAAATAATTATTTCATCTATCTTGATGGCTTCTGCCGTACGAAACATGGCTCCGACGTTCTGAGCCGAGCGGATGTTGTGTAAAACTAGGATTTTGTGTTTCATATACTTTATTTTTATAGATTGTGTGATATTATATCGCTCATAATTATACATCCTCCTGTAGCTCAGATGGTAGAGCAGCAGCCTTTTAAGCTGACGGTCGAAGGTTCGATCCCTTCCGGGGGGACAAATTACATAAAAATTACGCTCAGGCGTAATTTTTATTATGTAGATAGCGACATACTATTTATCAAATATTTACTTTAAGTATGTTCAATTTGTACATATTGATAGTGTATGATAGACTTTACATAGAAAGGACGGACTAACTTACTAAGTAAAAAAAATTATATGACACAATTATTACAAAAAACGCTTACCCCTTTCCTGGTTGCAGGTTTGTTACTGGCAGGAGGACTGGCACTTATTCCAATACAAACTCAGGCGGCACACGAAGAGCCAGCAACTACACTAACTAAAGCCGAGAAATTACAACTTCTTACGCAGTTAGTAGAAGCTATTAAAGAAGCCAAAGCCAATGGCTCAGAACCACAATCAGTAACTGAGGTGACTTCCCCAGCTGCTGACTTGCGTGTTGCTCTTAATAAAGCGATGCAAGGGCATGTTGGACTTGGTCTAGCAGCTTTACGAAACGTAAACGATGAATCTGATGACCTAACGGCATCAGTTGAGGCACTCGATAAAAACTCAGTAGCTATTGCTGGTCTTGTTGAATCAGTATATGGAGATGACGCAGGAGATGCTTTCCTTGTTATATGGCGAAACCACATTGGTGACTTTGCTTCTTATGCAACAGGAGCACGTGAAAATGACGAAGACATGAAAGATGATGCTCTTGATAATCTAAAAGACTATCAGCAAGAAATTGCTGCATTCTTCTCAGGAGCAATCCCAAGTATCGACAAAGCAACCGTGATTAAGGGTTCAGGAGAACACCGAGATCTATTTATTGATGCTATCGATGCATATGCAGATGAGGATTTTGAAGAAGCATACGATCTACAAATTCAAGCAGCAGCTCAAATTCAAGGAATTGCTGACTTACTATCAGTAGGAATTGTTACTCAATATCCAGAAAAGTTCTAAATAACCACCGGTTATATAGATAATAAAAAAACCGCACTCACGTGCGGTTTTTTTATTGAAGTACTATTACGCTCCACAACCAAGACAAACCATAGGATCAGAGTTTTGCTCTTGATCAAGTTTTGCTTCTGCTGCTTCTCGTTCTTCAGGTCTCATGGCCCGGAATTGCATATCATCAGTCATACAATTTAATATATCTGAGAGACAAACTATGTGCAAGAAATTTCTGTGGGTTTCGTCAAAATATGAGTAAGTTTCGTCAAACACAATTTAAAAAACTATTTTATTGGATCTTAAATGTTTGCTCATGTTCAATCCGATCTCCATCTTTTGTTTGGACAACAACCTTTACCACATTAGTATTTGCAATTGTTCTAATGGAACTTGGTACAAACTCTATCTCTCGTTCGTTTTGCGATATTGATTCTAAGTATGAATTATTTACATAAAAGAATATCTTATCAACCTGTTCTGTGTCTCCTGTGAAAGAAATTCTTATCGTTTGTCTGTCGTCTGCCTCAAGTGTCTCAAAACTTTGTGGGCTTAGAATAGTAAAATCTAAATTGATTGAAGTATCCCCGTCATCAGTATTGTCTCCAGAAGAATTACTGTCTGGTATATCTTCTGTCGATGTTCCGTTGGTGCTGTCTTGATCTTGTGCAGTAGGTAACCCTGACGCACGCGCCCAGTTAGCAATAGGGAGTTCAAAGTTTTCATACAATGCATCACCAATAGAGTTTCCTCCTGATAATGGATCTCTCTTTGATACCCAATGTAAAATCGAATGATAATTTATTAAATAATCTTCTCCTCTAAACTCTTGAGGAGTGTCAATATTAGCCGGCTCACCCGTTCTTGTGTCTATAAAAAATCTTTCACCTCCTTGCCACACACCAGCAAGCACTGGTGGTAATGTCGACTTGTCAGGATACACAGGAGCTATAAAATTTGTATTTTTATATTGTGCACGTGCTTTGTCCATGGCGGCTCTCCAGTACGGAGCAGCAACTGTTGAGGAAGGTTTTTGTGCCATAGGTGAATTATCATTATTCCCAATCCACACACCAACAGAAACCTCTGGGGTGTACCCTACAGTCCACGTGTCTTTAAATGAGTTGGTGGTACCTGTTTTTACAGCCACTTGTGCATCTGTATGATATAAGTATCTGTTTGCACCAAATGTTGGGCGCTTTAAATCATCGTTCGACAAGATAGAGTTAATCATGCGAGCAACGTTTGCTGAAAGTACTTGTTTTTCGTCTTGTTCGTACGCCTCAAGCTCTTCTCCGTTTTTATCTTCGACTCTCATGATTGCTACTGGACGATTACGTTTTCCGTCGTTTGCAAACACTGAGTATGCTGAAGTCATATCAAGAAGCCTTACTTCTCCACCCCCCAATACCAAACTCAAACCATAGAAGCTTGCGGAACGATTCAAAGTGGTAATTCCCATCTCCTTTGCCCGATTAATAGCATTTCCTACTCCAGTCAAATACAGAGTCTTAACCGCAGGTATGTTTAGAGACTGAGCAAGTGCTGAGGACATAGAAATGGGTCCCCTGACACTGTTGTCATAGTTTTGAGGGGAATAACACCTGTCTGCATATTGTGGCAAGAGTGGAGTCCCGTCTGGATAACAAGAAGGAGAAAATTCTGTTTTTACATCCCATAATACTGTTTGTGGTGTGTACCCAATTTCAAATGCCTCTGCATATACAAACGGCTTGAATGTTGAACCCGGCTGGCGAGATGCTGTGGCAATATTAAACTTACCGTCAATGTCATCTGCAAAATAATCTTTTGAACCAACCATTCCAATAATTTTTCCAGTTTTGGCTTCAATGGCAACTGTCGCCAAGTTCTCTGCTTTGAATTGAGCCAAAGAATCAACATAATCGACTGTCACCTGCTCAAGTTCCTGTTGTAATTCCCAGTTCAAGGTAGTAATAACTTTGAGACCACCACGTTCCACCATTTCTGGTCCATACTGCTCCTCTAAAGATTCAATAACGTAAAACACAAAATGTGGGGCTTTAATTCCTTTATCTTGTCGCACCACAAAGGTAACTTCTTCTGCAAGTGCTTGTGTATATTCTTCTTGTGTAATATATCCAAGTGATCTCATGCGTCCAATAATATAGTTTTTTCTTCCTTCAAGACGATCAACGTTTGATCCATACGGAGAATAAAATGTTGGAGCTTTTGGAACAGCTGCAATATATGCTGCTTCTGCAATAGAAACATCTGCTGCATTTTTTCCAAAGAACGAACGGGCTGCTTGCTCAACACCATAAACACTTCCTCCAAATGCAATTTCATTCAGGTATGCCTCTAAGATTTCATCTTTTGATAATTGATTTTCTAGTCGCCATGCTAAAACCCACTCTTTCACCTTGCGTTCAATCGCGCGTTCGTTTGTAAGAATTGCATTCTTAATAACCTGCTGAGTAATAGTTGATCCACCTCCCAGCCGTTTTTCTGGATTTTGAATTTTTTCAATGACTGATCGCACTAATGCCATTGGTCGCACTCCGTGGTGGCTATAAAATTGATCATCTTCTGTTGCAAGTACGGCTTTTTGAATATTTTTTGATACTTTTGAAAGAGGTACTACTGTCCGTCGCTCTTCTTTAAATACGTCATATAGCAATACTTCTCCAGTGTTGTCATAGATTTTTGTTGACTCTCGGACATCACGGTCAGCAAAGTTTCCTAGTTCTGGAATTTCTAATGTCGCCACCCATACAAAAAATGCTCCCAGTGTTAAAAATCCGATGATAGCCAGTACCATTATGCTCCTCCACAGAAAGATACCCATCCTGCTTTGTTTGTGTTTTTTAAGTGTTGCCATACGTTTGTTCCAAAATCCAGTTGGATTAGAAATATTGTGTGTTTCTGCGTGGCTTATTGTAGGACGTTTTTTAGGTGAAGTAAAACCAGAAAACAGTCCTTTTATCTTTTTTACTATTGCCAAGAAAAATCCTACTAGAAAAAAATTTTTTACTGTTGTTTTTTCTCTTCCAACGACTGGTTCTTCGTGTGCATGGTGTGTCAGTTCAGAGATTGGTATGTGTGAAACTTCTCTGCGATCATCTTTATCCATGTCTATTTTAGGAATACGAACGTTTGGTAATTTCCATGATGATATTCCTAATTGTGGCATTTTTGTACCAGCAAAAAGAATTCCCACCAGTCCTCTTACAAGAGTGACTCCAAACATAACTGTGTTACCTAGAAAAAAAGCTATATCAAAGGCTGTTTCAATAATAAACTCAATAACCGCAACCACTCCATTCCATAAAATAATTACTATAGAACCAAGTACAATCCCTGTCGTTGAAACAAACGAACTAAACAGCTCTGCAACATTCGGAATTATATCCTTTTGTTGTTTTGGTGTTTCTCCTTCTGTGTTTCGTAAGTCCAATGTTTGGCGTTGTTTAGCCTTCTCTAGTTGTTTTTTAGCAGAAATCTTCTTAACCGCTGGTGGTATTAATCCTGTTCTTTTTTTTTCTGATGCAGCACGTGCACTATCAGATTTATATACTTTCCGACCGCGTTTCAACACACGTTTAGAAGAGTTTTTTTTAGGCTTTGGTTTTGTGTTTAAGAGTCCCATATAGTGTGTTGATTATGTTCGAAATCTTACATTACATCATAAAAATTGTAAAGAAAAAACATCCGTTAAAACGCATGTTTTCCTTTATTATTACCTCAGCTATGTGTACTCTATGGTCGATAATATGCAAAAAATGTCAGTCCACATGCTATGGCATCGTATTCATCATCTAATCGTTTGGCATCCGGAATAGCAATCAGTTTTTGAGTCATAGCAATCACAGATTTTTTATCAGCCCTCCCGTGTCCCCCGACAGCCGTCTTTATTTGCAGTGGAGTAAACTCATGAACTTCTAACCCTCCTTGTTTAGCCAACAATAATAACGCTCCTCGTGTTTCAGAAACACGCATAGCTGTTTTTTGGTTATTTGAAAGAAATAGATTTTCTATGGCCATCATCACTGGTTGGTATAGGTCAATAATGTGTGTGATGTGTGAACCAATAGCCTGCAAGCGATCAACAAATTCGTCTCCTGGATGAGTCCGGAATGTTTCTGAATAAATCCAAGTCTCTTTTCCTGTTTTTCTGTCTTTTTCTAAAATAGCGATTCCCAATCTTTCATATCCAGGATCAATAGCAAGTATTCTCATAATTATTAGTATATCAAAATTAAAATATTCGCACTTCTGTGCGCAGTTCTATTCCAAACTCTTGAGAAATCTTTTTTTGTATCCTCTCTACTACGGCCAATGTTCGCTTGCCTTTAATCATCGACATTTGTTTTCCCTTGTTGTGATTTACTACAATCAAAGCGTGTTTGTGATATAAAAATTCTTCCCTGTTTGCTTGTGTCAGTGTTGAATGTTCAACCAACCATCCCGCTGGAATGGTAGCTTTTGTAGATCCATAGTTATAAAACACTGGCATGTCCGGATACATATTGGTCAATAGTGCTGCTTGGGCTTGTGATACACGTGGGTTTGCAAAAAAAGACCCCGCTGTTCCAATTTTTTTCCAATTGGGAAGTCTTGATCGTCTTATTTTTATAACTTCTTGAGAAACTTGTTTAGCTGTTAGATGTGGAATTAATTCTTGTAATTCTCGCAATGGTTTGTATGTCAAAACTGGTTTAAAATTTCTAGGTAGTTTTAATAGCACTTTGGTTACCAACCATTTGTCGGATGATTTAAAGATAGAATTTCTGTAATCAAATGCACATTGTGCGTGTGAAAATTCTTTTTTAATTCCTGTCACAAGAGAGTATGCCTCAACATGTTCTATGTATGTTTGAATATCAACGTCATATGCTCCAATGTTTTGCACTACCGCACCACCCACTGTTCCAGGTATTAGTGATAAGTTTTCGAGCCCATACATAGTGTTCCGAATAGACCACAACACCAAGTTGTGCCAATTTTCTCCTGCGGCAACTTCTAGCCACACACTTGTTTTGGTTTCTTTGATTATCTTTTTTCCTTTTAATCTATTGTGTATAACAAGTCCTGGATATTTTTTAGTAGGCAACAAGTTACTGCCTCCGCCCAAAACAAGAATTGGTTTTTTGAGTTTTGTCATCTCTGTAATAAGCGTTTGTATGTCTTGCTCTTTTTTTAATTCATAAAAAAAACGACTCTTCCACGGCAGACCAAACGTATGTTTATCAGTAAGAGAAATATTTTTTTCAATGACTATGCTGGCCATGTTTATTGAACGTTTATATACACATCTGAGACATCTTCCAATTCATTAAAGGCATCCACCAACACCTCCAGATTTTCTAAATCTTGATCTGACAGTTCAATTTCTGTTCCCGGATTTGGTTCAAAGTCCATATCGTTATTACGAGTAAATCCCCACGAAACAGATCCTTGTGCACCTAACGCAAAGCCATTTTTTGAAAATGCGTGTTTCACTTCTTGTCCTGTTCTGTTTCTATTGTCGGTTAGTGCCACAATCATTAAACCTGAACCACCTGGTCCGTATCCTTCATACACCACCTCTTCCATGTCTGCTGCGTTTTTATCAGATGCATTTTTAATGGCTCGTTCAATATTATCTTTGGGAACGTTTGCTTTTTTGGCCAAGTCCACCGCAGCAATAACAGAAGGTGAATTTTTATCTCCTCCTGCTTCTTTTACTGCAATAGTAATAAGCTTTGACATTTTAGTGAAAATCTTTCCACGCTTTGCGTCAACTGCAGCTTTTTTGTGTTTGATGTTTGCCCATTTACTGTGTCCTGACATATCTTGATAGTTATGTAATTAATAACGTTAGTATAACAAAAAAGGTCGGGCGCTTTGCGCCCGACCAACTATCTTATACAAAGTACATTAAATACACTTTGTTCTACTGCAGCTCTTCTCGAGCCATAAGTGCAAGCGATTCTGGAACTCTTGTGCTCAGAATCTGCATTGACTGTATTGTTTTCAACTTTGATTCATGAATACAATAAATTTTATCCAGAATAGCGAGTGGATGCTTTCTGTTTTCTAAATTTTTACTCTTCCATCGATCAAATATGCCTTGAATTTTTTCTGCTTGTTCTTGAGTCTCGAGAAAAAGCATCCCAACTGAATAATTAAACTCAGTAAACTCAACCCCAAAGAGCATCTCACCATCACGAAATTCGTATGCCTCTCGATTGATTTGCTCTTGATACGGACTAATAAAGCCCAGTCTCTTTTCCTGTTTTTCAGTTTTTAAAAAAACATAAGATTGGTCCTGCGATAGGTCATGTATTTTTTTAAGCATTGTGCTCTCCTTGGTTTTTTAATGAATGTCGATTTTCATTATCTCACAAATATTTGACAACATCAAGTTAACTTGTATACCTTATTCTCCTGTCCACGTTATGTTCAAATGTCCGTAAGCTTTTTCTGTGGCGGTTCGCCCACGTGGGGTTTTTTGAATAAGACCAAGCTGAATAAGATATGGTTCGTACACCTCTTCAATAGTTGCAGCTTCCTCACTTGTTGATGCGGCCAGAGTAGAGAGCCCTACTGGACCTCCTCCAAACTTTTCAATCATGTCGCGCAAGACGGTTCGATCCATTTCTTGAAGACCTAATTCATCAATCCCCATCATGTCCATTGTTTTTGATACTACCTCTGTGGTGATGGCGGTATCAGCTAACTGAGCTACATCACGGGCGCGTTTTAATAATGCGTTTGCCGTTCTGGGAGTCTGCCTAGCTCGAGCTGCTATTGCGTCAGCTCCCGCGTCTTCTATTTGAATATCTAAAACGGATGCTGAGTTTTTAACAATTTGAGATATCTCATCAGGTGTATAAAACTCAAGTCGGAAGGTTCCTCCGGAAAATCGTGATCGCAAGGGAGGTGATAGTTTTGAAATTTGTGTAGTGGCTGCAACCAAAGTAAAAGCAGGCAGTTCCAATTGCACGGTTCTTGCTGATGGACCCTTTCCAATAATAATATCAAGTGATCCATTTTCCATCGCTGGATACAGAACCTCTTCAATGTTTTTGTTTAGTTGATGAATTTCATCAATAAACAAAATGTCGCCTTCCCCAAGGTTGGTCAAAATGGACGCGAGATCTCCTACTTTTTCAATTGCTGGTCCTGAAGTAATTTTTATTTGTGCGCCGATTTCTTTGGCAATTAAATATGACAAAGTTGTTTTCCCAAGTCCTGGTGGTCCATAAAATAGTAAATGTTCTGGGTTGTGATCACGACCAGCTGCTGCATCTAATAATACACGGAGGTTTTTTTTGATTGCTTCTTGCCCTATGTATCCATCCCATGTATTAGGACGCAAAACAGAATCCAGGTTTGAA
>Ga0115567_10002384_pt1 | contig 18569 bp, 29 predicted proteins | sample COGITO_mtgs_1204_2_FD_88679 | JGI IMG/M metagenome (GOLD analysis project Ga0115567, IMG submission 88679) | Pelagic marine microbial communities from North Sea - COGITO_mtgs_120412 | ecosystem: Environmental > Aquatic > Marine > Epipelagic | place: Germany:Helgoland, sampling site Kabeltonne... | reverse complement strand
TCCGGCAGAGAAACCGCAGAGAAGAGGGGAATTGCCTTGAAGAAATTCTCTACGGATGCCTTGGATGCCGGTGTCTTGCTGAGTGGTGCTAGGCGCGCAGGCTTAGCGGCATGAGGATTCCCCTCCATCGCGCTCTCCGTTCTGAGAGGTCAATCCCTTACCAGACCCAAAGACTCGACGATTGAGGCACAGCTAGTCCCAGTTCTCTAGTAGAGCACAGGTACGGCTGCCCAGATCCGCGCGGCCAGTAATACTCTTCGCGGCAGTGATTCCCTTTCCAGGCAACGGTTTGTAAACTTTCACCCCTCTTGGAACCGTCTTGACGCTGTGAAGTCATTTTCACTTTTCGAGAGTGTCTCCTCAACAAGTGAGCCAGGTATGCATCTGGCTGCAGCCGGGCCGTGCAGTCTGGCCTGATCCGCAGCATACAGGGTGCCGATGCGACCTTGATACAATCAAATTGATATTTGTTCCCGGGGTTGCTCCGCTGGGCCTCGCTTACGCGTATCCGTGGTTCTCCAGCAGCATAGAATCATGTGCGTCATCGCATGCCGTGAGCAGGCGGTGGCGGCTGGTACCGCAAGTGCTCGCGGACATCTCACTTGATTTTTTCTCCATCTGCAGGATGCTCCAGAAGCTCTGGGGTGACATCAGCCTGCACGAGGCTCTCTCTGGCCAAGTCGACGGGGGCCGTTGGAACCAGAAGTCAGACGGGGAGAAGTCGTGGGCTGCGAGCAAGCGTATCAAGCAGATGGTCTGGAAGAACCGCGCCGCGGCGATCATGGGCCGGCGTCAGTACCCCCACTCAACACTCTCAAGACAGTCACCCCCACCTTAGCGCAGCTACTGTGTTGCCTGCTTGCAGATTTCGATTCTGAATCACGAGCACTTGAACAGTTTCCCACTAGACTCCAGACTGGTGCGGTTGTCTCTTGTGGAACCTTCAGCTTTGGCGCCTACGACGTCTGTACTGTCGCTTCAGATTATGGGCGTGGCACGAATGGCAGCTGTTCATAGGAGTGGAGTGTGACGAGAAAGCCCAAAAAGCTCGTGCGGTGTGTACTGAGCATTCCGTACAGAGCAGATCGCATGCCCAAATACAAGCACTACACGCAAACACGTGCTTGATCCAGAACGATCTTTTAGGGTAGGCGTCAGTAGGGCGAGAAGCACGTCGCACCACCCGTGCCGGAGCATGGCATGTTGCTTAGCCCCAGAGCTTCTCGGGGATCATGCCAGTGAAGGCAAGGTCGTATCCACCAGTCATAAAAACGTGACCTTCACCATCGACTCCGCTTCCGGGAGGCGGGTACTTGATTGTGAGCGAACCGCCGTCCATCTGGACCTCCACAGTGAAGTTCTGCTCCTTGCCAATGTACCCGCGGCGGATTGCGTTCACTCCGGTCCCGCACGCGCCGGTCCCGCACGCCTGCGTGATGCCGGTCCCACGCTCCCAGACGCGCATACGGATTTTCGACTTGTCTTTGGCGACAGTCACGACCGAAACGTTGCATCGCTCCGGGAAGAATGCGTGGTGCTCGAGGTCATGCCCGATTTTATCGAGCGGGACAGATTCGCAGTCTTCGTGGAAGAAAGTCGCGTGCGGGTTCCCCATCGAGCAGCAAGCGCAGTCAGTCAGACCCGGACCCTCGCAAGCATCCTTGCAGTGCAGCGTGTCGATATCCTTGGACACAGGAACCTGATCCCACTTGAGTCCAGGCTCGCCCATATCCACCGTGACCGTGTCGGGCTGCTGGCCCTTGTAGCACTTGAGCAGGCCAGCCTTGGTGCGGATGGTTACACAGTCAGCCGTTGGGTTCTCCTCAAAAAGCAGCGCGCCGATGCCTGCGCTCCCCAGTCGAATGTCTCAGATGCCGCGCAGAGGTACGGGAGGGGCTTCGCTGGCGCACAGATGTCAAGTACAGACGCGGAAGAGGGCGGGAGACAGACAGCGTGTGGCGTTTCCACAAGCGCCAACCTCAGACCCATCTGCATTGATGATACGCATCACGCACATGGCGTCGTCGGACTTCTCCATGATGATGAGCTGGTCGCAGCCCTAGAGTGTGCGGGGACTTGAGGAAGTGCTCTATCGGTAAAGAAAACAGGCAACACATTCGCACTGGGGGTGAGGTATTCGTTTCGGGAGGTAGTAGTACAATGCCATATTTGCGGTCCGTCAGGCGGGTCGCTCGGGCTTGCTCCGACGCCGCAGAAACACGGGCGTCCTTGCGTGCGTCCAGGACTATGAAGTCGTTGCCGAGGCCGTACCTGCACGCTTGGCATATCAGGCCATGCACACCTGTGCCACTAAGCACTTGACCTTCAGAAGCTGTCTACGAGAGGAAGTATCGAGCCCGGTAGAACAGAGATTGAAACATACATCTTCTTGAAGGGGACAGCCATCTCGAAGGTTGTCCTGCAGGAAGGAGACTGAAAATCAGGAGCCGCACAGTCGGGTGTGTCAGCATTCCGTACCACGCCGTGGTCCCTTGTTGCTTGCCGATTTTACGCCCTATGGCGGCATGTGGGGGAACAGTGCGTGGGCACGCGCACCGCGACGAAATGGTCTCGAGGTTTACACGAAGGAGGACGTCCTCTTAATAAAAGACTCTCCAGTACTAGCGCCCCCGTAGGCACATACCTATCCGCATTTCCCACGAGATCCTCTCCACCGTCGAAGATGCCTGTCAAGGTTCCGCGGAACGAGAACTTCGCCAAGCTCGGCGCTGGCTACCTGTTCCCAGTGATCAACCAGAAGAAGCGCGAGTTCCTCGCGGCCAACCCGGATGCCAAGCTCATCTCTCTTGGTCCTTCCCCCAGAACTCCCTGAAACGCTGCGGGACAAATTGTGTGAAATCCCTGCGAGACAGAAGCATACATGGCCTGAAGCGGGACCCTGTTCTGCCATGCTGGCCACGGATAATTTCGTGCGGAGGTTTTGCAGCGCCAATGACAGATGTTGCGCAGCTGGCACGGTGGCCGTCATCTGGAAGCTTTGGCCTGCCCGCTGATGTGGCAGCGCTGACGCAGGCATCGGCGACACCACCCACCCGCTCCCGGCAAGCATCTCAGGCGCGATGGAGGCATATTCTAAGGGTCTTGGGACCAAGGAGGGCTACGAAGGGTGAGTCTTTGCAGACTTAGCCTACTGCCACCAATCCTGGTTTTCAGCACGTCTGTTCTTGACGAAGCGCCTGTGGCGGCCCGCATAGGTATGATCCGAAGTGCGAGGCGGAGCTGAAGCAGAAGATCGCCACCGTTCTTTACAAGGACATGGTCAAGGCTGACGAGGTTTTCGTCTCGGACGGCTCCAAGTGCGACATTGGCCGCCTTCAGATTGTGTTTGGACAGAACGCCACGGTTGCGGTGCAGGATCCTGCGTACCCAGTCTACGTTGATTCTTCTGTAATTTTTGGCCGCTCCGGCAAGTTGAATGAGGTCGTCCAACGTCCCTGGTTTCCATGGCTCCTTCTTTCAACCTTGAAAAGATATGTTGAGTCAAACAGACACAGATGGTGTGAAATGTGTTCCTCCTCGTTGAGCTTTCACCCAGCCATCGAAATGCCTCATTGAGCGCACGCTGATTTCTATGCCGTGCTATTGCAGACCACCAAGCAGTACGATGGCGTGACTTACATGCCCTGCACCCCGGAGAACAACTTCTTCCCAGACATCACTGCGGCCAAGGACTCCGACATTATCATGTTCTGCAACCCGAACAACCCGACTGGCGCCTGTGCTACGCGCAAGCAGCTCGAGGATCTCGTGGCCTTTGCCAAAACTAACGGCAAGGTGATTCTTTTTGATTCTGCGTACTCCTCATTCATCACGGACCCGACCATCCCCAAGTCGATCTACGAGATCGAGGGTGCCAAGGAGTGCGCGATCGAGACCACCTCGTTCTCCAAGCTTGCGGGCTTCACCGGCATCCGCCTTGGCTGGGTCGTCTGCCCCTCCGAGGTCAAGTTTGCCGACGGCACCCCTGTGAAGCAGGATATTGCCCGGGTGATGAGCACCCTTTTCAACGGTGCAGCAAACGTGTCCCAGGTTGCTCAAAGCCCCACGCGTCTCGGCGTGCTTCCTGCCCGCGCTGCCGTTGCTGCCAGCATCCCGCCTCCCTGTTGTGTGCTACTGCTTGCTGAAGGCAGGATCTGCTTGGGACAGAACGGCGGCCTGGCCGCTCTCAACAACATGAAGGAGGTGATGGACATTGTCGGGTACGGCACCCTAACTCAGCCTCCATCGTCGCATTTGCGGCTAGCGCTCAAGCCATCGGATGCATTTATGCTTTTTAAACGCGATCCTCCAGCATATCACACGTGCAACAGCCTTCTAAGAGAGGGCTAAGTTTTCCTGTGCGCATCAGGTACTACCTGGAGAACGCCAAGCTCATCTGCGCGTGCCTTGAAGAGTGCGGCATCAAGGTATGAAAGACTGCCGATACCAGACGCTTGCCACAGTCGCAGATTCATTCAGGGTGGTCTATGATTGTAGCCCCTTCTCCAACTTGTGTGCTTCAACTGGGGGGCTGTGCCAGGAGGCTGCGCTGCTAACCATTCTGCGCTGCACGCAGTACTACGGCGGAGTCAATGCCCCGTACACGTTTGCGCACTTCCCGGGCAAGGACTCATGGCAGATGTTCGATGAGATCCTGACCAAGTGCCAGGTCGTGACGACCCCGGGCGTTGGTTTCGGCCCGTCGGGTCAGGGGTTCATCCGTATCTCGGCGTTTGGTGCGCGCGAGAACGTCGTTGAGGCGTGCACGCGCCTCAAGGCCCACTTCAAGAAGTAAGCCAGAGCTTGTGGGCTCGGCAGCGCCTGCATCTATGCATTCCCACAACCGCTGTTGATTTATTCAAAGGCCAAAATGGCTGCTTTGCCCTGCGTCCTTACTCGCCGAGCAGCCAACCCCCTATCCGTGCTGCGTTGTGAACATCTGTACACCGTCCTTCCTCCCCACACAGGTTTGCGCCCGGTCTCCCCGCGGCGATGGCAAGTGCCCACCTTTCCCACGGGCCGTTGGGCACTCAGAGCCCACGCGCGGAGATATTGGCTGAGCGAGTCGCGTCCAGTCGTGCCTGTCGCACACCCATAGCCTCTCTGCTTCGCTGCAGTTCTGCCTCTGCTGCAGCGGTCTCCTTCTCTATCTGGCGTGCTTGGATCCGCATCTCGCGTGCATCGGCGAGAACCTTGGCTTCACGCTGGCGGCGCTCCTCTTGCTCCTGCTCTATACGCATTTCGCGTCGCCGGATGTTTTCCTCGCGCCTCTGCAATATTGTCTTGTTCCGTAAGTCTTCAGCACTCCGTGCCTGCTCCTCCTCTTCCTCAAGACGCTGCCGCTCCTTTTCTTTCATGCGACGCTCACGAGCCTCCTTAATCAACGTACGGTCACGCTCAGCTATCTTCAGTGCCTCTTCCTTGGCCTTGATGTTCTCCTCAATGCGACGCTCGTTTTCGGCGCGCAACAGCGAGAGCTGGTGCAGCCGTGTCTGCGTGATGCGCTCCTGGTACTGTTTGATCTCATTTTCACTTGCACACTTTTCTTCGCGCACGCGGATCCGCTCCTCTCGAAGCTTCTCGAGCTCGAGGAAGCGCTGCCTCTTTTCGTCCGCGGCAGCCAGCTCTGCCAGCTCTTGTCGCTCTATTTCGCGCTCCTTGGCACGCCGCTCTCGCGCAGCGCGGATGAAAACCACCATTGCATCATCCTTCAAACGCTGCTGCTCCTGAGCCAGCATCCAGCGCTCCTCAACCTTGGAGATCGCTGCATCGCGGCGATGCTGGAGCACCAGCTGGGCGTCCTTTGCCTTGGCGTCGGCAAGCTCCTTGGCAAGACGCTGCTTCTCACGCTTCCGAATGTTCTCTTCGCGTTTTGCAGCAAGCATTTCACGCCGCCGGATTGTAGCCTCATCTGGCTCCTCGCCCATTGCCGCCGCCATCTAGTCTGCGCCTCCACCAGATCAACACACGGCCCGAACTCTCCCTCCAACGGAACCAATATGTTTGTGTTGACTGATCCGATCGATTGCGCTTCTCTCCGTGTAAACCGAACCCCGTGCGAGAGAGGTTCCTCTAAAGGAAACCGTGAACTCTCCTGCTCCATCCCGTCTTAAGATGTCCGATATCGAGCAGCTTCGCTTCCTCACTCCTGAGCTCGCATTTGAGGTCGAAAAGACTGTCGGAACACCGGCCTATGCTTACGACTATAACGCGCTCAAGGCCCAGGTGCTAAGCCGTTGTCAGAGTGGGTGTCTGATCTCTCTTATCCGTGCTCGTGGCAGCCATGCGCGACTTAGTTCGCCGTCAAGCATCGTCCGACCAACATAGAAGTCAGGCGCGGTGGCGTGAAGGCAGTGCAGTTGTTGTCTCTACACTGCAAAGCTGTTCTTGGGGTCTAGCGGGCTCCTGCGCTGGCTGCCGTGTGTCACTCAAGTAGACGCGCGCAGTCCTGACGGGCTCCTCTGACGCCCCTGCCTCCGCCAGGCTGAGAAGGTTCTTAAGTTCCCCAATGCTTACGGGCTCACAGCTCGCTTCGCCATGAAGGCGTCCCCAAATGCGGCGATCCTGAAACTTTTTGACTCGATGGGCCTCCACTTCGACTGCTCGTCGATTCACGAGATCCGCCGCGCCATGGCCGCTGGAGTCTCGCCGGAGAAGTGTTCCCTCTCCTCTCAGGTCACTGCTCCTGACAGTTCATAGTGTTTTTGAAACGCTGCATGGGAAACTGCAATGTATGGAGTCGTCTGCACGGTGCTTGCGCGGCAAGTTGGTTCATCCTTTCGCACGAGGTGAAATCCCTGCAGAAGTCTTGTTTTTCTGAACGTGGACGCGCGTGCCGATGCTACGCGACAGGAGCTCGCGGACGGATTCGAGGAGCTTGTCGCTCAGGGGGTGAAAATCAACTGCTGCTCGGTCCTCCAGGTAGCGGCCACTTGCGCCGCCCGCACTACGCTCTGTCCGCTCCGCCTCAGGTCGCGCGGTTTTGAGTGCCGAGCGCCCTAGCCTTGTGCGCACACCGCACTGCGATTGCACGAGCGCCCATGAGATGGAGTTGGCTACAGGTAGAAAAGTTTGCGGCCAAGTGCCCGGGCAAGGACGTGGGTCTTCGCTTCAATCCTGGGGTTGGGTCGGGTGGCACGGGCAAAACCAACGTGGGGGGCCCTTCCTCGTCGTTTGGTATCTGGCACGAGCTCGCAGACCAGGCCAGTGCCCGTGACAATAATTATTTCTGTTGCTGTAATGCGCACTTTCTCACGTGGTCTTTAGCGCATCTTAATTCTCTGGCATCCACCGGGGCCGCGGCTGCGACGCACGTTCTCATTTGGCTAACAGATTCGCCTCTGGTATATCCACGGTGCAGTGCAAGGAAATCGCTGAGAAAGCAGGTTGCAAGGTCGTACGTGTACACACTCACATCGGGTCCGGTTCTGACCCTGCGGTGCCGTTCCCATCCAGCCCAAACCAGCAAGGCACTGCTGGACTGCAAGGGCCGGATAGATTGTCTTCCTTTCCGCATATGCATTATTTGGTTTTTCTCGCCTTCAGAGTGTCTGCCCGACCAGGTTTGGCGCCGTTGCACGTCACTCTCAATCGCTCTCTGTGAGAAGTTTCCGGACGTGGTGACGCTCAACCTTGGCGGAGGGTACAAGGTCTGCCGCAAGTCCCTCTTGTGGCCTGAGGACTTGCATGGTTCTATCAAAACGGGGTACATCGCGTGCCTTTTTGTGTCTCGCGGAAGGAGAACATGCCATTACGCCGTTACAGGGTCGTGACTGAGTGAGGCCGGGGACAGGTTGGACGCATGGCGACAGAGAAGAGTACCGAGATCCTTACTGACTGTGCCGTCGTGAAGGAGGTCTTTGAGGAGTTTGCAACCAAGTTCGGGCGCAAGCTTCACCTTGAGATCGAGCCCGGAACGTTTCTCACTGCTAATTCCGGCGCGCTCGTCGCTAGTGTGCACGACATCGTGACGACAGGGACATCCGAAGGCAAGACGTTCATCAAGCTTGACGCGGGAATGACGGATGTGCTCCGCCCGTCTCTCTATGGCTCCCAGCACCCGCTTGTCGTCGTCCCCAAAGACGCGGCACGCGCATCCGCCCGAAAGGCCTACGTGGTCTGCGGTCACTGCTGCGAGTCGGGCGATCTGATGACCCCTGCACCGGGAGAGCCGGAGACGCTCGCCGAACGCACTCTCTGCGAGTGCGCTCCCTACCACGCAGCCAAGAAAACCAAGCCCCTCTCATTGATCTTGTGCGAAGCAACCAGCTGAGCTGGAATGTAATTACTCAGGGCGCGGCCCGGAGACCTCATGGTGATCGAGGGCTCGGGCGCATATTGCTCCTCGATGTCAACCAAGAACTACAACTCTTTCCCGGAAGCTCCAGAGGTGCAAACCATTCCGATCCCCACATTCCTGTCCCGGTGCATTCTTTCATTGATTTTTTGTGCCACATGCTGTACAACTCCAGCCTGATCTTTCGATTTTACCACATCTCGAGATGGAATGTCTTCGGGTCCGCCATGCCGCTGACGTGTTTCTCTTGGCCCAGATTATGATCAAGGACGGCAAGGTACACGTCATTCGCAAGCGCCAGGCGGTCGAGGCGATCTGGGCCAACGAAGTTGCCCTTCCGTGAGTACTAGAGACTGTACGGAATCGTGGATCCCAGCAGAAACAAATCCTTGGGACCTTCCTCAGAACCATCGGTGCTGTCGTTCATGGCGACCATGCGCGGGTCCAGCGCGGGAGCACAGGAGCACTTCAGTCAGCGATCCACAGCTCCGGCGGTCGTGGCCCAAGACTTTGCCTAAGTTTTGTTTCAAAAGCATTCAGCTCCAATGTTGCAGCTAATTTGGTGGTGAAATCTTTAATGAAACAGGACACCCAAAGTTCCATCAAGTGCCTCAATTCCTATCCCAGGAATTGATCATGTTGCGCAGATGCATTGCCTGGAGCAAGCAACCAGCTGTAAGTGCACACTGATGTATGCAGCAACAAATCTCTTCCAGGAAAGCACATCATGCTAGTAAGGAGGAAAACGCCAGATGCAAAGCAGATACCTGTATGCCAACGCTCTCGAACCGGTTCACCCAGAGGTCGCCCACCAGAACAATCTGCCGAATCACCAACCCGGTCAATTTCGGATGATGCATGGCTCGATTCCTTGCATCCAAGTTGGCATTCAGTCAATCACTTCAGATTTAGAGGTCTTGATCACACCGCCTCCCCAGCACCACTCAAATCGTCCCGTTCCCTGCTTTCTGATGAGGCCACCGTGAATCTGACTGGCTTGAGGCAGGCGAGGAGCCACGGAGGACACTCATGCCAGCTTGAGCGTGGAGGCCGCTGAATCAAAGTCAATTCCACGGAGCGCCCGATGATGCTCTCGTTCCTCGCCACCGCCTCCATGAGCTCTTTCTGGAATTTTCGAAATGCGTCCCACTCACCGTTCCTCAATACATGGCGGAACACGCATCCCGTCAGCCCCCTCACGCCAACCCACGACGTAAGCTCTTTCACTGCTTGGCATGCGTAGAGAACTTCGGATGTTTCCAGGTCCAAAGCAACCTACGGGTCAGACAACCAGCCGCACTCAGGCACGCATGACGCATAACAAAGAGTGTACGCCTGTGCGGACGGTCGCGTGGGCTGTACCCCATCGTCCGGTGACTCTCCAGTAATTCACGGTCTGACGGCTTCACATACAAGGGGCCGCTGGCTCTCACCGCACTGAGAACCTGCAGAAAAAGTCGTCGAGACCAACGGTAAGTGCCGTGCCGCCCTCCCCCCGCCCTATGCCGAGAGCATACGAACACTTCATGCGGCAGGAAGAAGCGTTGCAAACTCACCGCTTTTCAAAGTTCTTCGATGGTTCGTCCGGAAGTGATTGCCTTCACGCGTGGCCTGTTGTTGCGCGCGTCTCCTACAGCACCAGGAAGTCATGAGCCGCCGTTGTGCTTTTGTAGTGCTTTTACCTGGTCCAGACACGAGGGCATCGAGTGTTTCAAGTAGGTCTCCTCGCCTCCTCCGACGCATTTTCTGGCTCTCCGCCTTCGAAAGTGGCGCGTCCCACCATTTCATGCGTTCGTCGCTAGCGCCGCTTCGCCTCGAGGTCGCCATTGCTCCAGCGCGCCGCGTAGGATTCTAGAAACCAGAAAAGACAGAAAGATGGAGCAGAGAAACAAGCTTGGGAGGGATTCTGTGTGGGCCATCTCACACGATTTCCACATGAAACTAAACCAGCAGTTAGTTCCCCCAAGGCAAGACACCCAGTTAGAGCGAGCTGCTCGCACCCTCCTCCGCGGGCTTGCGGAAGGCAGACTGTCTGTGGGAGGCTGCAGCTCGCAGAGGTCACTTTTGACTGCAGCATTCTGGGCATCAACCAAAAGATATAGTGGTGTGCCCGCCCGGGAGCTGCCGATCCCGCAATCTCGCAATGCAGCTCCCCACGCCGGACATGTCCCACATGGACGAGCTCCAGATGATTCAGGAGCTCACCGGCCGAAAGAGCTGCGTCATCGGCGACTGGTACTGACCCTTCAGGCACCACAGCGCTTTGGAGCGGCTGTCCAACCAGCCAGCTGATGCACCCAAGATTGGAGATGCGCAAGACTTCCTCGTACCGGCCCTCGTTCTCTCACCCCGAGGCCCACCCACGCAGGCTCTTCGGAGAGGACGGGCTCGAAGGTTTACCAGCAGGCCTCTTTGAGGTGATGTCAGCTGCATTGCCCTCTGTTTTTCTGTTAGCATGAGATCTGCGACGCATGCCGTGCAGCGCATCGTGTCGAGGTGCTGCTGGTGAGTGAGAGCACAACGACCGCCTCCGCACCCACCTGCAACCCTGCGCAGGTGTGGAAAAGTAGATGTTGGGCCTCAAGTGTGCTTCCTTCCTTCATACCGACGTCGCATGCGTACACGGAACCGGCAACAGGAGTCGAGGTTTTCGCTGCGAGCGACTCAACCCATGGCGGGCTCCAAGCAACGGTGTGTCCGCTCAACCAGATCACAGAGGCACCCGCGTTCCCCTTCACCATTGACAACTTCACTCTGAGTGATGTTCTGATGCTCTGCACCCTCTCTATGTGCGTAGCTGGTGCGCTACCAGCGCCAGCTACCCTCGCACCTTGACGCCTTCGAAGCTCACGTGGAGTTCCTGCTGAAGCAGTCGACCCGCTATGTGCGGTCCCATACCCCATGATCGATGTGTGTACACACAAGCCATGTCCCGTCATCTCAGCCGGTGCGAATGGAGCCCCGCACTTTGCACTGATGCTGCGCGCGAGCGTAGGTGGCACGCTTTGCTGGAGCATACGCGACCGAGCAATCAATCTGCATGGTTCTTCAGGCAATGAACCTTAGACTGCAGACTGACACTGTGGTGATCTATTGCGAAGCAAATGTAGCTGCCTCCGCTCCCTGCTGGCTAAAATCTCTGACGGTCCAGAAAACATTTCTGTCTTGCGCAGGCCGTCCCCGGCGGTAACCTCGCCTCGATTGTGGAAATGCGGGCTTGTGGCCCACTTCCTGCTTCTTTCCTGTCCGTCGTGATCCGCAGGAATCCCCCTAAACCTGTTCTCTCTGCATCTGCATCAACTGAGACCGTTGATACAGCTGGTGCTGATACCATGTTTCGTTTGATATCGCCACGAGGTCGAGTAAATCCCAAATCTCTGTTTGCAGTGTTCTCGAGGCATGTCAAGACCTGTTTCTCACCGGATACGCCCCGAATGAGCTCGGAGCGCACCAGCTCTGGATTGGTGCGGACTCAGTGAAGCTTGGTGCGACCTATCACTTCACATGGGTCCCGTCAGAGAGCTCTCGGCGGCAACAAATCGCACTGCTCGTCGCGCAGCTGCCAGCTCTGATCGAACAACTCGGCGGCACCCCGAAGGTTCCCATAATTTTACAAGTTCCATGTCTCTTTCATTGTAGCCTCAATCCATTCCACGCGACTCTGAGCGCCGCATTTCCCCTGCATACTTGACTGAGGTGCATGTCCGAACCTTCCGAGGTCCTCCTCCGCGGTGAAAGCGTGGCGATTCCATGACCTTCAAACTGTCACAGGAGCGTAAGGATAAGTACGGTGGCCCTGAGGAGCTCTGGGCGCCTGCTGGGTGCGTATTCCCCTCAGCTTGTGGCCATGCTGCGACATTCAGTGCAGGGAGCGTGGATCCGATGTTGTATTTGAATTGTGCCAATCGGTTTAGCATAAACATAATCCTGGCTGGATGTGAAGCTTGCTCTGTTTGCTGGCGCTCTCAAGACGTTAGTTACCTGGAAAATTTGGGGCCATTTTCTTTCCTGAAGTGCGACTTATGCTGCTCTTGCGAAAGGCGCTGATGAGCGCATGCTCGCACAGCTTCTTCCCGGATGCCAAATATGCAGGTCTCGCAGCGCAGTTATGGCCGCTGCGCTTTGCGCCACGCGATCATTCGAACCAGTTGCAGGAAGGCTGCCTGCACGCCAATCCATTCTGCTTCGTATGTGCTTTTGTATATTTCAAAGTTATTCGAGGGTCTGAGAACGCTGTAGGCGATATCAAGCACAGTATGTCGCTTAGCACTCGTGTGCGAATGCCTGCACCGCCATTGCCACCAATTCGCCTACTTAAAGAGAACATTTTATATGCTCGCAGGCTCTGATAGATACATGCAAAAGCGCTAACGTTACGATGGACGATCTCCTATCCCATGACTTCTTTCACCACTACTCTCACCTTGGACCAGGCGCTATCTTCAGGAAGGACCCCTCTATGTCCTAGATGCGATTATCTGCGCCGTCCCTGCAACGCCTCTTTTTGATTTGGTCTATTCTTGTGTTCTGGAATGACTGTACCGCTGAAAGTCACATGATCGATCTGTTTCAGCTTCATAGACACTCACGGAGAGTACGAGCGATTCAAGGTGCTCTTCGCTGCCCCCCCAACGCGATTTGGTTTTTCATTTTGGTCTCACCTCTCTTTGACGGAGATGGAATTGACTTCATCTCGTATTGCGCGCAGCTTGCACGTACACATGCCGATTTCGTTCGTGAAAACGAGGGCAATCCCACGGTGAAGCGCGGACGGCGCAAGCATCCACAGCGCACTCAGACTGAGCCGAGCGATATCCCAGCTGGGGAGGGACCGGTTCCCAAGCAGAACTTCGACCACATCTCTCACGATCTCCGTAAGGTCCTGAAAGTTCAGATGCAAATGCATGGCCTTCTCATGCATAGATTGCCACACCGCGAAGGAATCGTGGTCGAGCAGATCTACAGGCTCTACCTTGCCGAGGGACACGAGCGGCTTCACGCACAACAGGTAGAAAGCGGCTTCAAGCACAACAGCTGGCCCAGTCCTCTGCTAGGTGTTCGATTGCTCGTGCTGTGTGACAGAGCTGGCCCTGGGCGCTGAGCTTTGCGCCCTGCCCCCCCTGGCCCAGATTAAGCACGTGCTTCGTGACCTTGACTTGGAACATCTTCTCCTTACAAATCCCAAGTACGAATCTCTCGCAATGGACGACTCGGTGCTGGACATCGACCAATTTGTGGCTCTCTTTCAAGACCTTCACATTATCGACGACATTCGATTGGAGCACATGCGAATGCTTGAGCAACTCTCCCCGGCGGAAACATTTGTGCACCCGATTCGCTCCGGCGCGATTCACGAGAAGATCGTGCGCGACCAGGACCTCTCTGAGGCTGCCAAGGAAGTTGTGCGTGTTTCGATTCGACACTGGCGCTCTATGATTCTGCAACGGAAGGCTCGAGACGGCATGCGCGAATGGATGATGACTGAGATCCAAGAGAAGCTCGCACGGATGCTACTGCACGAAAAGTTTGAGGTGTGGCACCTTCGTCTCATGACCCGGCGTCTCGTCGATCGTCGAGAGGATCTACGTGCGCTCTTTGGGCGCGACACTATCAAGCGATCTTTCACCAGTTGGAAGGAGCTGATTTTCATCCAGGTTCAGCAGCTTCCTGTGAACGGCGCCGCAGTCAAAGGCCAGGCGTTGCCCAAGATCTGGATTCGCCGGCCCAAGATTGCGGACCACCACCACCACCACCACCACAACCTCAACCACCACCGCCATCACCACGGGCGCCACCGGCCCTCTATCACGGCTGGCTTTTCTGCACCGACGCACCCGCCGTCGATTGTGCACCACGCGTTGGATACGCCGCGCGCTCACCACGAAGCTGCGCATGGCTCGATGTCGCCGGATCGGCGAGCATCGCCGCACGCCGAGTCGCCGCACCCTGTCCGCACGTCACAAATACATCTTGAGCCGCCCCCGATTGTCACACCGCGCACGGGGGGAGACGCTTCACCTTTGCACGCAGGCCAAGACCGCGTTGTGGTGTTCTCAACGCCCACAGGCGCTATTCTCCCCCTGATCTCATCGCGGGCGCCAGGCACTGAGCCGGCGATGGTTCCCGATGATGATCATGCACTACAGATGCTGACGACATCATCTCAGGTGCGCTTCCTGCAATGGGAGTCCCGGCATCCTGGGCTTCTTCACACCTGCTTGTTTGGTAACCTGCTCGCGAAGACCCTGTGACCACGTCCGCATTCCCTTGTGCAGGCGATAGCCCGATCGGCGCACCGTCGCGGACACGAGCCATTCTCACTCCCTGAACCCGTTTGTCTTCACTTTCTTGATCGCGCGCGCGCGGAACAGCACCGTACATGGCGCGAGGCGCCGGACATCGAGGTCTGATCCATTAGACCGTTGACGCGCGGGCCAATCTTGCTGCTGCTGATCCCATTAGAGCAAGAGTATTGTATCATGCCTGGTGTGACCGGAACTTTGACACAGAACTTGTCCGGATCAATCAACGCCTTCGATTGTTTGTGCAGGTGGCGCAGTTCCACATCACACCTTCTGGCATTGTGCAGGTGCTTCCATGCGCTCAAACAGCGGGATTTGCCTTCACGATTTGGCCCACTAGCCGGTGTCTGAGCTGTCCTCTCCTTCCGCGCGCAGACTCCACCGGCCTTCGCGGGACGAGGGTGGAAGTCACTCACCAAATTGGAAAAGCTCGGCGGAGATCTCTTCCTCACAAAACGGCTTGTGCGCGATCGCGTGACTAGGGCGGAGGTCTGGGCGGCGTGCGATAATGAGGGACATCCAAAGTGCACCGCAGTTGTGTACCCCACAGATGTGCACGAGGTTCACCCCTGTCATTCACAACACACCCAAAAGTCCACACGCGCTTGCGGTGTGCATGGAAGACTTTCTGTAACCTGAGGGGTTCGCTTGCTGCTCCAGGCGTCAGATGCGGCGGGGTCATTCCACTCGAAGGGGTCACTCGCGGAACACCTCCGCATCTTGCTCGCAGATTGGGGGGCACCGCGGCATCCGGACGCACCGCCTTCGCTGCTCGATGCTTTTGCGTGTCCAACAGACACGGTGCAACGTCCCTCAATCTTGAGCTCTAGCAGCTATTGCAGGGTTTCTCTGGACGCTGAGTGCGAGCACGGCGGGCAGGTGCTGCTGCTGGAGACCACACTGCTCGGCTCGCTAGAGGCACATAGCCCTCATGAAGCCCACACCAGACCTTGTCATATTGAGCTTCCACTTTCAAGAGGACTTCTTTTGCCCTAATCCCTTCCTGCAACCCACAGCTACCGGCTGGACAAAAGCGCCTTGTTGGCGCCCTCGGCAGGTCCATAGACCCGATTAATAGGCTAAGCCACAGCGGGTTGAGGGAGCAGGCGATCGTCGAACCGGAAGCACTAGGAGCCTTTCCTGAGCCACACCTCGCACTGACAGTGCGGATGATTCTCCAAGTTTTGAGCGCGGTGCACTCACGAGGACTCGCATTCGCGGATCGCCTCGATGCCGGGACAGTGTGGCTAGCGACAGACGGCACGCTGAAGCTCACAGTACTTCAGCACATGCATCATGTACCTCGCAAGGAATTGAAAAAGTATGCCTTCTCACAAGACCTACACAATGTGCTTGACTTGTGCGACAGGCTCGGTAACGCCAAAAAAATGAAGATGGTACGTCCGCGGCACGAAGTCGACTTTGAGCTCAAGATGCTGAAAGAAAAGCTTGAGGCGAAGAAGGCTGAAAAACTCAAGTTGGATGCCAACAAGCACAAGACGCCGAATGCTACGCAGGAATCGGCCAGGCAGCATGTCCATGACGAGTCCAAACTTTCCAATCTCAACTCAGAGATTGCGAGGCTTCAGGTCTAGCTCCGACTTCTGCGCCCAGACCCGGGTCTTACGACTAGAGGCCTGCAACAAGTAGCACACGTTTTTTTCGGTTTTGCATGAGATTCACTTGCCATATCTTTGAATGACGACCCGATTGCAATTTTGGTTCAGGTCAAGGTCGAGGAGGCGCGGGTACATCTTAATGATCTCGATGAGATGATTCATCTCTTCCCGCTGACCCTTTCAGCCTCCCGCAAGGTGCGTGGTGCCCTCCTCTCACAGTCTTAGCCATGGAAAGGGACGAAATGGAGGGCTCAGAACTAAAGAGGATTAGCACGTGTGCAGGGGCGCTGTCGGTCTTTCGTTGCTGCTGGAGCGCCCGATGAGGGCGGGGAAGTCTTTCTTACGATTGAAGGACTACGTCGCCACCCATTCGTCGCGACATATGCTGACATGCCAAGCGATGCATTGCTCCGCTGGGTTCAGGTCGGTGGGAGCAATGGGGGGGGACACAAACTGGCGCGCTCACTGTACGAGACGGACCCAGAGATCGATTTGGAGATCGAAGTGCTTTCGGAAACCAAACAGTGCTGTCCCTTCCGCCCCCCCCTGTCTGGTATGGTCCAGCTGTCGTTGTACTCGCATTGAAATGTCTGTCCAAGGCTGTGTGTACTATGTGAGGCTCAAGCTGCTCAATTACAGAGTGGACCGCTCGGACTCGCACACAAGGCGCTCGGACCAACGTACAAAGGACATGCTCAAGTTTTTCAATACATATGCTCGCAAGGCCCCTGGCGACATCGGTCTCTCCTCGGAAGCGCGGCATATCGACCTCGAGTGCCTGACTCGGCTCGTTGCCGACATGTTTCCGTCCGACAACTTCACGGACGAGCAAATACAGGAAGGCTTCATGCTGATCGACACTGAAGGCCGCGGGAGAATTTCCTTCGACGTCTTCTGTGACTGGTGGCAGAACATGAAGGTGTCCGACGCGCTAGGGCTGCACCAAGAGTGGCGCAAGACTTTGCTGAATGAAGAACTACAAGGTGTCAAGGAACTTCAGCATCGTGCAGATCGTTGGCATCGCAAAAATACGTAAGCTTCTCGACATTGCTCCAGCTGGGTGCTGTGGCGCTATTTTCACTCTAGATGTCGCCTATTTCATGTCCGTAGCACTTTTGCTTTTGCTGACACTGATGAATTGCTTGGCTTTGGTCAGTTGGCGGCGATGGCGCGAGCGGATCAAATTTCTCCTCAAGATGAATAAGATGGGTCAACAGCTTGTGGGCTCATTCAACCTTCTCAAGTGCAGGTGGTTCCCAGTAGAATCTCTTGATGATGAGCTGCAATCATTCGACAAATCTTTCCGCACAGGAGCCGTAAAATGTCTTCCTTAAATTATTTAGTTGTGGCAAATCTAGATTGAACAGCGGTGCTAAAATCCTCCAACAGATCTGCCTTTCAGACTTGGCACCATGCGCGGCTCATGGGAGGCAACCAAAAATCGGTACGGGGTCTGCGCTCTGATGCATCAAATCTTCAGGCGAGGCTGCAACACTCGCACACCCTCGTTTCACACCCGCGCTGCAATAGCGTGAGAATCGAATTGATCGGCGCGTTTGTCCGCAGAGGCCAGGATCCATCCTATCTCGGACAGCTTCACGAAGCGCGCCATCTGCGACGACCCAGTCCTCACTTCAGCCGCGATCACCGCCGCGTGGGTCACCGAAAAAGGGCGTCGATGCGTCTCCTCGAGCGCGTCGCTTGACGGCAACGGTGGTCTGATCCAGTGATGTTACTGTCATGCAATTTGGTATGTGTGGGGGAGTACAGTACCCAGATTTTATGAAAAATCTGTCAAAACAGATAAAACAGATTGAAATGATCTGCTGGAATATGTCTGTCAGAGCAGAAATATTGATGCAATCAATATTTCATTTTACGTGGAAATGATGATCCATGCGGCGTAGCGTGTATAATTGTACATGAAGCGCCGCCAAACCAACTTGTCGGAGGATGGCTGCCTCTCTGTGTCTATGTGGCACCCCGGCCAGAAACATCGATCCTGACGCGGGAGGTGTCTCGGGTTGGGCCCTTCAGTTGCACGTCATCTTTGACGCCGCCAGCCTCGCCCTCTCTGGCGTTGTCTTCGGCTTCCATGGCATCTGAGATCCTACGCGCCCCAGCTGCCGCGATCTTTGCCGCCGCCGACCGTAGTGTGTCCTTGCGCAGCTTGCTCCGCTTGCGCTGCGCAACCGACAGAACTTACGTCAGCGCGGTGTCCGAAGTAGCGGCTGGCGCTCGCCCCCCCCCCCCCCCCCGCCCCCCCAGGCCCCCCCCCCCCCCCCTCCCTGCCTGCCCCTGGTCGTAATTGGTCAGATAAAAAAGGCGAATAAAGAGCTTGATCTTTTATTT
>Ga0115567_10002383_pt1 | contig 18569 bp, 16 predicted proteins | sample COGITO_mtgs_1204_2_FD_88679 | JGI IMG/M metagenome (GOLD analysis project Ga0115567, IMG submission 88679) | Pelagic marine microbial communities from North Sea - COGITO_mtgs_120412 | ecosystem: Environmental > Aquatic > Marine > Epipelagic | place: Germany:Helgoland, sampling site Kabeltonne... | reverse complement strand
CACATCGTTCCAGTCGCGCGCGTCCACATCGTCATCGGTGACAATAACGAATTTGGTGTACATGAACTGACGCAGAAATGACCACACCCCCAGCATCACCCGCTTGGCGTGGCCCGGGTATTCCTTGCGCATGGTGACGATCGCCATGCGGTAGGAGCACCCTTCGGCGGGCAGGTAAAAGTCGGTGATTTCCGGAAACTGCTTGCGCAGAATGGGCACAAAGACTTCATTCAGTGCCAGGCCCAGCACCGCAGGTTCATCCGGTGGTCGCCCGGTATAGGTGCTGTGATAGATCGGGTCTTCACGGTGGGTGATGGCTTCCACGGTGAATACCGGGAATCTGTCAACTTCGTTGTAGTAACCGGTGTGATCGCCAAAGGGGCCCTCCTCCGCCATCTCGCCGGGTTCCAGATAGCCTTCGAGAATGTATTCAGCGGTGGCCGGTACCTGCAAGCGATGGTCCCGGCACGGCGCGGTATAGCATTCGGCGAGTTCTGTTTTACTGCCGCGCAGCAAGCCGGCGAAGGCATATTCTGAGAGGCTGTCCGGAACGGGCGTCACTGCCCCCAGCGTGGTGGCAGGGTCGGCGCCCAGGGCGACGGCCACGGGGTAGCGCTGCCCCGGGTGTTTGAGTTGCCAATCCCGATAATCCAGGGCGCCGCCGCGGTGTGACAGCCAGCGCATGATCAGTTTGTTGCGCCCGATCAACTGCATGCGATAGATGCCCAGGTTTTGTCGCTCTTTTTCCGGCCCGCGGGTAATCACCAGTGGCCAGGTGACGAGCGGTCCGGCGTCTTCCGGCCAGCAGGTCTGGATCGGAAGCTGGTGCAGATCGACATCCGCACCTTCTTTGACATGGTATTGGCAGGGCGGATTGCGCACCAGTTTGGAGCCCATGTTCATCACCTGCTTCAGCAGGGGGGCCTTGTCCCAGGCATCCTTTACACCTTTGGGTGGGTCGGGCTGCCGCAAATAGGCCAGAATTTCGCCGATGTCGCGCAGCGCATCGATGTTATCCGCTCCCATGCCCAGCGCCACACGCTGCTGGGTACCAAACAGGTTTGCCAATACGGGGGTACTGTATCCCCTGGGGTTTTCAAACAGCAGTGCCGGACCGCCAGCGCGCAGAGTGCGGTCGGCGATCTCGGTCATTTCGAGATGAGGGTCTACTTCGGTCTGGATGCGCTTGAGCTCACCACGTTGTTCCAGCATGGCGATAAAGCTGCGTAAATCGGAGTATTTCACTGGTTGCCCGTCTGTTGCCCGAAATTGATTGCGACAGTAGCGGTTGTAGCGAGGGGGCGCAATGCCAACGGGCGGCGCCCCCGCACGGGGCTCTATTTGCGTTTCATGGACATGAAGAATTCGTCGTTGGTTTTGGTGTCTTTGAGTTTGTCCAACAGGAATTCAATGGCGGGTGTGTCCTCCATGCCGTGAAGCAATTTGCGCAGAATCCACATGCGCGCCAACTCCTCTTCGCCAGTCAGCAATTCTTCGCGACGGGTGCCCGAGCGACGGATGTTGATAGCTGGATACACGCGTTTTTCGGCAATTTTACGATCCAGGTGTAATTCGAGGTTGCCGGTACCCTTGAACTCCTCGTAAATCACTTCATCCATTTTGGACCCGGTGTCGACCAGAGCAGTGGCGATAATGGACAAACTGCCGCCTTCTTCAATGTTTCGCGCGGCACCGAAAAAGCGCTTGGGGCGCTCCAGGGCGTGGGCATCCACACCACCGGTCAATACCTTGCCAGAGCTGGGTACGACGGTGTTGAAAGCTCGCGCCAGACGGGTAATGGAGTCCAGCAGGATAATGACGTCGCGCTTGTGCTCAACCAGGCGCTTGGCCTTCTCGATCACCATATCGGCGACCTGAACGTGGCGCGAAGGCGGTTCGTCAAAGGTCGAGGCTACCACTTCTGCACCGCGGGCACCCACCGAACGCTGCATCTCTGTCACTTCTTCCGGGCGCTCGTCGATCAACAATACGATGATGTAGCACTCGGGATTATTGCTGATGATGGCCTGGGCAATGTTCTGCATCATGATGGTTTTACCGGCCTTGGGCGGTGCGACCAACAGGCCGCGCTGGCCCTTGCCGATGGGGGCGACCAGATCGATTACCCGACCGGTGAGGTCCTCAGAGCTGCCATTGCCCTTTTCCAGCGTCAGGCGCTCGTCCGGAAACAGTGGCGTGAGGTTTTCGAACAGAATCTTGTGTTTGGAGTTTTCCGGCCTGTTGAAGTTGACTTCGCCGACCTTGAGCAACGCAAAATAGCGCTCACTGTCTTTGGGTGGGCGGATCTTGCCGGAAATACTGTCGCCGGTGCGCAGATTGAAACGCCTGATCTGGCTGGGCGAAACATAAATGTCGTCCGGGCCGGCGAGATAGGAGCTGTCCGAGGAACGCAGAAAGCCGAAGCCATCCTGCAAAATCTCCAACACCCCGTCGCCGTAGATATCTTCACCGCTTTTCGCATGGCGTTTCAGAATCGCAAAGATGATGTCCTGCTTGCGGGAGCGGGCCATGTTGTCCAGGCCAATCTCTTTCGCAATATCGATTAGTTCTTGGGTAGATTTAGTCTTGAGGTCAGTAAGATTCATAGAGTGTAGGAGTGATTTTCAGAAAAAGGGAGTAAGTAAGACGCTACGCACCGACATACCGGTGGGCCCAGCCCGTGTGGACAGAATTCCAAGCGGTGTGTATTGAGTAGCGGATTTATTATTGCGGCACGGAAATGTGCAACGGGACTGAATGTAGCACGGCCCGTGGGACTCGTCTATAGGTTTTTTGGCGGGGAAAAGTTGGCTGTAAACAAAGGGGGCGCGATTGTCGGGCCCCCTCGAGTGTTTACATCACTTCCTGTACGAACTCGGTCAGTTGTGACTTGGACAGTGCGCCGACTTTGGTGGCCTCGGCGTTGCCGCCTTTGAATACGATCAAAGTGGGGATGCCGCGGATGCCAAATTTCGGCGGAATATCCGGATTGGCATCCACGTCGACCTTACAAACCTTCAGTTTGCCTTCATACTCGGTGGCGATTTCAGCGAGGACCGGTGCAATCATCTTGCACGGGCCACACCATTCGGCCCAGAAATCCACCAGCACAGGCAGGTCAGATTGCAGTACCTCTTCGTCAAAACTTGCGTCGCTGACGTGTACGATTTGCTCGCTCATCGTGTTCTCCAGTCAATGGATGGGGCTTGTGAGCCCTCATCAGTTAAGGCCTGCTATCATACCACCGGGTCTAGGCTGCACAACCAGCCGCCTAGAGTTTTTCGTCATGCTCATAGAGCGCCGGGCTATATCGTCTGGCGATCCTGCAGCGTGGCTTGCCGGGTAGCGAGCGGTATAAACCACAACCAGTGTCCAATCCCTGGTTGAGCGGGACTGAAACGACACCGCAGATTGGGAGGTGGCCTTGCGATACCAGCGCACACTGACAGTGACCCTGCTGACGCTGGCCCGGTCGGGTGTATGTTGGACCGGGCGATGGCGCGCAAACCTGAAAGTTCACTGGGCTGGGTGCGGCCTGATCACACGTGGTTGCACGCCCGGGTCTGTACCGGCATGAATGAGACCTGGCAGGTGTATGTGCTGGAGTGCGCCGATGGCAGCCTCTACACCGGTGTGGCGCGCAATCTGGAGCGGCGTCTGGCCCAGCACAATGGTTTGCGTGCCGGCGGTCCCAAATACACCCGCGGCAGGCGGCCTGTGGCGGTGCGCTGGCAGGAACCGGCGGCGGATCGGGCCAGTGCCCAGCAACGCGAGGCGGCGATCAAGCGTCTGAGCAGAAACCAGAAACTCGCTTTGCTGGAAAGCTGAAGTGCGCTTCAGCCGCCCCCGAGTTCCTCGAGCGCCTCCTGCTCCTCCAGCCATTGTGTTTCCAGGGTTTCCAGCCGGCTATTCAGTTCACCTTCCTGCAGGGTTAGCGCGGCAACCCGGGGCTTGTTCTGGTCGCTGTACATGTCGGGGTCGGCCAATTGTTCCCGCAATTTTTCCAGCTCTGTTTGCAGCTTGGACATCGTGTTCTCAATACTTTTGATGCGCTTGTGCAGGGGCTTTAGCTGCTCCCGGGCTGCGGCAGCTTGCTGGCGTTTCTCTTTTTTGCTGGCACCGTCACCGGCTGTCGATGAGTATTTGTCGACGCTTGGCTTGTCGGCCTCGTCGCCGCCATAGCTGGACAGCACCCAGCGTTCATAGGCGCGCAGATCGTCGTCGTATTCTTCTACCGCGCCGTCGTGCACCAGCAGCAGTTCGTCGCAGGTATTGCGCAACATGTGGCGGTCGTGGCTGACCAGGATCAGGGCGCCCTCATAGGACTGCAGGGCGACTTCCATGGCGTTGCGCATGTCCAGGTCCAGGTGATTAGTGGGTTCATCGAGCACCAACAGGTTGGGGCGTTGCCACACCACCAGTGCGAGCGCCAGGCGGGCTTTTTCGCCGCCGGAAAAGGGGCGGATTGACCCCGTGGCCTGATCGCCGCGGAAATTGAAGCCACCGAGGAAATTGAGGATTTCCTGCTGCCGGGCGCCGGGGCTCAGGCGTTGCAGGTGCAGGGCGGCGCTGGCGTCGAGATCCAGGGCCTCCAGAGTCTGCTGATCAAAATAGCCGATGTAACAGTGCTCGCCGCGCTGCCGCACGCCACGCAGCAGGGGCAGCTCGCCCACCAGCGTCTTGAGCAGCGTCGATTTGCCGGCGCCATTTTTACCCAGCAGGCCGTAGCGGCTGCCGGGGCGCAATTGCAGGTCCACCCGACTCAGTATGGTGGTGGCACCGTAGCCGAGTTCCGCCTCATCCAGACGCAGCAATGGGTCCGAGGTTTTTTCCGGGGCCGGGAATGAAAAGCCGAACTGTGAGTCGACATGCGCCGGGGCCACTTTCTGCATGCGCTCCAGTTCCTTGATGCGGCTCTGGGCCTGCTTCGCCTTGGTCGCCTTGTAGCGGAAGCGGCGCACGAAATCTTCAATGTGGGCAATGCGCTCCTGCTGCTTCTCGTAATTCGCCTGCTGGTTGGCCAGCCGTTCCGCTCGCTGTTGCTCGAAATCAGAATAATTCCCTTTGTAGGCGTGCAGACCGCTGTGTTCGATGTGCAGAATGCGTTCACAGGTTGAATCGATAAAGTCCCGGTCGTGGGAAATCATCAGTAATGTGCCGGGATAGCGCTGTAGCCACTGTTGTAGCCACAGCGTGGCATCGAGGTCCAGGTGGTTGGTGGGTTCATCCAGCAATAGTAGGTCAGAGGGAGCCATCAGCGCCCGGGCGAGGTTGAGACGAATGCGCCAGCCGCCGGAAAAATCGCCGACCGGGCGGTCGAACGCGTTCTCGGCAAAGCCCAGGCCCTGCAGCAGGCGCGATACCCGGCGCTCGGCACTGTAGCCGTCGATGTTCTCCAGCGCGCTGTGCAGTGGCGCGGCAGCGGCGTAGTCTTCGGCGATTTCCAGGCGCTGGATCTCCGCTCGCAGCCTGGCCAGCTCCCGGTCGCCGCGCAGCACATACTCGCCAGCGCTCAGGCCGCTGGCGGCCACTTCCTGTGCCATATGCGCCAGGCGCAGGTTGTTCATGCCCTGGATGTCGCCGGCGTCGGTGCCCAGCTCGCCCAGCAGCATGCTGAAGAGGCTGGATTTGCCGCTGCCATTGGCGCCGATCAGCGCCAGTCGCTGGCCGGGCTGGATGGTGACCGAGGCGTGCTCGAGCAGCGCGCGGGTGCCGCGTCGCAAAGTGATATCGCGTAGAATAATCATAAGGCCGCGAATTCTACTCGCTGCACCACCTGTGAGCCAGCAGGGAGCTCACTCAAGGGATATTATGGATAACCCATTCTGGAACTTTTCACTGGCCTACTACTCCAAACCCGCTGTTGCCCAACTGTGCCTGCTGGCGCAAGATCGCTACGGCGTAGATGTTAATTTTCTGTTGTACGCCGCGTGGCTGAGTAGTCGGGACCAGGTTTTGAGCACCCAGCGGCTGGCGGCGCTGTACCGCGAGACTGAGCAGTGGCGTCTGCAGGTGGTAGGGCCGCTGCGCGCACTGCGCCGGCAGTGGCGAGACCTGCCCGAGGCCGCGGAGTTGCGCCCGCGGTTGCAGGAGTTGGAACTGCAGTCAGAGCGGTCGCTGCAGGACCGGCTTTGGGTTGAATACCAGGCCCTGGCGCCGGTTTCCGGCGCGGGGGTATTGCGCACGAATCTGGCGTTGGTTTTGAGCCCCCGGGTTCCGGCAGGCTCCGAGCGGGAAATTTTGCTGGATCAGTTGGTGGCCGCTCTGAAAGTGTGATTGCGCGGGGCTGGCCGAAGCGGGGCTGCAGATAGTATGATTTGGCCCCACTGTGTTGGTCCTGCCTGTGTTTTCCTTTTGGATGACGATTTCGGCCGTGATAGTCGGGCCCGACCCGGATTGTCTCGGACGGGGCGGCAGGATAAATAAGATTCACTCACTGATAAATGGAATGACTTTATGAAAAAGTATGCATTGCCACTGGCTCTGGTCACCGCTGTGACCCTGACGGCCTGTAATGAGAAAGCGCCCGCTCCGGACGCCGACAAAGCCGCTAACAGCGTCAAACTGGAGACCTCCGATCAACGTCTCAGCTACGGCATTGCCTACGGCCTGGGCCAGCGCATGGCTGGCGATTCTGTGCCACTGGACGTGAGTGCGTTCACCGCCGGCCTGCGCGATGCGATGGAAGGTGGCGAAGCCCGCCTGACGCCGGAAGAAATCCAGGCCGAAATGCAGAGCTACCAGGAAAAAGCACAGGCTGAAGCCCAGGAGGAGCAGGCCGCTGCGGCAGAAGCCAATGACAAGGCCTCGTCTGAGTTCCTGTCCGAAAACGCCAATCGTGAAGGTGTGGTAGTGACCGACTCGGGACTGCAGTACGAAGTCATCGAAGAAGGTGATGGCGCCAAGCCCTCAGCCGACGACACCGTAGAGGTGAATTACCGCGGCACGCTGATTGACGGCACTGAGTTTGACTCGTCCTACAAGCGCGGTGAAAGCGTAAAATTTGGAGTTGGCCAGGTGATTCCTGGTTGGACCGAAGCGCTGCAGCTGATGCCGGCGGGCTCCAAGTGGAAGCTGTTTATTCCCTCTGACCTGGCCTACGGTGCCGCTGGTGCCGGTAGTGTTATTGGCCCCAGCTCCGCGCTGATATTTGAAGTGGAGCTGGTGTCTATCGTTGACACTGAAGCCGAAGCGGCGGCTGCAGATGAAGCAGCCGAAGATTCTGCGGGCTAGAGCTTCAGGCCGAGTGTGCCGGCGCCGCAACCAGGCGCCGGTGCTTATTGTGCAGGCCGGCTATCAGTCGGTCTTCCAATAAAAAGCGCGATTCGAGTATTTCTCCCAGCGCTGACAAGTCACGCGACAGCTTGTCACTGACTTCTTCACTTCCGGTGTATTTTTCCTCGTAGGCAAGAATCACTTCCGTGGTATCGCTGATGGCAGGCATCAACTCCGCCACCAGGCCGCCGCTACTATCACCAAAGCTTTCTGCCTCTTCGATGATCTGGTGAAACACTTCAAAGTGACCGGCGGAAATGTAGTCCACCAGCAATGCGCAGAGATCCAATTGTCGGCGACGCAAGCCATCGGCGGAAGGGCTGCCATCCAGATCAACCACCAGGGCGGTGTAGCGCGTCAGTAGCGCCCGTCGCTCTTTCAGCCACTCAATAAGAAGTGTTTCAACCGCCTGAAATTGTTCCTGTGGATCTTTACTGCTGTGCGGCATAGCCTGGTCCCGACACTGTCATAGTGGTGCAGTCACTATAAGCCGGCCACAGGGCTGTGGGCAAGCACACTCACTCACGGTATATGAGTTCAGGTTTGTGCTTCAGCGCGGTGGCTGCGAACCAGCTGCCACAGGCTCACAGCCAGCAGTACCACAAACAGGGCCAGGGTTTGTTCGGGAATACTCAGGCCCAGCAATGTCCAACTGGTCTCGGCGCAGTTGCCGTCACCCATCAGGACCAGGCTGATGGTTTCTGCGAACGGCAGTGTTTCGAGCATGTACTCAAGACTGGGGCCGCAGGCGGGCACCTGGTCTTCGGGCAAGTGCTGTAGCCAGACGTGGCGCCCGGCCACCGCGGCGCCGAAAACCGCCGCCAGCACACAAGCCGCGGCGTAGGCGCGGCGTCCCCAGCCCACCGGATTGTGCAGCGCTGCCAGCAGGGCGAACAGACCGCCGGCAACGACTGCTACACGTTGGGTCATGCACAGCGGGCACGGTGGCAGGCCCAGATGCAGTTGCAGGTAGTAGTAGGCAAACAGCATTGAGGCAAGGGCCAGCAAAGCTTGTCCGAAAAAGACCAGTCGGGGTGACAGGGTTTGCAACATGGGAACACAATCCTCAGGGTGGGTTAGATACGTAGCGCAAACGGCGTAACGTAGGCTTTTTTAGGGCGGGAAGCAATATTCGATGCGGCGGCCGTCATTTAGTTCAGACGGCCGCGTTGATTGTCGCTGAATTCCACCAGGTCCGGATAGAAATCCACAAAAGCGGTGTCCAGTGAGGCCCGCAGCGGCGCCATATCCTCGCTGACATCTGCGAGTGCATTGCCCCGGCGCAGGCGAGTTCCTATCCGGGCGGCGGCGCCGGTCACGGTGTCCCAGCGGTGGTACAGGTTCAGAATGTCGTGTTCCAGAAGCCGCGCCAGCATGCGCTTGGCCCCCGGGCTGAGTTCGTTTTGCCGCTGTTGCAGCAACCGGCAGACCGCCTCGTTGAATGTCGCCAGAGGTAAGTCGCTATAGCGCCACCAGTGGTGTGTCAGGTAGTAGTCGAAGCTGAGATCAATCAGGATGCCAGCGTAGCGGCGCAGGTGGGCCGGAAATTGCGACCGCAACTGGCGCACCAGGGGATGATTATCAGTGAAGGCGTCGATCCTTCGATGCAGGCGAATGCCGGCTTCGAGGTCGCTGTGCAACTCCCCTCGCAGCAATCCCTTGCGGTACTCGCCGTCCAGGCCACCGGCTACCAGCCCCGGCTCCGGCCAGGCCAGGTGGAAATGAGCCAGGAAATTCAAGGCGCTACCTGTGGCCCCAGCCTGACGGGACAACTCACAGCGCCTGATACTGGGCGTAGAACTGCTCCAGATACTGCTCGAAGGTGATCTGGTCGGCGCTCTCAGTGGCGCGCTGTTGTTGCAGCGAGTCCCGGGTTTGCTGTGCATAGCGTTGCTGGCACTGTGGGTCGAGTGGCCTGTCCCGGAAATATTGTGCCCACTGTTCACTATAGGCCATGGCCAGGCGAAAGAAGGGCAGGTCGCGTTCGCGCATTTCGCGCAGTACACGGGCCGACGGGGTCAGTTCCGGTTCGTCAATCTTGCGGCGCTCTGCTGCCACCGAGGCGCTGTAAGCGCAGCTGTCGTGGGCGGCATCAAGCAGCGCGGCCACCTGGGCGATGCTGGCCAGTAATTCTCCGGCCCAACTCGCCAAGCCCTGTTCTCCGGCGGGCGTTTGCAGCCCGAGTCCGGGTTCCCGGCCGCGGTTCACTACCGCTTTGAGGTTGCTGTCCAGGCGCAACTGCTCGTCGGGGTCACAGGCCGGACTGTCCTGCAACAGGCAGAACAGCAGGAAGGCGTCCAGAAAACGTACCTGGTCGGCTTCAATACCGACAGGGCTGAAAGGCGACACGTCGATACAGCGCACTTCAATGTATTCGATGCCGCCCCGGCGCAGGGCATGCAGCGGGGTTTCGCCCGAGTAAGTCACCCGCTTGGGTCTGATGGTGCTGTAAAACTCATTCTCAATTTGCAGCAGGCTGTCGTTGAGTTGCTGGTACTTGCCGTCCTGGCCGCAGGCGTACCGGGCATACTCGGCATGGGGCTGCATGATGGCGCTGCGCAAGGTCTCGACGTAGTTGTCCAGCGAGTTGTAGCACACGCTCAGATCGCGCTGTGCGGCACTGTTGTAACCCAGGTCCCCCATGCGAAGCGCTGTAGCGTAGGGCAGATACAGGGTGCGTCCCGGTTCGTCGAAGGACTGCAGGCCGTGATGGTCCCGTCCCTTGAGGAAGCTGGAGCACACCGCTGGAGAAGCGCCGAACAGGTAAATCAACAGCCACGAGTAACGATGAAAATTCCGGATCAAGCCCAGGTAGCGGTCGGTGATCCAGTCATTGAGCGTGCCCGGGGATCCTGCGGTCTCCCAATCCTGTTCCCAGTACTGTTGTGGCATGGAAAAATTGTAGTGAATGCCGGCGATGGTTTGCATGGGGCGGCCATAGCGGTGCCCGAGCCCGTAGCGGTACACCGTCTTCATGCGCGCCACGTTGGAACTGCCGTACTTTGCCACCGGGATACTGTCATCGCCGGATACAACACAGGGCATGGAGGTGCTCCACAGAAGTTCACCGTCCAGTTGCTGGTAGACGTAGCGGTGTACATCGTCGAGTGTCTTGAGGGTGTTTTCCACACTGCTGTCGACCGGCGTGATGAATTCCATCAGGGCTTCGGAGTAATCGGTCGTGATTGAGGGGTGGGTCAGCGCCGAACCCAGCGACGCAGGGTGCGGTGTCAGTGCCAGTTTGCCGGCGGGTGTAATACGCAGACTCTCTTTTTCGATGCCGCGGTTAATACGCTGTAGCAGCTGTAGTGCTTCGGGGGTCGACAGGGTCTGCAGGTGATGTTGCAACTGAGGTGACACGGAGCACTCCTTCTATTGAGAGGTGCTTCGACACGGCGATGCACCCCGGGATGGCCGGCCGGTGCCAAACCGGGAGCAAGTTTATCGCCACCGACACCTTGAGTACAGCGGCGGCATTTTTACCACTGCAGTCACAGAGCCATTGTAGGACCCGCTCTGTAGCGCTATCTTTGCAGCCATGACAATAGTCCCCAGAGCGCCCCGTCCCGGTGGTCGCTCATCACAGGTGCAACCCCGGTTCGGCTGTAATTACTGCCCGGCGCTGGTGCTATTGTTGTGTTCGATGGGGGCAATGGCCGATGCAGTGGAACAAAATGCCGCCTGTGTAGTGGTTCCCGAACAAGCGAAGTCCGAGACTTTCCGTTTCCAGGATTCCCCCGAGCACGATGCTCTGGTGGCGCGTCTGCCCGAAGGTACTGTGGTGCGCAGCATTCGGTTTCAACGCTTTGCAGTATTTGACCTGGAAGACCCCCGGGAGAACAAATGGCTCTACCGATGGGCCAACGATTTGCACTCAGTCACCCGGGAGTGGGTGTTGCAAAACCACCTGCTGATCGAAGAGGGCGAAGTGTTCGAGGCCCGCCGGGCGGAGGAATCTGAACGCATACTGCGCAACCTCAAATTTATCTACGATGCCAGCGTGCGGCCCTGGCGCTGGTGCGGCAACGAAGTCGACCTGGAAGTGGTCACCCGCGACATCTGGACGTTTACCCCTTCGATTTCCTTCAGTCGCAGCGGCGGTGAAAATTCCTCGGCGCTGGGTTTTCGAGACAGCAACTTCCTCGGCACCGGCAAGCAGGTGTTGATTGAATACGACCGCGATGAGGAGCGCTCCGGTTACACCCTGGGCTATACCGACCCCTCTCTGTTGGGCAGTCGTTGGGAGGGGCGGTTGCGCTACACCGACAACGATGATGGCTACGAGCACGGTCTGCGCATCAATCGCCCCTTTTACTCGGTGTACGAACAGTGGGCCGCCGGCACTGACCTGGAGCGCCAGAAGCTGGAACAAAAACTCTGGTTTCGCGGCGACGAAACAGCAGAGTTTGATCACGAGCGAGAGGAGTATCGAGTATTCGGGGGCGTGGCCGCGCATACCGAAGTGAACCAGCGGGTCGATCGCTGGCTGTTTGGTTACGATTATCAGAGTCACGAATTCAGCTACAGCGACTCCCCCATCCCGCCCCGGGAGTTGCCGGAAGATCGCGAGTACAGCTATCCCTATATCGGTTATCAGTCAGTGGAGGACGAATTCTCCGAATTGCACAATTTCGACTATCTTGGGCGCACTGAAGATGTGTTTATCGGTGAGCGCTACCAGTGGGCTCTGGGTTGGTCTGGAGAGAGCTTCGGTGCCACCCGCGACCAGCTGTCGTTTGAGGGCAGTTACCTGAATACGCTGCTGGCCGGATCACAGCAACTGTGGGTGATCGGGTCCAGTCTGTCGGGATTCTGGACCCTGGACGACGAGTCTTTCGAGAACTTCTGGTGGGTTGTGGAAAGCCGTTATCACTTCAAGCAGAGCCGCAATTGGGCCCTGTACAGCGGCCTGCGGCTGGAGTACACCGATGGCCTGACTGGTGAAAACCAGGTGACTCTGGGCGGGGAAAATGGCTTGCGCGGTTACGATCGCAACTATCAGGTGGGTGATCGCTCAGTGGTGTGGAGTATCGAGCAGCGCTATTACTCGGACTGGCACCCCTTCCGTCTGTTCAGGGTGGGGTTGGCCGCGTTTATCGATGTGGGCCGAGCTTGGTATGAGGAGCGGGACAACGGCAGCAACGGGGGCGTGCTGGCCGATGCCGGCATTGGACTGCGGTTGAATTCCAGTCGGGCAGAAAAAAGTGCGGTGGTCCATGTCGACCTGGCATTTCCATTTATCAGGGATGACGATGTCGATGACGTACAGCTGCTATTCACCGTCAAGGATCGCTTCTAGATCGCGCTATGGGGACCGCCGCCCAGGTCAGGCGATCCCTACCCGGACCCTCAGGGAAGGTGGCGTCGAGGTAGTTGAACCAGGCCAGGTCCTGTACCGGGTTGCCCAGCACTGCCATCTCCCTGTCCAGCGGGGGCATCACCTCGTATTACGGCGACAGCGCGTAGCGGGGAACATCGACCGCTCGAGTTCCGGTTGCAGCCGCCCAATGCAGGCCTGCCGTCTGGTTTGGGCTCCATCCCGCCAGCGGATTTCGAGCAGCAGGGTCACGTTGCACATGCCCTTGCCCTGGAGAATTTCAGGCTCGGGAATCTCGACCGGATACGCCCGGCGCTCACTGAACCAGTGGGCAAGCCCGCCTCGGGTGCCCTCGATATCTTCCAGCAGCGGGGTGGATCGCGTCTAATCATTTGGCTGTTTTCGCGTTGACTATGCGTTTGTATGGCATACGATGGCGTGGCCGCGTCACAGGGGAAATGCTCGAGTTGTTTTTGCCCTCCCAGCGCCTTCGCAATGACGGGAACGTGAACTGTGGCGCTTGTCCGGTGGGGCGAAACTGCTAAAGTGGACCGGTTCGTTGCGCGCAGCCGCGGCGAAGGCATACCACAAACGCGCTGGCATATGACAGCGAACGCAATTGGCACTAAAGGGGGCGAGATACGTGGAGCGGATAACCGAGTGGCTGAAATTTCTGGCGACTAAAAATGGTTCTGATCTCTATCTGAGTACGGGGGCTCCGCCCTGTGCCAAGTTTGAGGGCAGCCTGCGACCAATAGGCAGCGATATTCTCAGGCCTGGCGAGATCAAGACAATCGCCTACCAGTTGATGGATGAAACCCAGCAGAAAGAATTCGAAAGAGAACTGGAGATGAACCTGGCCACGTCGATTTCCGGCTATGGTCGCTTCCGGGTCAATATATTTTTGCAACGCAATGAGGTGGGAATCGTAGCGCGAAATATCGTGGCGAAAATTCCCAGCTGGGAAAGCCTGCGCCTGCCTCCCATTCTGCCCGAAGTGGTAATGCGCAAGCACGGACTGGTCTTGTTCGTGGGCGCTACCGGTTCCGGCAAATCAACCTCGCTGGCGGCACTGATTGACTACCGCAACAGCAACAGCAGTGGCCACATCGTTACCATCGAAGATCCGGTCGAGTATGTTCACAATCACAAAAAATCCATCGTCAATCAACGGGAAGTCGGAGTGGACACCCGCAATTGGCACAACGCCCTTAAAAATACACTGCGCCAGGCTCCCGACGTTATTCTGATTGGCGAGATTCGCGATCGTGAAACCATGGAGCACGCTATCGCTTTTGCCGAAACTGGGCATCTGTGCCTGTCGACTCTGCACGCCAACAACGCCAACCAGGCGCTGGACCGCATTATCAACTTTTTCCCTGAGGAGCGGCGGCCCCAGTTGTTGATGGACCTGTCACTCAACCTGCAGGCCTTTATTTCCCAGCGCCTGATTCCCACTACCGACGGCAAACGGGTAGCGGCCATCGAAATTCTGATGGGCACGCCGATGGTTGCGGACCTGATTCTCAAAGGCAATATCGACGGCATCAAGGAAGTTATGGAGAAATCCGAAAATGCCGGCATGAAGACCTTCGATTCGGCCCTGTTTGAGCTCTACCGTGAAGGCATGATCACTGAGGACGAGGCGCTGCGCAATGCCGACTCCCCCAACAACGTCCGTCTGAAAATCAAGTTTGCCAAAGAGGGTGGGCTGCTTAATGATGACGGCAGCGTAGAACTCAGCCTGACCAGTCTGGATGATGACTAGGGCTGCTTCCGCGCCTTTTCAAATCTACGGCGACGGCGCCTCGACCATGTGTCGCAATAATGAGCGCCAGCGGCTGAAGTCTGAATCGCTGGCGTGCAGGACGGTAAATCCCGCTTTCCATTGCTCATCCTCAAGCCGACTCCAGCGGACTTCAGCGGCCAGGTAGATGGTATTAAAGCCGGCGTCGGCCAGATCGATACCAACCTGTAATATGGCGCCCTCGATCAGAGCCTCTCCTAAACTGAGGCTTAGACCCCGCTCGGAAACATCAACGCTGTGACAGCGAAGTATGCGCGGCGGCGCGGCGCCCGAAACCGCTGCCGATTCGACTTCCAGAAAGACTGTGCTCTCCAGCGGCAGACGCTGGTAAATCCGTTTATCCTCGGTCACTGTTATTGTGTCCTGTGTTATCCAAGGGGGTTTGATTTGAGCCGGTTGACGTGATCCCGAAAGTTGCCTCGGCTTTCAAAAATGTCGACCAGATCCTGTTCGGCAAGTGCCAGTAACCCGGTTGTGCTGAGCTGCCGTAGTTTGACACCGCGGCGATTGACGAAAATGTACTGACCCTGTTCGCGGTCGTGGGCGGCGAGCCTGGCGAGCATCGGAGGATCGCAATCGTGAAACCCGAGCCAGGTACCTGTGGCCAACCCCAGCGGCTCTGGGTCGGCGTCGCTTTGGTCCGGGCTGCCTTCGGTTACGGCCGGCACCAGGTCGAGAGCGCCCGGTAGCTCGATCTCACCCATGTCAACCTCTGGTGCGTCGGCATCAGCGGTCTCGGACATCAGTAAGTCCGGGTCTGGATCCATGCCTGGTGGAGCGTGCAACTCGTCCGCAGTCAAGTGTGTAACTTCCGGGCCATCATGGTCCGGCGCGTTGCGCAGGGAAACCTCAATTTCCTCTACGTCCGTCCCCGGAACCGCCGGTGGATGATCAGTTTGAATGGCCCGCTTACTGAGAAAGGCTTTGCTATCGCTGCTGGTTGTCGATTCGGGCGGCGCGCCCTGTTTCCCGGCGAGCTGTGAATCGTCACTGTGACTCGCCGGGCTCGTGCGTGGCGCGTTGTGGTCTGGCGCCGACACCGGCTGCAGCTTATCCAGTTGCTCGACATTGGTGATGCCGGCGGCGCGGAGAAGACTCAGGCTGAAGCTGCCTTCCCGCTGCAATACTCGGGCTGTTTTCTGACTGAGGGCGCGATCAAATTCGTTGTAAGTGATGCTGAACGCTTTCATCCCGGCACGGTTGTTAAACAACAGCTGCTGCTGAGGATCAAGCTTTGCGGTGAGTTGAGCGCGTTGGGAACTGCGCGGGCCATCGCCCCTGATTAAAAACCACTGCCCCGGCTCGAGCTGCGCGATACTGGCCGGAACGACGGGGTTGGTGCTGTCCCCGCCGGCCACCGGCAGCGGCTCAACCGGATACAGCTGCAAGGCTTGTTGCCGCAGCAGGCGCAGGTGGGCGAATTCAATCAATCCAATGGCATCGCTAACGCTGTCCTGATCGTGCTGTAAACTGAGCAGCCAGCGTCGCAAATCGGCTGGCAAGCCCTTCAAGCGCTCGAACAGTTCTTGCCGCGACTGTTCGTCGGTTTCATTCACGTCGCGCGGCTGCATCGAATCCACCAAGCGGTCAGTGGTTTCGGACATGTGCTGCCATTGCTCGGACTGTTCGCCGAACTTCAACAGTACCAGCTGGGCGCTGTCGTACCAGGGACCCTTGATGAATCGTCCCACCGGGGCGGGCAGTGACTGTCGGCCCAGTGCGGCGTTGATCCGCTGGGCCGCGATATTGCGAGCGGCAGAAGTCTTGTGCTGCCCCTGTACTTTTTCGATCAGCCTTTGCACCATGCGCGCTGCACGACGTTCTTCAGTCAGAGCTGCCTGCTCAAGCTGGTCCGCCAAGTGCACCAGATCCTGATCGTCGCGTTGTTCCAGTGCGCGGCGGGTCGAGTCCAGTGCCTGGTGCAGGCTGCGTTGTAGCGTATCGCCGGCGCGGCCCTGGCCTGGTTGCCAGCCGACGGCCTGGGATTGCAAAGTGTCAAGAATGCGGTGCAGTGGATGAGCCCCGGGCATGGTGAAGCTCTGATCGTCCAGCGCGCGTCGGGCCAAATGGGGCATGAGTGCGCGAAACTGGTCGCGCAACTCATCGTCCAGTGGGTAACTCACTTCCCAGTAAGCCAGGGACTGCAGTAGCCATTTGAGCAGGGTGCCCTGCCGTGCGCTCATGGCGGGCCACTTGCCGCTGCTGTCGTCCAGCGTCACCACGGCAGCGGCAGGTTCGATCAAGAAAAACTTTTTGTGTTCCAGGTTGAGGAGCAGTTCGCGATTGTCTGAAACAACGCCGAGGCTGGTAGCACTATTGTGCGAATATCGCCGCTCAATATTCGCGACAAGTGCTTTGGTGCAGGGAAGTTGCTTGGCCGTGATTTTCAGTTGATCAGCTTCCAGACTATGAGGCCGAGAAAGACAGCCCACAATACAACGAGTAAGGTCACACGGGATTTGTCGGGCGGTGTGGCTGCGGCGTCGCGAGCGACAGCTCCCTCCAGAACTATTTTGAATGAACCGCAGGCTGGGCACTCGCCGCGATGGCCGCCCTTCTTCCCGCGATAACTACAGTCTCTGCAAACATAGGCCATAGTATCAAGTCTGTTTGAGTAGTTGGTCTACGACCCGCTCCAGTTGCTGTAGATTATTGCATTCTGCCGCAAAATGACAGGCGCTCTGGTAGCGCAGCATTTCGGAATCGCCGCTGCCCCAGGCGCGCCGAGACTCCGGGTTGAGCCAGATCACTCTGCGGCTGCGCTGGTAGATACTCTGCACGACGTCCAGTCTGGGATCGCCGCCATTGTTTCTGGCATCTCCCAGGATGATGACGGTGGTACTGCTGTTTATATCATCCAGTGCCAGATTGGCAAAATCCAGCAGGCTGCTGCCGTAATCGGTGGCGCCGCCATAGCGCCAGTTCACCAATTCAATCGCCTTCTCCACCGGGAGGTCGCGAAACAGTTCGCTGACTTCGCCCAGATGGCTTGAAAAGGCGAAGCTGCGGACCTTGGGCAGAACGTCCTGCAGACTGTACAAAAAAAGCAGCAGAAATTTCGCATAGGCTGCGACGGAGCCCGATACGTCGCAAATGGCGAGAATCTGGGCCTTCTCTTTGCGCGTGCGCCGCCAGTATGTGTGGAACATGAGTCCATCGTTGGCGATGCCCCGTCGCAGAGTCCGCCCCATGTCCAGTTGCCCGCGTTTGCGGGTCCGGGGTTTGCGCGAGTGACGGGCTGCCAGTTTCCGCGCCATTTTGTGTACCAATTCCTGCACTTGTTGCAGGTAGCGGCTTTCGAGGTTGCTCAGACGCGTGCGGCTGAGAATGTCATCCATGAATTGCTTGTTGTGACCCTCTGATTGCAGCAGGTATTCGCGCTCGACGTAATCCCTGACCTGCTCGCGCAGGATGTCGCGATAGTTGCGCAGAAGCTCCAGCACGGGGCTGTCAGTCTGTTCCAGCGCTATAACCGCCTTGCGCAGGGCGTCTTCGCCCAGCGCGTCCAGCATACGGCGTGTGTACTGCCCTTTCTGGGTAAACATCTGGATATCGCCAAGTCCTACTTCAGCGGCGGCCTGGCCGATGGCCAGGGAGAGTTCGGTGCGATTGTTATCGAGCAAATTCTGCATCAGCTCGGAGCGCAGTATTTGCTCCAGGGCCGGTTCTTCAGCGGCGGCCTGCTCCAGAATCTGGCGCTCGGCATCCGTTGGGCTGGATTGCCCCGGGTGGTCGGCGGACACGTCTTGCGGGCTTTGGACCGACGCGTCCGCGAGTGATTCCTCCGGTGCTGCGGCGAAGTTCGCCAGCGGCTTGCTGAAATACTGATCGAAGCAGCGCAACAGGACGGCTTCTTCGCGGGGAGTTTTGGCCAGAGTGAGGGCCAGGCCGTCCCGCAACTGGTGGCGGTCGGCATAACCCAGGGTAGAGGTCACGGCCATTGCATCGAGCGTTTCCGCTGGAGAGATGCGGACATCGTGGCTGCGCAACAGCTGGATAAAACCTGTGAGGCCCGATTGCATCCCCGAGTCTGCCTAGCCGGCTGCCTTGCCCTGGTGCAGCAGGCCGGAGAGGTCCGATTCGGCATTCTGGATATCATCTTCAAACTTGAGTAACACATTCAGGGTACTGCGAACCAGCTTTTCGTCCAGTTGCTCGGCATGCAGTAAT
>Ga0115567_10002381_pt1 | contig 18573 bp, 15 predicted proteins | sample COGITO_mtgs_1204_2_FD_88679 | JGI IMG/M metagenome (GOLD analysis project Ga0115567, IMG submission 88679) | Pelagic marine microbial communities from North Sea - COGITO_mtgs_120412 | ecosystem: Environmental > Aquatic > Marine > Epipelagic | place: Germany:Helgoland, sampling site Kabeltonne... | reverse complement strand
CAGCCCTCGATTCAAACGATACGACAACCCCGTTGGAAGTAGAAACTGAAACGCCCGAATCGGCTGCACAAACTCTGGATGAAACGCCTGAAGACGCAGCGACTAAAAAACCGGACGCGACATCAGATTCAGAACCCGAGGGTAAGCCTGAAGACGAATAATCCGTCTTATTTCAGCCCGCGGACAGTAAAGAGAGCGGGCTATGCCACGTTATATTTTTATTACAGGCGGCGTTGTGTCGTCACTGGGCAAAGGTTTAGCCTCTGCCGCTCTTGGAGCGCTTTTACAGGCGAGGGGCTATAAAGTCCGTCTGCGCAAACTTGATCCTTATCTAAATGTCGATCCGGGCACGATGAGCCCCTATCAGCACGGCGAAGTTTACGTCACCGATGACGGAGCGGAAACAGATCTCGACCTCGGTCATTATGAACGGTTTACAGGGGTGAGCGCGGCGCAAACCGATAATATTACCACAGGCCGTATTTACTCCAATATCATTGCGGCTGAACGGCGAGGAGATTATCTCGGCGCGACGGTTCAAGTCATTCCGCATGTCACCAATGAGATTAAGCAATTTGTTCTGTCCGATGCAGGGGATGTTGATTTCGTGCTTTGCGAAGTCGGCGGTACTGTCGGCGATATTGAGGGCTTGCCGTTCTTTGAAGCGCTTCGCCAGTTGTCTCAGGAACTTCCTCGCGGCCAGACCTGTTTCCTTCATGTGACTTTGCTGCCCTATATCGGGGCCGCAGGAGAGATGAAAACCAAGCCAACCCAGCATAGCGTCAAAGAGCTGCGCTCTATTGGTATTCAGCCTGATATCCTTTTATGCCGTGCGGATCGCCCGGTTCTTGAAGGTGACCGTAAAAAGATTGCACGCTTCTGTAATGTCCGCGAAACTGCGGTTATCCAAGGTCTGGACGCCCCGTCCATTTACGACGTGCCGCTCGCCTATCACGCTGAAGGCTTGGATAAGGAAGTTCTCAATCATTTCGGCGTCATTAATCCGCCCGAAGCCGATCTTAGCAGATGGTGGGACATCTCTAACACACTCGAAAACCCAGACGCCGGCGAAGTGAATATCGCCGTTGTCGGTAAATATACGATTCTTCCGGATGCGTATAAATCAATCACGGAAGCGCTGGTTCACGGCGGCATTGCCAATCGGGTAAAAGTCAATATCACCTGGATTGAAGCCGAAGAATTCGAAAAATCCGATGACCCTTATTTGTTGAAAGATGCTCATGCCGTATTGGTGCCGGGCGGATTTGGCGGCCGGGGATCGGAAGGCAAGATCAAGGCTGTGACCTTTGCGCGAACCAAAAAAGTGCCTTATTTCGGTATATGTTTGGGTATGCAGATGGCGGTTGTCGAAGCGGCTCGGAATATAGCGGGATTTAAAGACGCGAGTAGTTCGGAATTCGGAGAAGAGGGCACGAATGTCGTGGGCCTCATGACGGAATGGACAAAGGGCAATGAGCGTTTGCTCAGAACCAGTCAGACAGATTTGGGCGGTACCATGCGGCTCGGGGCCTATCCCGCAATTTTGAGCGAGGGCTCTTTAGTGGCGCAAGAATACGGCGAAACAGAAATCGAAGAGCGTCATCGCCACCGATATGAAGTCAATGTCGATTATAAGAACAAACTTGAAGAGGCTGGACTGCGGTTTTCAGGAATGTCTCCTGACGGTGTGCTTCCTGAAATCGTCGAGATTCCTGACCATCCTTGGTTTGTCGGTGTGCAGTTTCACCCGGAATTGAAGAGCCGTCCTTTTGCGCCTCACCCCTTATTTAAAGGCTTTGTAAAAGCGGCGTTGGATCAGAGCCGCTTGGTTTAAGGTTTTAAATTTGAGTGTTTGTTTTTTGAGGGTCGGAAAAACGAAACCCTGCCTTTTTCATCAGCCAATGCATCTTGTTTCAATTTTAGAACGTAACTAGCGCAATCAACTGATTGTGAAGAGATATCACGGCTATAGTGCTTGATATTCTTCTAAAAATTGTGTGTGAGGCGACCAGTCAGCGTCGACTGACCTTTAGAAAAATCTACGGAGACTCACCCTTGATCAAAATGACCCTTAAAGCAGCTGTCGTCGCTGCCGCTCTGTATGGCACGACCGCGCTCACGCCAGCTTACGCCCAATCTACTGACGAAGTTGTCGTAACGGCTCAAAAGCGTGAACAAAGTCTGCAGGAAGTCCCTCTCTCCGTTGAAGTGCTACAAGATGAAAAGCTTGATGTACTAAGCTCCGGCGGTGAGGATATTTTGTTCCTTAATGCCCGTGTTCCCAGCTTGTACGCGGAAACATCTTTTGGTCGGGCTTTCCCCCGGTTTTACATTCGGGGTCTTGGAAATACTGATTTTGATTTGAACGCTAACCAGCCGGTTAGTTTGGTCTATGATGATGTTGTTCTTGAAAACCCTATTCTAAAGGGCTTCCCGGTATTTGATTTGGACCGCCTTGAAGTTTTACGTGGCCCGCAGGGCACGCTTTTCGGTCGGAATACGCCGGCGGGTGTTATTACTTTTGAAAGTGCGAAGCCGACTCAGGAGACTGAAGGTTATGGACGTTTGGCTTATGGCCGCTTTAATACATTTGATGCCGAAGGCGCCATTAGCGGGGGACTCATAGAGGATAAATTATCCGCTCGTTTTTCCGGCCTGTATCAACGCCGTGACGATTATGTCGATAATAGTGTCCCTAATGTCCCTCAAGATGGATTTGAAGAGTTCGAAGAATTCGCGGGACGTCTGCAACTCCTCTACACGCCGAATGATGATGTGACCGCTCTTTTGAATATTCATGGCCGTACATTGGATGGCGGCTCTCGAGTGTTTCGTGCAAACGTTATTCAGCCAGGCACAAATGATTTCGTTCCTGAATTTGACCGTTTTATTGCAGCTCAGGATTCTAATCAAAATTTGAATGTCGATAATTTAGGTGTGACCCTTAAAGTTGACGTCGAAAAAGGTCCGGGTGTTCTGACGTCGATCAGCTCATTCGAAACAGTCAGTGCGGATACCCGTGGTGATGTGGATGGGGGGTTCGGAGCGTCTTTTGCACCGCCGTCCGGCCCTGGCTTTATTCCGTTTTCAGCTGAAAGTGCTGATAATATCACAGGTCACGGGCAATATACTCAGGAACTTCGTTATAACTGGGATCACACTGAAAACATCAACATTACGTTGGGTGCCTTTGGGTTCTACGAGAATCTCGAACTCGAAAACCTCAGCTATGATACTTTAGCAGGTGGGGTAGAAAACGGCCGTGCTGTGCAGGATCAACAAACAACGGCACTTGCTTTGTTTGGATCATCAGAATGGCAGGCAACAGACGCTTTAACCGTAACGGCAGGTTTGCGTCTGTCCTATGAGGATAAAGACTTCGAAGCGTCTCGCATTTTTGGACCCTTTGGAGCGCCGCCCCTGGGCCCTTTGACCCGTAATCTCTCAGATACGGTTTTGTCAGGAGATTTGGCCTTAAGTTATGAAGTTAACGACAATGTGAATGTTTATGCTCGCTATGCCAGAGGCTTCCGAGCGCCCAATGTTCAGGGTCGCCTTGTTTTCGGAGACGTTGTGACAGTGGCTGACACGGAAACTATTGATTCTATAGAATCAGGGATCAAAACTAAATTTCTGGAAGGACGCGGTACGTTTAATGTGACCGGGTTCTATTATGAAACACAGAATCAACAGATCACAGCGGTTGGTGGAGCCGGGAATTTCAACCAGCTTCTGAACGCAGATACGGTCGAAGGTTACGGGGTCGAAATTGATGCGTCTTTGAACCCCTTTCAAGGGCTGAATCTGACTGGTGGTTTCAGCTATAACAGTACGGAGATTAAAGACCCGGGTCTAGAAGTCGGTGTTTGCGGCGCCCCCTGTACCGTGCTTGATCCGATCAATCCGGCCACGGGAAATGCCCTGATAGATGGAAATTCTTTACCACAGGCACCAAAATATATCGCAAATGCGACGGCTCGTTATGGGGTTCCTATCTCTGACTCCGGTGAGGTGTTCATCTTTGGGGATGTGGCCCACCGCAGTAAGGTCAATTTCTTCCTTTATGAGAGCACGGAGTTCTCAAGTGACTCTTTGACAGAAGTCGGCCTTCGCGCGGGATATGTCCATAACGGCGGAGAGTATGAAATTGCAGCTTTTGCTCGCAATATCTTTAATGCAACCGAGCTAGAAGGCGCGGTCGACTTCAACAACTTTACAGGGTTCATCAATGAGCCGACCATATACGGCGCGGAAATTACAAAACGTTTCTAGCTGTTTATGAAACCAACCCTATGGATCGGGGCGGGCTAAATTGAAAAGCTCGTCCCGCATCCGCAAGCCGCAACCGCATTTGGGTTGTGAATTTTGAAAGCGGAGCCAATAAGCTCGCGCGCATAATCGATTTCTGACCCTTCGAGAAATCCGACACTCATTTCATCAATGAGGATTTTGGCGCCGTCCCGTTCGAGGACAAGGTCATCTTCATTCGGTGTGTCCGCGAAATCAAACTTATACTGAAAGCCTGAACAGCCTCCGCCCTCCACCGCGACCCGGAGATAGCGGTCTACGCCCTGTTTGCTCATAATGGCCTTGATCTGGATGGCCGCCGAGGCTGACATTGAAACAGATTGGGAAACTTGTGTGGTATTTTCGCTCATGACTTCTATATAGGCGGAAAAGGCCGCTCTGCCTAGTCTTGCGGCTGTTACTAGCCGAGCGAGATATTTGTGTCTTCCAAGTCTGATTTTCATTTTTCACCATATCGTCAAACACGGGCGGTTTATGCCTCTGACCCGACTGCAGCGCGAGGGCGAAGAATACCGCAACCTTCCACGTCAGAGCGCAGTCCGTTTCAGCGCGATAAAGACCGGATTATTCATTCCAGCGCTTTTCGTCGTTTGAAAGGCAAAACCCAGGTGTTTGTGGCGCATGAGGGCGATTATTACCGCACCCGATTGACGCATTCTTTGGAAGTGTCTCAGATTGCCCGCTCCATTGCGCGGGTGTTAGGCTTGGATGAAGATTTGGCTGAATGTTTGGCGCTAGCACATGATATGGGACATCCCCCTTTTGGGCATTCCGGTGAAGAGGCCTTGGCGAAGGTTATGGAGCCTTATGGTGGGTTTGACCATAATGCGCAAACGCTGCGGATTGTCGAACATCTCGAAAGCCGTTACGCCGAGTTTGACGGCTTAAACCTGACTTGGGAAACCCTCGAAGGGATTGCCAAACATAATGGCCCTTTAGTTTTGAAAAAGAGGGATGAAAAGAATCTCCCCTGGGCTTTGAAAGCCCTTGAGGACTGGCGCGGGCTGGAACTTGAAACCTTTGCGGGGCCAGAGGCACAAGTCGCGGCGCTGGCAGATGATATCGCCTATAATAATCACGATATTGATGACGGGTTACGATCCGGTTTGATTACGGTTGAACAGGTTGAGGAGGTCCCAATTCTGAGAGAGGCTTTTGCCGATGTCCGCAAACGCTATCCCGGTATTTCCGAAGACAGGATGATTCATGAAGCTGTGAGAGATCTCATCGGCTATATGGTGTCAGATGTTCTCACTGAAACCCGCACGCGTCTGAGTGAGCACAATCCGCAAAGCGCGCAGGAAATTCGTGAGCTGGACCGGCCAGTGGTCGCTTTTTCAAAACCCTTTCGCGAAAAAGAAGCCCCGCTGCGTAAATTCTTATTTGATAATATGTACCGGCATTATAAAGTTAACCGCATGATGGGGCAGGCGAGCCGGGTGGTTTCAGAACTTTTCGATCTTTTTATCAACGATCCCGATATTTTGTCAACAGAGTTACGCAATCAGTGCAACGGCGCCCACACACATGAAACCGCGCGCGTGATTTGCGATCATATTGCGGGCATGACCGACAGCTTCGCAATTGCCGAACACAGGAAGCTTTTTACCGCCGCAGGTTATCTTTCGACTTATTAGGTCCTAATCGTCAATGTGAACTAAAATTAATTCAGTGAAAGAGCCCAATCTTGAGAGGTTCCACTTGCAATTAATTGCGCGACTTCCCATTAACGCAGGATAAGGGAATGATTCCGACTTGGCTCGTCCAATTTTTATTAAATCTAATCCGCAGATTTAACATCGACATATTAAGTTTCGGAACACATGAAATCAAAGGCCTAAAATGTTTTCGTCACTGCTCGGCGCATTTTCATCAGATATTGCAATTGACCTTGGAACAGCGAACACGCTGATTTATGCCAAGGGAAGAGACGTTGTGCTCAACGAGCCTTCTGTTGTCGCTTTTTCTATCCGCAATGGCCGCAAGGTCGTCCACGCCGTCGGCGAGGATGCTCGAAATATGTTGGGTCGAACTCCCGGCCATATCGAGGCCATTCGACCGATGAAAGACGGCGTTATTGCCGATTTCGAAGTGGCCGAAGAAATGATTAGCTACTTTATCCGTAAAGTGAACAAGGGCGGCCTTATTCGCCGTCGCCCCCATGTCGTAATTTGTGTTCCGTCAGGCGCAACAGCCGTAGAACGTCGCGCTATTCACCAATCCGCAGAACAAGCCGGTGCTAAGCGCGTTTATTTGATTGAAGAGCCCATGGCTGCAGCGCTCGGCGCAGGCCTTCCTATTCATGAGCCATCAGGCTCCATGGTGGTTGATATTGGCGGCGGGACGACCGAAGTCGCCGTTCTTTCATTGGACGGAATTGTCTATTCCCGTTCAGTCCGTGTCGGCGGGGACAAAATGGATGATGCTATCATTCAATATGTGCGCCGGACGACTAATCTTCTTTTGGGCGAAATGTCGGCTGAACGTGTGAAAAAAGAAATTGGCTCAGCGACGATGCCGGCAGATAATGAAGGCATGACAGTCCAGATAAAGGGCCGGGACCTTATGAATGGTGTGCCGCGCGAAATCCGTGTGACAGAAGCCATGATTGCGGAGAGTTTGGCAGAACCCGTTGAGCAAATCGTTGAAGCCGTTAAAATGGCGCTTGAATCCACCCCTCCTGAACTGGCAGCTGATATTGTCGATAAAGGCATTATGCTGACCGGAGGAGGCGCTTTGCTCCGGAATTTGGATACTGAACTTCGCTCCCGCACCGGTTTGCCGGTTTCGATTGCAGATGATCCTCTCTCCTGCGTTGTTAGAGGGTCTGGAACAGTCGTTGAAAATCTGAAAAAATGGAAGAGTGTACTGTCCAGCGGGGTCTAGTACATGGAAAGCCCGTTTGCGGGCTAAGAGGAAAGGAGGCGGGTTATGCCTCGCACATCCTATTCTCATTTTGATGGAAATGAAAACGGCGCTGTTTATTGGGTGCTTTTGGTCGGCATCATCATATCTATTACTTTGATGGCGACCCAAGGACGCGACGCGCGTTTGCGGCAAAGCGTTCAGGTTCAATCCGATGCGATGGTTTCCCCTTTGGCGTCATTAGTCTCTCAACCGATCCGCGCGACAGAAGAATTTTTCTATTCCCTATCAGACCGGCAGAGAGCTTTCGAAGAAAACAAAGCACTTCGGGCAGAACTAAAAGACCTCCGAGAAAAAATCGTGGGCTATGATGTCATTGAAAATAAAATGCAGCGCTATGAGCAAATTTTGGGGGTAAAAACCCGAACAGAGGTTCCCCTCCGTAAGCTTGTGGCGCGGGCGGTCAGTGATGTGAAAGGCCCTTTTGTCAGGGCTATATTATTAAATGTGGGGCAAAAGGACGGCGTGCAAGTCGGGCAGGCTGTGATGACGGCAGATGGACTTGTCGGACATGTGATTTTGGTGGGGTCCGGCTCGTCACGTATTTTGCGCCTGGATGACCTGAACAGCCGTATTCCGGTCATGAGCGAACGTAGTCAGGCCGTCGCTGTTCTGGCCGGAGACAATACTGATTTTCCGAAACTGTTGTTCATTGATGTTGGGATGGACTGGCAAGCCGGGGATTTGATTATGACTTCCGGGGATGATGGCCGCTTGCCGAGAGGATTAGTTGTTGGAAAAGTTGTTGAAACGTCAGCGGGCGATCTAAGGGCTGAACTCACCGGGCTTGCTAAACCGCTAGATTGGGTTTGGGTTGCCTTGTTTTCTCCTATAGAGACCCCAGTTGCCGTCGACTCCCCCAGTGTCGAATTGGACGAAAACGGTGCTGAGCCGCCGGCAACTCCTCTAGAACAACAGCAAAGTTTGCCTAGTTCCTCGCAAGTTCCGGCGACGGAAACGACGACTTCAGAAGGACAGACCCCATGAGTTTTCTGGGGTCTCGCTCTAGCCTTCGTCAGGGACAGTTTATTCAAGCTGTCGGTGCGGGGCTTTTGTTGACGCTCCTTGGGACCCTAAATATCAATGTTTTGAACATTAATATATCCTTGTCGTGGTTGCCGCTACTCGTGATTGCCCTCTGGCCGCATGGCGCGGGGCCTGTACGGTCTGTCATAGCTATTTTTCTATTGGGTCTGGCCCAGGATTGGCTTCACATGGGCGTTCCGGGACAATGGGCATTGGTTTATATGCTTTGCATGATTTTTTATCGGCCTTTCGAAAGGGTTAGACCCTTGAAATTTGGACACGCCTTGCGTCTCTGGATTGGAGCTTTGGTCATGGCGATAGTGGTTTTCACCCTGACCGGGCGTCTTATTTATAAAGACTGGCCGTTTTGGCAGGCACTTTTACAGCCTGCACTGCTAGCCACACTTGCATTTCCGGTGTTTTGGTTTTTACGAAACAGAATGCAAAAATGGTTCAGTCGTAGGGCAGAGTCGCTATAATGGCGCGTAAATCCAAATTCACTTCTAAAAGTAGCGCAGCAGAGCAGGCGAAAGCCGAAACTATTTTGACGCGCCGCACGATGTTTTTGGGGGTGGGTGGTCTTGCCATGTTTGGGGTTTTGGGCGCACGCCTGTATGATTTGCAGGTACGAAATGCTGAAAATTATATCTCTCTATCTGAAGATAATCGTTTCAATTATAATATCCTCCTGCCGAGCCGGGGTCGAATTCTGGATCGCAATAGTGAGCCTTTGGCAATCAATGAACCGAATTACCGTGTGGTTCTTATCCCCGAACGTTCTCATGATGTTGAAAACGTACTTAAACATGTCGGTCAAGTCATTGATTTGAACTCAAAAGATTTGAAACGTATTCATCAAGACATCCGGCATAACCCTCGCTTTGTGCCGATTGCCATTCAAGATAATATTGACTGGAAAACATTCGCGGCCCTGAATATGCGAATGCATGACCTTCCCGGAATTATTCCAGAAGTCGCCGAAGGTCGGGCTTACCCCTATGGTGGTATTTTTGCCCATACACTTGGTTATATCGGCCGTGCTGGTGACAAAGATATTGCAGAGGACAAAGATCCCCTCCTGCGTCAACCAACCTTCCGGATCGGAAAAACCGGCGTAGAGGCCGCCGTTGAAAAACGGTTAAGGGGAGCCTCCGGTAAGTTAAAAGTCGAAGTAAATGCCATGGGCCGTATCGTCCGGGAATGGCCGAATCCGAAAGACGCGGCTATCCCGGGCCAAGATGTCTATTTGACTCTGGATGCAAAGCTTCAAAAGTTCGCGGCGGATCAGTTCGAAGATGACTCCGGCGGTATTTCGGTCATGGACTGTATGACGGGGGAGCTTCGCACACTTTTATCAATGCCAAGCTTTGACGGCAATCTTTTCGTAAATGGTCTGACCCAAGCCGATATGGACCGCATGAACAATGATCCAAAACGTCCCCAGTTCAACAAAGTGATCGGGGGAGGGTATCCACCGGCCTCCACGTTTAAAATGACTGTCATGCTAGCGGCTCTTGAAAGCGGGTTGGTCAATCCGAATAAATCGGTTTTTTGTGTGGGCAAAATGCGCCTCGGAAACCGAACATTCCATTGCTGGAAACGGCAAGGGCATGGGGCCATGGATATGCGCAACGGATTGAAACATTCCTGCGATAGCTATTTCTACGAGATTTCCCAAATTATTGGCATCGACCGTATTGCCAATATGGCCCGCCGATTGGGATTAGGGCAAAATCATGATATCGGTATTAGCGGCGAGAAATCCGGCATTGTTCCTGACGAGGCTTGGAAACAGGCGCGTTTGGGGTCTGGGTGGCGGACGGGGGACACTTTAAATGCGTCTATTGGACAAGGTTTTGTTCTCGCCACCCCTTTGCAGCTCTCGGTTATGGCCGCGCGATTAGCAAATGCAAAACTGGCTCTCAAGCCGTCCCTAATAATCGGCGACGGAATTCCGTCTTTTGACAATCTAGATATTGACCCGACTCATTTGGCTTTTGTTCGGGACGCCATGCATGCGGTTTGTGAAGAACCGGGCGGAACGGCTTACCGCTATGATAGTCTGAAATTGGGCGGTGTTGAGATGGCGGGAAAAACCGGGACAGGCCAGGTCAGGGGGATTTCCACCAGTGAACGCGCCACAGGCGTGCGAAAACACGGCGCCGTTCCATGGGAACTTCGGGATCATTCAATATTTGTCGGCTTTGGGCCTTATGAAAATCCCCGATTTGCAGTTGCCACAATTGTCGAGCACGGGGGATCCGGCGCAGGTAGGGCGGCTGATATTACACGTCAAGTTCTCTCAGAAGCTCTCCGAATAGACGGCATGGGGCCGCAACCCCAGAAGGAGGCAGTAGCACTCTAAATGTCAGGTCTGCTTCCCCTCGACTCGTCCGGAATGAGCCTAAGAGCCAAGCTGTATGAGTTGAACTGGCTTTTACCTGTTCTGATTTTTGTCATCGGCGCCATCGGCGTCACGATGATTTTCGCCGCGACTGATGGCGTCTGGAATCAAGGCGCCGCACAACATGCCATTCGGATAGGCGTAGCGGGGGTGGTTATGCTGATTATTGCACTGACAGATATAAAAGTTTGGTACACCCTTTCTTATCCAGCCTATTTTGGAGCGTTAATTCTTTTGATTGGTGTTGAGCTTATGGGCGTCAGCGTCAATGGATCTCAACGCTGGCTCGATTTAGGCCTGATGCGGGTTCAACCCTCAGAGATTATGAAACTTGCCATCGTTATGGCTATGGCGCGTTACTATCATGACCTGGCCCGTTGGAGAGTGTCCCATATCACGGGACTGACTGGAGCGCTTTTGCTGATCGCGGTTCCGATGGCGCTTATTCTTCATCAACCCGATTTGGGAACAACACTTCTTCTAGGCGCAACGGGTGTCGTGATTGTCTTTTTGGCAGGGGTGAGCTGGCGCATTATTGGATTTGCTTCAGTCCTCATGGCGGTTGGACTTCCCTTATTTTTCCAGTTTGGACTCAAAGATTATCAACGGGACCGTATCTGGACGTTTCTTGACCCCTCTCGGGATCCAACGGGGGCCAGCTATCATATTACTCAGTCAAAAATTGCTCTAGGGAGCGGCGGAATTGCCGGAAAAGGCTTTATGCACGGAACGCAAAGGCAAGGCGATTACGTCCCTGAAAACCGAACCGATTTTGTTTTTACCGTTATTGGAGAAGAGTTTGGCCTGATTGGAAGCCTTTTGACAATTGCGCTCTATATCGCCGTGATAAGCTTGTGCATTTATCTCGCTATGAAGTGTAAATCGACATTTTCAAAATTATTGACTTTGGGACTTATGACAACTTTTACGCTCTATATTTTTATCAATCTTGGTATGGTCATGGGACTTCTTCCCGTTGTTGGTGTACCACTTCCTTTGATTTCTTATGGCGGGACAGTTGTCATGGCTGTGATGGCCGGTTTTGGGTTAATTCTGTCTGCACATTTACACCGCAATAGCGACCTTCCACGCAGTCGAATCTGAGGTCTATTGCGCGAGGCGGCTGTTTCGTTCCGAATTGATGTGGATTGAACCAGCTCTTTGACGCTCTATGCTTGACCGCAAGGTGAAATTCATTAATCAAAGAGCCAGATTTGAATGCCCTCAGTAGAAGCGGCATCAAGAGGGTTTACAAAAGGGATTTCAAATGGCTTCAGTCGCGGCTCCGGAAAAGGCTCAGTGGTCTTCACGTTTTGCATTTATCATGGCGGCCGTTGGCTCCTCGGTAGGACTCGGCAATCTCTGGCGTTTTTCCTCAGAAGCCGGAACAAATGGGGGGGGCGCGTTTATTCTCATTTATCTTCTGGCTGTTCTTTTCGTCTGTATTCCCGTTTTGATGAGCGAATATCTCGTCGGACGTACGGGGAATGTGGCCAATGCCGTCGGCTCTATTGACGACGTTGCTCAGCGATCCGGCCGAAGCCGAAATTGGCGTGCTGCGTCTTGGGTCGGGATGCTTGCCGGCTTCTTTATCGTCACCTTTTACTGCGTTATTGCCGGTTGGGTCGTCCGCTATATTTTCCTTTTCCTAACGAACGGGTTTTCGGGAATGAATCCTGATCAAGTTGCTGTTCGATTTGTTGATTTTATTAGTAATCCAATCGCTGTTTTACCGTGGTTTTTGATTTTCGCTTTACTCACAGTCTGGCTGGTTAGTCGCGGCGTCAATAAAGGGATTGAATGGGCGGCCAAAATGCTAATGCCGGCCTTTTTCGTCCTGTTGGCTTGTCTGGCCGCCTTTGCCCTTATCTCCAATTTAAGCGATGGTGGCACAGTTGCAGCCTTGAAATTCCTCTACGTTCCAGACTGGGGCGAAATGATGACGAAAAACCCTGATGCTTCAGCGATTTCTAATGTTGGGTCGGTCGCGAATGCGGCGCTGGGTCAAGCCTTCTTCTCTGTCAGTGTTGGCAGTGCGATTATGATTACTTATGGGTCTTATATTCCAGATGGAGTGTCCTTACCCAAAGCCGCTGCAACTGTAGCCGTTATGGATACGCTTGTGGCTTTAATCGCCGGTCTGGCCATTTTCCCAATTGTTTTCGGTTCAGGTTTGTCCGAGAGTGCAGGGCCCGCTTTGCTGTTTATTACGCTTCCGAATGCGTTTGAAGCGATGGGCTTTATCGGTCCAATTGTCGGGGCGGCTTTCTTCTTCCTGGCCTTCTTTGCGGCGATTACGTCATCTGTTTCTCTGCTTGAGCCATCTGCGGCTTATGCCAGTGAGAAATTCAATATGTCGAAATCCAAGGCGGCTTGGGTCGTGGGAACACTGATGATTCTGATTGGCCTGATTTCGGTCATTGGTGTCGGGGCAGGTGGTTCCACACCCGCTTTGGATGCGATTGACGGCTTTACAGGTAAACTCATGTTGCCGTTAGCTGGTTTTCTGATTGTCCTTTTTGTTGGGTGGCGGATGGATTCCCGTATCGTTTACAAACAGTTGAGCGGTGAGGGTGAAAAACTCGGTCAGTTAATTTTCTTTTTGTGCCGCTGGGTCGCCCCCATACTCGTGGGCGCGGTGATGGTCACATCAACGATTAGCTATATTCAAGGCTTAATATCCTAACGGTTTATTTGAGTTAATTCTTGGAAGGACTCTCATTTGCCTGTTGCGGTGGACTTTTTGTCGCTCTATGCAATTGTTAACGCTTTTGTGAGTATGAACGTTCATCGGACATTCAACCTAAATCGTTAAAGTGGGGCAATAAATTTAAAGACCGACTAAACAATGTCGGGGGTATTGGGACCACTTTATGCACGATTTATTTCGTCAAAAACAGAATGCAATTCGTGCTGTGGCGATATCCACTTGCCTGTTGAGTTCGGCCTGCGCCACTGTTGACATGACAAATATAACATCTGCTAGAGCGGGAGATGTATCCAGTTCTACTGATGTAAATGTTGTCGAACGGGCCGTCGCTAAGCTCTATTCAGTCTTTACAAACCGTGGATTCGTCGCAAAAGATTCCCGGAATAAAATGCGTTCAGCAGCTTTGACCCTGTTAAAGGGCCTAGAAAGCAAGCCGTTAAATGAAGATGTAAATTACGCACAATCAGTCGCTTCCCTTGCGGCATTGGAAACAGATATGGTCATGGCTCGCGGCTATGTTGATCAGACTCGCCAAGCCGCAGAAATTTATTTGGCAATGGCGCCAGGCGAAACATCACTTCGTAAAGAGCTAGTGAGCTTAGAAAAATCACTCATTGCTTCGAATGAGGCTCAACAAACTTTTGCTGAGGCTTTGAGCTTGAAAAATCAAGGCAGTGATAACGCCGAGTATTTACAATTTTCAGCTAGTGTTGACTTCCTACGCGAAGCCACTGATGCGTTTGGAGACCGGGTTCGATCAGATGCCATGGATGAGGGTAACGGAGCTGTGGGTTAGCCCTCTTATCTGGTGATTATCCCCATAGCTTAGAGGCGGGCGGATAAACCTTTGGGCCTTCATAGCGTAGTCCATTTTCACAATCCTCTGCCAATAGGAGCGGACCGTCCAAATCCAGTATATCCGCAAAACTCTCTAAAATCAGCATAGGGGCCATGGCGAGAGAAGACCCGACCATACACCCGGCCATGATTTGAAACTCCATTTCTTTAGCGAGCCTCATTAGGTTTAAAGCAGCGGTCAGCCCCCCGCATTTATCCAATTTTATATTCAGGGCGCGGTAGCCTTGTGCTCTCAGTTTTTCCAAATCGGCTTTCGTTATATCTTGGGAGCTGTGTAGGCTTTCGTCCGCACATATGATGGGATCGGTCTCGAAAGGTCGGGAAAGAGTCAAATTAGAAGAAACTGGCTGTTCAAACATCAAAATTGAGTTTTTCGGAACATGTTCGCAGAGCGTGTCGACTTGTTTTCGATCTAGGCCTTCATTCGCATCGATTATCAAAGAAGCTTCGGGGCGAGCGTTAAGCACAGCTCTCACACAGTTTACGGCTGTCGGGCCGTCCACTTTGACTTTCAGGACAGGATAAGTTTTCGCAGCCAAAGCGGCTTCGGCCATCTGTAAAGGAGACTGTAAAGAGAGGGTGAAGGCCGTGAGCCGGGGTTTTGGCGCCGGCAGGCCGAGGAGGTCCCGAACCGAAGTTCCACTTATTTTGGCTTTTAAATCCCACAGAGCGCAGTCGATCGCGTTTCGGGCTGGACCGGGGGGTATAAGTTTCTGGAGTTCGACCGTCGTTAGACCGGATTCGATCTCCGGCCTGATTTGCTCAATCGCGGTCATCACAGTTTGAACCGTATCGCCGTAGCGCGCATAAGGTCGGCATTCAGCCCGGCCTTTGTGACCGTCCTGCTCAATCTCTACCCAGACTGTTGGGATAAGGGTGAGGCTGGACCGTGAAATGGTGAAAGCCCCTTTGGCAGGCCATGACATTTCTCTGACATATAATTGCCGCAAAACAGAACCTTTACTTGACGGGGACGCTGCTTGTTTGCACCTTGTTCCGGATGTCTAAAATGGAACAATACACACTTACCATGCAGGGCCAAACCCTGCTTGTAAAAGCACATGGCGATTGGACCTTTGAAAACGCTAGACGCCTTTATGAAAGCCTTTCAGAGCGGGAGATTTCAGAAGATGTGAAAGCTGTCCGTTTTGACTTCTCGGAAATGACAGAACTGGACACATCTGGCGCTTATTTACTGGCCCAGTTTCTCGAAGATCAAGAAAATGTAAAACTCAGCTGGTCGATTGAGGAAGGGACAAAAGGGCAGATGACGTTAATGAAAGCCGCTTGCGAAGCTTTGCGCGGTGATCCACCAATCAATACGCGTCAATGGTATGACATGCTTACCCGTTTAGGGGTTGCGACCGAGCGGTTCTGTAAAGAAGTTTGGGAAACTTTGGCTTTTATCGGGCATTTCTTTGCTGTGATGGGGCGGCTTGCTCTGACGCCTCATAAAATCCGTTGGAAGTCTGTTGTCGCTTTGATTGAAGAAGTCGGTCTTGATGCCGCCCCGATTGTCATGGTGCTGAGTTTCTTTATTGGTGCAGTTATCGCCTATATGGGCGCCAATTTGCTTGCGTCCTTTGGAGCGAGTGTCTTCATGGTCGATCTGGTCGGGTTCTCAGTTCTTCGCGAACTCGCCCCTATTATCACGGCAATTTTGCTTGCAGGGCGTTCTGACAGTGCTTTCACCGCCCAAATTGGGGCGATGAAAATGCGTCAAGAAATTGATGCGATGACCGTTATCGGACTCGACACATATGAAACGCTTGTAGTCCCTCGGGCTATTGCCTGCGTCGTGGCGACCCCTATCCTGACTTTCCTTGCGATGATGAGTGGTATTTTTGGAGGCATGTTAGTGGCTTGGACAGGGGGAACCGATATTTCTCCGATTATGTTTATGGGGCGCTTCCGCGAAGCAATTGACTTAACCCAGTTTGGCGTCGGACTTGTTAAAACACCTATTTTCGGATTGATTATTGCGATTATCGGCTGTCGTCAGGGTTTAGCCGTAACAGGCAGTGTCGACTCGCTTGGTACCCGAACAACAACCAGTGTTGTTCAGGCGATTTTCGCGGTTATTGCTGTGGACGCCATGTTTGCCATTTTGTTTTACCAGATAGGTGTCTGATGAAAGCGCAGATTGATACTGACGCGCCGCCTATGGAAGCGAGAGGGATTCTCACGCAGTTCGGCACGAACGTCATACATGAGAATTTGGATTTTCGGATCAATAGAGGAGAGATTGTCGGCCTGGTTGGGGGGTCGGGGAGTGGTAAATCCGTGCTCATGAATACGATGCTAGGCCTGAAAGAACCCGAGGGCGGGGTTGTCAGATATTTTGGAAAAGACCGACGGGATCTGTCTTTGGAAGACCGTCGTGCGATCAATAATGAAATTGGCGTTTTGTTTCAGGGCGGGGCTTTGTTTTCTTCACTTTCTGTGCGCCAAAACATCATTGTGCCTATGCGCGAACATACAGACTTACCTGAAGAGCTCATGTGTGAACTGGCAGATATGAAAATTCATATGGTAGGCTTGCCCCCCGAAGCGGCCACGCTTTATCCATCTGACCTCTCTGGAGGTATGAAAAAGAGAGCCGGACTTGCCCGGTCTCTCGCGCTTGATCCGTCACTATTATTTCTGGACGAGCCGACGGCCGGACTTGATCCCATCGGCGCACATGCCTTTGACGAGCTCATTCTCGGTTTAAGGGACGCCATGAACTTGACGGTTTTGATGGTAACGCATGATTTGGACAGTCTCTACGCTATTTGTGACCGTGTGGCAGTTTTGGTTGATAAACATATTGCAATTGCCGATAAGCTAGAAGTAGTTCAACAATATGACCACCCTTGGGTAAAAGAATATTTTGGAGGACCCAGATCCCGAGCGGCAATGTCGGCGGGTGGAAAATCTATGATGAAAGCGGCTGACTGATTATGGAAAACAAAGCCCATTACGCTCTAATCGGGCTCTTTGTATTGCTCTCTATGGTGGCAGCATTAGCCTTTATGGCTTGGCTCTCAAATGCACAACTTGATCAGAAATATGACGAGTATGAAGTCAGTTTCAATGGGCCTGTCCGTGGCTTGTCACAAGGGAGTGAGGTACGTTTTAACGGCTTGAAAGTCGGGGAAGTGCTGGGTTTACGCCTTGACCCCAAAGATACGAATACGGTTCTGGCAGAAATCCAAGTCTTTGCAGACACCCCTGTCGACACAAAAAGTTATGCCCGCCTGGAACCCTTAGGGTTGACCGGCCTAAGCTACATTCAAATATTTTCGGGCGGCGAAGAGTTCCCGCTTCTAAAAGATCTTCCTGGCAAAGGCCCTAAACGAATTGAAGGTCAAATGAGCCAATTGGATACGTTCCTTGACGGTGGAGGATCGGTCATTGAGGAGGCGGGACGTGCCTTAAAGTCCGTCAATAATGCTCTATCCGAAGACGCCGTTGATGATTTCCAACAAATATTGGATCATATTGAGAGGATTACAGGTAATCTTGATACGTCCGAATTAGATATGGATCAGGTCAATAACATGTTCACTTCCATAACGAAGGCCGCTGATAGAGTTGCCGTGACCGCAGATAGCGTGACGGCTACATCTGACAACATCAACAGCGTGGTTGATAAAGATGTCAAAGATCTCATTGCCCGGGCGGAAAAAAGTCTCGATAATGTCGACACGGCGCTTGCTTCCTATGATAAGTTGGCGGGTCAAAGTAACGAACTGGTCGTGGATGCGCGGGATGCAATCAACCGGCTATCCAACTCCGGCCTGACGGACTTGGAAGAAACGGTGGATGCCATCCGGCGCCTCGTAGAAACCATGGGTCGTGTAGCGGACGGGTTGGAACAGAATCCGTCTCAGTTCATTGTCGGATCAGAGCGTGAAACGGTGGACCTTCCCCAATGATAAAATCACTTAGACTTTCTTCGACAGTTCTCTCGGGGCTCTCTATAGCTTTGGTTTTTAGCGCCTGTTCCATTCTTCCTGAACCTGCCCCGGCGGATACAATTTACCGTTTGTCAGCTTCACCTAAGACTGTGGCCGCTAATGTTGATGCCACCGTGATTCGCATTGATCGACCGAGTGCGCCCATTGTGTTCCAGAACAGAGATGTTGTGGTCTCTCCGGATGGTCAGCGTTTGGCGTCGGCGTCGCAAGCCAAATGGTCGGAAATCACACCGATTCTCGTGCAGAACGCCTTCGTTGAAGTTTTAGCCGCGAGGCCGGACATTATCGGCGTCTTGCCGTCTTCCGGTGCGCGCACCGATACGCGGGTACAAATTACAATACAAAATTTTGAGGCGCAATTTGATAGAGGCCAGACCGCT
>Ga0115567_10002380_pt1 | contig 18583 bp, 26 predicted proteins | sample COGITO_mtgs_1204_2_FD_88679 | JGI IMG/M metagenome (GOLD analysis project Ga0115567, IMG submission 88679) | Pelagic marine microbial communities from North Sea - COGITO_mtgs_120412 | ecosystem: Environmental > Aquatic > Marine > Epipelagic | place: Germany:Helgoland, sampling site Kabeltonne... | reverse complement strand
TTTCTTCACAGGTGATTTCACTATTGCAATTCAAGTAGGTGGTTTAGAAGTTATTCTAAAATTACTATTCTATTATTACGATGAACGTGGATGGTCGCGAATTACTTGGGGAACATATTATAAAAATTAGAAGAAAAAAAAGAATACTTACTATAACAAAAATTCTCTAACTGAAATTTTTGAATAGAATATCTCAAAAGAGAGAAATTCTAAAGCATTCCTTGAATTAATTTTTTTAATTCATCTTTTTGTACAAAACCTGTGTGTCTTCCAACTTCCTTACCGTCTTTAAAAATGATTAATGTTGGAATTCCTTGAACTCCGCTTTCGCCTGCAAGTTCCTGATTGTCATCTACGTTTACTTTAACGAACTCTGCATCAGTCATTTCAGTTGAAAGTTCTTCGAATACTGGACCCATCATCTTACAAGGACCACACCAAGGAGCCCAAAAATCAACAACTACTGGTTTTTTGGATTGTAATACATCTTTTTCAAAATCTGCTTTATTTATTTCTTTTACCATTTTGATAACCTCAATACAATTATAGATATCTTTCTTTTAAAGGTATTCTTTAAGTCAAAGATAGAAATAAAAGGAAAAATAGAAGAAAAATTAGGCTTTTGTTACATCATAGGTTACATATGTTGGATTATGTTTAAGAGTTGAATCATCGCTTCTACTCAACATAACTAAATCAGGAGTTCCCGCTGAATTAAGTATTGCGCAGCCCATAGAGTCATCAATTGTCCCAAGAACAGAACTGTCCATTTCTAGTTCATTACCATGTCAATCACTTTGCTTAAAAGTAAAACTTCTAGCACCAGGTTTCCCAGGTACAGGATATGAAAATATTGGTCTCACTATACCTTGTCCTCGCCCAATCTCTACATAATAATCTTTTAATCCACCAACTAATAAATCGTGTATTCCGTTTGAGTTCATAATTCTTTCACCACATATGGGCCTTCTTTGTGATAGCCCAATTTGTTTATGTAATATTGTTTCACGCCCACACCCGAGATAACAATGAGTTTGCTTTTTTGATGTTCTTTGGCAATACTTTCTGCCATTTCCATCAAATGTTTTCCAACGCCTTTGTGCTGAACATTTCCTTCAGCGCCAATAGCCGTTGCAGTCCCGTACACGTGCAGTTCTCGAAGAAGTGCATCGTTAGATCCTATTTCTTTTCTTGTCGGATCAGCAGGAAAACGAACTCTGCTAAATCCCACAATGCTTTCATTAATTTCTGCTGAAATAAAGAATTCTTTCCCATCTGATGCATCATAAGACATTGTTCGATAGGTCACTTCACCTTCTGCAGGCTTTCGTCCAATTTCCCTACACCTTATACACCTACAAGTAATTCCTTGTTGCTCACGAAGTTGATCTACATACTGTCTTAGGTTGGTTCTATCAACACCTGATTCAGTCATGTATGTTGGAATGTCACGTTGAATTCTCATGATTCTACAATAGTCTGGAATGAAAGGTGTAAAGTCTACGATCATTTGCGCAGCATCTTTTGTAGATAGTGGAGTGAAAAGTCCTTTTTCATAATCCTTGTACAAAGATGTTCCTTTCATCACCATGCAAGGATAGAGTTTAATCATATCAGGACACCAATCTGGATTTGTAAATATTTCTTTTAATCCAGCTAAGTCTTTTTCATAAGAGATTAATTTAAGATCAGGTTCAGGAAGTCCAGGCATCATGTGATAGGTTACTTTAAATCCTGCATCTTTGAGTTCCTTTGTTTTATCAATGGAATCTTGAGCGCTATGACCTCGGTTTACACTTTTTACAATTTCACCGTAAACAGATTGCACTCCAAGTTCAACCCTTGTGCATCCATACTTTAACAGGTCATCAACATCGCACGCTTCAGCACCAGTTTCAATAACCAATGCAACGCAGCGAATCTTGGAATTTTCATTTCTAAGTTGTTCACCCTCTAGTGTTGATTCTTGATCTCTATGTACTTCTTGCCTTGCGTGAATTTTACCTTCTCGTAGAGGATCATCTCTTGATGTAGACATTTCAAAAAAGTCATTAAATGTTTGAACATCAAGTACATCATCTTTGTAAAAAAGATCAGAAAAATCATTCATTGCCTTGTATACTAATTTGATAAACTTATCTTTGTATGATTCATGCAGTGATAAGAATGTTCCACCCATGACAATTATTTCTACCTTATCAGGTACTTGGTTCATAACTACGTAATGTTCTAGCCTATTCATTACTTGATAATATGGATCGTAATGGTTTCTAATTGCTCTTCTTGTTGCAGGTTCAGTTCCTGTATATGCTTGCGGTACATCGCCAAACGGTGAATCGGGTCCACCAGGACAATAGATGCATGTTCCATGTGGACATTTATGCGGCTTTGTCATAAGTGCTACAGGAGCTACGCCCGCCATTGTTCTTACAGGCTTAATTGCTAGAATTGATTTTAGTCGATCTCTTTGATCGGGATCTGCTGCATTTGAAAGCTCTGCATCTGTTGGAAGTCCTTTGAGGTTATGCTCTCTAGCGTACGCTATTTTGAGTTTGTTAAGTTCCTTTTTATCTTGGACATGCTCTTGCTCTATTTGCTTGAGAATGCCTTTGAGGACAATTTCTTCCATCAGAACATGTCCGTTCAGATTATTTATAAAGGTTTGGTGTAGAATTAGTTGAATATAAAAGAAATGAGAAGAATGAAAAATATAGTCTAATGCTCACTAAAGCAGTGTTTCTTTTTTCATAATTTTATTGCATTACCACAACAGGACTAAATTGCTCGGATCCTTGCTCAACAATAATTAATGTACTGTCCAAGTTTAAGCTACCATGCTGCACAATTGCATTACCAGCAGTTCTTGTGTCGCCAGCATTAAATCCCGCAACTATTATTTGAGTATATGTATTACCCTCAAGCACTTGCACCTTACCACGTCCATCCGTATAGCCAGTTAAGCAACTACCTTCAGCAGCTAGTCCTTCAAGTGTTTTTGTTGCAGGGTTAGCACACGGTCCGCCAACAACAATGTAATTTCCTTGAGTTACATCTGCAACATTTGTATTAAACAATGTTGTTTGAATACCAAGTCTTCCAGAAATTGCAACTGCTGCAAGTGAATCTGCAACATCTGCATTTGCTCCAACAACAAGTTGATACCCTTTCTGACCTTTTATTCTTGATCTGATTGTATTGATTACAGATCCAGCACTTGAACATGCCTCATCAGCGCTGCCATCACAATCATTATCCATATTATCTCCACAACTATCAGTTGCTTGAGGAAGAATACCACTACACGTGCCAGGCCAAACTCCTGCATCACAGGTTTCAACACCAATTGAACAAACACCTACATCAGAGCTACATGCTCTTGTCTCACCAGTAATACATTCACAACCAACATCAGCAATGCCATCACAATCATTATCTAAACCATCACATGAAACTTCAGGTGATTCAAAATTAGGAATTGGATTTGGAGAAGTTACAATTACTCCATTCACACAAGAAATAGTAGCTACTGAACACACTCCTTGATTTTCCACAGCAGGAAGAGACGGATCATTATCAATTATTCTATCACAGTCATTATCTACACCATCACAAGATTCAGTTGCGCCTGTATAGACAGTACTATCGTCATCATTACAATCAGTATCATCTGGATCACCATCACCATCTGAGTCAAGAATTACAATAATGCTTTGATCACCAGTAATGTCTCCTTCAGTTAGTTCATTAAATAATCCCCATTTACCCGAAATGGATAAAGGATTAGATGATGCAGTTAACTTGTATGTAGTAGATTGATCAACTGCGCTAAGTTCATGCCATGCAATTGTTGTTGTATCTTGAAGCTCAGTAGTTGGAGATTCTCGATTTGCTACAATTGCACCACCTGTAATAGTATCTGCAACAATAAATCCTTCAGCAGGAAGATTTGTTTCATCTACATCAATATCAAGTCTTGCTACAAACTCAGTATCTGCATAAATAGATGCAGGAAGTTTTCTACTTACATCAAGTGTAGGTAGAGGACAATCAACAACGCTAGTACCTGTAATAAAAGCACATGCACTTGTCATACTTGAACTTGAATCAACTAATGCTTGCACTGCAGCTTGAACAGCAGCAGTATCTTCACCAGCAATAGCAAGTGTTATACCATTTTGTTCTACAAAGAGTTTTATTACGGCATCGGCACCATCCCAAGGTCCTAAGTTAAGTGAGTCTAAAAGAGAATTTGAAGAACGCGTACCAATTAAAACTAGAAAATCATCATTAACGCCAATATTTTCAGCAAGTTCTATTCCTGTTACATCAAATGTTCCGGTAAATAAAGAGGCTGCTGGAATATCTGCATTATCACCTGGAACTACGATGTATCCTTCAGGATCAGTTGGAAGTCCTGTAATAAATGTGTCAATAGTTCTGGTTTCTTCAGTACCAAAAAAGTATGCTTGACCTGATGATGCGTCAAGGTCAGCTGAACGTAGAAATAAGAAACCGCTAATGAGAATAATGAAAATGAGTAATATTGCAAATGTAGATTGATTTTCCATACTCCAATTTTGTAAAAGTACTATTTAAACATTTCCATATTGAATTAATGAAAAAATAAATTATAAAAAAGAATTGATAATTATTTCTTAGCTTTTTTCTTAGCTGCTTTTCTAATCACACTTGATTTCACAGGAGCTTCTTTAACAATATCATATTTAGCTTCATCTCGCATTACCGATTGAACGAGTTTACCATAGTCTTCAGCACCTCGCGAGGACTTAGCATGTGAAAAAATAGATTTCTTAGCTAAAGGACACTCACGAATCTTAGAATTCATGTGAATTGGATCAGACATAACTTCATAAAACTCATTCTGCATTTGTTTGAGCATTTCAGGACAGAGTTTGTTTCTCTTATCATACATGGTAGGAACTACTTTAGTAATTTTGATATTATGATCAAAGTAGTGATTTAAAGAATGGACTGCAACAGTCATCTTTCGAAGTGCTTCAAGTCCAAGATAATCAGTTGTTACTGGAATTATTGCTTCGTCAGCAAATAACATTGCATTTTGATTAATCCAACCAAGAGATGGAGGACAATCAACAAGCACATAATCATATCCATCAACTTCTTCTAGTTTTCTTTTGAGTAAAAATTCTTTATCTTCTTCCTGAGATAGGAAGTGTTCTGCTTTAGTAAGTGTTTCAGTACTATGTAGTACATCTAGATTCTTTGCAACTCTACAAACACATTCTTTGAGTTCTGCATTTTCAAATAAGAAATCATACATGTTTTTGTAACTTTCAATTTCTAAAGAAGATGCAATGTTACCTTGCGCATCTAAATCTACAATGAGAACTTTTTTTCCTTTTCTGGTAAGTCCAGCCCCAAGGTTAATCGTCGTCGTAGTCTTACCAACTCCACCCTTTTGATTGATTACACAGATCTTTCGCATAATACAATACCGAATAGTCGGTTTAAAAACATTTAGTTTGATAAAACTATAGATTACTTGAGACTGCGCGCTCAAGATGCGAGTCAAGTATAGAAAAGAATTCTTGTTCACCATTACCACAGGAACAATTATGCTTGAACTTATCTAGCTCTTGCAAGTTATGTACACAATATTTTCGCTCGGCTTTAATACCGCATTTTTGACACTCAATTTCAAACCAAATACAATGCATTCATGACGTCCGTTTCAAGTCGATGAAATATGTTGATTTCTAGTCGTTAATAAATTTTATTAAGAAGAATAAAGGAAAGTAAATGCCTTCACTGTTCACGCTTGGGGGGCAGAAAAACGGTGAAGGCGAGTGATTGAAAAGAGGGCGGAAGCGTTAGCTCCCAACCCCCAAACACCTCTGTTTCGCCAAAAAACAATCATGATGTGTCATCGATTAGGATGACTGGATTGAATGAATACTATTTTCTTCGTTTGTCAAATTCAACATACCACCTCAATGACTTAGGGTCGTAATTGAACACGACATCGTGTTTCTTTGTTTTGTCTACTGCAAATAAAATCGGCATTGGAATTGTGGTCTCAAACGAACTTCCTCTTCTGTATAGTCTTCGTCTGATTTTCGTCGCCATATTTCATTTGTACTTATTTAATAACTTAGGTATTAACCAACATATATATAAATGTTTCGATGGGTTTTATTACTTATTTAAAAACAAATCCAAATACTTAAAAAAATACTTATATTTAAGGAAACATGCACGTGAAAAAGCTTTTATACCAAAGAGAACCAAACAATGAAATGAACGTCGCAATTATGATCTCAACGTACCCTGCAGATCAAAATATCAAGAATCACCTCATCACAAGAGGGTTTGAAGAAAAAAAAGAAATAGCAGGATACAAAACCTACACATGGAAAAACTTAACGATGTACGAAACAGAAGCAAAAACGTGTTTAGAACTTGAAAATATCGATAAAGAAATAGAAGCAGATCTTTTTGTGTTTGCAACCATCCATCAGAGCGCTTCAAAGCACCCTTGCCTTACCTGCCACCCCATAGGAAACTGGGATAAAGCAGAGCACGGCGGTAATGAGAGAACCATATATCAATCATCTGCAGCCTACTGGAAAATGTTCTATTTACGTTTGAAAGAATTATCCTCAGACATTGATATTACACTTGAAGCAACGCACCACGGACCCCATGTTGAAAAACCAACCCTCTTTGTAGAAATTGGATCAGGTGAGGAACAGTGGAACGATCCCAAGTTTGGAGATATCCTTGCAGAGTGCATCATGGACGTATTTACCAAAGAGCCAATTGATGTCAAAGCATGCATCGTACTCGGTGGAGGTCATTACAATAGTGCAGTTATGAAGCTCTTTGAGCAATCAGACTGGAGTGTAGGTCACGTATGCCCAAAATTCATGCTAGAAACGCTCGATGAGGACACATTAAGACAAGCAATAGATAATACCATACCTAAAGCAGAGATGGTTGCATTGGACCATAAGGGCCTTGGAAGTTCTAGAGAAAAAGTGAAGGAATTATTAGATAGAATGAATATTCCATACGATAAAGCTAGAAATTTGTATAATAAAAAAGAATAATGTTACTATTTTGTTTTGTAAAATCTCAATGATCTAAGATCTCTCTCATATAATTCTCTTGTATGAGGAGACATCATTTCCATTTCTCTGAGTTGATAGTCTAACCTTTCATTACCCATTACTTCAGCATTAGAATATACTCTAGTACCAGTACAAGATGTTGAAAGTAATAACGGCACAGAAAGTGCAATTGCTGCTAATGATTTTTTAACGCTCATAGAGACCATTAATAAATGAGCATTTATAAAACTATCCTGTAATCCAGCCTTTTATTGTTAAAAGAAGGTTAGAAATACTTAGTCCACCGCCTTCGTACTGATTCACATCAGATACCACAGAAGAAAATCCTGTAGACTCAACGCAAGAATATTCATCACCACATGTACATGGTTCAAAGTCATATGCTAATCCATCTCCATCGCACTTCACTTCAAATATTACTCCATCCTTACAGAAATCTGCTTGAGATTCTCCTTCAAATGTAACGGTGCCAGTTGTATAAATGTCCATCACTTTGCCAGTATCATCACACGCTGCAAGTGCTACCTGAGCAAAGACCAGTGCCATTATTGTGAATACAAGTATTTTCTTCATATTTACCACGTCCATTCTATTGAAATTGTAGGGCCTACAGGATCAATAACCACTGTTCCCCCAAGTGCACTATATTCTGTTAAAGATTGATAATAATTCATAGTATTTGTTATTGCTTCAAGCCAAGCCGGCCCTTCGGAAATATCAGGAAGCGGATAGCTAGCTATGCAAGGAGATGCTGAACAAGGAAATGAAGGTAACCTACATTCATTGTGCGGAAATCCTCCCTCACAAGTAAATCCTGAAGGACATTGATCATCTGCCCAACATTCCTTACATGATGCCGTACCAGAGGATTCTACATCACAAATTTTTCCAGAAAATGTGCAATCATTAGTACAAGATCCACATTTTGTATCACTGTCAAGAAATCCACAACTACTATCACAACACTGCTGTAAATTAGTATGAAGTGCTAAATTATAAATACAAGCATCGCCATCTGCCTTAGTAGATGTCGTACCATCAGTGTTACATACCTCACATGCATTTGATCCTTCAATTGATCCTGAACCTGGAAAGAACTCCCCATCAGTATCATCACAGTCACCATTGACTTCCGAATATCCTGCTGGAGCCGGGGAAGACGCAGGTTCACAAAGTTCTACACTGCTCCCAGATCCAAACCCATCACCATCATCATCATCATAAAAAGAATATGTTACCGTTAGAAAATCAATACTATCATCACAGTCACCTGCATTATTTGCATACCCTGCAGGAGGAGTGCTGATTGGAGAGCAATCTGAAAAAATAGCAACACCAGGATCTCCAAATCCATCACCATCACCATCTACATAAAAATTATTAGGCGTTATAACGCCAGCAACAGCATCACACTCATCAGGACCACCTGCCGCTAAATCATAGCCATCAGCACCATCATCATCACAATCATTATGTGGAAGACCATCATCATCAGTTCCAGGACCACCAATGCCACTATCACTATCATCACAGTCGCCATCAGTAGTTACCCAACCTTCCTCAGGTTCATGAGTGAAAACAGGATCACCTGCACCTAAACCATCCTCATCACTATCAGCCCAGTAATCACTAGACTCATCAGCCGCTAAAGCACCAAAACCATCACCACTAAACGTAGCAAGGCCTGAGTCCTGTGGCGAAGATTGAAAGGAAATAAAGAAAAGTAAAGCGACTATAATCAGTAAAGAAGTTACTAGAATAGTTTCTTTTTTTTCTACCATGATTTGTTTTCGTTCTTTAATGTATTTAAGTATTTCGTTTAGAGCAATAACTATTAATATCACTTCGTGTTTCTAAAAATATTGGAGAATATTTCAATGGAAGAAGAACAAAAAATAGAATCAAACGCAGTTGAAGAAGAAATTTCAGAACAAGACCTAGATGACATTGAAGTAACTACGGAAGAAGTTGCTGATCATGCAAATGCTATGGTATACGCACTAGTTGATCTTTTAGTTGAAAAAGGAATACTTTCGCAAGATGAAATTGATAGCAAGTTTGAAGAACTCGCTGAAGAGTATGATGACGAGGATGATGGTGAGCTCTCTGAAGATGAAGCAAACATCGAATATGATGGAGACGAATTAGAGGAAGATGATTCCACCGAAAGCAGCCCTAGTCTTTAAGGGCGTCATTTTTGACACATATCAATGGGAGCAAGAACTATTTGATGGTTCTACCGCTACCTTTGAAAAATTAAAACGTCCAGATTCTGCAAACATTCTTGCAATTAAAGACGGAAAAATCCTAATCACCAAAGAAAGGCAACCAGGTAAAGATGAGTACATTGGTTTGCTCGGTGGAAGAGTAGATGAAGGAGAAAACCCACTAGATGGCGCTAAAAGAGAATTACTTGAAGAATCAGGCCTTGGAAGTGAGAAGTGGGAACTGTTCAAAACTTACGCACCATATAATAAAATGCAGTGGAATGCATATCTCTACATTGCTAAAGACTGTGAACACATTGGAGAACATAACCATGATGCAGGTGAAGACATTACTGTTCTTGAATTAACATTTGATGAATTTGTTGAAGAAGTATGTAAAGAAACATTCCAGAACACATTACTTGGTAATGAGATCCTAAGAATGAGAGTTAACGGAACACTTGGCGATTTTAAGAAAAGACTTCTAGATTAATATCGGTGTACATCATGATCATGCATTGCATATTCATGTGTTCCACCAACATATTGTTTTACATTATATCCCATCTCAAATAATTTAGTAAATGCTTCTTGAGATTTTTCTCCATCCTTACAATAGAGTACTATAAGATCCTTTTTAGTAAATTTGTCATAGCCATAATCTCGTCTAAACTGTTCAGGAGTTTGGGCAAGTGACATAAATAATTCTGAATAAGCCATATGCTTCGCGCTTGGTATCATACCATAGGAGGTTTCATCCTTTTCACGAATGTCAAGAAGTAAATAAGGTTTTTTTGATGCTAATAGTTCCTGCAGTTGATTAAAATCAAGTAACCGATCAGCAGGAATGAAAGCTTTTTGAAGAATTGAATTTAAATTTTTGAAAAAGTGCATACGAGTAAAGGCTTTTATTTTGTTTTTTCTAGCATTATTCATCATACTGCCTTTGATATGAGAACAAAAACACAAAAGCTTCTCTAAGTCCTTATAGTCCACAACGCCATCATCCTCAAGATTTGCAATGATGATATCTCCTTTTGCATCAGGTAGTTTCACTATCTCAACATCTACATCGAAGTTTTGAAGAACATCGGTTATTTTTACTTGAAAAAATAGATCTGGTACACATACGGAAACTTTCATAGAATACGTAGGGAACCCTGCTTTAAAAAGGAATCGATTAAATTGGGATTTTTATAGAATTTAACTCAATTTGACTACTTCTTGCCCCATTGCCACTTAGGCCTCTCACCTTTCATATAGCCAAGGCCAACAATAATTACGATAAAGAATGCGAGCATTGCAAGATAAGCTAGAATTTCTCCACTTGCATTGTCCTCAAGGTATCTTCCTACAAAGAGAACAGCAATTATAATAATTGTAATAGACGTCCAACCTTCCCATGATGCAGGAACCCAGCCCCAACCATATCGCTTACGCCTGAACCAAATTTTTTTTGTCATGGTAGAAAAAGAATGTACTCATATATAAAATAATAGAAAATTAAAAAAATAAAAAGTAAAAAAATAAAACTAAAAAAGCAGTTTTATGCGTTTTTTGGAATTAAAGGTTCATAGATTTCAGCAGGGATCTTAGCTGCAGCACATTGCTTTTTCATTTCTGAGCCTTTCTTTAAGGATGCAATAATTGCCATTGCTTCTTTCTTCCAGTCTTCTTTTTGCTTTTCGAAATCTGCTTTCATCTTTATCTTTTCTGCTGCTTGTTCTTTTAGTTCTTCAGCAGTAAGTTCAGTTTTACCAGAATCAATTTTCTGATCAAATTCACCAGCGTCAACTCGAGTAAAAACATCTTTAGCTTCATCACCTTCAACTAAAATACCCATGGAAACACATGTTCCAATGATTTCTTTTACACGTGACTTTGCGGTTTTACCAAGAAGATCATCTTGTTTCATAAGAGAAATTTTGATAATCTGTTCCATTTTTAGATCTGCAACTTTTGTAGTCTTTGGAGAAGCTGATGCTTTTGCAATTCCTGCTTCTTTTTTGATTAAAGATGATGCAGGAGGCGTACCAACTGAGATTTCAAATTCTTTTGTATCAGTATCTGCAACAATAGTTACAGGAACTTGCATGCCTTTGAAAGCAGCTGTCTTTTCGTTGATTACTTTAATTACTTCACCGATGTTTACACCCAGTGGACCTAGTGCGGGACCTAATGGAGGTGCTGCACTTGCTGCGCCCCCGTTAACTAATTGTTCAATTGTTTCTTTTGCCATTTTTTTATTTCACCTATATTTGTGTTGGATAGCTTCGTTGCCCTTTCGGGAGAACGTTTAACCGACCATTTACTGTTATGAGCTCAAGGGGCTTTTTAAAGCTTACTTCTTAAAATCGTCCCCAATGTTTATAAAGTCAAAAAGATCCCTCGATTGCATATGTATGAACCACCAAAGACAAAAACTGCTAAAGAAATGGCGGATGAAAATGCACGATTAAATGCATATGCAAGAAAATGTATTGCTGAAAAAGTAACAGGTGTCGTACAAGAATGGGCCAACCTACCAAATGAAGAAATAACAGATTCACTCGCAATTAAAGATATTGTTCAACCAAGTTGCATTACTGATATGCTGGATGAATGCAGTGATATGACAAATCTTCCACTTTCTCAAAAAGATCTAAGAAATTTAGGAATCATAGCTGATAAAAAAAAAGTTGCCTTCTTTTTCACAGTAATTACATACAGCATTCCACGTTCAACTACGCTTGGAGATGTAATTAGTACTTACCAAAACAAATTAGATTAAATGTAACTTAATTTTAGAAAAAAATAATTAAAAATTCTAAAGAATTTATTCGTCGTCACTTTCTCTTCTAACAACTTTGATGGAATCCATTTTAACGGTAATAGGAATCGGCACTGCAGATTCAAGTAGCTCCACAACTACTTCTTCTTTTACTTGATCAACACGAGTAATTTTAGCTTGCTCACGTTTGAATGGACCAGAAACAATTTCACAAATGTCTCCTTTCTTAACATTGAATTCTTTTTTCACTTGTTCGAGCATGTGTTCAATTTCACTGTATTGAACTTCATTTGGAAGAACGCCACGTGCATAACTTACATTTTGACAAGCCATTTCAGCATCAAGTCGACTTGCTGCTTCAACAAAGATATACCCTCTCATTCCATGAGGACGAATAAGTGAAAATACTTGCATCTTATCGTGGTTAACTTTTGTTGACATAAAGTCTAGGACTTGATCTTCTCTGTTTGCTGTAGTTCTAATTGCGAATAGTTTTGTTTCCATTTTTATAGTGCCTTCAAGTATGTTCCAATCATGGAGATGATAAATCCTACAAGTCCAATCACCACAAGACCAAGAGCCGTAATCTTTACGATTGTCTTTAATTCTTCATTCGTAGGCTTTCTTGTGATCTTAAGAACACGTTTACACTCTACGATGAATGTCTTTGCCTTACTAGCTAATGATTTCTTAATAGGTTCCATAATTAAGATTAAATTATGCGAGTCAATTTATAAATCTTTGGGATCCTTCCAGAGGACAAATTTATATATAATCCCCTCTAAGATCCGATATGAGTCAAAAGAGCTGGTTTGCTAGAAAGGTCCAAGAGGTGAAAAATAAGGGCATTGGGCTTCTGTGGCTACTTTTTGCAGGATTTTGGATCTGGATCTTGTTTCAACTCCTCTATGCATTCTATGGATTTTCATTTTTCACCTGGATTCAAACGCTACCTTACGTATATGACGTGTTCCAGTATTTCAGCATTGCAATTACAAGTAAAAGTGACATAGGGATGTTTTACTTGTTCTTATTTAGCTCGCTGTTCTTTTTACCAATACCACTCGAAGTGCTCTATTTAACACTTGCAACGCAAATTGATCCAACAACGCTTGCAACATATGCAGTTCTTGGTATAATGGCTGGCCAAGTAATCAACTATTGGCTTGGAAGAGGTTTTAGCATTATCTTCAGATCAATGCTTAAGAAAAGCACGCAGAAGAAAGCGCAAGAGAAACTCGCAAAGTATGGCGGGTTTGCAATTGTTACCATGCACACAATACCCTTTCCATTTCAATTATTCAATACCATTACTGGATTGTTCAAATATCCATTTCTTAAGTGGCTGCTATATGCAACTATTGGAATATTGATTAAGCATGTGATACTGATAGCAATAGCACTTAATGTGTAAGAAAAGTAAGAATAAAAATTTGAAAAATAAGAGTAAAACAAATCTCTACAAGAAATCAATACCTAATTCATCGCCAGTAAGTTCTTTCTTTTCATCAGAGTATTTTCTTTGGGTTCCAAAGATCTGAGATGAACGAACACCTGTTATGATTAAGAGGACTCTAAGCGTATTTTTGAGATCTTCACTAATTTGCGCACCCCAAATGATTCGAGCTTTATCGTCAAGCTTTTCACTCACTGTAGCGATTACTTGTCTTGCTTCTTCAAGAGTTAAACTAGGCCCACCTGAAACATTAATAAGTGCTCCAGTAGCTCCTGCAACGTCAACATCAAGGAGAGGATTATTAACTGCTTTTTCAACAGCTTCCATTGCTCTATTATCTGAGTCACTTTCGCCAACACCAATAAGTGCAACACCACCATCGCCCATAACAGTTCTAATATCTGCAAAATCAAGATTAACAAGTCCAGCGCGCGTTACAAGTTCAGCAATTCCTTTAACGGAGTTAGTAAGAAGTTCATCCGCTACCTTAAAAGAAGTGTGCAGAGGTAAGTCAGGGACAAGTTCAATTAACTTATCATTTGGAATAACAATCAACGTGTCAACTACGCTTTCAAGTCTTTCTAGACCATTGATTGCATTTTCATAACGTTTTGCACCTTCCATGGTAAATGGCATAGTTACAATACCTACTACTAACGCTCCAGATTTTTTAGCAATTTCTGCAGTTACTGGAAGGGAACCTGTACCAGTTCCACCACCCATACCACAGGTGAGGAATACTAAATCAGCACCAGCTAGTGCTTTTCGAATTTCATGTTCAGACTCTTTTGCAGCTTCTTCGCCAAGTTTTGGCATAGATCCTGCGCCAAGACCACGTGTAGTCTCTCGTCCAATAAGAATTTTTGTATCAGCATTTGTATAAAGAAGATCTTGAGCATCAGTATTAATTGCAATTGTTTTACAGCCAGTAATACCTACTTCAGTAAGTCGATTAATAGTATTATTACCACCGCCACCAGCTCCTACAATCTTAATAGTTGCTTTATGTGTTGAGAGAAGTTTTTCAAGTTCTTCATCAGTAGCACTTCCACCAAAACCTGAATCAACTGGTTCTGATTGAACCTCTGTACTTCTTCTAATCATAGAATCGTCTTGATGTTCTACAACCGGTTCGCGTACATCTTCCACATTAAATGCTTGATCTTCCATTATAGAATAATTAGAGATAAAGTCTTTAAGAACATTTATCTTCTAAAAGTAGTATATTCAGTTCTCTGCTTTCGTTTCAGTTTCAGTATCGGCATCTTTTTTAGGTGCTTCAATGAGTAAATCAACATCTGTAACTTCTTTGATACGCTTTGCAAGAGGTTCATGAATCTGCTCAGGAAGTTCTGCCTTAATGATTACTTTGCCATCTCGCTCTTCAAGTTCAACCTTGATTTTTAATTCAAGTTCAAGTACGCTTGCAACTTTTTCTCTTGGATCTTCAACATCTCTAAGAAGTTCAACATTATACTTCACTGTGTGACCTGAGAGTGGGTGGTTAAAGTCAACCATAGCTCTGCCGCCGCTTACTGATTTAACTTTGCCCATCTGACCATCAACATCAAGTTGTAATCCGACATGTGGTTTAATATTATTATCAGTTAGTTTCTTAGTAGGAATTAATTGAATAAGATTTCCTTGTCTTTTACCAAATGCATTTTCAGCAGCAAGTTCAACAGTATATTTCCCAGGTTTCTTATCTTTAAGATCTTCTTCAAGACCCTTTAGTAAGTGACCTTGTCCAAGACAGACGATTGCAGGCCCGTATCTACCTTTAGGATTGAGAATGTTAGCTTCTTTTGCAGTATCTTCACTTGTGGTGTCAAAGATGGTTCCATCTTCTAAAGTACCAGTGTAATTGAGTTCAATAAATCTATTTGCCATGTTATAGAAGGGCCTCGAATGTTTTATAAATATTTCGTCAGCAGTTATTCGACGTGATCTCGAACTTGCTGCATTACTTCTTCAATGCTAAGTTGACTACTATCGATAACAACATCATATTGAGACGTATCTGCGTGGTCAATCCCGTAGTATTTCCTATAGCGAAGTACGTCAGAAGCTACACGCTTCTTTAGTTTTTCAACTGCATGTTCTATTGAGATATATCCTTCAGTATCTCTTTTATCTGCATGAATCCTCTCAGCCCCTATTTCTAAATCACATTGCAAATAAATTTTCATAGAATCTGGAATAAAATGATAAGCGAGTCTTCCTACAAAAATAAAATTATCTTGCGTCTTGCCAATGTGTGCTGCTACAGCATCAGCTTTTTTGTCAGTCCAATCCTCACTCTCTCCAAGTCTGTTTAACTCTTCAAGGCTTATATTGTGCTCACGTGCTATTTCTCGTCTAATGGTGCCAACATCATAGTAATTATAGCCAAGTTCTTTCGCAAGTCGCTTTGCAATGACGCTTTTACCCGATCCAGGTGTTCCAGAGATAGTTATTTTCATAGCAGTAGTGATTTTCCAGTCATCTCTTCTGGTTTATCAATATTTAACATGTCCAAAATAGTAGGTGCAATGTCTGCAAGCGATCCGTCTTTAAGTGTGCAGTCCTTTCCAACTACAATAAATGGTACAAGATTGGTTGAATGGGCCGTAAGTATATTGCCATCCTTATCAAGCATTTCTTCACAATTACCATGATCTGCTGTAATTAAGGTAATTCCACCCGCTTCAGATACTGCATCAACAACTTGTTTTACGCATCTGTCTACTTTTTCAACCGCCTTTACTGCAGCATCAAAAATTCCAGTATGTCCCACCATATCACCATTGGCAAAGTTTACGATAATAACGTCATACTTGTTTACATTATTTACAACACTAGCAGTAATTTCATCAGCACTCATTTCAGGCTCAAGATCATACGTTGCAACTTTTGGTGAAGCTGCAATTAATCTATCCTCTCCTTCAAAGGGATGTTCCACTTCTCCATTAAAAAAGTACGTAACATGAGCATACTTTTCTGTTTCTGCAACTCGAAGCTGTGTTAGTCCATTCCTGGAAAGTAGTTCACCAAGCAGATTATTTAGTTTTTCTTTATCAAATAAAACTATTGCGTCAAGTTCCTTGTAGTAACGTACAAATGTTCCAAGTGTAATTTTTGGCTTGTCTCTATCAAACCCATCAAAATCCTGATCAGTAAGTGCAGCACTGAGTTGCCTACCTCGATCAAATCGATAATTATAGAATAGAACTACATCATCCTCCTGGATGCCTGTATAATCGCCAACAACAGTAGGTAGGATAAATTCATCTCCTTTCTCTTGAGCATATGTTGCATCAACTACTTCTTGATATGACGTGCCACGTTCTCCTTTTGCAAGAACTATTGCATCATATGCCTTTTGAGTTCTTTCCCAACGCTTGTCTCTATCCATGGCATAGTATCTACCATTGATAGTTGCAAGTGTTCCGGTTGTCTTCTGCATTTTTTCTTCAAGCAGTTTAAGATACGTTTTAGCAACCCTCGGCATAGTGTCCCTACCATCGGTGATTGCATGAACATAGACGTTTATTTCTTCTTTAGCAGCTGCATCAAGTACAGCAAATAGATGATCAATGTGCGCATGAACACCTTTGTCGGATAAAAGACCAGTGATATGAAGTGAAGAATTATTCTTCTTACATGCTGCAAAGAGATGTTGCAAACCTTCATTTTGAGCAAAGGTACCTTCTGTAATTGCATGATTTATTTTCTCAAGCATCTGCCAAATGACTCTGCCCGATCCAATAGTTAAATGTCCTACCTCAGAATTACCCATATATACTTCAGGAAGTCCAACAGCTTTTCCACTGGCTTTTAATGCAGACATGGGATATATTTTTTGGAGGTCATCCATTACTGGCGTGTGGCCTTTGTGGATTGCATTTCCTTGCGTACTTTCTGTCAAGCCCCAGCCATCAAGAATTGTTAACACGATTGGTTTTTTCATACAATAAATCCCATTCACCTGCTATTTAAATATTGCTCATCTCTACGCTAGATTTTATATACTAGTTGCATTGATCAATAACATGAAATGGCTTCTCATCATAGCAATGATTTTTCTTGTAGCATGTAGTAATACGCCTGACATAGATCCAGCAGAAGATATTGAATGTCAAACTGCAATTGATTGCGTTCCGCAGCCTACTTGCCACCCGCAAAAATGCGTTGCAAAAACAAGCGTTACTGATGAGACAGGACCTGACATATGTACGCAACAATTTGAGTGCAATGCTGCATATACTGCTGGTGATTGTGGGTGTGTAGCTAATAAATGTGTTAATAATAACGCAGAAAGAGACTGTTCTGAATTAAATGATTATCCAAGTGATCTCGAATAGACATTACACGTCTTCTCGTCGATAAAATGCAAAGGAGATGGCCCCTAGGTATCTAATAACCTTTATATATTGCCTTCCTCTAGCTATCTCATGGCAACGAAAGACGAACTCAAACAGCAAATTGAAGATCTTAACAAAAAAATTAGTGTTCTTGATTGGGATAAAGCCCGTGATCAAATTAATCCTAGTAAACTAGCTACGCTTGATAATCTAAAAAAGGAAAGAAGTGAATTAAAAGAGCAAATGGCTGAAGCTCCTGAAAAAGAGGAAAAGAAAGAAGAACCCGTTGCTGAAGAAACTACTGAATCTTCGTCTGAAAATAATTCTGAAGAAAAAACAGCAGAGTCTGATTCTACTAAAGAATGAGTGAAGATTTAGGATTTAAGGCAGGTCTTGAAATCCATCAACAACTTGATGGTAAAAAATTATTCTGTAACTGTAGTGCTATGAATTCATCTAAAGAAACAGATAGATGTACGCATAGAAAACTTCGCGCTGTTGTTGGTGAAACTGGTGTAATAGATGTTGCTGCAGCTCACGAGATGACTAAAGGCAAATCCTTTGAATATTCTTCAGATCATCAAGACACTTGTCTTGTCGAATTTGATGAAGAACCTCCTCATGATGTAAATAAAGAACATCTTGCAACTGCAATCATGGTAAGTAAACTCCTTAACGCTAAAATTGTAGATGAA
>Ga0115567_10002375_pt1 | contig 18594 bp, 27 predicted proteins | sample COGITO_mtgs_1204_2_FD_88679 | JGI IMG/M metagenome (GOLD analysis project Ga0115567, IMG submission 88679) | Pelagic marine microbial communities from North Sea - COGITO_mtgs_120412 | ecosystem: Environmental > Aquatic > Marine > Epipelagic | place: Germany:Helgoland, sampling site Kabeltonne... | reverse complement strand
GAAAGCAGATTAAGGAACCTGAAAATGTAGTCACGTCAATGCTGTTGACAACCTCATGAATCACTTTTTGACCGTGGAGTTCATCCCCGTGAAGGCCAGCAGTAAGCACCATGGTTTTTCCAGTAGAAGATCCTTGAACATAAATATAAGGTAGTTGTACCTTTTCACCCATAGCATCTTCGCCAATAGGGATGAAACCAGTAGCTATTCTAGGCGTCTTATCTTCCTGGAGCGTTTCTATAAATGACATTTTTTCGAGAATCTAATATGAGCTTATAAATCTATCTGTGACCGGTGGCTTTATTAATATTAGACAGATAATTACTTCATGCAATCAATAGAAGAGATGGAAATCTTTCTAGACAGAATAAAAAAAGGTCTCGCATCATTTCCAGACAAAAGAAAACAACTTGAATGGCTTGTAGAATATGGAAAGGCACTAAAAGTTGATCCATCCATCACAACTGAACAGTATAAGGTTGAAGGATGTATTTCTGGAGTCTATATCAAAGGAGAAGTAAAAAATGACCTTATGCACTTTGAAGGTACCTCATCTTCAATGATTGTTAAAGGGTACGTTGCAATTGTCCTAAAAGCAATGAACGACCTTCCAGTGAAAGACCTTGATAGAGGACTTGCATTGATTGGTGAGTTTGCAAAAGAAAGCGGTCTTAACCAAAGCGTTGTACCAAGCAGGCAAAATGCAATCGCAAATATTCTAGTACATATGAGAACAGTTATTCTTTCGTAAATGTATGATTGATGAGCTTATAATATACTCCAATAACTAAAAGACTAATCCCTATTAGTAAAAATGTTGCTTCTGTACTAAATACATCTACACTTAGTCCAAGTAATGGACCTACAATTGCAGCAACTATACTTTCACTCATATTCATAACACTTGCAACAGTTGCTCTGTGTGAACTGTGCGCCTTATGCTGAACATATTCTTCAGCTCTGATATATACAATGCTTTGAATAAATCCAACAATGCTCACCAGAAGTATAGCTAGAGGAATTGCAGCATTATAGAGAAGTAAAAATAACACCCCAACACTAATGCAGCTAGGAATCATTATTTCTTTCTTGAATTTACCAATCACTGCATATCCAACGGCAGAAAAAATAAAATAGAAAGACATAGCAACACCTAGAGTCGTAGAAGGATTAGAGATAGCACTAAAATGGGGTTGCATGATTATCCAGACTGTTGAAGAAATCCCTCCAAACAAAGCTAAGAAAATAATAATTTCTCGGATACTTTTATTTTTCCAAACAAATTTTTTAACTTCTTTTATGTTAGTAAACAATCCTGCAGTTATTTTCTTATTAACTGGTGGTTCCTTTAATGTCAATCCAATAAGTCCACCAATCGCAAAAATAGTGGATCCAGTAAATAGTAATGTTTCCATAGAGTATACTTTCGCTAATTCCACGCCAACAATAGATACAATGGCTAGAGGAATCATTCTAAACATCCTCATATTTCCATATTTATCTGCAAATTTCTTTTGACCTTTGTGATGCTTTAGTGAATCATATAGTAGAGCAGTATCGGATCCTGATTCAAAACTTCCCCACAGTGAGAGAAAGGTAAATCCTAGAATAAACATGGGTAGTGAATCACCTATTGCAAATACAGCATATGCAATCGTTGCAAACACAGCTGAAAGTACAAGGGAAGTCTTTCTCCCATATGTGTCTGCAAATGAGCCAGTAGGTACTTCCAGAATTAGAGTAAGTATTGTGTGATAACTCCAAAGGATCATCGCTTCTGTCATAGTAAGTCCTTTGGATAAGAAATATAGTGTTAAGAAGGCTACAGTAACATCGAGTTGATTAACAAAACTAAACAAGTACAGTTTCTTGACGTTAGAACGATAATCCATAAGATAATGACATAATCCTGGTATAAATAGTTACTCCTTTATAGCAATAGTACTCGGAGATCTTCTGCCAACAATTGGACCATCAGTAACTAAGAATCCTGCTTCTTTAAGATTATCCCGAACCATTCTAGCACATGAATACGTAGATAACTTTCCACCTTTCTTAAGAACTCGATAAATTTGTTTCACTGTTGAAACAGACCACATCTCTGGATGTTTTTTAGGAGAGAAAGGATCAAAGAAACAAACATCAAACGTATCATCGGGAAGGTCTTTAATAGTCTGCATAGCATCACCCATAATTAATTTTAAATAGTTCCCATAACTATCTGTCATTTCTTTTTTTGTTCCAATGTCCTTAAAGAAATTAAATTCAGTCTCAATTTCTTTTGGAGGTTCAATTGTTTTCATCATATCGATGATTTCTGGATCAAGTTCAAGAGCAGTAACATGAATATCTCTATGGTCATGAAATGCAGCAATGCCGTTATAACCAAGTCCAAAGCAAAAGTCAAGAATGTGCATACCGTTAGCTACGCCAAGAGGCTTAACATGCTTTTCAAATGCTTCTTCAATAGCTCCTGATTTTGTATGGTAATGTTCATCATACTCAGTATTGTGGCATGTGTAAGAATTATCTTCTGTTTTTAGTAATCTCATGGAATTCCTCGTTCCTTTCTGCTTTATTGAAGTGTTTGATAAGCAAATATAAACTTGTTCCTAAAAGCGCGATAATAATGTCTGAAACACCGTCCCAAAAGAAAATATCAATTAAATAATCAGGATTTGGATAAACACTGTCCTCTATTTTTTCTGCAGCTTCCCAAAGTAAACTCATTGCGATGGATCCACCTACAACAAACCAATTTCTCCAGGTAATGTGGTTTTTTCTTCCAATCCAAAAGAAAGTAGCACCAAGCGCTATACCTGCAAGAAAATGTCCCATAATATCAACTTCGGGAATTGGTCCATACAAATCAAATGCACGAACAAAGACTTCATACACCAAGAATAGTACCCATGAATACAGAGCAGTAACCAAATCATTTTGATGATCGAGCTTGTGAGCAAGTTGTTTTGCCTTGAGCTTGAGCTTCGTTCGATTCATGAACATATATTATCTCTTCACTATATAAGTATTATCTCCAAAAGCTATTTATACTGGTTGACGTTATATCAACCATGCGCTATAGCCGTAAGATTACTATCATTAACATCACGCCTCCTAAAATTGAAGACGTAAATCACGATCTACAGTATTTTGGAACCTCTCTTGGTTTATTTGGACTTCGAGATAAAGATCGTAGTTGCTACAGGGTTTTTGTTGAACTTCTCAAAGCAGCTAAGATGAAAGCAGGTCTCACCAGTGATGAATTAGCATTTTGTTTAGATCTTTCAAGAGGAACAGTAGTGCATCATCTAAACAAACTTATGGATGCAGGAATTTGCATTCGTTCACGTGGCAGATATTTTCTTCGAGAAGATAATTTACAAGTTGTTGTTGAAGAATTAAAAAAAGATCTTGATGAAAATATGAAGAATCTCATGCACGTAGCAAAAGAGATAGACCAATGGATGGGAATATAAAAATAAAAAAGTTTAAAATCCTGCGTAATCACTACCTGTAATGACATTGAACCCTGAATTGCCCTTGGTTCATTCTCTAGTTCCTCTCTTCTTTTCTCTTCTTCTAAAATTCCTTCCAATTCTTTTCTAAATGGAATTGCTTTTCGAGGAATAGTTCCAGCGGGGATAAATTCTTCTTCAAGATGTCTTCTATGGTAGATCTTTCCTTTGAGATCTGTTTTATAGAGTGGCTCCGTCCCTGCATGCTTAGATCTCGTAATTTCACAGATCCAGTATTGTTGTTCTAAACTCAAATTTGTGTGGTTCATTTTACTAGTCCTCCTATCACTATTCCTGTGATCATAATTCCCATGGGTAGTTTATTTGAAACAGGCAATTCAGCTATAAGCGCCGCAATAGCAATAATGGCAAGTGCAGCTGTCCACTTAAGCACCTGCGTATCAAACGGCCTTAGAAACATCGGCCCAAATCCAGCAGCCGCCATAACTGCGCACGTACCAATAATTCCTGCAATTGCGGTAATGAGTAATCGCTCTCCGAGCGAACCCTCGACCATGCTAGCCATTATGAGCATAACTGGACCTGCCATAAAGATCAAAGAACCTTCCGCAACACTTCATTATAACATTAAGAAATTAGAAAAAGAGGGTGTAATTAAAACCTATAAAGCTGTGTTTGACTATCAAAAAATGGACATGGGGTTTTCTACATATGTTCTCATTAGCCTCTCACCTGGAGAGTATGCTGATCCAGAAAAAATTGCAAACATGCTAGCAAAACAACGCGAAGTTGAAAGTGTTGATATCTGCACTGGCGACTGGGAAATTATTGTTAAGATTAGAACAAAAGATCAACATACCTATTATGAATTCGTAAAACGGGTACTGAGCAAACCAGGTATTGCAAAAACAAAATCTTTAGTGAGTTTTAAGCAAGTAAAATCAGAATTTATTTAGTGATCTTCCAGAGCAATCGCTAAATCAATATCAGCCTTAGTTAATCCACCAGTGCTATGCGTCGATGTTCTAATTGTAACTCTTTTCTCAGATGGACGAATGTCTACATCAGGGTGATGTCCTTGTTTAACAATTACCGTAGTCAAATGTCGTAGAAATAAATTAAACTCAGAGAACTTCTCAAACATGAAATCTTTAACCAGCCAAATATCATCAATATTCCATCCAGCATACTTTTCTAGAAAACTATTCAACTCTTCATCAGCAATAATAGACTTATCTTCCATACTTGCATAAAATAACGAATCTATATAAATATACTCAGTAACCTATAGCATATGATTCGGTACGTTGATAGAGCAATACTTCTAGGGAATACATTGATCCTATCGGATCTTCATTTGGGCATGGAAGCCTCAATGCGTCAAAAAGGAACATTAGTTCCGAATCATCAAATAGAAGACATGCTCAAAGACATTACAGCACTTCTCAATACAACAAAACCAACGCATGTGATTATTAATGGGGATCTCAAGCATGACTTTGGTACTATCTCTGATCAAGAATGGAGAGAAGTAAAAAAAGTAATCAGATTAATTCAAGAACATTGCCCCTTGACCTTAATCAAAGGAAATCATGATAGCGTTACTGAAATAATTGCAAAACAAACAAACACTCAAGTAAAAGATCATATGCTCATAGATGACACATATATTTGCCATGGTGATGCACTACAAGAGAATGATGATTTTAAAAAAGCAAAAACTATCATAATTGGTCATGAACATCCAGCGTATGCACTAGAAGATGACTCCAAAAGAGAACTCTATAAGTGCTTTCTTAAAACGAAATACAAGAGAAAAATACTCTATGTGTTGCCATCGTATAGCAAACTTACAACTGGTACAAATGTACAAGAACACACTTTTCTTAGTCCTTTTCTTCAACATATAAAAAAAGCAGAGATCACCGTAACCCAGGATGGTGAGCTATTTGATTTTGGCGACGTGGAACTATAGATTTATATACTCCTTTTTCTCTATTTTAGTATGATCACGTATTACAAAAATACAGCAAAGAAAGCAGCTTACACAGAATCTAAGAAGTTTTCATCAAATTGTTGGATTTCTGTAAGCGACCCAAAAGAAGAAGAGCTTCAAAGGCTTGAAAAGACATTTAACTTAGATAGAGCAAATCTTGACTCGGGACTTGATCCCTATGAGCTTCCACGTATTGAAAAGGAAGATAGCAGTATTTATCTAATCATAAAATATATTCAGGATGGCAACCTTGAAACACTGCTGATCATTTTAGGCAAGAATTTTATTCTTACTCTTTCTAAAAAAAAGACATCATTTTTGGAAAAAATCCTTGACGGAAAGATAAAAACAAGCGCAAAAAAAAAATTCAACTTTCTTATTCATATTCTATCATCAAATAATCAGGAATTAGAAAAAACAACACTCTCTGTTGTAAAATTAGTTAATTCTAAAAAAATAAAGCAAGCAGAGCTTTCAGATAAAGATCTTAAAACATTACTTGATCATGAAAGTTTACTAAATAGTTTAGTCAGCAGTTATTACCACACACATCATGTCTATCAACGTCTACAGAAAAGTGTAAAATTCAAAGAGGAAGATAAAGAAGAATTGTCTGATCTTGATATTGAAACTAAGCAAGGATTTGACTTGTGCAAGTCTTCCCTAAAATCCATTTCAAATCTACGGGACCATTATGTTATTTTACTTTCAAACAAATTAAACAAAGTAATTACCATTCTTACGCTATTCACGATTCTCGTAAGTGTTCCTGCAGCAATCTCTGGATTATATGGGATGAATGTAAATCTGCCCTTTCAAGATAGTCCATACACATTTTACTATGTAGCGGGAATTATTTTTGCGATCTGGATGTTATTTCTGTATTACTTTAGAAAAGGCAAGTTTCTATAGAGGCTATTTTTCATACCTGCTCTGCATAACTTCATGTAAATACTTATAAATATTTGATGGTTTTTTCAATGTGTAATGGTGGGTGTAAATGAATCAAAGGTATCAAATATTGATTATACAATAAAGGGTAGGATTATCAACCCTTGTTTTCCACGTTCAGGACACCGATTTCTTAAAAATTTACTTAAGTATTACTTTGAAAGAAAACTCATCTATTGTGCTGCCAAGAATGTGCATCTGTTTAGACATGAAAATTATGTCAAAAATCATGACTTCTATTTACGAGGAAAGGGAGTGGATGAACTGATTTTTAATACATCTTTGAAGTACATTGTTCAGTATAGACATCCTCTCTACAGTCTAGTCTCTTTATTTGAACACGGAGTACGACAGAACAATTTTGAGTGTCTTCCAGAAAATTGGAAAAAAATGCGAGAAAAAAATTTAGTATACTGGAAAAAGCTTATGGATAAATGGTTTTTTTCAACAAAAGGTAAATCTAATGTAATATATGTCTCATATGAAGATCTGTGTAATGATACTGAAAAGGAATTAGAAAAAATCATATGTTTTATGACTGGCAGAGAAGTAGTTGATAAAAAAAAGATAAAAGAAGCTGTAAATATATATTCTAAAAAATTACTCGCTATGTAGAAGATTAAAATAGGAACATAACTCCATCTAAGAGGAACATTTATGATTTCAAATACTTTGACCAAAAATTGTTCATGTCAATTGAGAATGATTTGAAGAAAGATTATTTGAAACCACTAAAAATTAAAAGAATATTTACTTTATGTAATAGAATAAAGTTTTTTTTACGCAAACACTTTTCTGCATAGTACGGCCCATGCTTTAGTATTATACTTCACGTGAATCTTTGGGTTTTTATTTGTGCTTTAAGTAACCGTTTATTCTCACTTTTTGCTTTCTTAAGAAGTAAGTATTCAGCACGTTGTTCTTGTAGTTTTTGCATTGATTCCAGAAGTGCTTGATATTTAACGTGCATATCGGCTTCAAAGGACTTATATGCTGAAATTCCTTTTAAACGCATTTCTTCAAGCATTATTTTTCTATCTTCCTTAATTAATCGAACTCTTGCAGCATACTTATTACTTCGCTTTAATTTACTTGCAAGACCAAACTTGCTCAGTCCCCAGATGACCATTTTAGAAGGGTCATATTGATACCATCTTACCCCATTTCGATAATCGCCTGCAAATGTGTGATGATAGTTATGATATCCTTCCCCAAAGGTAAGAAAGGAAATAATCCAATTATTTACAGCAGAGTGTTCTCTTGAATATGGTTTTGATCCCCAGGTGTGTGCAAGTGAATTAATGAAAAATGTGCTGTGGTGTGATAGGAACGCACGAAGCAGAAAAATAAACACAATTGCTGCAAACATATCGCCAAACATAAACCCTGCAACAAGAGTCACAAGAACATTAATGGCCGTTGCAATAAGAACATAGTACTTATGTTGGAATGCGAGCCACTTGTCTGAAAGTAAATCTTTTACATTAGAAAGATTTGGTTTTCGCTCAATAAATAACCAGCCCATATGAGCAAACCAAAATCCCCTTTGAATATTATATGGGTCTTTTTCTGTGTCAACATGTCTATGGTGGATTCTATGATCTGCGCTCCAGTCAATGGCGCTTCCTTGTAGACTCATCGTACCAAAGAAGAGAAGGATAAGTTCAACCATGGGGCTTGTCTGGTATGTTTTGTGTGAAAATAATCTGTGGTACCCAACCGTGATTCCAAGCCCACATAAGCAGAATAAAATGATTGTCCAAATAATGATGGGACGAGGTGGCATTCCATAAACAGTGAGATACCACGGTAATAGTATTGCAAGAAGCATGTGATAGCTTACAAGAAATCCTCTAATAAAGTTGAAATGTTTCATCCTAGTTCAAAAAGTCATTAAAATCTCTTCGATTACTTGACTCATGAGCTATATTATCTAACATTGTCTTTTTAATTTCTTCTATATTCTTTGCACTGCCACAAGCCCAAGAAAGTTTAGCAAATGCAGTTTCAGAAAGCATATCGCCAAGGAAGGTAATCCCAACTTCTAAAGAAAGTCTTCTAAGAGGGCTGTATACGGTGGATGATGTGCTACCATAGATGCACTGCGTTGTCATACCGACAAAAACGCCATTATCTACTAATTCTTTAATGCGATCATACACCTGAGAAGGCACATGACCAAACCCAGTACCTGCAATAATTATTCCCTTGTATTTTTGATACATATCAAATACTTCTGGTTTCATGCCAGGGTGCGCGTATACTAGCGCAACATCTGAAGAAAAAAGATTATTGAGAACAATTTTGTCCTTGCTTCGTTTTTTATGTTTGATATTTGAAGGAGTAATTTTTTTAGGAGTAATGGTTGCAAGTTCATGCGTGTTAATTGGTCTAAATGCATCTCTTCTTGAAGAATGCATCTTTCTAACACTTGAACCTCTAAGCAGCAAACAGTGATCATCAGCTGATGTTCCATGCATACATGTAACTACTTCAGCGCCATCCCATTCTGCAGCTGCCTTAACAGCGCAAATAAGATTGAAAAATGCATCTGAAGATCCTCTATCAATACTTCGCTGAGCTGCCGTTATTACAACTGGCTTATTTACTTTAAGTGCAAACGACAATGCTGCTGCAGTATAGCCAAATGTGTCAGTTCCCATAGTGAGTACAATTCCATCGACATCTTTTAAACGATCAGCAACTGCTTTTGAAATATTACTCCAATCATCAGTGCCCATGTCCTCAGACATAATTTGCATAACTCTTTCAGCTTGAATATTTGCAATCTTGCTTAGTTCAGGGCACATTTCAACAAAGTCTCGTGCATCGTACTCAGCAAGGACTCCGCCAGTGGTATAATCAACTTTTGATGAAATAGTTCCACCTGTGGAAAGAATAAGTACTGTTGGTAATTTTTTATCAACAGGGAGTGGTTCGTGTTTAACTTTACGTTTAATACTTTCTTTGACAATTTTAATATCTTTAATTTTATTTTTATCAATGCCGATATTATATCCATGATCTAATTTTAATACAATCGTATCAGCGCCAAGAAGGGTTGGTTTTTCAATGTACGTGCCTTCAAGAACGTCATCTTCAGTCTTTATTCGAACGATGTCACCAGGTTTTACCATGGGTTATAGAATGACAAGATATTTTATAAATCTTCTCTTCTCGAGAATAGAAGTGTTTTAAAACCCCCATTCGAGAAAGATGATATGGATTACCGAGTATTGTCTCCTTTTCACTTATTCTCTGCAAGACCTTATGGAGGGGCTGGTGATCATCTATTAGTTACTAGTGCCCATAATATCAAGGGTAATTATGAATTACATGCCCCTGCAGATGATTATAATGCAGGTCGTTCTGAGCTTGAAAAAGCAGTACTTGCCTATAGGATTAATGGGGGCGTGTATGATCTTGTAACAGTAGATGATCTTGTACGAATTGATACAGCAGAACCGGAATCACTTAATGGATATATAAGAAATTTAGTAGGTAGTAGTGCTGAAGAAGTTGCTCGAAGAATTACAAAGCGTTGGCTGGGGAAGCAGTTTTCTGGAAAGAGAAAAGGAATATTTGATCATCGTTTTGATAAGGATGATTGTGAAAATCACGTGGTAACGCATGCAGAAGATTTGATTCTTAAGATCGATCGCTATCCTAATTTGGTTATTCTAAAAAAAGATCATGAGCAACACACAGGTTATAGGAAAATCAAGGAAATAGATGGTATGTTTGATTATCTAGATGGAAGAGAAAGACATATCCTTATTATGGAAAGTAAATGCGGCGCAATTGATGTTCATACGCCAGCACTTGTAACCGATTTATTTCAACCCATGAGAGCATTATTTCCTGATACTAAATTTACGTATGTTCTACTTGCTCATACGAGTAGAATCTTCAAGAAAAATCCGTTTCGCTCAATAAAGCATCGACCAAGAAAGATTCATGAGGCATTGGGTGATATTGGGGTGAGCAGTGTTTTTCTTACGTTTAATGAGCCAGAAGATGAAATGGAAAAGATTGGCCGTCACCTTCTAGAACAGCATCATATTCTTCAAGATCTCCCAATTAGTTTAACTTCCAGAGTTGATTTTTCAAAGGATCATATGAGACTACGAGTAAATGATGTACCGTTCATGGATTTAGTGAGGGAAACTATGCCTGATGGAAGAACGCGTTATGTGCAGGTCATTGGCGATTAACTAACAATTAGTTCATTAGCTTTATAAATATCTCATTCACCAATTTATTATGAAAGACCTGCACTTAGCATTTATCTGTGATGGCAACCGAAGATGGGCGGTTTCAGTCGGTAAGACTAAACTTGAAGGCCATGTTGTGGGAGCTGAAACACTTAAGCGATTGGTTGAATATTGCAGAAAAGAAGAAGTTCGCGCCTTATCATTTTATTTATTCTCTACGGAAAATTTCAATAGGTCAATGATTGAGAAAAAAGTTATTTTTGATCTCTTTAGAAAATTCTTTAAGGATTTTAACAACGAAGAAACAAAGAAAAAATATTCAATTTCATTTTTAGGAAATAAAATATTATTTCCAAAAGATATGCAAACAATGATTACTCAACTAGAAGTTGGATCAATAGGCCCTATGCAACTAAATTTCTGCTTTGGATATGGGGGCAGGGATGAAATAGTTCGCGCATGTAATAAAGCAATAATGGTAGGAGAGGAAGTTACTGGAGAATCATTTGCGAAACTTTTAGACATGTCTGATGAACCAGATCTAGTAGTGCGTACTGGCGGAGCTAAGAGAATTTCTAATTTTTTACTATGGCAAACTGCGTATTCAGAATGGTTTTTCCCTGAAACATTTTGGCCTGCACTCACCAATGAAGACGTTGATAGGATAGTATCTGAATTTAAAACAAGAAAGCGCAATTTTGGTAAATAGGCGACAACATCTTCTATGTTGAAAATAATTCTATAATTAACACGTATCTCGAAATATATTGGATCTTACACGGAGTAGTTTCGGTTTTCTCTGCGAGCAACATATAGTCATTTTAATCAATGATATCTTATGGCATATGTAATCAAAAAAAAGGCATGCGCAGTTGCGACTGCAGCACTAATTGGAGCTTTTGCATTGGGGAAGTACGCGTTGAATACTACTACGCCAGCTATCAATCCTCAGTTTTCTTCAGTGGAGCAAACTCCAGTGGGCAAGACGCATCAGCAGTTGAACTATACAACACCGCAAGATCTTCTTGATAATCTAGATGGATCTGAATCAAAAAAACTCAGAACCTATGTGCTAGAAAACGAGAGCTTAGGGATGAGATGGAATTCTTTTAACGATGGCGAGAAACTCTATGTGATTAAGCAAGGAATTTCGGAACTAGATGAAGATGAGAGAAATAGATTTCTCAATGATTATTTTGAAGATGCAGCTCTTGCAAGGGGAAAGTCAGCACTTCGAAAAGCAGAGAGTGCAGTTCGTTATATGACAACGCCTCAAGAAGAAAAACAACCAGCATCTCTAGGACTTCAACAAAAGAATCAGCAATTACTTGAGGAGAGGCTGCGATGATGAAAAAAATACTCACAGGAGCAAGTATAATGGGTTTAGTAGTTGCAGGTGGAAACTATTTGTATCACGCGCTTCCAAGAGAACCTCAAACAATGCAGTATAGAGGATGTGAAGCACTTCGCTCAAATGATGGTCAAATATACATTCATTCAAATCCTGTAAACGCAATGAAGTATGTAAGGCAGCTTGATGAAAGAACGCTAGAACATGCACTAGATTTCACGGAGGTGGAAAATGAGTAAATCTTTACCAGCTGGACATTTTATGCAGCAACACTATGGGGCAAGAGGTCTTGGTGAAGGTCTTGCATTAATGTATGGCAGTACAAACACACTAGCAAGTTATTCAAGTAAGATGGCTGACAGATCTATGAAAGTTGTTGAAGCACTTCAGTATCAGTTACCTCACAAGCAATTACTTGCGGCATTCACAAAACCTGAGCAAGAACTTCCTTGGTGGAAAAAAGTGGGATATGAAACACTACAACTAGTAGGTTGCGCAGAACATGTAGATCTATCTCCAAGAACGTTAATTGATGTCATGGAGAATGTTGAACCTATCATCATGGATCAAATATCTTTCATGAACAGAGATCTTGCAGATGTTGAAAGACAGATAAGTAAAACGCAACAATGTTTTGATGATATAAGAGAAACATTTGGGGCAGAAATTGATTACTTTCAAGAAGCATCAGGTTCCTTAAAACGTTTAGATGCAGATTTACCAGGTCTTGGAAAAACACTTGGGAAACTAGAACAAAAAAGTCTAGGTATTGGCGATGATGATCCTAATTTGAAACAGATTTTATTTGAAATTTCTGATCTGAGAATTAAGAGAGCGAGTAATGGTACGCGAAGAGAGCAGCTTACGTGTTCAGTCGGGAGACATAAAATGGCCTACAATAGAGCGCAGGAAGATCTTGTACAATTAGAGATCGATAGAGGGTGCTTAAACTCACTTAAACAAATGGGCACGTACATTGTAGATGATCTCAAAAGAATCCACACGCTTGTCCCATTAACGTATCAGGGGCTCTGCGTAGGACAAAGATGTTTAGAAGAAGCATCTCATGCGACAAATAAAATTGAATTTGGAGACAAATTAAGCTATTTCATTAGCAAAATAAATGCTACAGGTGTTCAAGACCTTCCATTGCCTGAATATTCAGGAAGGCATGGTAAGCATGATGTTAGAGCCTAACAATCTTTAAAAAACAATAAATCTTTTTTTGGGGTATGAATCGCGCATACCTCACTATTTTTGTTACTTATGCACTCTCGTTTGTGTATATGCTCTTAACGACGCTGCAACACGCAATCACTTCAAGTGATTTAGTTATTTTCACTCTATTCACGCTTCTTTCAATGATTGCACTAGTGTTTGTTGGAAACGATAGAAAAGGTGGCTATGTATTATCGATGATAATTCTTGCATTTATGCTTAGTTACTTCGTATTTTTATTCGTAGAAGCTGCAACTATTGTAAGATTTGGTCTTATTGTTCTTCAAGTAATCTCATTTATTGTATGTGTCTTTGCTGGCACCGTAAATCGTGTAAGTTCCTATGAATTTACAACAGAATACCAACCAGAGATGAAGCAATTACAAGAAGAGAAAATCTCTACTGAGCAAGCATTTGAAAAGCTAAGATCTGCATTTGATAAGGCTGCTAAAGAAAGAGATATTGAAGGTACTATCGTAGTTGATGAACCGCTAGCTCAAGTAGAAAAGCGAATTGAAAAGAAAGTAGTAAAGAAATCTGCTCCAAAAGAAGCAATAAAGAAGAAAGTAGTTACTAAAAAGAAAACTGCTAAAACATCTACAAAAAAGGCAGCTAAGAAGACGTCAAAGAAATCAACTCCTAAAAAGACATCTACTAAAAAAGTAGCAAAAAAGAAAGTAGCAAAGAAAAAAACTGTTACTAAAAAAAAGAAGTCTTCAAAGAAAGCAACTAAAAAACGTAAATGAATAGACGTGATTTTATAGCTTTAACACTTCCTGCACTTGCAGGGTGTGTTTCTATTTCTCCTCAGCGATATACTGATTCAGATACTTATGTTGCTCTTCGTAAAAAGTCAGCAGGTATTTCTTTAGAAGAAAAAGCAGCGTATTTTGAAGAACGTGTCCCATTGGTTGATGGGATGGTTCCTCGGCATTCTCAGGGTGCTCCTTTCTTTGATGTTACTGTCCAATACTTAGCTGCGCTTGCTGCAAAACAAAAGGTTAAACCAACCGTCAAAACTGCTAAGAGAATTGATGATGTGCTTGGCGCCATTACGTCAATTCCGCTTAGGGATATTTCTTCAAATAAACATGCACAACTATTTTTTGCCTATTCAATGATGCAGAAGCATCCAAAAGTAAAAGAACATGCAGCAGCAATTGAAGCATCCATGTTCGATCATGATCTTGTACTGCCTGGAACATTTAGTGATCTTCGCGTTTGATCTAGAAAGATGTCTCGAAGCAGAGTTTTAGATACGCTGCTCCTTGCTGAGGGACTCGATGTGTTAACAGATTCACCAAGACCTGCGCAATTAGTAACTGCGTGTTTTGATGCAGGATACATGAGTAAAATTCAACACCTTGAAATTGATCTGGGGATATTTAAAATTCCAACGCATAGCAGTGATTGGCTATTTATGCTTCGTCTTGGCGCATTGATGAACTTCGATCCAAAAAAATCGTATAAATCCGCACTAAAAAGACATTACAATTCTCAATCTGATGAACATAATGCACTCTTTGAAGCTATTGCTCAAAACAATGGAATTGATGCAAATGATCCAATGGCTATTCTTGATGAGTATCCACTCATTAATACAAACAGGGAAGTCGTACATAAAACGCAGCGTAGAGTGTGGGTGAAAAATGATCTAGAACATCAAAGAAAAGAAGCACTTCCTGTGTATGCAAGAGGAACGCATTATAATGTATGGAAGAAAAATCCATTTCAAGCACGAGTGAATCTAGAATCTGCTGGTGATGCAAGTTTCTTTGGAATTGATTTTTTACTGCCCTACTATTTAGCTCAATTACTGGTAAGAAAAGAAAGTTAGTTGCGTGCTCTTTCTAGTTTGTATCTTTCTCTAAATATTTGTGTTTGATTTGAAATATCTATGGAAATTCTGGTTATATCTTCTAATTCATCTCCGTCTGCACCTCTGGGATTGCATGCAAGGCCCCGGAGCGGTGAATGTACAAGTCCTCCTGTGGTGTAGTGGACTCCTAAACTTTCTCCAATTTGTGCATCATGGCCCAGTAAAGCCCATTCATGGTCTCTATTGAAACGCGGATCACAAACTCTAGTCATGAGGGTAATTCTTCCTTCTCTTCTGGGACGACCATACATCATAAGTCTTCCATTTGATGTTAATGCTGCAATTCTACCTCTGTAGTGTTGTTCAACAAATGATTCAATATCGAATCCTTTTTTTGTTAGTACGTCATGGAATGCATCTTTTTGAGCTTGTATTTGTAGTGCAATGCTCTCAATGGCACTTTCGGGTTTATTATAATCTACATCAAGTACTGCGGATTTTTTTCGAAATATTTCAAGAACTCTGTGTTGATCCCTGTCATCAAGGTTATTGAAGAATGGTTTTAGAGTGTATTTCTTCTTGCCTATAGTTGTGCTCATAGCTATAGGTAATGGAGTGAATAATATAAAACTACCTTCTGCCTTATTTCTTCTTAGTATCTTGGTAAATAAGTAATCCAACGCCCACAACAAGTGCAATATCTGCAATATTAAATGCAGGCCAGTGGTGTGTGGTGATAAAGAAATCTAAAAAATCAATAACATGGCCGCGAAATATTCTATCAATCAAATTCCCAATAAGGCCGCCTGTAATGAGTGCAAAGGGAATTATCTCTTGAATCTGCATTTTCTTTCGATACCAAATGATGCCTACTAGAACTGCTATGGAGATGAGGATTAGGAGTAATACTTGATTCTGCATGATCCCAAATCCTGCGCCCATATTCTTAACGGTTATGATTGAAAAAAAGGGTAGAATGGAAATGGATGGGGTTACTGTTGTAATGATCCACTTAGTGAGTTGATCAATTGCTACAATGCTTAGAATAATTTTTAAGAATTTATCTACCATTGTCTATTGTTGTGGTTGCTGCCCATTTTATTTTCAATGTTAGCAATTCGCTGATTCATAACGTCCATCATTGACTTAAGGCTGTCTAATTTTGCAATAACTACCTCAATTTTGTCACCATTCAAGTTTTGCTGAACAGGAGCTATGGAAGGAATTGCATTTTGATCAGAAAGAATTGGCCGAGGACTTCCAAATCCCATTGGGCTTGGATTCATTGGCTCTGGTTCAGGATATGCTGAAGGCGGAGGCATACTTGGAGTACTATTCATCCCTGGTGGCATAGAAGGTGTGCCTAATGGGTCGGGCCGCGCTAGAGGATCTTGCGTATTTGGAAATGGTGATGGTGCGAATGCATCATTTGCTGGAGGAAATTGACCTTCTCCAGGAAACCCACTATCGCCTATATCATCAAAACTATCTGATTTTTTTTTAAAAGGATTCCACATGAGAAATAACTAAAAAAAGAAGTATATAAATGTTACTTGTATTAGATATTCAATAATAAAATAAATAATTCAAAAAGGAAGAAATTTTTTGTTACTTATTTAACAAGAACTGCATTCAAAGTTCCAGCTTGACCTGGTCTTGAAGTAATCTTAACTTTTCCTTTGTCAGTTTCTACAACAGCACCTTTGGTGATGATGTTACGTCTGATAAAGTTTCGGTTAGCAAGGTTCTCAACTACATTCTTAATTGTAGCCTTCATGAATTTTTTGCCGTCGAAGAGATTTACAGTATTTGATTGTAATACACGTCGCTTGATAATTCCGCCACGTACACGTTCTTGTTTAACACGTGCGTCACCTACTTTAGTAAGTGTTGGTAATCTACCAAGTTCTGACTGGCGTTTTTTTCTACCATCGTGGTATCTACCAGTAGTTGACTTTCTTTGTGATCGTTTTCTAGTAATCATACACTCACGAAATCCAGATCCGTTTATAAATCTTATTCTTTTATTAGACTCGTTTTGGGCGCTATACGTGCCTTGCCTGATTGTAATTATCAAAGATGTGGATTGCACAGATTTTTGGAGAATTGGGTGAGAGTGACCTCATTTTTAAAAATTAGACTATAGTTTCATGAGCGTAAGATTTATTAATTACGTTTTCAAAATGATCTCTGATGAAGTTGAATACTCTATTTGTCGTCGTATGTGCTCTCTTTCTTGTGGCAGGCTGTAGTTCTACTGAAGCACCAGTGCAAGAGGAAATAGAGCCTGAACCACTAGATCCACTAACTATCTTCTTTGATTCACTAGAAAATGTCTCAACTTGTTTGGATTATTCAGAATCTGATGCATTTAATGCGACTACATTAGCAGATCATATTGATCATGCACAGAACAATACTATAATGCTCTATAGGGATGCGTGTATTATTCACCTTGTAGATGAAGATGTTTCAGATGAAAGTATTACCTACTGTGACAACGCAACTAAAAATATCTATCAATTTAGAGAAGATGCGAATCATACGTATGCTGTAACAGGACAAGAGTTTTGCTTTAGAAATGCATTTGATGAGCTAAGATTCGCTCCAGCACCGCCAAGCTTAGGTGATATAAGAAATAAGACTACGTGCGATGTACTCTCTACTGGAAAGGACAATTGTTTATGGGTTGTTGCTATGAATGGCGACCTTTCTGCATGTATGCGAATGAGTAGTTTTGAAAACATGCAGCACTGTAGAAGAACGCATGAATTACCTCAGATTATCGCCGAGGCAGAAGCTGCGTTAAACATTACAAATTCTTCAAGTAAATAATAACCTTTAAAAAGCGACCTAGTTTCTTATGCACTATGGAAAACGCAAGACCATTAGATGCATTAAATGCAGCACGTAACAAACGTGTAATAGTAGAACTAAAGAACGGTAAACAGTTCGTAGGTAATTTAATCTCATTTGACATTCACATTAATACCGTGCTCGAAAACGCAGAGGAACGGGCAGACGGTGAAACCAAGCGAAGTCTTGGAAAGATCTTCATTCGCGGAGATACCATCGTCTTTATCTCACCACAATGAAAGGTACAGCAAGTTTTGGAAAAAAGTCAGGAAAATCTAACACAATGCAGTGTAGAAGATGCGGAACGGCAAGTTACCACAACAGTAAAAAAATCTGTAGTTCATGTGGCTTTGGAAAATCAGCTAAAATAAGATCATATAGCTGGTTGAAGAAATAATTTTATTTTTTCTTACTCTTTTTTCTTTAATAATTTAAAATCTTTAACTCAATTGTGTTAATTATTATCTATAATTTGTTACGTCTTAGCTATAAGGATCAAGAATCTTCGGTTGGTGTTTTATTACTTTCTTTGTTTTTCTTTGATTTTAAATAACATGCTAGAATAATTGCATAGTTTGCTAAATCAATAAGCGTATCATCTAATTTCTCATCAGCAACTTGTGCTTCTTCGTTTTTTTCAATAAGATTGGATACTCTGGTTATTTTGTCAGCCATTCGCACAAGGATGCCTTTTTCAGCGCTGCATATCT